>Ga0315279_10010643_pt1 | contig 10791 bp, 19 predicted proteins | sample YL17G06_20_MG_FD_203694 | JGI IMG/M metagenome (GOLD analysis project Ga0315279, IMG submission 203694) | Sediment microbial communities from Yellowstone Lake, YNP, Wyoming, USA - YL17G06_20 | ecosystem: Environmental > Aquatic > Freshwater > Lake > Sediment | place: USA: Wyoming | collected...
TCTTGCCAATGAGGGTCCTAGTTCCCCTCAGTAACTCGTCAGCCGTGTATACGTTGTCATTCATGCTGGTAAGCGGGAAAAGCGCCTCGACCTTGAAGTATTTGGCGAGCTCGTCTTCTTTCAGATATTTGAAGTACGGCTCGATCCAACTGAATTTCTCTTGTGGCCTCTGATACGGCTTCGTATCATCAAGACCCATGTTCTTGAGCCAGCCGTAATAGTAGCCTTTCCCGGTGTCGCATTCGTTGTGGTCTGGACAGTACCGCCACATGAAAGCGTTATAGATTTTCTGAAAGTCTGGGTGTTTCGGCATTAGAATCCTGCCTCGAGCAAGATCAAGATACAACGACAATGCGGGTGCACGTTCGGATACCAGGCAAAATCATTCGGACCCTTCAACAGGTTCGGAAAGGCGCGCTCAATTTCCTCACCGGTCATAATCCGGAGATCATTTTTCAAACAAGCCTGGCACGTCGCATCGTCAGTGATCGCAACATACATGAACGTGTAGGTTAACTCACGCAGGCTTTCGAGAACGAGCAGCCTCTTCATCAAGACTTGCCGCGAGTTTCCCATAAACTTCAATCCTCTTCTTACGTTCTGCAGCAGCGTCATTCGCTATCGTTGTTGGAACGAGCCTACTGTCGATCACAACGCCCTTCCGAGCATCATCCGGATATCCCAGCCGCTTGCTCGCAAACTCCGGCGAAACAATCGCATGCTCAACCTCGCCCTGCAACATAGTACTTAACGTTGCCTTATCCTCCTCAGTTAGAGGTCTCCAGACAAGCTTCACCGGCTTCGACGTCTTCTCCAGAGGGAAAATCACTGATTCATGAAGACGCTTCAGACCACGTTGATAATCCCGGATCTCGCTCTGCAGGATCCTCTCCTGGTAGTCAGCCGTCGCCATCGTCGTCGTCCCACCGAACCCCAAAGCTGGTTCAGGAACGCCGAGGCCTGCGACAAGATTCCTTACAAAATGAGCGATAATAGGCTCAACAGTCTGACGGCCACCGACACTCATACTCTGATAAATCTCCTGGACAGACTCGATGATCTGGTTCTGATTGAAAATGTCCTCGCCCGGCTTCCGATTCACTATGTCATTCTTGATCCGCTTGTAACTCTCATCGTCAACCTGCGCGTCTTTCGTCCCAATATTCAGAAGTAGCAACGGGTCTGCACGACGTCGGGCAATCCATGGGAGCTTTTCCTCCATGAAGAGCAGAGCCTTAACAGTTGGAAGAACCCTCCGAAGAGAGCTGACTCCGAAGTGACTCCAAGGCTCGGCGTGAATTTTCAAATGGAGAATTTCTTCAGGCTTGAACCGTTCAACTTTCCCCATCTTAACTTCATAACGGTACTCAGTCACGACGGACTCTGAGTCAAGCTTCAACCCCATGCCCATCGGGTTCAACGGGCGCAAAAAGTCTTTCTTGTCCTTCTGAATTTTCCAGTACATGTTCCCAAAGACAAGAGCAAAAAGGTTGCCGTCTCGAATTACAGTGTCAGCCTGAATCTTCGTCAAAAACTCAGTGATCCCTTTCTTGCTGGATTCGTCGTCACATTCTACGTCGTAGCCCATCTGCCACGTCATAAACTGCTTGATATCGACAGCACGGGCGACGAACGGAATGTAATTGTACGCATCGAAGTAGTCTTGGAAATCGTTGAAATCATCCGGGTACTCGTAACCGCTCACGGCGCCAACGGGGACCTTGACAGCAGTAGCCGGGTTCACCATCGCCTCAATCAACTTAGCAGCTTCAAGCCTTCCTCTAATCCTCGACTGAATGGCCACAGACGCAGTTTCGGTACTCGCAATCAGGTAAGCGCCGCTAGGTTTCCCTTCAACATCAACATGCCCCGTAGCCTTCTGAGGCTCAGTCTTCTTCTTTCGCCCAAACATTACCTTTCGCCGACATTGCCGAAATCAACGGACCCTCTTCGGACAATCATCTTTGAAGCTGCATAGACCGCCAGGCAAGTAGCCCAGAACCGGTCATCATGCGAACCTTCTGGGTGACTGAAACTGTACAATTCACTCCCAGACCGCTGCTCCCACTGGACGACGTTAAGCTCTGCCTGGAGATCCTGATCGAACGGCAACTCAAACCGGCGTCGCGCGTCCTGAAGAGGCAAATTCTTGTCAGCCGCCCGGCTTGACATCATTAACTCTTTCAAAGTCATGGCCATGCCATGCTTCGTCTGAGGCGTAAAATCGACGCCGAAGATTCCAGGGAAGCCAGCTTTGTTTATCTCTTCGTCCATGCCCTTCGTGCCTGTGTGATCGTAATAGACAGCTCTCACCATTTTCCAGCGATCGCAAAGAGACTTGATGTAGGCCATCACAGTCACGTAAGGCGTTCCAAGAGGAAACTTGTTGCAGAGTACGGAGCGGCATACGTCAGCTTCTTTCTGGATTATTGAGACGGCACTGTGATCTCGCTCGCGCCCAAGGTCCCAGCCGATGAAGAAGTCACCCTGGAGACTGTCTTCAAACTTGGCAAACTCAAGTTCGCCGTTTTGACATTTGATTATGAGGCTGCTAGGCAGGAAGGATGTTTCGTCGTCGACGAAACTGCTTTCCATCTCACGCTTCCAACGCCAAGGATCTCCTGCGTATTGTTCCCGCATCACTTCAACTTGGTGCGGGTCTAACGGTCCATTTGGCTTCAGAACGTCTTTCCAGGTTAAGAAGTACCGAGGAGGATCCCGCTCGAAGATGTTGCCGCTGAACATCCTGAAACTCTTGTCATAACACATTTTGTAGTAGATACTGTCTTTGTTCCAGGGCGTGCTCGCAACGTTGACCTGAACCGTCTGCGTCAACGTCATAGGCAAGAGCGCGCTGAGCCAGAGATCGTTGTCTTGCCGAATGAAATTCATCTCGTCAATGCTGATCTTCCTGGGTCCGTGGCCGCGGATCGTGAAAGGTTCCGGCGTCTCAGCCAAAATGATCGAGCCATTGTTGAAGCGAATTAGAGTCTGCAATTCAGACTCAATGTAAGCATCATAAAGGTCCCGGTCCATCCGCGCTAGGTGCTCATGAAAAGCTTGGAAATAGATCTCTTTGATCTGCTGGTACTTCGGCATAGTCACGATGATCTTGGAGTTCGCGTTGTGCATGCCAAAGTACAAGTCATCGCCGGACATCGTCAAGGTTTTCCCGGCGCGTCTAGGCCAGCGAACAACTTTCAGAGGGTTAAGGTCCCGAAGAAAGGCGGCTTGATATGGAAAAGGCTCGATGTTGAATACCTTTTCGAAAAACTCTACTTTGTCAACCGGGAGCGGAGGAAGCTGGCGGTTCTTTGCCATTTTCTTGTCTACGCTGTGAAGAGTTGTTTTTTGCCGTTGCTTCATTCACAAGCTTCTCCAGCAATGCCAGGTCCTTGTCAATCTGACGGTCATCAATCCCATTAGCGATCGTGTTCATAATCTGGGCAGAGTACGCGGCGATGCGAGCCCACATCTGCCGTTGCTTCATCGTGATAGGTTCACGTTTACCTTGGGCATACTGAAACTTGTACGTGCCCTGGGCAAACGCCTTCGCCAAATCAAAAAGCTCCTCAAGCCCCTTGACGGCCTTCACCCGAAGCCGCTGCGTATCAACTTGAAACGTCTTCCGCAGCTGGGAAAAACGACGGGCTACCTGCGTTTTGCGACTTACTCGACCGCCCAAAACACACCTACCCCGCTCTTTTCCCCTTCATTACTTGAAAACTTCCCTGGCCACGACTATCAACGAGAACCTCTCCCTTCTCGACGTCGGGCACAAGGCAAACTTGAATAGGTCCAGCCACTTGACCGAGAATATCGGTTTTCGACAATTTACAAACAGTCTCCGAGCGGATCTTATCCTGGAAGCTAGTGCGAAAGATCAAGCCTCTAACTTGCCTTTTCAATAGACTCTCAGGGCTTCGACGATGCGTCAAAACACGATTTTCTCCGCTTGCACCACTCAAAAGGCGGTGAGAACAGAAACTGGGCTGGACCTACTAGCAAAGAATACTAGGCAGAAATGCATTTAAAAGGCTTCCTACGTCGAAAGCGCTCGAAAACACCGAGGAAACAGGGAAACAGAATTAAACCTCAGCCTTTTCTTCCTCTCCCCAACTTTCAAACCCGAAACTCGTCAAACCCCAATGCCAACCCCGCCGTTCAACAACTCGCTCACCCAGCTCCTTCTCGAGGCGCTTGTTCATTCGAAGGATCCGCCGGCTAACCTGGTGACGCTTCACTTTGAATTGACTCAGCCGGGCAGCCAAGTCTTTCGGCAAGAGGCCTGCATTCCCAGACTCGTACAGATGCTCCAGGATGAGAATGTCAACTTCGTCGACGCAAGCGATCTTCTGAACCATAGGCTTCTCAAAATGAAACATTCCCTTCAAACCCGCCAAAATCGTCCTCTGCATCAACTTCACTTCCTCAATCTCGCCTAGGGCTCGTTTCAGGAGCTGCTGATTATACTTGTTTCTGCCAATTTTCTCGCTCTGAGAACGCCCCTTTGAACGCCCTTTTTCTACACTTTCCATGTTGAAATGTTCACATCCTTCCAAACGCCATATTGGACCATGCCGAAACTACCCCCCTCCAATCTAGACCAACAGACCCCAAAACCCTCGAGGCCGAAAAGCATGGACTTTTACCATACCCCAGAAAAGCCTCGAGAGACCTGTTTGAACAGGCTTCCGCTGCCAACATCATCACAGTAAAAGCTCCCTCCTGAGCACCTTACTAAGCCACCAACCAGAACAATAAAACCCAACTTTGTACAAACGACGCTCCAGTCTACACCCAAGATGTCTCTCACACCAAGAACAATCCTTCTCGCCCAAAACAATCAACTTCCTCAAAAACAGTTTTCCCTCATCTAGAAGACGCCCTGGACAATAACAAACCAACGCAGGAAGCCTCTCTGGCGTAAACAAAAGTTTTACTGTGTTGTTCTCCGTCATCTTCCGGACCTCGTGAAATCTTCAGCTAGAAAATAGAATCTTGGACATGTCCTCAACGGATTCGCCACAATTCTTCCTTTCCGCCTCAAACGCAAGACTATTCTTCGAAAGCTGTCATGATCAAGTTCCAAGAAGTCTCTAAAGGAAAACTCAGTCCTGATCTGCCTCGCTTTCTCTAGGATGTAGGCCTCAAAGAGAAGACTACTAAATGTTCTCTGGAACTCCGGTTTTACACAACTCAGACTGTACGGCTCCCGCCTCGGCTTCGAAACTTGGTACGTGAAGACGTTGTGCTGTTGGATCGTGATCTTCTTGTCGAACCCGCGGATCTCCGCAGCTGCCTCGCCTTCCCTGCCGCGTAGCCAGGCATCAGCAAGACCCACTGTGACACGACACACGTCTAAGCCTTGAGCTTTCACGTCGTCCTTGAACTCCTGCCACTTCTGAAATTCCTCCAACCTCGGCGCCCTGAAACTACAGATAAGCTGTTTCGGCTTCGTCGTGACAGCAGGAGAGGGATCGGGCAAAAGAAGAAATCACCTAGAAGAATCTCCCTGGGATCGGAACGCAAGACACAAGAGCAGCCCTCAGAGGCAACCCGCTTTTCAAGATCTCAGCCTCCACAGCGACCTCAGAACTGACGAAACGGTTCTTCAGATGTCTAAGAATCAGACTTCTTTGTTCTGCAGTCAAAGCACCCCAGTCAACTAGGTAAACGTCAATTTCACCGCCAAGATCTCCAATGCGAACTTTATGAGAATTAATTCCCTGGATCGGCACTTCTCCGTCAGGAAATACGTAACCCCAGAGTCTCTTTCCCTCATCATTCAACAAAGCCTTCATGTTATCCGCTCCATAATTTCCCCAGCTTCGCAAAAAACAGTCAACAACTTCTGAGGCCGACTCTCCGCTTCCTCAGCCTCTCTTCTCAATCTTTCACATTCCCTCTTTTCCCGCCTCCTTCGAACTTCAGGATCCACATACTCTCCTCGAGCCTTCCTCGCAACAACACAAAGAACCCGTTCATGATACGGCCTATACAGATTCGGAACCTTCCTACCGCAAAACCGACACTTACTCAGCGGCATTCCAAGCCTCCCGCAAAGTCTTCCGGTAAACGATAATATGGTTCGCCTCGAGCTGGCGAATCAGGTCCAAAGTCTTCTCAAGACTAGGTTCGGGTAAGTGATGACCATAATTATCGTAGCCCACTGCGATGGCCCAAGGTCCAATATACGTGATATCTGCGATCAAGGACGGATCAAAGTCAAGAATCGGCTCAATTGAGATAAACCGTCGAAGCAAGCCAGTCGCGCACTTGTCAAGACTAACTTGGTACATGGAGCGGATCCTTTCAACCTGATCAGGTGCACGAGAAAGCTCCAGGTAACTCCGGTTTGACTCAATCGTCGCGCCAAGAACAACGTTGTTTCCAGCGCGGCCACGACCTATCAGATAATAATAGCGCCCTGGATTCTTCGTCAAGAACAGAAAATGAGTCTCCGGAAACCGCCTCGTCACCTCGAGGACTTTCTCGATCAACTCGTCCGGGACCCAATCCCCGAAGAGATCGCACATGTCGCAGACGAACACGAAGTCTCCAAACTTAAACTGCCTTTCCATCTCCTTCTCGACAAGGCGAGGGCTACCCTGGTACTTCGCAAACTTGTTTCTCTCAATCAGCTTGCGCGCCCAACAATACTCACAGAGATGCCTGCATTCGCCGCCAAGCGGATTCCAGGTGCAAGTGATGAACGGAAACATGCGCGAAACGGTCAAGTTGGATTCCTCACTTGTTGTTCAATCTCTTCTTTCTCTTCATCAATAGGTTCTAGTCCGTCGAGATAGAGATCGCACTCGAAACAGTTTCCGATGTTTCTCAGAAATGGGTCAACACACCATTCCGAGAGTCCATAATCACAGTCGGAGGAATCTCCATCGTCTAGGCAGTCTTCGCCAGAATCAAACTCGCTTTCATCACTCAACATTTCAAGCCTCCTTCCTGATTTTCTCCATCAACTCCAACGCCTTATCCGGCGACTGAGCCTCAACATAGAAACTCTTCGCTTCCTTCAAATTCTGAGTTTGAATAGACAGAATCGTCTTCTCTCGCCCGTCTGACTTTCGCCAAAACCGCAACTTCAAGACAAAACCTCCGGGAGACAGTTCTCTTTTGCTAATGCTTCTGCACATGCCTGTGCAATGGGGATCGAGAGAGGAAGAGGAATCTTTGCCCTGAAAAACGAGCGGAGAATATTGAAGGCGAAGACTGAGTTTAAGACATCATGTGCTTTAACACGGACTGAGCCTACGGGAAAATCTGTTTTTGAAGGCATGTTAGATTGTGAGAAAAGAAACGGTGGCAACTTTCCCCATAGGTACCATGGCTTGATGATTATCGCTGGCGGTCCGAGTAATGGCTCAATATACGGAAGTGAACGTTGGACATTTTCCAACACCCAGAACTTCGGTTTTGCCTCTCGGATTATCCTTATGCTTTCCTTGACAAGTTCCAAACCCTTAGCAGGGTCCCCAGGTTTACGCTGATGCCTGCTGACGGCCAGGCGAGTTAACGTGCTAAATTCAGTGCAGGGAGGCGATGCAGTGACAACGTCAAAAGCTTCGTTGGGACGATAATCCTTGAGATCCATCTGCACGAGTTTGTACGGATATCCTATGTCAAGAATATCCACGCCGGTACAGTCGAATCCTGCCCTGTAGAAGCCTATACTCCATCCGCCAAGGCCACAACAGAGGTCTAGGAGAGTGAGAGGCATCATGAAGCCTCCGGGTCTTGTGGGGTCCTGACCTGGCCACAACAGGCGGAGAAAGGAGATAGCTTTCTCACAAGAGGGGATGAGACGTGCAAGAAAAACCAGGCCAAGACCCAATCACACCCCTACTTCTTGTCCTCGTCAAAATGCCGGTAAAGGAAGTCTACGACATCAGCGAAACAAGTGAAGACGTGAGACACTTCTGAAAGGCCATCAGAATAAGTCACAATATATCCGTTGACGACTTTCTTAATCTGAACAGGCTGCGTCACTAGATAACCCCCCGAGAAATCCCGACTCCCATACGCTCGCGAATTGGTGCAGCAACTAGAATTTCAAGCGTCTTCTGACCAGGCTTCGGCAACTTCATGAAACAGAACCACGCAGTGTGACAGCGTTTCCCACGTCGCGCTTTGGCGCCACCTGTTATCTGACCAAAGAGTGGTTCGACTGGAAAAAGTCGTAGAACAGATCTGAAAGATATCTCATTATCATTCCATTTGAAAATCAGAACGCCAAAACCTTGCAGCACGCGCCAAAGTTCACTTGCGCCGCGTCTAATATCATCTGGCCATGTTTCCTTTTGGAGGCGGCCATACTGTTCGCTGAAAATACCAGACTTGCCATGATAACATCTGAAAGGAGGATCCCAAACGATTAATTTGAATCTCTCGTCTGGAAAGTCAAGTTTGCGGAAGTCTCCCATAACGGTTGGTGTTTTGAAATGCCTTCTTTTTCGTCCAGGATAACCCGCAGCTTTCAGTTTCCGCAAATGAGCAGCATCCAATTCCTCGTCGGTTCGCTCGTCCAAGTAAATCACGTTTGGATGATCTTTATCGAACCACATCATTCTCAGGCCAGCAGTCGCATCAAGAATCAACTTCTCCATTTAGGAAGCCTCCTCCTGGAGACCGTGTAACCGCTTCAAGAGTTTCCCAGCCTCCTCCGTCTTGTAGTAACAAGTCTCAGTATTCATGCACATTCGCGTTGGACGAGGACTATGATCTGGACACTTAGACGGGTTCAGAAGCCAACAAACATCGACCATCTTATCAAACCCCACGGCTCATCCTGTGGACGGCAAGATCTCGGAGAATGGTTTTTACGGCATCAAGAACGTCTGGCTGCGCCATCTGCCAATGAGTCTTCAACACCCCGCGGATCTCGTCATCAGTCGGCTCCAGACGCCGCTGTTCACTATACAAGAGCGAGACGGCAACCGCCAAGGCCGTGTCTGCAAGCCTGATAAGCTGCTGAGGGCTCGTCATCCGGAAATATGCAACAGGTTTGCTCTGGGCACGGTTAAACTTGTGACGACGATCAAGAAGGAGCTGACCACGCAATGGCTGGCCGGCGACGTCGACAAGATCAAACCTGAGGACCTGCTTGAACTCACGTAACGTGTCGTCGCATTCGACTTCCCGGTACGGAATCATGACAAGATCTGTAGGCCGCGGCTTCTCACTTTCGACCATCAAGCTTCGTCTGCCCCCGCATCACTGTCTTGACCTAGCGGAATTTCATACTCGATTTTCTTCTTGTCCCTGCGCCTCAAAAGATGATTCTCAACCTGCTCGTGAATCTCTTCCTGGAGGTCCTTACATTCGAGAATTGCGTCGAAGATTTTCTTGAGTCCTTCCTTCTCTGGCGTTGACCCGCAGTTCTTCAGGTAGTCCTCAGCTGTCTTCATTAACTTGGTAATTTCAAGACCGAGTTTGCCGTAAGACTCTCCAAGCCTGTACAGATCTATTTGCTGTTTTAACGCCAGAACATCATTAGCCAGAAGTTTCTTGTCGATTTTCAATGCCTTAATATCTTCTACGAGTTCAAGCTTCCCGATGACGAGCTGAACCCGATCTTTCGAAGACCAGCCTCTTGTGACGCCGCATTCAATACAAAGAGCCTGATTCGTCGCAGGATTGAAGTACATCCAGGCGCCAAACAAGAGAGACTTTCCGCAACGTTCTCCAGCACAATGAGTATCGATAGGTGACCGCATCAGCTTGACTGACTTCACTTCATCGCTTGGCAAACTCAGTCGGGCTCCGGCAACTCTTGGTGAGAAGGCTTCAACAACGGCCTCACAACGACAGCGAGCTCGTGCACGAGAGCAGCAAGATCACGGTTCTCTCTTCGCACCGTGACCCTCCTGGGGGTGGTCATTCCACCAATCATTAATCAGGGACCGGACAACTTCCGTGTTGTTGTGGACGCCTTTGACTTCCTTGATCTGCAGAAATCTGGTTGCACTAGTGCCTTGGAGAATGCAACTAATTTTCACGATTTCCTGTTCCTTTTCCATATTTTAAGCCACAGATACACAAATTGTGCATTTTGCATAAAAGCTTTGTTGAACACGATCTATGAGAACAATCTTTAAATGAGAATGCACAATTATACATAAATTGTGGCAAAATGTCCAACGAACAGGAAAAGACAGAAAAACTCAACGTCATTCTAAAGGGCGAAGCTGCAGACAGGTTCAAGCGAATCAAGACTTTTCTAGGCCTAGAACAGGACACAGAAGTAATCAGAACCCTCATCGCCTGGTACTACAATCAACACGCAAACGAGCTCACTGGCCCACCGAAAACAATGTGGCACATCAACCTCAACGACAATGGCGTCTTAATCTGGGACCCAGACCTCACAAAAGCCGTACAAGTACATTTCAAACCAACAGGGATCCTCTGTGCACACGACGAGAAAGACGACTGCAAACACATTCAGTTTGCCCTCTCGAAAAAGGAGATCCAAGACGTCATACGAAAAAGACGGAAAGAAGGCTGGAAACTCCCAAACGTCTAGTCAACTATCTTGATCTTTCCTTCCTTCGCCTTCTGAATCAAGAGTTTCAACGTGTCCATGTCTTCATCGCTAATTCTCTCGCTCGGTCTATCGACAGGCCGTTGACTGTAAATGTTCAGCCAAGGCTCCAGCTTCGCGTACTCCCGTTCAACCGCATCCGCATGCGTAAACGGCGCCTGATCATATGTGCCGCCTGGAACATCTAGCGCGTCGCCGTTGACGTCGTCGACTCCATGCCCCATCATGAA
>Ga0315279_10010644_pt1 | contig 10789 bp, 8 predicted proteins | sample YL17G06_20_MG_FD_203694 | JGI IMG/M metagenome (GOLD analysis project Ga0315279, IMG submission 203694) | Sediment microbial communities from Yellowstone Lake, YNP, Wyoming, USA - YL17G06_20 | ecosystem: Environmental > Aquatic > Freshwater > Lake > Sediment | place: USA: Wyoming | collected...
CATGCCCACCGACTTGCGCACGGCCATCTCGTCGATGGTCCAGCCGGCCAGGTTGATGAGCGCGGCCTGGCCGGAGATGACGCCGCCGGAGGGGCTGCTCAGCACCGTGGTAATGCCGTTGGCGCGCGTCACCGGGATGTGCTCGCTGGCCGGGTTGATGGCGCTGTAGGCGCGCAACTGTGGGTTGTAGTCCCCCAGGTCGCTGGTGTCGGAGGTTTCGCGCACGGCGCTGATCTCGGTCAGCCCGATGGTGGTGGCCGCGTTGATCAGCCCTGGGTAGACGTGCAGGCCGCGGATGTCGATCACCCGCGCGCCGGCGGCCCGCACCGCCGGCCCTACTTCTTCGATTTTGCCGTTCCTGATCAGCACACTGGCGTTCGGCAAGTCCTCGCCCGAGACGGTGTGGACCGTGGCGCCGCGGAGAATCAGCGCCTGGTCGCCGGCCGCCTTGGCCGCGGCCTTCTCCGCCGCGAAAGCGGAAGGCGGAAGACAGAAGGCAGAAAGCAGAAGGCAGCAGGCAGAAAGCTGCAAACAGATTCGGCGTCTCATTGGAGCACCTCCTGGCGCGCGGTCTCGGGCGGGCGCTTTTTGCGGCCCGTGGGCGGCGTTGTAGTTTGCGGCGCCGCCTTTTCGGCCGCCGCCGGCGGCCGCCGCTCGGCCGCCTTCCTTTCCTTGTCCTTGAGCTCCTGGATTTCCTTGGCCTTCGCCTCGCGCTGTTGCAGGTCCTGCTCGCGGTCGAAGTACACCTGGCCGTCGATCAGCACCTTGGTCACTTTGGCGTAATTGCTGAGCGGGTGCTGGTCGAAGATGGCCAGGTCGGCGTCCTTGCCCACGTCGATCGAGCCCACCCGGTTGTCGATGCCCAGTTGCTTGGCCGGGTTCAGCGTGATGGCGGCCAGCGCCTCGTCGTCGGAGAAATTGCCGTACTTGAGCAGCTTGGCCGCTTCCTGGTTCAGGTGGCGGGCCAGCTCGGCATCGTCGGAGTTGAGCGAAACCAGCACGCCCTTCTTCGCCAGGATGGCCGCGTTATAGGGAATGGCGTCCCACACCTCGATCTTGTACGACCACCAGTCGGAGAACGTTGAGACGCCGGCGCCGTGTGCCGCGATCTCGTTGGCGATCTTGTAGGCCTCCAGGCCGTGGATGAAGAAGCGGATTTTGAAGCCAAATTCGTCGGCGATCTTCAGAATCATCAGCAGCTCATCGGCGCGATAGCCGTGGACGTAGGCGTAGCGCTCGCCGCGCAGCACTTCGGCCAGCGGCTCCAGCTTCACGTCCCTGCGCGGCGCGACGAGGCCCTTCTCTCCGGCGGCCGCCTTTCGCTTGTGCTCATCCCAGTCCTTCTGGTACTGGCGGGCTTCGGTGAAGGCCTGGCGGATGACGTCCTCGACGCCCATGCGGCTGCCGGGATAGCGCAGCGGGGTCGTCGTCTGGCCGTAGCCCGACGGCGTGCCGGCGCGCTTCGGGTTCTCGCCCAGCGCGAATTTCAGGCCGGGCTTGGCGCCCTCGAACATCAGCTCCTGGGCCGTCTTGCCCCAGCGGAACTTGATAACGCAATCCGTGCCGCCGATGGGATTGGCGCTGCCGTGGATGATGTCGGCCGTGGTGACGCCCCCAGCCAGCTCGCGGTACAAGGCGATGGACTCGGGGTTGATCACCTCGCAGGTGCGGGTCATCGAGGAGACGCTGATGGACCCCTCGTTGGTGCTGTCGGCGTTGATGTGCGAGTGCGGATCAATGATGCCGGGCATCACCCACTGTCCGCCGGCGTCGATCACCTGCGCGTCGGACGGCCCATCCACCTTCAGCCCCACGGCGGCGATCTTCCCATCGCGGATCAGGATGGCGCCGTTCTCGATCTTGCCGTGGCTGACGGTGAGGATGTTGGCGTTCTTAATGAGGATGGGCTGCGCCGCTGGCGCGACGCAAGCCACAACCAAGAGCAATAGCAGCGTAGGTCCAAGTTTGGCTCGCATGTTACTTCACCTCCCCGGGTTCGGTCGCCGGTTCGAAATCCGAAATCCGCAATCCGCAATCCAAAATTTCTTGCGGCCGGGAGCCGGTGAAGCTCATGCCCGGCCCGCCGCCCATGCCCATGGTTCCCTTGATGCTGTTGCCGCTGACCGTGCCGACAACGGTGACATCCACCGGGCGGCCGCCGAAGGTCAGGGAGATACGGAAGCGCACCTCGTTGCCGCCGACCGAGCCGTCGCTGATCTCCACGGTGCCCAGCGGAGACTGCACCGACCCGGTGACCGCCGATCCCTGCTGGCGCAGGTTGGCGGTGAAGGTCTCGGTGCCGCGGGGGCTCTCGACGCTCAGGGTCCACGCGCCGGTGACGTTCACCGACGGCGGGCCGGCCGCGCCTTCCGGCCGCGCTTCTTCTTCGCGGATGTCGAACTTTTCGCCGTCCACGAAAACGTGCTTGACTTTGGTCCTCTCGGCGAACAGATCGCCGTCGGTGACCACCAGGTTGGCGATCTTGCCCGCCTCGATGCTGCCCAGCATGTCGGCGACGCCGGCGATCTGCGCGGGCGCCAGCGTCAGGGCGCGCAGGGCGGCGTCGGCGGGCAGGCCGGCGTCGATGGAGCGCTTCACGTTGCGGATCACGTCGCGCGGGGCGGCGCCGTCGGAATAGAACGCGAACGGCACGCCCGCTTTCAACAGTGCCGCGGGGGTCGTGGGCGCGCGGTCACGCAGGCGCAGCAGCCGCAGCGGCTCCTCGGCTTCCGGATCCGCGTCCCGTTCCTTCTCCGGCCACTTGGCGCTCACCAGCACCTGGACCTTTGCCTTCGCCAACTCCGGCGCCACCCGGTAGCCCTCCTGCACGCCGTACAGCAGGAAGGGCGCGTTCAGGTCGCGGCCGAAATCCAGGTAGCGGAGAATCTGCACGGCGGTGTTCGCGGCGATGAACACCGGGATGCGCTTCGACGCCACCGGCTCCAGGCCCTCCAGCGCCCGGTCGTATTGCGGGCGCTTGTGCCCGCGTGACCCCTTCTGGTACGCCGCCTTCTCCTGCTGGTAATGCTCGAGGTCCAGGAACGTCTGCCGGATATAGGCCATGCGGGCAAACAACGAACCGGGGAAGCTGCGGGACATGAAGCTTTCAGCGCCGCCGAAGGTGGTGTGCAGCGCGACGGGCGTTTTTACCACCATGTCGCCCGGGCGGTCGCCGGCCAGGTTGATGACCGCGCTGTAGCCGGTGAAGATGCCGCGCGGCGGCGCCACCAGCGCACTGGTGAAGCCGGCGTTGCGCGCCGACTCCAGGTTGCGCGCCAACGGGCTGACCAGGTCGGCCGCGTTCACCCAGGTAGTTGTTTGCGGCCGGTCTTCCGGCCCCTGCGCCGGCCGCTCCTCGGTAGTGGCCGGCGTGGCAGGTGTGGAGGGCGGGGTCGGCGTCGGTGTCGGTGTTGGCGTCCGCCCCAACCGCGACGTCGTCGTGGCTGTGGTGACCACCGCCGCGGCTTCCGCAAATCCCAGTGTCGTGCTCAGGGCATCGATCAGGCCGGGATAAACGATCAGCCCTTTGCCGTCGATCACTCGCGCCGCCGGCGGGATGGGCACGTCCTTCCCGACAGCGGCGATCAGCCCGTCGTGGATCACGACGGTGCCGCTTTCAATCGCCGGTCCGCTGACCGGCACGATCCGCGCATTGCGTATGGCGAAGTATTGCGGCTCTTCGGCCGCCGCCATCGCCGCCAACAACGCCAGCGCGGCTATCAGGCCCATAAGTCGCTGGTGCATAATTTCGCTCCGGAGTTTGGACTGGACAAGAGAAGTAGGGAGTTTCTAACGGCTCTCCATCGCTGTCAAGGCCCGAAATTGCGTTCACATCGAGCGGGGCACATCGGACGGAACCAATTCGCAGATTTCGCAGATTTGAACGCCGGGAAATCCGCCGAAATCAGCGGAATCTGCGGATTCCTTCCCGCCGCAAGCGCCCCGCCTCCTCTCGCCCGGAGTTCCAGGATACAGGTTCGAAATCCGCAATTTCAGCGGCGCTTTGCCGCGCTTGAGCGCGCGCTCATCTGGGGTGAGGAATGATCCTCACCATGATGTAGGTATCGCTTTCGATCCTGAAGTAGAACCGCCAGTCCTTGTTGACGCGAGCCTGCCAATTGAGAGCGAATCTTTCGTCGGGGAGGGTTTTTCTTGCGGGCTTTCATGGAGGCCAGCATCTCATCGAGCGTGTCAAAACGGCGGGAAACCCGGCCCTTGCGGATGTCATCCAAACCCTCGGCGAGCTGGGCGTCGATGATCCGGCGCTGCTCGGGCGTATATTCGTCGTCGGTTGCTGGGGCGACTACGGACGGCTTGCTGATGATCGTGATCATTCCAGGAGCAGTTTTGAACTCCACCTGATCGCCGGCCTTGAGGCGGGCTCTGCGCTGGACGCTTGGCGGTACCAGCAGAGGGGTCTTCTCCTTCAGGGTCATGGTCATTGGTTTGGAAAGCTTCGTTGCTATGGCCAAGGGAAGCCCGGCCACACTCAGAGTTTAGCACCCGGCCGATAGAGTGTGAAGAGCACATCGAACGGGGTGTCAAGCCTGGTCAGAAATGCCCCCTTCCTTACCTCATTAGAAATGTCCCCTTAGCTGCCTGCCCAGGGACTGCGCGCTTCGTCGGCCGGCCCCTCGTCTCATCGGGCCGCCCAGACCGGCCGCTCCGGCATGTCCCGGCACCCGCGCTTCCACGGGTGATTGGCTGCCGGCGGCGGCGCCTTCTTGCGGATCTCGATCGGCTCCGGTCGGGCGGTCGGCGCCGGCGCGCCGTCAGGCAGCGAGGGCGGCCGGGCGAAGCTGCGCCTATGCTGCGATCAGGCGCGCTATTTTCTTCCTCCGCTTCTTGGACGCTTGCCACAGGTCGTACTGGGCCTGCATCCCCGTCCACAACTCCGGCGCCGTGCCCAGAGCGTCGGACAGGCGCAACGCCATCTCCGCCGAGATCCCCGCACTTCCGTTCAGGATACGAGACAGCGCGACCCGAGTGACCCCCAGATGCCTGGCGGTGTCGGTAACCGATACGCCGCCCAGATAATCTCGCAGCACTTCCCCCGGATGGGGAGGATTGAACATCCGCATAGAAAGGCCTCAGTGATAGCATTGCACAGCATGGTGCTGGGCGAGAATTACGTGGGACGGTGCAGCTTGACAGATGTCGGCCGAGTATTTACAATTTGTAGGTACGATGAAGTTCGAGTGGGATGAGGCGAAGAATCAGTCGAACCAACGGAAACACGGCTTGGACTTCGCTGACGCCCCGCTGGTGTTTGCCGGCCGCACGTTGACGTTTGAGGACTTGCGCCGGCCGTACGGTGAGCCGCGGTACCTCACCGTTGGCGCCATGGCGGGCCGGGTGGTCATTATTGCCCACGCGCTGCGCGGTGACGCCACACGGATCATCTCTATGAGGAAAGCCAATGCCCGTGAAAGAGCACGCTATCAAGAGCGACTTGGCGAGGGTCGATAAGCTGCGGGAGGAGGACATCGACTACGGCGACATTCCCGAGCTCGACGATGCGGCCTTTGCACAGCCGCTCGTGCCCTGGCCACCGAACAAGGAAACGATCACGATCCGGGTGGATACCGACGTGGTGGGTTGGTTCAAGCGTCAGGGGCGTGGCTATCAGACGCGCATGAATCAGGTCCTGAGGCGTTATATGGACCTGGCCGGTCAGCGGTCCCGACCGACGGCGCCGGCGCGCCGCCAGGGAGCGCGAGCGGCCGGGCGAAGTTCCAAGCCTGCGCGCTGAGTCGCTCAGGCCTCCCAACGTCAACCGGGCGCCGATTCGGACACTGGAACTTGCCCTTAAGGTCCATGCGACCTGCCCCTATGCCGCGATCAGGCGCGCTATCTTCTTCCTCCGCTTCTTCGACGCTTGCCACAGGTCGTACTGGGCCTGCATCCCCGTCCACAACTCCGGCGTTGTGCCGAGAGCGTCGGACAGGCGCAACGCCATCTCCGCCGAGATCCCCGCACTTCCGTTCAGGATACGAGACAGCGCGACCCGAGTGACTCCCAGATGCTTGGCGCTGTCGGTAACCGACACGCCGCCCAAATAATCTCGCAGCACTTCCCCCGGATGGGGAGGATTGAACATCCGCATAGAAACGCCTCAGTGATAGTCTGACCGAACGGCGGACTCCTGGGGCTGTAGCCGGCGCGCATCTGTCAACCGGCGGCCGCTGCTGTTCCGATATCGATGCAGGGCAGACCAACATACTCCGGATAGTCCTGGCAGGTAAAAAGGATCGCCTGCCCGCCAACGGCAAAATCGGTGAGCAACCGCAACAGCGCGGCCCGCCTGGCCGGGTCGCAACGCACCAGCACATCGTCCAGTAGAAGCGGCGGGAGCGTGTTCCCAAACATCGCCCGGAGGGCCGCCAGGCGGATGGCCAGATACAACTGATCGGCCGTGCCGGACGAAAGCTCGTAGGCTTCCAGTGCGGCCCCTTTCTCGGACGAATAGATGCAGGTAACCAGGCCTTCGCCCTGTACCTGCGCGTGGCGCCCGCAAGTGGCGGCGGCCAGATAGTCGCGAGTCACGACAGGTAACCGCGATCGCAGTTCCGCTACGGCCTGGTCCCGAGCCAGTTCCAGCAGTTGCTGGACGTCCCGGTCGGCGGCATCGCGCGCGCGAGCGACCTCCCCCTTGCGCTTCCACCATTCGGCTTGCTCCTCCAGTTCGGTCAGGCGCTCGCCCAAGCCTTCTTCGCGCTCCGCCTTTGTCCGGCAGGTACCGATTTCCTGGTTCAGTGCTGGGAGCTTCGCCTCCAGTTCGTGGATCTGCTCTTCCACGTTCAGTGCTTCCTCGGAGTCCATGCGGTACTGTTCATATTGTTCTTTCTGCTGTTTGGCGGCGACTACGTCGATGGCTGCTGTCTCGTGCTGCTGTTTCAGCGCCACCACGTCCAGTTTTTGGCGAAGCGCCTCGGCGATGTGTTTCTCCTTGCAAAAGTTATCGTAGCGGCCTTGCGCGTCCCGCAGATCCTGCTTCTTCTGCTCCAGTTCCGTGAGCAGCCAAGTTGGTAATGCGATGGCGTCTTGCCTGATTTTCAACTGCTGGGCCTTCTCCCGCGCCCGCTTCAGCAAACGACAGACGTCGTCGGCGCGCGCGCCACCCAATACCCGGGCAAGCTCGGTATCAGCAGCCGCGCGATCGCGGTCGATCCGCGAGATCGTGTCAATCAGTGCACGCAGGCCTGGCGGTTGCTCAACGCCGGCACGGCGCAGAATGTCCGCCAGTATGCCCTTCTTCCGCTGCAACTCTTCCTGATTCTGCCGCATCGAGGCGCTTTCGGCAGGCACGCTGCGGAGCGTGGCTATGCGCGACCGAACACCCGCTTCCTGCTTGTGCAACTCGCGTTCCTGGCCGTCGAGCTGTGTCAGCCGCTCCGCTACCTCGCATGCTTGCGCCGGGGTGACTGCCAGTTCCTCCACTCTCCGCTGGAGGCCGGCCGCCACAGGTGTCAACTCGGCAATTCGGCGCTCGACGTCATCCGTCCGCCGGCCGGCCAACAACGCCGAACGCCGAGCCTCTAATTCCACCTGCTGCTGGCGCACGTTTGCCGCGTCTTCCACGGCTGCCTCGAATTGCTCCGGTGTTTCGCAGGAGGAGTCACGCAGCAGTTTCGCCAGCTCGGCCTCGGCCTGCTCCAGTTGCGCCGCTGCCTGGTTCCTGTTCTCGACCGTCACTCGCGCCGTTCCGCCGATTGTCATCTGCGCACGCCGCTGGAAGCACACTTCCTGGCCGGACGCAACTGTCACCTCCTCCTGACCGTCAACTCGAACCCGGATCGGCGCTGCGCCTTCTCCCCCAATCGCCATGCGTTCCCCGGAAAGCGCGTTGCGGTACGCTTCAATATCGGCGCGCAACTGCCGGAAACGATCCTCGGAGAGACTTCGAGCTTGGGCGCTTGCCTTCTGGAGTTCCTGTTCGATGGTTTGCAGTTGTTGCAGCAGGTCTCCGGATGTCCGAAGCTCCTGGTTGCAGTCCATCAGTTGCTTGCCGGCAGCGGCGCAGGCGCCCGCCCGATCACGCGCGCTCTCGAGCGGCCCCCTCTCTGAAGTAAGAGCCGCCAATTGCCGCTCGATTTCACCCAGCCCCTGTTCGCTGGTTGCCAGGTCATTCTGCCGGCTTTGCTGTGCGGCACGGTCCTGATCGAGAGCTTTTTCCAGCCTCACGATTTCTCCCGGAAGGTGATGGAACGCGTTCTCCGCTTCGTCTTTGCGAACAGGCAATTGTTCCATTTCCGCGCGCAACGCCTCAATCCGCTGCTGGAGCCGGCCGACCGCATCCGCCTGGGTCTGCAGGTGCTCCGCTTCCTGCGTCGCTGCCGTCAGTTCCTCTTGCAGTCGAACCAATTGCCCGGCGTTCTCGACCTCCTGGCCGAGCGTTTTCAAGGGACCTTCCCGGCCCGATAGCTGTTGCTGCAGCCCCGCGATTTCATTATCCAGTTTCTGGGCCTGACCTATGCCCTCCTCGATCCGCAGCAGTTCTCTCGCCTTGGATTCCTGTTCTTTGCTTGCCTCGTGGAATAGTTTGTGTCTCCGCTGCCTTTCCTTCAGGGTCTTTAACTGTTGTTGGGCGGCTGCAAGCTCGCGCTCGCACGCCTTCAGTTCGCTGGCCGCATGCTCGCACTGCTCAAGTTCCCGCCGGGCGGCCTCGGATTGCTGCTGAAGCGCGGCCAGCTTGTCTTCGATGTCGCGGAAGATGCCCGGGCGCTGGGCGGCCCGGGTCTCACCCTTGTGCCGCTCTCGAATGGCAGCTCTCAGTTCGCCGACCAGGTCGGCGACGTTCACATCGCCGGCGGAAATCACCCGCTGCTCGATCAGGTCATGGATGCGGCCCGGTTCCTCGATGCGCAACTCATCCTGTGCCATGCAGGCGCTGGCGCGGAAGGCGGCCTCGTCGGGAATCGGCAGCATTTGCCTGAGCTGTTCCCGGATCTTCTCCTTGTTGCGCAGGTGAGTGGCGGAATCAGGGGTTTCCAGCAGGTTCTTGCCTTCTTCGAAGTCCCTCTCGATTCTGTAGAGCGTGCCGGCGTGTTCGAATTCGAGCTGCAACTTCACTCCGCCCGCACCCCACTTACGCATTGCCCGCACTTTCTTGTCGGTGGTGGCAGCATCCTGAAAGATCGCCAGAGTGAGCGCGCGGCGCAACGCCGTCTTACCGGCCTCGTTGGGTCCGCGCACGAGCTGCAATCCCGGCCAAAACTCCCACCAGCGATCTGGCAGGTTAATGAAACCCTCGGTGCGGAGTCGTCGGAAGATCACTCACCCACCTCCTCCCTGCCCAGCAGCAAAGCCGTGCCCCGCCGCAGCACCTCCTGCCAGTGCGTGCGCTCCTCAGCAGGGGCGGAGCCGAGCCTCTCCTCGGTGGCGCGACAGAAGAAGTCACCCACGCTGTTGGCAATGAAATGGCCGCGGAGTTGCCCGATGTCGGTCTGGCGCGTCGTCTGATCCTGGATTCCCACATAGGCACACTGGTCGCCGAAGTCTTCCTCCAGGTCCTCAGACGGGGGTTGCCAGTGGCCTGCTGGCTGGCCGCGCAATCTCAGTCTCACGATGTTGGCCGAACCAACTGCGTTTTCCAGGGTTTGCCGCACGAGCCTGTCGTCTTCCTGGCCGGTCAGATCCAACTCGAGATCACGCCATTGGTAATGCCCGCTCGCCTCCCGCTCAACTTGCACGCCCGACTCCGATAGCAGGACTCGCGCATAGCTGCCGGCCGCCTCAGCCCCATCGAACTCCACTGGTTCCGGGCTGCCTGCGAAAAACACGGGTGGCCCGATCGCCGGAAAGCACTCCCGGAAACGGTGCCAGTGCCCAAGAGCGATGTAGTTCATCCCACTGGCAGCGGCTTGTTCGGGCCGCAGGCAGTACTCTTCCGAGCTTTCTACATCTGCCTGCGCCAGCGGGATCGAGGCGTGAGCGACTGCTACATTGAAGCGGGCATCGGCACTTGGCTGGATGCCGTCGAGCGGTGATTGCCCGGCCGTGTCAGGTGGCGTGGCGCGTCCATGTATAGCCAGCCGCAGCTTGTTAAAGGGAAAGGTGGTGGACCCTTCGCGGAAGATGCGCAAGTTTGAAGGGCACTGCCCCGATAACTCGGAACGCAGGTACACTGATTCGCCGGACAGCCGGTCGTGCGTGCCCGGCAGCAGGCACACCGGCACTGGATCGATTGATCGCACTGCTTCCAGCAGCGCCCTGATCTCTCTGACGTCCGGCCGGTTGCTGTCGAACACGTCTCCAGCCAGCACCACTAGGTCGTAGCTGCCTGCGGCGTCTCGCAAGAGCCGCACCAAGGTCTGCCGCACTTGCCGCCGCAGTTTGGCGCCAAACTCCCCGAAGCGGCCAAAAGCTCTTCCCAAGTGTATGTCTGCCGTGTGCAAGATGCGAATCATGTGCTTCCTCGTTGTTAGCTACTATGCCATGCGCCTTGAGGAGAATGGAAGAGCGCATGATAGCGCTGGTGAGAACACAATTTCAACCGCAGCGAATTTGGCGGGCCAAAGCAGCCCAGCCGCAGCGATGAACCGCGACGGCCCAGAAGCAAGCGGCATGGGCGCATCTCCGCCCGAAACTTTCAGCTACCAGCAGGCGAACGGAGGGTGTTACAACAGGCTTGACAAGGGAGAAGCAGTTTGTAACGCTTACCGCGCGGTGTCAACTCCTGAGTTCGAAGCAAATTGAAGCGGGGAATTAACACTAAAGACAGGAACGCAACACAGCCGCGCGCGTAAGCGAGCGGGTGCCCCGCAGGGCAAACGCGGCGGTGCGCGGC
>Ga0315279_10010646_pt1 | contig 10788 bp, 10 predicted proteins | sample YL17G06_20_MG_FD_203694 | JGI IMG/M metagenome (GOLD analysis project Ga0315279, IMG submission 203694) | Sediment microbial communities from Yellowstone Lake, YNP, Wyoming, USA - YL17G06_20 | ecosystem: Environmental > Aquatic > Freshwater > Lake > Sediment | place: USA: Wyoming | collected...
GCGAGATCCTGAGTTCCTGCTACGAACAATGGCAGAAGAAGAAATCCACCTAGAAAGACTGACCAGATCGGCAAGCTTCGCGATCGTTCGTAATCGCCCACGATTGCGGAAGCCCGCGACTCCAGGGAACCGCAGCTTCGGCTAAAAGAAGTCCGGCAGGCGTCGTATGCGAGGGATGGCGACCGGGAATGACGGCTGGACACGCTGCTTCGACTTGGCTATAATTCTTTGCCGGTCTTTTCGGACCGGTCCATCGGGCCAGCGTAGCTCAGTCGGTAGAGCGGCTGATTCGTAATCAGCAGGTCGAGGGTTCGAGCCCCCCCGCTGGCTCTTTATTATCAGATACTTACAGAATAAACTCTAAACTATATTCGCCCCTGGTGTCCGTATGGTGTCCATAGCTTATCCAATCTTTCCATTGCTTCCTGGACGTATTCAGGCGAGAGATGGGAGTACCGCATGGTCATTCTGATCTCCTTGTGACCCATCACTTGCTGGACTGTTCGAATGTCCACTCCTTGCATGATTAAGTGAGAACCAAAAGTATGTCGAAGATCATGGAAGCGAAAATCCTCAATCCCTGCTCGCTTAAGGGTTGAAGAGAACGCCGTTTTGACTTCCTTGAAAGGATGACCATTTCTGTCAGGGAAGACGTATTCTCCTTTAGCCCTCTTAGAGAGACCTAAAAGCTCTTGATAGAGCGTTTGATTGATCGGAATAACTCTTGATTCGTTATTTTTTGCATTTATTACCGTAATTTTCCGATTAACGAGGTCAATTTCCTGCCATCGCAAATTGAGGATTTCGGACTTTCTCATCCCAGTATTTAAAGCCGTAATTACCATTGGCCGGAGATGATCGGAACAGGCATTAATCAGCTTTTCAACGTCATCGGGATTCAGGTACCTCAGACGGCCCGGAGCTTCCTTGAGCAGCCGGACTGCTTTGGCCGGATTCTCCCTTACATAGCCCCATTCAATGGCCTTGGTGTACATATGCTTCAGGCAAGCCAGTTCTCGGTTTACAGAAGCCGGGGAGACTGTTTCCAGCCTCTTGGCCTTGTATTTCTCGATCATGAGCGGGGAAATTTCATAGATATATTTGTCCTTGAAAGCCGATTTGAGGCGAGCCGTGCAGATTCGATCCTGCCGACTATATGTTGACTGAGCCTTATTAGCTTTGGAGTAATCTAAATACTGCTTAACATACTCGTCGAAGGGAATCTTTTTATCTTCGTAGATGCCTAAATACTCGCCTTTGGCGATCTTCAAACGGACATCGTTTAAAACTTGAAGGGCCAGCTTCTTTGAAGGCCCGATCTTTTTTCTTTTTCGACGGCCTTTAACGTAATAATCTATGTACCAGTTGTTTCTTTTCTGGAAAATGCCCATAATTTTTTACTCTTAAATCAGGTATTATATTGCCATACCTACTCTGTGATGTAAAGATTCAAGATTTTCAAGAATTTCCCTTCGATGACGGTTCGAGGACATACGGAGCCACCCGAAAAGTGGTTTTTTTAGCCAGAGCTAAGCGTAGCCGTATTTCCTCTTTTATATGCCAGCAAGATTATACTTTGCACATTGCTTTCCACCATCATAAGTTTAGGATCTTAAATCCTTTTTGCTTATATATTATTATCATCAGCTCTTCAATAAAACGTCTAAAATGCTTATCACAGAGGTCATTTTTGGTAAAGGTGAAATCTTCAATATTAATCTTATCAAACTTAAGAATCTCAAGCCCGATTTTAAATTCACTCTTTAAGTATGCTTGAAATTTTTCTTTTATTCGATTATTAGTCTTTTGGGAAGGACCTGGATTTAAATAGCCGTTAATTCTTTCTGGGCATAATTCCTGAGCTTCCCCTATGTAAATTAACTTCTCATCCTCACGTTCTTTTTTGAATATATCCCAACGATAAATCACTGAATGCTTGTATCTCCTTTTCATAAATGATGTAATATCTTCGGGAAAGAGATATTCTCGATTTTCATCTATCAAAACGGATTCCCATTGGTAAGCGAATTCTGCTTTCAATTTATTCTTATGTTGAAGCTATGAATAAAAGTCATGCAATGTCGCATAACGTCCTGAGGATGAAAGAAGTTGCCAAAGGCAATTTGAGCAAACAAAGCGATCTTTTTATCCTCTGTTAACTGAAGTCCCCAGATATTAATCTTTTTTCAAATTCATCCTTAGTTTCAGGTATAGGAATCAAAGATATGAACCTTGCGAGGATTAATAAAGCCATAAATAAGCCAATTATTGATTGAAGAAAGACAAGAATTCCGCCCACTGCACATATTGGGGATTTGGTAGTATGGCCAAAAGTAGTCATTGTAGCGAAACTAAAGTTCAAAGATACGAGAAAGGAATTAAGAGCAACTCCATGAGTTTCAAATGCATAATCGAAATTGCGATAAAAAAGGGCGAACCAAAAGATAATCTCTGCATAATTATGCAATAAGAGGATTACAATTCGTCGAAAACTGCGGACAGCATATTTTTTCCCTGCCTTTCTTGCCCTGTATTCATCAAATAATAATACATTGATTTGATAGATAAAAACTTCAAAAACTCGAATCCCCCCATAACCAACTGCAATAGCCTCCCACCACTGTAGGTTCGGAGCAGAACATATCCATAATTGACCAATTGAAAATAGTAAATTTCCCAAGACCCATCCATCAACAAAGCGATAACTTCCTTTGGTACTTGGAATCAAAGTTCGAATTACCTGAAAAGGCGATATCCACCGCAGTACGAGGAATATATTCGACCACAGCTCAACAATGAATGATTTCATTAGATATCTCCTTTATAGCATGTCAGATGCTATACGAAATCTTTCTTTTCCTCTTGAGTCCGTCTCTTAAGCCAGGCTTCAAGGTCTTCTCTCCTAAACTTAACAAGTCTCCCTACCTTAATACAGGGAATCTTCTTTTGAATGATCCATTCATAGAGAGTATTCTTTTTGATTCCTAAGTATTCTGAAGCCTCATTTGTATCTAATAATTCTTTCTCTTTTGAAAATTGGCCAGAAACAATGCCTTTTTCAGAAACAATGCGGGGAGGAGTAACACTCGACAGAAAGTCTTTAACCTGTTCAGGCGGATAAAACCTTATCCTCTCTTTCTCTCTTGCAGTAAAGCTTTTCCTAGCCTCCTTCTTTATCGATTGGAGGCTCTTTTCGTCATAGGAGACCGAAAATACATAATCATATCCTGCATCAAGACACTTCCTGATATTCTGGATTTCCTGATCCGGCTTAGAGGTAGAAGATATCTCAATGGCCACCCGCAAATCATTTTTCGTTAGTCCGACATCCACGCTTTCGAGGGACCGGGGAATCCGCTCTTCGATCACCGCCTTCCAGCCGAAGAGTCCCGCTTGTTCTTTAAGCATCTGCTGAAGATGTCTATGGGAATCTCCCCCTTTGCCTGCTGGCGGAGATTCTTTTATAACCGAGGCTCCCTTGTCCGTGAGAACCAGGATGTTCGCCAGTCGTCCGCCAACTCCTCTCCTTGTTTCTTCCTGAACGACCAGGCCTTTCTCAATCAGACTTTCTTTCAGCTTATCTCCCTTATAACCGCTCAGCTGAAGAGCCTTGTATATCTTGGTGACAAACATATTCGGGTTCTGGGAAATGAATTTAAGAAAATTTCTCTCGTCCGGCGATGGCTCTGGCTCCTCAGGCAGGGCCAATCTTTTATTTGGCCTTTTCAAAGCAACTGCCTCACGCTCCAGAAGCTCTTGCTGAGGTTGGGCAGCTATTGGCTTTCTAATCCGGCTGGCCTCTTCTTCCTGGATTAGCTTTTGTCTTTGATCCCTCAAGGCAGCCAGTTCTTCTCTGGCTACAAGATACTTCCTGCCGAAAGGAAAGTCTTTAAGGAATCTTGAGTAACCTTCCTCATACCTCTCTAATGCTTCCTCCATTGACGCTAGCTCAACTGTCTCGATTGGTATTACCCCTCCCTCGATCTTATGCTTCACATAACAGATTCTAGGCGGTAGCGATTGAAGCTCCTGGATATGCCGTTCCCATTCCTCACCCAAAGACCAATAAGTGGGCCGAAAGCCGCTCACTCTTTTGACTTCATGGCCGGAGTATTCAAAGGCTTCTTTAGCTAATAACGAGGCATCATGGCGGTTGAGCCGGAAATAGACCTGGATTCCGGTATTGCCCAAAATGAGACTCCTAAGCTCTTCAGGAATCTGGGCCAGGGTCTGATGGGCCATAATGAGCGAAAGACCGTACTTCCGAGCCTCTGATAAGATGACGGAAAACGATTCGCTGGCGAAATTCTGGAATTCATCGATGTAAAGATAAAATGGGGTTCTCTTGTTCTGAGGAATATCTGACCTTGAAAACGCGGCCATCTGGATTTTGGCCATGAGGAGCGAGCCCAGAAGATCCGCCGAATCTTTGAGCTTCCCTTTGTCGAGCTTGATAAGGAGAATCTTTCTCCTGTCCATGACCTCCCGGATATTGAAGGAGCTTTTTTCATACGAAAAAATATGCCTTATTCTCTCGTCCGAGAAAAAGGCGCTGATCTTGTTCATGATCGGCTCAATCCAAGTGATCTGGCTCCGATTGGTCATGGTATCGAACCGCTTGAAATACTCTTGGGCCAGAGGATGACTGACCTTTTCCAGGATGCCTTGTCGAACACCCCGATTTGTCAGAAATTGAGGAATTTCGGTGAGAGTCAGTTCCGCTTCAGCCAGGGCGATCAAAGAATTCCTCATCAGGTCTTCCATCCTGACGCCCCAGGAGTCGGACCAGATTTTCCGGAAGGCGCTTATGAGTTCGTTGGCCTGCTCAGCTAGAGGAACGCCGGGAACCTTTTCAAGAGGATTAAACGTAACCGTGAAATCCGGTTCAGTTGGGTCTATAAGGATTACTCTGTCAGAAATTTCAGCGTCATCTGGTTTATAGCGGAGAATCAGGAAACCCTTGATATCTTCGATGAGGTCGCCATGAGGGTCAATGATCCCAAGGCCGTTGCCCTTTTCAATATCCTGCTGGATCAAATACTCAAGAAATTTCGTCTTTCCGGTTCCGGTAGCGCCGATGACGTAGAAGTGGGAAGCTCGATCAGCCTCGGCGATCTTGGCGAGCTGGAATTCTTCCTTATTTTCGGAATAATACCAGCCGAGGTCTAAGGTATCAGACATGACTCCTTCTTTATACGCGCCTTGTTTTCCTGTTGACTATCCAAATAATTTTCTCAGCGGAAAAAACAAGTTTCCCTCTTGGGACGCCTTGTCGATCTTTGCTTGCAGGGCGTCTATTAAACTTACTCTGCCCTCAAGGATTAGCGTTAGATCATAACCATCAACGAGTATTAGATTAGCGGGACCGGCCTCACGCAAACGCTGGAGACTATCATCGTTGAAACCTACTATTGAAATGACTAATCCACGACTACTCTCAATCTTTCTATTCACTTTTCCCTTAAATGCTAGAAGTTCGTCAAGGGAGGGAGCCTCTTTTCGCCATCTGGCCTCAACCAAATAATCAAATCCTCCAAACGCAAACCATCCGTCGATTTGTTCTCCCTCGATACGGTAAGATTTTCGATAACGTATTTCATAAAGAATAAAAAGTTCTTTTAATAGATCTTCAAGACCATATCCTCTTGCCTGATGATCAGCAGCGGAAGACATTTCAATGAATGCTTGATAGAGTTCGTTAAGCCGCCGCTCCCGGTCTCGTGCTTGCTGGATTTGTGCTTCAGAATCAGAAGTACGTCTTCTCGCCCTTTGCTGCTCTTCTTCCGCTTCTAAATGATGTTCGCGTGCTATTTGCTTTAGTCTTCTTAGAGCATCAAGACCTGCATCTTTATCCGGTACTTCAGAATCAGGCAACGCTCTCAGTTTGCATAATTCAGTAAGAAGTCGTCTCTGTAAAAGAAACCCATCCTCTCCCATCCCTTCCAGATCGTCAATAAGCTGTCGTGCTATTTTAAATTTCGGTTCGTGCTCGTACTTCAAATAAAGGTTTTCAGCTATCCCAGCGCGAGAAAATATGTCGAAAAGAGGCTGTTTATACCAGAAACATCGACCGCATACCTGAATTATGGCATTTTTTACCTCGACAGGAAGCTTATTCGTCGACACAATTATCTTCAAACCTCCTACGGCAAATCATTGGATTGATCTCTGAACTACGAAATCCCCAAGAATCCTCGCGCCCTTCTGTCGATCTTCGACGGGTCCTGTCCCAGGCCGAGCATCAGCTTGTCCGTTGCCTCCTGAAGGCAGGAATGGACGCAGGTCACGTATGCGGTCAGGTCCTGCTTGTCGAACAGATTGAGATCGTCCAGGCCCGCGGCTTTTCTCGCTCCCGGAAACAATGAGGCTATGGCCTGCCAGGCGTCGGGCATATAGGTCAGGTACCAGGAGATAAAGAGGCTGTCTCCGTAGTCGACGGCGTTGACGAAAGTCTTGAAACATCCGAGCTTGAGAGTTCGCCGGTCGGCGACGATCAAAAACTCTCTCGTTTCTCCGATAGGCGTCGGAGCCAGTCCCGGCCCGATTTTCTCTACCTTCATCTCAAGGGATGGCGCTTTGAAGGCGGAAATGAGTTCCATGGTCTTGGAAATGACCTGATCCCTTTGACCTTGCGCTCCTTTGATCAAGATGGACCAGTTATCGTGGATTTGCGCTTTTCTCTCGGCAAGCGCGATCAGGGCTATGAGTCCCGCCACTCCCAAGAACATGACGCTTAACATGCGCGAGACGAAGAAAGAAAAGAAAGTCAGGACTATAAAAAGATTAAAGAGAGCTTTCTGCATTTTTTATCCCCATGATCAGACTTTGAGTAATAACAAAAAAACATCCGGCCCCGAATCGTTTCTAATGCCTGATGCACATCCCACGGCCACTGGAACAACTTAACCCCTCCAGATGGAGATTTTATTAGGAATCCTAACGAAAAAGCAAGAAGAAATTATCCGCCGACTAATATCCTCTTCACGCGTTCTCTTGGATGAGCAATTGCCGGCTTCCCTGCTCATTGAAACTGCATCCCGATAATTCTAACACCTGTCTCTCGACTCACCATACGTATTCGTCATGAACTGTATAGCATTCCTGCTCCCCGCACATTCTTGACTTCATGGATTAAGTCTGCTAAATTGTTGTAATGGGTGGTTAATAATAAGAGATGGATATTAAAATCCGATTTAATGCTTTATCCCCAAAGCCGTCCTTGCCGTGGCAAGATCCACCTTTGTGCTATCTGCTTGCCCAAAGGAACGGGCTGAATTATCTTGATCTTTAGGGGATGAATTGATCCTATTCCCTCCATAAGGGATATATAATGATGCTCGATAACGATTATAAAATACATGCTGATGCCGCAATAGATAAGGTGTATAAGACAAACAAAAGAAGAATATTGCGATCAATGGAAATTTATAAAAATTTGTACTCATTGCCAGTAATTGAAAAAGAATATACGGTTTCCAAAGACATCTTGGATTATTGTAAGAAAAGGGATCTTTTTATAATAATCGCTGTGTATAATGAATTAGGACAGATATTTTGTTTAAGGAATTTTGAAGGGGATGCTATTAAATGGGCATTGCCAGGCGGTTCTATTAGGAGTAATCTTGATGAAACTATTGAAGACGCTGTCTTTAGAGTCATAAATGCCATCCTTAAAGTGGAAGTTTGTAACTTAAGGCCTGTCTCTTATAATTTGAACAGATTTATTTATGAGCACGATAGTAAAATTGTTATTCAACATCGGGGCCTTAGTTTCATGGCGCAAGCCTGTTCAAAAATTCCAGAAGAAGTAATAGGCAAATTCCTGGAGAAGGAAGAAGAGATACAAAACGTAACAAGATGGGCAAGTAGAGATGTATATAAAGGAGCAAAAGAATTCTTATTAAACTATTCTTCTATTCCGCCAGATAAAGAAATATCAACTGCAAGAAAATATAAAAAGCGTTATGATTTTCATCGAAAGTTTGTAAGTCGTCTGTTTAAGAAGTTTAGTTCCGCTAAAGTTAACAAGAAGATCACTGAATTAATCGACCCCGAATGTAAAATAATTTTAGATACAGCGTGCGGAGACGACAAGTTAATATTTGATATCGCACCAAGAGCAGATTTATGCGTGGGTAATGACATTTCTTGGGAGACAGTAAGTTACCTAATAAAAAACAACACTGCCCCTAATATAGTTTTTACAAATCACAATATTACTGAACTTCCTTTTGCAGAAAAATATTTTGACGTGGCGATTTGTAAAAATACACTCCATCATCTTAGAAATGCTGGAGAGCTAGAAATGTTATTTGACTCTCTCAAAAAAGTTGCAAAAAAGATTATTTTAGTAGATATCGAAGATCCTAAAAATTCTATGATCAGCTCAAAAATATGGAATTATTATTATAAGAAATTTCTGGGCGATCTTGGCGGGGCATTCTTTAACAAGAAACAGTTTGAAGATGTTGTTAAATGGTATTTCCATGAGAATGAGAAATCTTTTGATTATGTTCAGACAATAAAAGGTAAATACATGTTCGCAGGGATTAAACTTCAATGAGAAATAGATTAAAATACAAAGCCGTCATATTTGATATGGACGGATTAATAGTGGATACTGAACCCTTGTTTTATCAAGCAATGGCTGATGTCCTTAAAAAAAGAGAGATAACAATTGGGATTGATGATTACGTAAACAATGATTTACAAAAGGGAAAAAAATTACTAAAAACATATTTTAATTCTCGTGATATTTATGCCGTGCAGCGTGAAATCTATAAAAATTACGAGAAATTATTAAAAAGAAAAGCAAAATTGATGCCTGGGGCAAAAAAAACCATACTTAGGTTACAGAAACATTATGCTTTAGCTCTAGTTTCTTCATCTAGAAAAAAATTCATCGAGTATATTTTAAATTTCTCCCATTTGAAAAATACCTTTAAAACAATAATAAGCAGGGAAGATGTAAAAAAACAAAAGCCGAATCCAGATTGTTTTAAAATAGCAGTAAAAAAACTGGGTCTGAGCGCGCATGAGTGTATAGCATTAGAGGATTCCGAAAGAGGTATAATTGCAGCTATAGGATCAGGCATGAAATGTATAGCTATTCCTAACAAGCTAACCGAGAATGGAAATTTTATGAAAGCTACTAAGATAATAAAGAGCATAACTGAGGTTAATATAAACTTGATCGAGAACCTTTAGCTTCTTTTTAAAAAGTGAATTAGGTACGATTTATATTGTTTTAGTGGTTAAGTTTCGTTGGTAAGCTGTGAAGATTCGGTTTCCAACAAGCGTAATTATTAATAAATACCTGAATAGAGTAGTAAAAATGCTAGATAATTTAAAGCACAAATCATTATGAAGGTAATATTTTACAATGAATGAATATTTCTTATCCACGGAAGAATATAGGAATTACATTACAAAATTGAAAAGGTTGGAAAAGAAAAAAATTACGTTGGGTAAAATATTGGGCCAAATAATGGATGGCAGTGGCTCTTTTGCAGCGAAAACTCCCGGATTCTCAGAAACAGAGGACCAGCTTGCAGTGATAGAAAAACAAATTAATGACCTCAATCGCATAATTTCAAGAGCAAAGATCATTTCTGATATCTCTGAACTAAACAAGGAAAAAATTACTGTATATACACTCGTTACGGTTTTAGATATTGATAATAATGTAGAATTGCAATACTTTATTCAATATCAAATTACAGCTGATTTGGATAAGCAAAAACATATCTCTATAGCTACTCCTTTCTCACCTATTGGGAAAGCATTATTAGGCAAGAAAATTGGAGAAGAAATAGAAATTGTGTTGCCAAATAAGAAATCGCATCTAAGAATTCTTAGATTTGAAAAAACCTTTAACTGTCCTAAAAGAGACTTAAGTTGACAGTGAGCCCTCTTGGATTGTGGGGAAAGGTATTTTTCTTTTTGGTAAACTTTGTGTTCTCTTTCAATTGATATCTTTTATTTCACGATACTGTCAAGCATTTTTGGCAAAATTGTATACTTTATCAAGCTCTTCGTTAAAATATTTCATCAAGCTTTTTTCTAACAAGCATTTCAAAGGTGCATTTCTTCTGTTTCACGCAATCTAGATAGAGCAGAGCCTGGATTATTGCGCCCGGGTCCCATTTGTATTCAATGACCGAGGGAACATTCCTATCATCAATCCCCAATATATCTATTCTTCCATTGAGAATCGGTACTGGCAATCTATTACTAGCCTACCATTGCTATATGACGCTTTTATTCTATTAAATAATCAAGATTTGCCCAATCTCTGGGAGCAGGCCGAGGCCAAAGCGACAGCCTCGAACATCCTCTGGTGATAACGATTCTTGCGGGCCTTTTCTTTCTCTAGCTCACGAATAAGACACGGATAATCCGCGCCCATCTTTTCCGCGAGATTCTTCTTGTTGTGCTTCACTTCCTCAAGCAGGAATTTCTCAAGCTCTTTGATGGAAAACTGATAAATCCTGAGTTTTTTCTGCCTGGCTAAAGCGTTTATTCTCGATACCAGAAGCCTGAGATTCTTGGACGAGCGGGCCGGATGAAGCTTCTTTAGCGCAACAGTGTTAAGGTCATAGAGATCAATGTGAGCGGAAATAACACCAATCGCTTTGTCGATCTTGTCCTTAGACCACTTCCCGTCCAATCGCTTGATTCTCCAATCAAAAAGGCTCCGGTCTTGAAAGACCGCAAGCCCCAGATATCTTGTTCCAGGATTAATCCCGATGATTCGAAGAGATTCTTTTAGCATGTTTTTTGATGATA
>Ga0315279_10010647_pt1 | contig 10786 bp, 6 predicted proteins | sample YL17G06_20_MG_FD_203694 | JGI IMG/M metagenome (GOLD analysis project Ga0315279, IMG submission 203694) | Sediment microbial communities from Yellowstone Lake, YNP, Wyoming, USA - YL17G06_20 | ecosystem: Environmental > Aquatic > Freshwater > Lake > Sediment | place: USA: Wyoming | collected...
AATCGGTGACCGGATTCATCCCGGAATCGTGACCGGCTTCATTTCGGAATGCCGCCCGGGATCGTCCCGGAACCCTGACCGCCTTGCCCCGGAATCCGCAAACACAGGACAAAACCCAGCCGCCGCCGGACTAAGGTATGCCCGTCGCATTGCTCGTCGCACCTCCCTGATGGTAGGACCCCCAATGAGAACATCAACGCCTGGTGGCAAATCAGATCCCAGTTCGCTTGCACGGCTGATATGCACACCCTTGGTGAAAGTCGTTCGGAAGCCCCTGTGACCAAGATCGAAACGAATCTCCAATTCCTGCCAAGTACCTTCTTCGTACCAAGCCTCGCTGACGATCCATGGGATCTCCGCTTGAGCACGTCGGACGAAGTCGTGTGACAGTTGATCCGTCGTCAAGCGCGGATCCGCGAGAACGTTTATCATGAGTTCACTGCCCGCACGACCCGAAGCCGCCGCGAAAGGTTCGCAGCGCTTACCACTCCCATGAGCGGGCAGAAGCACCATCTCTACCTGTGTTGGGACTAAGTCCACCATGTCGATCTACCGACTCTGTAGCCCGCTAACAATGATTAGATCGGTCCGCATAATATCCGGAACCCCAGTTTCTGACCCTTATAACACGTCGTTGAATCGGCGCATACTACGGCGACAATCCCTTCAGGCTCTGCCATTTGCGCCTTTTCGTACTTGTGATCTCGGCGTCTTATGCGGATCAGCATAACGCCCTTTGATTTCACAGTCCATCGAAGGGGCTGCGAACTCCGGTCGCCCCGCGGTTAAGGACATGTGTGTAGATCATGGTAGTCTTCACATCGCTGTGGTCCAGAAGTTCCTGGACGGTCCGAATATCATAGCCACGTTCCAATAGATGAGTTGCGATTGAATGCCTGAAAGCGTGGCATGTCGCGCCCTTTGTCAATCCCACCTTCACGCTGGCATCTGTCACGTCTTTCTGAACCAAGGATTCGTCGATATGATGCCGCCCCTCTTCACCCGTGTTCCTATTTTTCCAGCGGTTTTCCTGGGGGAAGACCTATTGCCAACGCTACTCTTTCGGGGCGTTGGGATACTTGCGGTCCACGGCATCGGGCAACTGAACACGGCCCCAACCTTCGGCCAAATCCTTTTCGTGAATCGCCTTGACCTTCTTGAGGTGGTACTGGAGCGGTGCCTTGGGGAGTTATTCATGACACCTAGCCTCCCAGGGATTCTCAGACTGGCGATACCGGCGCTCAATTACGCTTCAAGCTAACCCGCGGGTCAAGGAGAAAGTATCCGTCGCTGGCCCCCCAATCATTTCCATGCTTGGCCTTGCGAGACCTCACTCTGTCACGAGATAGACCCCCACTCACGCGCTAGTGTTGACTGAAGACCTCCAGCTCCTGGATCGTCGGCGACTCGGAAGTTGGCCCTGCTGAGACGCAGTAACGATAACTGTCGGGAAATCCCCTTATCACCACCGATCTGGCCAGCATCCCAAGCGCGTTGCGGGGAGGATAGGTCCTCCCTTGTCGCCTAGTGTTTATCGACGAATCCAAAGGGGCAATCGGAAGTTCTGGGCGAGCGACGGCGCACTCGGAGGCGATCCACTCGGTTGGGTAACCTGCATAGCGCAACGTGCTGCCAGCAAGATAACTGTTGCGAAATCCCCTTCGAACCAGTCAAGAGCAGACCGGATTCGTCAAAGGTCCGAGCGCTCCCAGGGTAAGGGCACGTCCGCAGTCTTTCGCTGGTAGCGGGGGATAGTGGATTTGGGCTTAAGAAGGCGCGACAATCTACTTCAGTTTTACTTCAGTTGGCCATTTAGTGCTGGCGGCGGTCGAAACAGAATTCAGCGGAACTTATTGGATTCCTTAGGGCTAAGTTGGTAGGCCTGGAGGGATTCGAACCCCCGACCCACGGTTTAGGAAACCGTTGCTCTATCCTTCTGAGCTACAGGCCCGAGTAAATTGCCGACACGTCCTTTCGAAGTGTAGCAGGAATTGCCGCAGGTAGCAGTCGTTTTCGGCGCTCCGGCAGTGACGCATTTTGGTTTTGTAGCGCCGCCCGGAACTCCGGTTTCTGGAGTCCGATGGACTCCACCGGAGTCCAGAAATCGGACCTGTCCCGACATCGTCGCGAGGGCGGCACATGCCGGGCTAAAGCCCGGCGCTACTTCCTCCAGATTGAATGCATGCCAAAGCCGCAGTCCGTCAGTTGACGGACTGCGCTACACGCTGCCCGCCGATTCGGAGCCCCCTCCTCAGAGAACGCGGCGATGCCAGTACTCGCGAAAAGTGCGCACTTGCTTGCCGTAAAAATCGGCGAGCAACATGCCGACCAGCTCCCTTCGCTCCCCGCTCGGGCGGTGCGTGTACGTGCAGTTCCACTCGGCAATGAGGGTGTAACGAACGCGGAAGAGATTGCGAACAGTGAAATTAATATTTTCTTGATCGTCGATAGCCGACTTCCAGTAGGTACTGATCGCCTCGCGACCTACGATAGCTTCGCCAAAGGGATTTTCCCAGTAGTGAGCATCGCGCGTGAACAAGCTGGCCGCAAGTTCCGCTTTACGACCTTCCCACGCCTCCTTGTAGGTGGTGAGAAATTTCTCTGCGGCGGCTGCCTTGAGTGGCGCACGCCGTTGTTTCCCCTTCTCAGACTTCCTCCCGGATTGTATCGCCATGATTAGCCTCCCACGCGCTCAGCAAGCGCATATTCCGGACCGGCTGTTGCGGGCCCTCCTGAGCCCTGCGGGCGCCGGAGGGCGGGCAGTCTTCCCCCCTCGGCCGGCAAGAGCCCGGCAACGTACCGCCCCTGCTCGCGGTCCGTGTATTCTAAAGCATTTTGAAGCCAACTACGCCAACCTCGGAAGCCGTTCTAGTCGGACGTGCTCGCAGTGGGGCCAGTCCGCTCTGAACGCGCCGATTCTTCCACGTAATTCTGCTGCCGAACCTTTGTGGGTTCCGCTAGCAGAATGAGACGATCCAAGTCGAAATCCTTGTAGAGGTCCAAGCAAAACAGATCGGGCGCGTCCGGATAGCTCACGGGTTTGTCCAAAAGGAAACTCAGACTGCGCATTCCCCCTTGTACCGCGACTTCGGAAAAGAGTCGGGGCTCCAGCGCCGAGGCGATCAGCGATACCACCTGGCTACGCATCCCTGAGCTCTCGAGTCGAACCGACGGGGCGCGCCATCGGGCCCGAGACCAACCTGTGAGGGCAATCAGTTGCGCCGCCTCCATGCCAATCGGGCGGCTGCCCGTTGCCGCCAGCATCTCTGGGAACAGAAAGGAAGGCCCCTCCGGCGCCGCGTCCCCGGTGAACACCAGGTCAAGCACCAGCACTTGCTCGCCTCGGTCCATGCGGTTCGCAACTTCAGGACCACGGTCCCAAACCTCGGCGCCAGCAGCCTTCTTCCCCTTATCGTTCAACAGAACGGTCAAAGGCGCGTCCGCCGGAGTTGGGATATCTTTCAACCAAACTCCCGTGGCGCTTAGCCCGTTGCTGAGCAAGAAGCGAAATGACACGGATTCCACTCCGTTGTGCTTAGTATTTGCAACTCCCCAGGCTTGCTTTACCGTGACCGGGTCGTAGCGAACTACTTCTTTGAGCTTGGCCCTCTCCGAACTGGCCCAGGCTGCCTTGTCGGCGGAACCGGTGGGGATGGGTGGGCGTGTGATCTCGCCGGCCAGTTTCTTGGCCAAGCTGAGAATGGTCAGATTATCTTTCGGCAAGCCCACCACCAGTTCGCTATAGCTTTTGAGGTTGGCGCCAACCGGGATCTCTCGTTCGCTGGCAGGTAGGTCGAAGTAATGGCCGAGAAATCGGTAAGCTTGCTGGCGATTGTCAAGTTCATAGTTGTGAGCCGAAATGTCAGTGTTTTCGTGAAACTGGAACGCATCCTCTCTCCCGTACAGTCGGGAAAAGGGTCCCACGGCATCGAAAATATACGGCTTCACTAAGGCCGCGCGAAAACAGCAGGTATCCTCCGCATTGTTGATCAGCAGGGTGGGTCGCGGGGCTCGCATGGCGGTCAGGGTAGAGTAGTCTTGCCCAACAAGGAAGTCCGTGGGGTTTTGCTCAATGTCCCCTGCCTCGCCGATTGGCACGAGCGCCAACCTTCCCTCAAGTGATGTGTATCCCGCGACGGGAATGGACACGCTCACTCTTTCGTCGAGCGCGCTGAGGACAATGGTTTGCCAGCCGCCGCCGGACAATCCCGTTACGGCGATCCGCTTTCGATCCACATTCGGATGCTCCCAAAGGATATCGAGCCCTCGCCGCATGGCCAGATAAAACAACCCCACACCATTGGCGCCCACCAAGTCCAGGTGCCCGCCTAACCAGTGTTCATTTCCTTTCTCAGGGAGCTCACCCATCCCTATCCATTCGAGGTTCAACGCGATCATGCCCCGCAGGGCTTCATTGATACAGAGAGTCTGGTGGGACTCATCCGCCTTGCCGATGGGACCATAATGCCCCATCACGTTCAGTACAGCGGGCACCTTGCCGTGAAGGTCTTCCGGCTCGTAGAGGATCGCGGTCGAGTCGAACCCCGGCACAATCTCATACCGTAGCTTCCGCAGCCGGTATCCTTTCCCGGCCGGTATCGGTCCCAGGTCAGCGAACCTCGGCGGTGCATTTACCCACTCCTTCGGCCACCCGTGGAACACCACGTCCGCGAGCAGATGCTCCCGGATTCGCTTGGCCTCGGCTGTCCACTCTGCCGCGCTGGTGGGCGCTGGGAGTGTCGGAACCCGCCTCATCAGATATTCCTGCAACTGAAAATTCACGACGTTAGGCGACTGGAGTGGCTTATCCAGGATGGGGCTCAGTTGATACTGTGTACTTTGAGCCCGGGCAAAAAATGCCTGGATGATGAATAAACCGACCAACAAAAATCGACGTTTCATGGTTCCTCCTGCGGGCACGCGTTTTCTGATGCTGAACGGACCTATCTGAGATTCACCAGGCTGTACGTCTCGAGAGAGGGCACAGTAAAAGCGATACGCCCTTTGTTTACGGTAAAGGGAAGGGATATACCTTTGTCCCGGTCAGGCGAAAGCAACCGGACCTCGCTCACCATCCCGATATTCGGCAGGCAGAGGCGGACCTGAATGTCTTTTACCAAGGGATTTCTGCCCGCATCGTAATTGATCAGATGCAGGATGAGCGCTCCTGTTTCTTTCTGCCTCACCGTCTCCGCGGTGACGGTTAGCGGGGCTTTGACATCCATCAACAGGTTGTCGCCAGCCGCCCCTCTGACTGAGTCGATCAAATCTCTCCAATTCAGGGGAAGCTTCCAGTACCGGCTCGTCATCGGTTCAGCAGAGGGCTTCTCGACCAAGGGCTTTACCTCAGGGATGTAATAAACTCTTCCTTGCCCGACCTCGTTTCGAATCGACGGGCGATTCCGGATACTTTCCGCGATGGGCTGCCCTTCGTCCCGCGGCCGCGCATGCACCCCGAACAGGTCAGCCAGCCCAAAATCGCCGCGTCGCTCGCGCCACTCTGTGTAAAGCGAAGTCAGCTCGGTCGCCACCAACCCACCACCCTTCTTGACATACGCCCGGATCAAACCAAGCTGTTCATCACTCAAACACTCCTGATCGGCCAAGACCAGGACGCGATATTTCGAAATGTCTTTCAGGTGTTGGTCGAAAATAATGTCAAAGGGAACCTTGGCTTGGATCAGCGCTTGCTCAAAAAGCCAAGTGCTCTGATAGGGCCGGTCGTTATTAAACGCCAATGTCGGAAAAGAATGAAGGACTGCCACCTCGGCAGCGCTTTCAAGGTTGCGATAAAGGTGGAAATTCTGGAGGAAGAATTGAATGTACTTTCGGGCGCTTTCCGGCAACTTCTGAACTGAGAGAACACCACCCACCATCCCCAGGCACTGCCGGTTGTAAGCCATCGCTTCGGCCATTCGCAATTTCATTTCGGGTTCGCTCGGGGGCGGGCCACCATAAGGAATGGCCGTGTAGGTGAAAATCCGGTTTCCGAGTTTCGTGGCCATTTTGTAAGTCCTGATCTTGGAGATCAGGACGCCTTCCGGCGTGACCGTGGCTTCGTTGCCTTCCTCCGACCAGACCGCCTGCGTGTGCGCGAGCAAGCGGGGATAGTCCACGCCCTCGAACCAATATGTGTTGATGCCCGCAAGGCCCACGTGAGGGTTGCATTCGACGGCCACCGCAGGATTCAGGCGGTGAATGAATGCGGCCATCTCCTCGTAGTAGCGGCTCAGGGTCTGGCAGCGGAAGTCCGTCCATTCTTGAAAGAGCGGGTCATCGATCGTGCCGAGCGGCCAATCGCACTTCGGCGGAAGTATGTACTTCGGGTCTCGGAATCCCAATCGCTTCTCCAGCGCTTCGGGCGTGTACTTGGAAGCCAGGAAACGGCGAAAGTCTTCGATTGCTAGCGGATGCTCGAAGATGGCGGGCTCGGCTTGCATGCTTGTGTTGTCGAAGTGGATCAGGTCAGCTTTAACATCTTCGACGGCTATCCGCAACACACGCTTGATGTACTCCCGGTATCCCGGATGCATGAAATACACTCGCTTGCGAAATGTTTGATGGCCGTAGATCACCGGCTTGCCAAGATAGTCGGGAACGAACCATTCTTGGGCCTCAGGCTTTTCAAGCAGAAAGGTTTCGTAAATGACGGTGCTGCCGACGTAAACGCCCACTTTGATTCCGTAGCGATGACAGAGCCGCGCCAACTGCTTCGCGTCCTCGATGTGCTCGCGCTCCACGGCGAGACCAAAGCCTTTATAAAAATGAATAATCGCCATCGTGACGCCTAGTTCGTGCAGTTTTTTGACAGTCTCCTCACGGTGCTCCTCGCGATATTCGTCGCCTTGCCAGACGAGGCTGCCGCCCGCGCGACGACGAAACAGCGGAACATCGTCCCAATTCCCCACAATCACCAGCGGCTGCTCTTCGATCCAGGCTGGGCGTTGATCGGAAGCGTTGTGCGGGACGTTGCTTTGGCTCACCGCAACCCCGGGCAACAGAGAGCCCGCTACCACCAAGGCGAGAAATTCGCGTCGGCTTACTTTTCCGTGAGTCTTCGATCTTCCTGTCTGTCGCATGGAAATTGCTGCTCCTCTGAGTCGAAGTGGCGCACCGCCCGCTGTCGGTTTTGCGGTGGGTAGCGCGGACCTGATGTGCAAGGTCCGCGGCCCGTGCATGCCAAAGCCGCAGGCCTCTGAAAGGCGAGGTCTGCGCTACGCGCTGGGGCGAAAACGGGATCCCCTTCCCGCGTGAGATAGCCTCACCCGCGGTCCGTGTATTCTAAGGCATTTTGAAGCCAAGCTATCAATGGGTGGGCGCAGCGATGGGCCAGCCCGATAAGCGTTAACCTAACTGGCGCGCGGGGTCCTGGGGGCTAGGAGGATACGGGGCGTGAAGGGCCGCTCTCGACACCTATCGGCCAGGCACGCCGCATCGGAGCGCCACTTTCCAGGAAGCTGACTTATCATTTCGAATCCATTGGGTGCTTCCAGCGCCCATGATGCTTGCAGGGACCCTTAGCGAAGTTCTGGTTTACTGCCGGGACCAGTTTGCGGTCGACCCTGCACAGTGGGGCTTTGGTACGACCCGCGCTTTCTGGACTTCTTGCGCCGCATGAACTCCCCGTAGTGATCCCCTCGCGTTGACTTCGTGTCAGCTCCTGCCTAAAATGACGGCAGCTGAAGTTCGGTTTCGTCCTCCCCAGAGGCGACTCGCCATGATCGGCCAGACCGTTTGCCATTACCGGATTCTCGAGAAGCTCGGTAGCGGAGGGATGGGTGTGGTGTATAAGGCCGAAGACACCAAGCTCCATCGCCATGTGGCGCTGAAGTTCCTTCCGGAACAACTTGCCAAAGACCGCCAGGCTCTGGAGCGTTTTCACCGTGAAGCCCACGCCGCCAGTGCGCTCAATCACCCCAACATTTGCACTATTCACGCCATTGGCGAGCACGAGGGCCAGCCCTTCATTGACATGGAGTATTTGGAGGGCGAGACGCTCAAGCAGCGCATTGCGCGCGGGCCACTGAAGACCGAGGAAGTACTGGAGGTGGCGATTCAGGTTACCGACGCGCTGCATGCCGCCCATGCCGAGGGCATTGTCCACCGTGACATCAAACCCGCGAACATCTTCGTGACCAAGCGGGGGCAGGCGAAGATTCTGGATTTCGGGCTAGCGAAGCTGGCGCCGGAAAAACGGGGGCTGGGGGCTAGGGGCTGGGGGCTGGGGAAAGAGCGCGGGGCGGCAGGCGTGCCAGTGGAGGAAATCCCGACCGCGAGCGTGGAAGAGCCACTGACCAGCCCCGGCGTCGCGATGGGCACGGTGGCCTACATGTCGCCGGAGCAAGCGCTGGGGGAGGAGTTGGATGCCCGGACGGACCTGTTTTCATTCGGGGCTGTTCTGTACGAAATGGTCACCGGGCGTCTGGCATTCTCAGGCACTACCACGGCTGCTGTCTTCGACGCCATCCTCCACAAGGCACCCGTTCCACCGGTGCGATTGAACCCCGAGCTGCCTGTCGAGTTGGAACGCATCATCAGCAAGGCACTCGAGAAAGACCGCGACATGCGCTATCAGAGCGCGTCCGAGCTCCGGACGGACGTGAAGCGTTTGAAGCGCGATACGGATTCAGGGCGCTCGGCGGCGGTTTCGACCACTGTCCAGGAGATTACGGGGCCGCCTACTGCGCCGGCCCGAACGGAGCCGAGCGAGGCGGCTGGCGCGGCTCCCTTGCTCCTGCGCCGAAAATGGGCGGTCCTGGGTGGAGTAGCCGTTCTGCTTGCGGCGGTCGTGACGTTTCTCTACCTCCAGCGGAAGCCAGCGCTAACAGAAAGCGATTCAATACTGCTAACCGACTTCGTCAACACCACAGGCGAGGCCGTCTTCGACGGGACCCTGAAAAAGGCGCTGGAAGTCGACTTGGGACAGTCCCCTTATCTGAACGTCTTTCCCGACCAGAAGGTGCGGCAAACGCTCAAGTTCATGGGCCGATCGCCGGAGGAACGAATCACGCATGAAGTCGGTCTGGAGATCTGCCAGCGTAGGGGCATCAAGGCCATGCTGAGTGGTTCGGTGGCCAGCCTGGGCAGCCAATACCTGATCACGCTCGAAGCCGTGAGCGCGGCCACCGGGGACTCGCTGGCACAGGAGCAGGGACAGGCCGCGAGCAAGGAGCGGGTCCTGGACACGCTCGGCAAAGTCGCTTCCCGGTTGCGAGCTAGACTGGGTGAGTCACTGAACTCCATCCAGAAATTCGATAAGCCATTGCAGGAGGCGACGACTTCGTCGCTGGAAGCGCTCAGAGCCTTCAGCCTCGGGGATGCACAGTTTGACAAGGGAGCGCAAGCCGAAGCCATCCCGCTCTATAGGCGCGCCATCGAGCTGGACCCCAACTTTGCATTAGCCTACGCCCGACTGGGAACCGTTTACACCAATATGGGAGAGATGACAGATGGCGCTGAGTATACGAAAAAGGCGTTTGAGCGGCGCGAGCGCGGCAGCGAGGCGGAAAAGTTCTATATCACCTCCCACTACTATCACTTCGTCACCGGAGAGCTAGACAAGGCTGCCGAAGCGTATCAGCTATGGGAACAGACATATCCCCGCGCATCTGTCCCCATCATCAATCTGACCGTCATATATGGCGCGATGGGACAATACGACAAGGCCTTGCAGGAAGCCCTTGCTGCCCTGCGTCTGGACCCGACTAATGCCGTCGGCTACGGAAATGTCGGTTCTACCTACATAAATCTTAACCGCTACGAAGAGGCCAAAGCGGTCCACCAACAGCAGATTGCCCAAGGGCTGGAGGACTTCACCGCCCATTTCGACCTGTATCAGATTGCCTTTGTTCAAGGGGACGCCGCCGCCATGAAGCGTCACGCTGAGTGGGCAACGGGTAAGCCAATAGAACATTGGATGGTCTTTCAGCGGGGTCAAACAGCAGCGTTTTCAGGCAAGCTGCGAGAAGCCAGAGAACTCTATAGACGGGCTGTGGAACTTGCGCAGCGCAACAGATTCACCGAAGGTGCCGCAGCCATCGCGGCGTGGGAGGCGGTGACCGAGGGTGAATTCGGGAACCCAGGGCGAGCACGGGACCGGACGACCGCCGCGCTGGCCATGGCTGGCGGGGTGTGGGCGCAAGCGAACGAGGCCTTTGCCTTGGCGCGGTCTGGCGATGTGGCCCGAGCCCAAGCAATCGCGGATGACATCGGCAAGCGTTTTCCAACCGATACGCTAATCAACGCTGTTACCTTGCCCATCATCCAGGCCGCGATTGAAATCCACCAGGGCAATCCCGCAAAGGCCATCGAGCTGTTGCGAGCAGCGGCCCCTTATGAGCTAGGGGCGTCCGCATTTTTCGTTCCCTACCTTCGCGGACATGGTTACCTGCGCGCTGGCGCAGGGTTAGAGGCAGCGGCGGAGTTTCAAAAGATCCTCGACCACAGGGGTGTCGATTCGACATCTCCGCTTTATCCGCTGGCCCAACTTGGACTGGCTCGCGCTTACGCCCTCCAGAACGAGAAGGGAAGAAGCCGTCAAGCCTACCAAGACTTCTTCGCCCTCTGGAAAGATGCCGACCCGGATATCCCCATACTTCAGCAGGCCAAAGCCGAGTACAGCAAGATGGACTAACGAGGCTTCGCCTCAGACCAACAAGCCATAGCGTTGCGTGCTTTCCCGATCGGCGTGAAAAGCCCCCTCACCGACCCGCCGCGGCGGGTCCCCCCTCTCCCCACGGGAGAGGGCTGGCGGGCCGGTGTTTCCCAGCCCTCTCCAAGGGGAGAG
>Ga0315279_10010648_pt1 | contig 10785 bp, 7 predicted proteins | sample YL17G06_20_MG_FD_203694 | JGI IMG/M metagenome (GOLD analysis project Ga0315279, IMG submission 203694) | Sediment microbial communities from Yellowstone Lake, YNP, Wyoming, USA - YL17G06_20 | ecosystem: Environmental > Aquatic > Freshwater > Lake > Sediment | place: USA: Wyoming | collected...
TGGTAATCACTTCCTTCATAAGGAAACCACAAGAATAGGAATAATCCCTTTTGGAATTAAATTTCTTTGTTTTCTCTTTAAAACTTTTTTTATATCTTTATCTCGATTAAAATCAATTATAAAAAAAGTATAAAAAGAAAATCTAAATGCTCAATTCTTAGGAATTGAAATACGATTCAAACTAGAGTGAATTTAAAATGAAAGGATTTTCTGAAAAGATAGCGAAAATAAAACCGACAATTTTTAGTTATATCACAAATTTAGCAAACGAATACGGGGCAATTAATTTAGGACAGGGGTTTCCTGACTTTGATGGCCCTAAATTTATAAAGGAAGCAGCAATTCATGCCATTCAGGAAGAAGGAAAAAACCAATATTGTCCCAGTAATGGAATTAAAGAGTTAAGGACTGCCATTGTAGATAAATATAGAGCTTTTTATGGAATAGAACTTGATTTCGATAAGGAAGTCACGGTCTATTCGGGTGCTACTGAAGCAATATTCTCAACCCTTTTTGCTTTATTAAATCCACACGATGAAGTGATTCTGTTCGAGCCCTTTTATGACCAATATCTCGCCCTCTGTTATTTCACAGGCGCTACACCAAAATTTGTTCGGATTGACCCTGATTTCTCCTTTGATTTTGAGCAGCTCGAGGCAGCTCTAACCCCTCAAACAAAATGCGTGATCATAAATAATCCCCAGAATCCACTAGGGAAAATGTTCAGTAAGCAAGAACTCGAGCAGATTGGGCGTATTTGTTCTGATTGTTTTATTATTACAGATGAGGTCTATGAACATATTACCTTTGAACCTTCTCATATATCAATGGCAATGCTTTCCGAATTTCGAGATCGATCAGTTACTATTTCATCTACCGCGAAAACATTCAGTCTCACAGGCTGGAAAATTGGTTATACCTTAGCCAATGAAGCAATATCCGAACGAATTCGAATGGTTCATCAATTTGTTACCTTTTGCACTGCTACGCCCTTACAATATGCTATGGCAGAAGCCTTGAAAGCACCTGTTTCCTATTATGAAGCCTTGCGAAATGAATATTGGAAAAAACGGGATTTTTTGATTTCAATTTTACAAAATACAGGATTTAAAACCTATATTCCGCAAGGCGCATATTACATTGTGGCTGATATCTCCAACTTTAATTTTGATGATGATGTTCAATTCTGTGAATATTTAATTAAGGAAGTAGGAGTGGCAGCCATTCCGATGAGCGTTTTTTATTCGGAAACTAACCCGGTTACAAATTTGGTTCGGTTTTGTTTCGCCAAGAAAAATCATGTCCTCGAAACCGCCGAAGAACGTCTTAAACAATTACAAAAAATATAGAAAGTTAAGAGTGTTGCTTTAATCGACTTTTTGAAGTTTTGTTACAAAGAAGCCTTGGGTCTGGTGAATTGCCGGAAATAATCGTCCCATTCCATCTAACGGTGATTCGTCAATCTGATAACATGCAGATATCCAATTTGGTAAACTTAAGGGTAGAAGTGTATCTTTAAACTTCAAAATTTGTAGTTCTCCTTCTTCAGGGTATAAGCTGCATGTAGAATAAACGAGAATGCCGCCTGGTTTTAAAATGCTCATCGCGGTTTCAAGAAGTTTAGATTGGAAATAGCAATTCTGTTGGAGAAATTTTTGGTTTTGACGCCATTTGAGTTCTGGATTAGTGAGAAAAGTGCCACTGCCGGTGCAAGGTGCATCTAATAGGACCTTATCAAAGTGAAATGAGCTGCGAAAGGGTAAATTTAGCCCATCAGTATTGAGAATACCAACTCCCGAGACATTAAGATGATGTAACAATTGTTTCAATTGATTGGTTCGTTGTGTTTGCACATCTATCGCAAATATTTGGGCAGTATTGTTGGTATTTTGGGCTATTAGGCTCGTTTTAATCCCAGGAGCTGCACATAGATCGCAAATTAGTTCATTTGGTTGTGGATCTAAAATGGAAACGACCGCTGCGGAGGCTTTATCTTGGAAAATCAAATGCCCTGAGCGATACCAGTGATTTTGTAGGATGATTGACTTTTTTTCATTAGAAATATGATATAATTCAGGAATATTGGAATCCGGGTGAAATTCTATTCCCTGCTGTTTTAACTCGCTCTCAATTTGAGAAACTACATCGCCCTCTGCTTCAGCCCTTAGCGTATTAATTCGTAGACTTTGGGTAGATTCTCGCGTTATATCATTCATATATTGTAAATTCTGTTTTAGGAATTCGAATGACATTACAGGACACAACTTTTGAATTACAAAAGTAGGGATCGCGGCTTCCAAACTCAAAATTTCTTCATCCGACTTTCCCTTTATTGCTTGTTCCCAGTCGAAAGTTCGTAATGTGCCCAAAAAGGAGCGTAAGATTTTTTTTTCACTCGACGTCTTAGAAATGGCGACCAATTCATTGAATATTGTTTCTATTGGAGTTTTTTCATATAAAAATCGGAATATTGCATATAGGCAATTTGCCTGTAAAGAAATGGGAGGAGTTTTGCCCGTGGAAATCCTTAGTAGGATAAAATTTAACTTATTCCAATAGCGAATAATTTCTTTAAAGTAATAATATATTCTTGGACCGAGCGAATCAGATTTTGATAATAAATCCGTTTTACCTTCGAGGAATTGAGTTAAAAGGGGCAAGAGAGTTTCTAGCAATTTTATCCTAACTTATCAGATTTTTCTTTTGGCAATGAAATAGTTTGATTTTTTCTTCACTTACAAGGTTATTCCAACGCGATGAAAAGCTTATTCATCGATTTGGCTAAAATAAGTATATATAAATTGGTATCGAATTACCTTGTGGGATTATGATTTAAAATAATTAGAGGCACGAAGGATGACCGCAAGAACGGATCAATATCGAACAATGATTTATAATGCACCTTATGAAGTTTGCATTGAAAGATCAAAATATTATACGCAAAGTTATAAGGAAACAGAGGGATTACATCCTTCTATTCGTGCCGCTCGTGCACTTGAAAAAACTCTTGAAAATATGACCATTTACATTTTGGATCAAGAGCAAATTGTGGGGAATAGGTCGAGCAAGCTCGTGGGATCCGTCATGGCGATCGAACGGGGGGACATGATTCCCGTCGTAAAAATGGACCTTGAGAATATCAAAAAAAGGAAAACCCAACCATTTCACATATCTCCGGAGGATGAAAAATTATTAAAAAAGGAAATCCTCCCTTTCTGGAAAAATAGAACTGTACGGGATATGAAAGAGAAAGTTTGGGAAAAGTTAGGTTTGCTATGGAATATTAGCATAGGGTTAGGGTCTTGGATACAGAAATACCGACAGTTTGGCTGGACTTGGTTAAAGGAATATTATAATAGATTAATTAAGGGGCGCTTATTGCACGCCCGTGAAGGAATTAGATTGCTCGCGACAAATAACCCAAACTTTGTAAATAATATATTTGATACTCAAGGCCATCTCGTGATGGGGCATAAGAATATCTTGGAATGGGGCTATGATGGTCTTCGACGGAGGGTAGAGGAACGGTTAAACGAAGTCAAAAATGCCTTATCCCCAGATCAAATAAATAATAAAGAAGATCTGATAACTGATCCTTCGCAATTATTAGAAAAAATTACAAATGATTGGTCACCTACAGAAGAATTTAATCAACGGTTTTCAAAAGAAAATGGTCTATCCGTGGATAACCAAGCTTTCCTCGAAGCCGCGCTCATTTGCATCAATGCCGCCATAAAATTCATCAGAAGATTTTTAGTTTTGGCTGAGAAACAAGCCAATGAAACCGAAGATCCCACAAGAAAAGCCGAGCTCGAACGAATTAGTGAAATTTGTGATTGGATTGCTACCAATACCCCAAGAAGCTTCCGGGAAGCCCTTCAGTTAGTCTGGTTCAATCACGTTATCGCCACCATTTCCCATGCAATGGGGGGGATTCTTGCGATCGGTCGTCCAGATCAATATCTCTATCCGTATTATAAAGCAGATAAAGAAGCAGGCGTGATAAACGATGAGGAAGTGAGGGAATTATGTGAGGAATTGATGATTAAATTAAGTTATAATCTTTTAATGCTACCTGCCTACGGAAAGGCAACTGCTTCTGAACTGGGGGGTGATAATGCGGCATTAACGGTTGGGGGCGTAGATAAAGAGGGGAATGACGCAGTAAATGAATTATCCTATTTATTCATGAATGCCACTGAAAATATTAAATCTATGACAAATTCATTTTCTATCCGGATCCATCCTGAGAAGAATCCAAGACAATGGATTGAACGCGCAATTGAGGTATATTCGAAAACAAGTGGTCCGGCTATTTTTAACGATGCAATCATAATTCCAGCTCTAGAAAAGGTAGGCTTATCATTAGAGGATGCCCGAGATTATGCAATTATTGGGTGTGTGGAGCCGACCTCTCAGGGGAATACTTTTGGGACGACAAGTGGGAACGATATCAGTCAAGTCGGATTATTAGAAATGGTTCTTACTAACGGCATGATTCGCACCGTGGGTAAAAAATATGGGCTGGAAACCGGGAACCCTGAAAATTTTATCTCATATGAGGAGGTTTGGAACGCCTATTTAAAGCAATTATCACATATGATTAACCATATGGTAAAATGCGTTAATATTAAAGATTTAATTTATGCGAATTTCTACCCGAATCCATTTATCTCTATGACAATCGATGGGTGTTTAGAAAACGCGTTGGATATGACCCAAGGTGGGGCGAAATACAATTTCAGTTCAATTTCTGGAAGAGGCCTCGCGACAACCGCTGATTCCCTTGCAGCCTTAAAACAGGTAGTATTTGAAGAAAAATCTGTCACTATGAAAGAAATGGTCCAAGTGCTAAATAAGCATTTTAAAAAGCAAGAAATATTTCAAACCATGCTTAAAAATAAGGTTCCTAAATTTGGCAATGATGAGGATTATGTGGATTCAATTGCAAAAGATATTGCCGACGCTTTCTGCGATGAAGTTCTGACATATTCCTGTTTAAGGACTCCTGGGATCTACCGTCCAAGTTTCTTCTCATACGGACTATATGTTGTGGATGGATTTCTCCTTGGTGCAACTCCCGATGGGCGCAATGCAGGCGAATCGGTTTCCAATTCACTTTCACCCGCCAATAATACCGAAAAGAAAGGACCAACGGCAGTCATTAACTCTGTTGCTAAGCTTGATCATACAAAAATCCCTAATGGCATGGCGTTGAACTTGAAATTCTTGCCTTCTATGTTCGATTCACTCGAGAAACGTGAAAAACTCGCAGACTTCTTAGAAGCGTACCTTAAACTTGGCGGTATGGAAATGCAATTTAACGTAGTTCGGCAAGAAGATTTAATCGATGCCCAGATTCATCCGGAAAATCATCAGGATCTGATTGTTCGTGTATCCGGTTATAGCGCTTATTTTTGCGATTTAGGAAAACCGGTTCAGGATGATATAATAAAAAGATGTCAATTTAATGTTATCTAAATAATGGATTATAATTCATTAATAAAAGGAGAAAACAATAGCTGATTCGCTCTCGCTTCCCAAGTATTTACAATATTCCATTTAATTCCTATTTTATTCTGGAAATAATCCTAAGGTATTTTCTTAATTTGTAAAGAAATTAAATAATGACGGTCCTAATGTATTTATATACATGTTATTTAATAAATGATATTATATAATCGACGGATTAGGTGAAAGGTTATTGAAGAAAAAGGGGACACTAATCGTATCAAGTATTTTATTGATATTTCTGAGTTCAATGCTGTGTTGCAGCATAAATCCAATCAAACCAAGTATATCTGAAGAAGAAGTCAATAATACATTTGAGATCAAAAGTACAAACTTTATTGAAATAAGAAGAAACAGCGATTTCAGTAAATATGCAACTCCTGGTGGCAACGGAACTCTTAACAACCCTTGGATAATTGAAGATCGTATAGTTGATAACAGTTCAATTAATACAGGTATCTATATTGCAAATACCACAAACTACTTTATCATCACTAATTGTACTCTCAAAAGTGTGAACCAGAATGGAATCCGGTTTTCGAATGTAACCAATGGGAATATTACCGATTGTAATTTCAAAAATATAGAATATGGAATAGATCTTTCGAATGTATCAAATGGAAATATTATCAATAATAATTTTACCAAAACTAATTATGCAATTACGACCGAATGGGAGGGGATAGAATCTATGTATATTGCCAATAACTATTGCAATGCCAGCATGATTGACATAACTAAGGGAAAAAATGTAACATTACGGGGAAATACCATATTTGATTTTGGCACTGGGATTGAAATACATAGTTCAAATCATATGAAAGTATCTAAAAATACCATATTTGAAGATGATACTGGGATTTCAATATATTTTTCAACATATATTGAAGTAGCTAATAATAGCGTTCAATATTGTACGACAGGGATTTATCTAGATGGGGCAGATAGAAACACATTGATATATAATACAGCCAATCATAACAGTGAGCGTGGAATTTTCTTAGAAAATAGTGACAATAACACATTAGCTCATAATCAGGTCAATTACAACACGAAAGTGAATTATGCTGGGATAGACCTGGAGAGCTCCCACAATAATACGCTTAATAACAATGAAGTTATGCATAATAATGGTGTCTCATGGGCGAGTGTGTATTTGGGGAGTGGGATAATCCTTCACACAAGCATTGACAATGTTCTCCGATACAATACTATAGTTAATAGTTCTGGATCGGGTATCTGTTTAGATAATTCATCCCGAACCAAAATAATCCATAATACTATCACTTCGAATTTGAAATTTGGCATCGACCTCTATGTTTCACACTATAACTTCATCGATCACAACATCATCACTGAGAACTCCTTGTGGGGAATAGGGGATGAGAACTGGGGATGGCCCTGGCCGGATTTATTTCCTCTTTCTGCCTTCAATATCATTACGTGGAATACTATACATGATAATGGAATGGGTTGCATGCAAGTCAATGAGACTCTTAACATAATTGCACATAATAATTGCGGCGGGGGACCGGGAGTTCCAGGATTTCAATGGAATATTACAATTCTTGTATTCATGATGGTACTCTTTTTTCAGATATTCATCATACGAAAACGGACACCAATTACCTTTTATAATAAAACAATTTAAAATTCTCTTTTTTTTTCAATCCCCAGATTAAGAATAATTGTTTTTAAGCAATTTACATGATAGGTGTAGATAATATTTGGGAAATTATTTGAAAGAGTCATAAAGAACTGGTAGCCCACCATTCGAGGCATGATAATATCACTAATATTGACATCGAGAATTGTTCCTTGCGCTCTAAGCAATTTTAAAGCTTGCAGACCATCTTGTGCAGTTAATACTTCCATCCCATTTTGTTCTAATAGCTGTTTTATTAATTAAGCCTTAGTAGAAAGTGATGAAAGGGGCGGAGTTATCAAGAGATGTGAAACTTCTTTCCAAGCATTTTCGATACTCCATCGATTACCCGTTTTTATTTTAAATGATAATTTGCGAAATATCTTTTTTAGTTCTATTGATTCAGAATGATGAATTTTCGGGGCTAACACGCTTAAAATATAAGGTCGAACTTTTCCTCTGACTTTTTGATCTTCTATTGAATCGAAAAAAATGTAAGCCGTTCTTTTGAGAAAGGGAATATTAACTAAAATGTCTTGAGGTTCTCCCATTTTTTCTTGCCCATATATGGAATTGACGCCATTGAACAATTGAAACCCGATTCGCTCTAAGGAGTAGGGTAGATCAATTTGATTTGTTTCAAAAGGGAAATGATCTTTCAAAAAAGGTCCTATTTTATCTGACCAGCACATGAAAAATAGCACAATAGCGGAATTTCCTAACTTAATTGAAGTTTTTTTTCCATGATTTCCAATTTTTACATTATTGCCCAAACACTTGTATTTATTTCGAGTAAGTTTATTTGCAACTTTTGCGAGGAGATCTTCTTCCTTATAAGGTTTGGTAATATGATCCACGCCATCACCGAACATCTTGCCCCATTGATTATCCTTAGGCAAAGAAAGTACTGATAAAAAGATGAATGGTATGTGGGTCCATTGCGAATTACTTGAGATTTGTTTAAAAAAATCATAGCCGTTCATATGCGGCATGATGACATCACTAATGATGAGATCTGGTAGAATTTCTTGTTTTTTAAGAAGATTTATCGCTTCCAGCCCATCTTGGGCAGTTATTACTTTATAACCTTTTTCTTCTAATACGCCCTTCACATTGAATAAAAAAGGCAGTTCATCCTCAACGACAAAAATCAGATTGTTCATTTTATTCCCTCTATTTTTAGTAATTACTGTATTAATGTTGTATTGTATATGGCATTAATGAATTTATAAATGTTAAGGGGTGCCTTATTCGACAAAATTTTCTACAAATTATAAGAAATAAAACTCATTATTAGAATGAAAATTGTAAGATTTGAGATGACTAAAAGTTACACTACCGGCGTAGATAAGATCTGGGAAATTTTGTTCCAAAAGGTCTCAGGTTTCCAGTCTTTGCCCTTTTTAATGAGGTGCGTAATATCTTTCAAAATGCCCTTAATTTTCAGAGAATCGAAATAATTAATACGGGGGGCAATGACGCCGAGCATGAAGGGACGTTGAGCTCCCCGAGCATTTTCATCCACGAGCGCATCGAAGTAGGTATAGCCTTGCCGGTTGATATTTTCGATATTTAATAAGACACCATTTGCCTCCTGCATTTTATTTTGACCATAGATGGAGGCGACCCCATTGAAGAGTTGAAAAGCGATGTTTTCTATGGATACCGGCAATTCTATGTCTTTTGGATAATGTTCTTGGAGAACTGGGCCCAATTTATCATTCCAAGTCACAAGTAACAGCACGACAGAGGATTTCTCCTCCTCAGAGATTGACGGCACTGTATTAATTTGCAAATCAAAAAATAATTCTTCAACTTTCTTATTAATGGATTCGGTTTTTTTGCTACGAGCTATTTTTCCAGCAATACTTGCGAGAAGATCTTCTTCTGTGAAAGGCTTTCGGATATAGTCATCAACACCTAGCATTTTCCCGAATCTAACGTCTTCAGGAGAAGTTTTGGCTGTCAAGAAAATGAAAGGAATACTGTTCCAAACGAGGTTTTCTGAAACTTTTTTGAAGAAATCATAACCATCCATCTCGGGCATCATAATATCGCTGATGATGAGATCGGGTTGTCTTTTAAGTGTTGAGAGCGTTTCGATGGCTTGGAGACCATTCTCAGCAGTAATTACCTCGTAATCATTAAACTCTAAAGTTAGTTTTAGATTATACAAGACATCTATATTATCTTCGACCACAAGTAATAAAGGTTTCAATGTTAAGCCTCTAAATTATCAAATTTCAGATTTTTCTCTATCAATTTATATTTAGTATTAGAATATTAATTAACTTTTATAGGCGAATATTTTTTTAATCGGGGAAGAAACAGAAAGAAGGTAGTCCCTTTGCCATAAGTACTTTCCACGTAAATTTCACCATGCTGAAGTTGTATCAGATTAAGTGCAATAGATAATCCTAATCCAGTACCTGGAATGGATCTTACTTCCTCAGACCTAAAAAAGGGTGTAAATAAGTAAGGAATATCCTCAGGTCGGATGCCACGCCCAGAATCATTGAATTGCATCAAGAGACCATCCAAATTTTTGGAATTATATTTACCTTTATAATGATCTATTGCTTTTATGTGAATTTCTGTGTTTTTAGCAGAATATTTTAAAGAATTGTCAAGAAAAATTTGGAATATCTGACCAATTCTTTTTGGATCACCAAAGAGCTGAATATTTTGATTAACATCTATATTAATTTCTATCTCTTTTGCTGAACGTTTCTGTTCTAATTGATCTAGAACATCGTGAAGAATATTATATGGAAAATATTGGATCCATTCTAATTTCAGTTTTTGTTGATCCAACTGGGAAATTAATAGGAGATCATTAGTTAATTCAGTTAATATTTCTGTATTTCGAGCGAGAGAATCAATCAACCTTTTTTTCTCGGCTTCTGTTAATTTTTCATAATATTTCTGCAAGTTACTTATAGATTGGGATAATGCAGAAATGGGTGTTCGTAATTCGTGTGATGTTATTGATATAACCTGGTTCTGTATGTTTTCGAGTCTTTTACGTTCTGTTATATCCCTTGCTATGCCGAGAATCGCTTTATATCCCTCATATTCTATGGCTTGTATGCTCATTTCAATTGGAATGATTGCTCCATCTCGTCGTCTATGTGCAGTTTCAAAAATTGCATGTCCCTGCTTTTTTAATTCGATAATCCGTTGTGGTATTGATGCTATATATTCTGCGGCAACTATATTATTTGTGGTCATTTTTAGATATTCTTCCCGGCTGTAACCGAGGCGCTCAATTGCCGCTGCGTTTACTTCAAGAAAATGGCCTTCTAAATCAGTTATAGTGATTGAATCATGTGCATTATTGAAGAGGGACCTGAATTTCTCCTCAGAATCGCGAAGTTCTTTTTCTGCTTTCCTTCTTGCAGTAATATCTATAAGATTTTCAACAATCCCAAGAACTTCGCCCGTAGGATCGCGATAAGGGCGGGCTGAGATTATACAGGACTTTTTTTCATTATCAATTTCGAATTCCGTTTCAAATTCACAATTTTCAGCGCCGCTCGATAACTGCACAATGGTACAATTTTGAGTTTCGCAAAATGGATGTCTCTTAATTTCGTAACATTTTCTCCCCAATATTTCTTCTCTTGGTA
>Ga0315279_10010650_pt1 | contig 10784 bp, 11 predicted proteins | sample YL17G06_20_MG_FD_203694 | JGI IMG/M metagenome (GOLD analysis project Ga0315279, IMG submission 203694) | Sediment microbial communities from Yellowstone Lake, YNP, Wyoming, USA - YL17G06_20 | ecosystem: Environmental > Aquatic > Freshwater > Lake > Sediment | place: USA: Wyoming | collected...
AGAACTGCTTCACGTCCTTCGGACCCATCTGGGCATTGGCATAGATTCTCCGCCCTCGAAATCGCAAAAGCTGATGGACGCGTGCTCGTGCAACCCGCTCTCGGATCGAAGCCGAGCACTCCCCTTCCGCCTTCGTGATCATGTCCTGGAACTTGACGCCGGGAACTTCGACTTGTATATCGATTCGGTCGAGGAGCGGCCCGGAGACTTTAGCATAGTATTTACTCCGCTGGGATTCGGTGCAGTCCGCATCCCGGCCGGCCAGGCCCCGGAGCACGTCCTCGCAGGGATTCATCGCCGCGACGAGCATGAACGACGAGGGAAAGGTGAGGCTCATCGCCGCCCTCACGACCGTCACCCGGCCGTCCTCAAGCGGTTGCCGGAGCCCCTCGAGGGCGCTTCGGTCGAATTCGGGGAGCTCGTCGAGAAAGAGGACTCCGTAATGGGCGAGACTCACTTCGCCCGGTTTCGGCACGGCGCCGCCGCCGACGAGTCCGGCATCCGAGACGCTATGGTGCGGGGCCCGGAACGGGCGTTCGACGACCGCGCCCACTTCGCCAAGGAGCCCCGCGGCGCTGTAGACGCGAGTGACGTCGATGATCTCCTCGAACGTCATGTTCGGAAGGATCGAGGGGAGCCTCCGGGCGAGCATGGTCTTTCCCCCGCCCGGAGGGCCCACGAGCAGGATGTTATGGCCGCCCGCGGCCGCGACCTCGAGGGCCCGCTTCACATGAAATTGTCCTTTGACGTCCTTGAAGTCCGCCTCGTGGACGGGCGCGTTCAGAAGTTCCATGAGTGAAAACTGGTTCGGCGCAACCTCGTCCGGCGAGGTCAGGAGCCGGACCGTCTCGACGAGGTCGTTCAATCCATACACCTCCAAACCCTCGATGAGCGCGGCCTCGCGGGCGTTTTCCTTGGGAACGACGATCCCGCGGAAGCCCCGCTTCCTCGCGAGCATCGCCGCGGACAGAACGCCTTTGACCGGTTTCAGCCGGCCGTCCAGGGCGAGCTCTCCCAGAAACATTAGGTCGTGGATGGGGTCCGGGCCGATGACGCCGATGTAGGCCAGATGGCCGAGCGAGATCGGCAGGTCGAAGGCCGGGCCTTCTTTCCGCCGCGCGGCCGGAGCCAGGTTGACCGTGACTCTGCGCGGGGGGAAGTCATAGCCGCAATTCTTAAGGGCGGCCTTGACCCGTTCCTTGCTTTCGCGCACGGACGCGTCGGGCAGGCCGACGACGGTGAAATTAGGCAGCCCTCCGGCGACATCGACTTCGACGTCGACGACGTAAGCGTCGATGCCGAGGAGGGCCGCGCTTGACGATTTGAACAGCATGGCGCCACGCCATAGGAAAAGACGGCGGGAGACGGAGATTAGGCTCAGAACGAGCGGAAAAGGATCTCGTATTTGCGGATGATCTGGGGCCAGGTGTAATTCTTCTCGACATAGGCCAGGCCGTTGCGCCCCAGCACGGCCCGTAGGTTCGCATCGCCGAGAAGGACGTCGAGCGCGCCGGCGAATTCCTCATAGCGGGAATAGAAAAGCCCGCTCCGGCCGGAGAGGCAGTGCTGTTTGAGCGGCTCGGCCGCGGCCTGGACGAGGATGGGGGTTTGGACGGCCATGGATTCGAGCGCGGCCATGCACAGACTCTCGAAATGCGAAGGATGGACCGTGGCCACGGCCCGGGCCATGGCTTCGTTCTTTTCCTCGGCCGAAACGAAACCCAGATAGTGGACCCGCCGATGGGCCGGGAGCGGCATCAGACGGTTGCCGATGAGCACCAGGTTCAGGTCGGGCCGGCGGGCGCTGTACCTCGTGATATTGTCGAAAAGCTCGGCGCAGCCCTTGCCCGGCTCGATGCGGCCCGCGTAGAGGAGATAAGGCGACAGGATCCGGTATTTCGCGTAGGCGGCCGTTCCGGCGACGCGGTCCGGGATATCCACGCCGACGCCGACCGTCTCCTGATATTTTCCGGAGAAGGAAAAATATTTGTTGAGCATCATCCGCTCGGCCTCGGTGTTGAACATGAAGGCCGCGGGAAGGGCAAAGACGTCCTTCATGAGCCCCAAGCGCAGGGCCGGTTCATCGTGCGCCGTAGGGACGAGGATCTTCGCTTTGCGGACGGCGCGCAGGCCGTGGTACGTGTTGTAATAAAGATACGTGAAAAAGACGAAATGGTCGTGGGCAGCCTGGTCTTTCTCGAGAGCATCGATCAGCGCGGGAGCATAAGGGCCCTGCTGTTCCATCCACAGCCGCTCGTCTCCGGGCGTGTGCTCGTGGAAAAAAATCCAGTCCGAGAACCTGTTGAAGGATTCGATATCGCGAGGCCGGACGACGTCGAAGCGCTTGATCACGACGCCGTTGAGGATCGATTCACCGGGGACGTACTCGTTCCTCCAGGTGATGTAATCCTTGGCCGTCGTGGTGTAGATCGTGCAGTCGTAGCCCTGGGCCGCCAGCCGCTCGGCAATGAAACGGCAATGGAGCTCGCTTCCGCCCATGACTTCTTTACCGTAGCGCTGGATGACGAAAGCGATTTTCATCGGGGCGTGAGCTCCCGGATTCGGTCGAGAAGAAAGCGTTCGCGAGGGAATGCCTTGAACGTCGCGAGCTCACGCCGGCCGGCGGCGATGAGCTTGCGCCTGAGAGTTTTATCGCGGGCGACGATCCGGACCAGCTCGGCGACATACTCCGGGCGGCTGTCGCGGATGAGGATTCCGCCCTCGCCGAGGGTGAAGGGGACGGCCGTCGAATCGAGAGCGATGACCGGAAGGTCGAACATCATGCTCTCGACGAGAGGCAGGCAGAATCCCTCGTGTTCGCTCAGCGAAAGGAAGACGTCCGCGGCGAGATAGAAGGCAAACATCTCCTCGTCGTTGACGTGTCCGAGGAATTGAATTTCCTCCGGTTTGAGGAAAAACTCATCGGCCATTTGGACGACGCTCCGGTAATAGACCGGGAACGTGTCCGTCTTTCCGACGATGATCAGCCGGACGAGGGGCGAAATGAATTTTTTATAATAAAATACGGTCCGGACCAGGTTTTCGATTTTCTTATTGGGCGCCACCCGGCCGACGAACAGAATGTTCACGCGTTCGTCGCGGAAGAAGCCGCGAACGAATTCGCTCGGCGGGGTTTTATAGCGGGCAAAATCAACGAACAGCGGAAAAACGTGCGTGTTGCGGAAGCCGAGGGTCTGGAGTTCACGCCGGTTAAATTCCGAATCCGCCAGCCCGAGGTCGACGTGCGGACGGAGCGATTCGAGCTCGGCCCGGCCGACCCGGCAGATCCGGGCCATTTCGGGGTCGATGTCCTCAAAAAATTCGGCCGGCGTGATGTTGTGATAAATCAGCGCTTTCCGCGAACGAAGGCCGGCAAGCGCCCCGGTGAGCGGCGAAGGCAGGGCGAAATGGAGAATCGTGACGTCGTCGGGGCTGGGTTCGGGAAAGTCCTCGAAGAGCCGCGCCTCGTCCTCGCGTCCCCGGTCGCGGGTGAGACAATAAATGTCCGAAGTAAAACCCGCGGCCCGAAAAAATCCGCGCAGCTCAAAGGCCTCGTCTCCGATCGCGTCGCCGCGATGAAATGCCGGGACGAGCTGATCGGCTCTCATCGGCGGCGGACGCTTTCCACGAGGTCGAGGAGAATGCGGCTGACATTGTCCCGGCTGAACTTTTTGAGCGCCCGGAGCTGTCCCTGAATGACTTTGTCTTTCAGGTCCGGGTCGCGGACGAGCCGGTCGATGAGCGCCGCGGTTTTGAGGAAATCCTTCTCATAAAGGACGACGCCGCCCCCGTTCATCGTTTCCTCGACGGCGCCCGCGGCGTACCCGACGACCGGGATCTTGTTGTAAAACGCCTCGAGGATCGGGACGCCGAAGCCCTCGTGCTCACTCATACTGAGATAGACGTCCGCGGCGCGGTAATACGCCAGGAGCTCGTCGAACGCGGTGTGGCCGCCGAAATGGACGTCGGGGATGCGGTAAGCCGCGATGAAATCTTGGAGCGCGGCGAAATATCGCTCCAGGCCGCGGTAATCGCCGGCTAGGATCAGCTGCGAGTCCGGGTTGAAGTGACGTTTGTATAAGAGGAACGTCTTGAGGACGTCCTCGAACTTCTTGTTGGGGATCAGCCGGCCGACGAAGAGGATGGTCGTCTTACCGTTATCGAAGATCCGCTCCGTGACCGGGTCGGCCGGGGCGTCGAACTTGGCAAAATTCATTAGGATAGGGAGAACGCCCGTGGCTTTGTAGCCGACGGCCTCGAGCTCCTTCCGGTTGAACTCGGAATCGCCCACGGCGAGGTCAACCTTGTCCACGAAGAGGTTGATCTCGAGCCGTCCTTTATAGCACTCCCGGGCGAGGATGCGATGGGCGTCGATGAAGTATTCGTGCGGCGTGATATTGTGGTAGATCATGATCTTCCGGTCGGGGACGCGGACGAAGAGCTTCGAGACCGGAGACCCGATCGAAAAATGGAAGAGGACGACGTTGTCCGGCGAGCTGAAACGCTTGTACTCGCGGTAATCCTTGACCAAGGAGGCCGAGTGAGGGTCGAACATCTTGACGAAAATCTCGGACCCGAATCCTTTGTCCCGGAGGACGCTCTGGATCTCGAGCATTTCGTCCGAAATCGCGTCGCCGTAGCTGAGCGATGTCGCGAACTGGTGGACGTCCATCAGGACCGGCCTCCGAGCCGGTTCAGGATGGCGAGGTATTTATTTTCGATGGTCTCCCAGGTGTAGTTTTCGTCGAAATATGTCTTTCCGTTCTTGCCCATGGCGGCCCGGAGGCGCTCCGAATCCAGAAGAAGCTTCAGCGCTTCCCGGAATTGTCCGTAGCTCTCGTAGTAGAGCCCGCCGTTCGAGCGGCGGCACTGTCCCTTAAGGACGTCGCATTTGGCGTTGGCCAGGACGGGCCGGCCGAGCGCCCAGGCTTCGAGCGTGACCATGGACAGGCTTTCATAGAACGACGGCATCATCAGGACATCGGCGCCGGCGAGGGCATCGAACTTATCCTGTTCGGGGAGGAAACCGAGATGACGGATGTCGGGATGGGACGGGATTTTCAGGATCGAATTTCCGATGAGGACGAGCTTGACCTCCGATGGCGTTTCGGCTTTGAACCGGAGGAAGAAGTCGAACAGCTGCGGACATCCCTTGTTTTCGTCGATGCGGCCGATGTACAGGACATAAGGACCCGAAAGGCCGTGCGTTTGCCGGAACCGCGCGACCGACGTTTCCGCCGGGGCTTCGGTGCCGACCCCCGTGACGATCCCCGGCACGTCGTGGTTCCCGGAGACCGTTTGGATCATCTCCCGCTCTTCATGGGAGTTATACATGAACGCGCGCGGCAGCCGGAACAGGTCCTTGAAGATCTTGAGATAGACGACCGGATCGCGCTCCGCGGTCGGGACGAGAATGCTTTTCTCCGGGACTGCGCGGATCCCCCAGTAAGAATGATAATACCGGTAGCTGAAAAAAATGAAGTAGTCATAGGCCGCGAGGTTCTTCCGGATGAATTGGATGAGCTTGGGCGAGGTCGGGCCTTCTTCGTCGAGCCAGGCGATTTCGTCCTGCTCCCGGTGCTCGTTTTGGAGGATGCGGTTTTGGAGCCGGCCGAACCGTTCCGGATTGCGGGTCTTGGACACGGGAAACCGACGCACGGGGACGCCGTGGATGTTTTCCTCGCCTTCCGGGTAATGGTTCCGCCAGGTGATGTAGTCGTGAGCGCAGGAGGTTAACACCTCCACGGGGAGGTGCCGGCTCATATGCTCGGCGACCCACCGGCAATGGAGCTCGGCCCCGCCGTTGATGTCGAGGCCGTAGCGCTGAACGACGAACGCGACGGTCATTTCAACGCTTTCTCCTCGATCGCCCGCTCCCTCTTCTGCAGATAGTCCTGATCTTTTTCCAGGATCCGGAATTTGCTCTTCAACGTGTCCAGCTCGACCTTCAGCTTCGTAAGCTCGACGACCAGGTTGTGGTCCAAATTATGCAGCAGCCGGATGTACTCCATGCTCTTGTCGAGATCCTTGAGGCGGGCCTCGAGAAGGTCGATTCGGAGCTCGGATTTGTTCTGCCGCTCGGCGGCCACGTCGGCCTTTTCCTCGATCCGATTTTCCAGGACGCGGGTCTTGGCCTCGATCCGGTCGTCGAGGATGCGGGCATTCGCTTCGATAGCCTGAAATCGGCGCTCAGCCTTCGTCTCATACCAATAGAAAAGCCGATAGAGGTAGTCGAGGCGTTTATTTGTTTCATGGAGGAGTTTCTGGGTCGTCCGGATATCCTGATGAAGGGGAAGGCCAAAAAGGCGGATGATGGGGAAAAACGGCCGGGCGAGTTTGAGAACAAGGGGCTTGACCTTTCCTTCAGGGCCGGCCGGTTCGGCTTCCGGTTCGGGCGCCGGCGGTGGGCCGACGTCTGCTAACGGTTGAAGGATTTCTTCTCGTTCCTCGGCCGACGGGCTCCTCTCACCCGGAGAAGAGAAAGGAGCGGATTCGGCCGATGGCGCCTCGGCGGCTTTCTTTTGGATCCGGTCCATAATCGCGGTGACGTCGATGTGATCGTAATCGACCTCGACCGCGCCGGGAGTCTTTGTCTCGGTCGGATTGCGGTTGTCCATGGGCTTGATCTCCCCGTCTCTCGATGGTCCCGCCGGAGGTCAGTCCTTCAGCGAGAACAGATGGTCGTCGTAGACGCTCTGAACGTCCTGAATGTCCGGAAGCGGGTTGAGCCGCATTTCTTGGATCTCGCGCACATCCCGGTCGGTGAGAAGCCCATCCTTTTTTTTGGACTCGATCTGGGCCTCGATGTCTTCGAGGATTTTACGTTCTTCGGCCTCGGTCAGGCAGGGAATCCTCAGAAACGCAGTCATGTCGGCTCCTTTACCGCCGGCGACCCGAACGACGTCGTTCCGGCGTCCGGCTGACATTGTAATCGAATCGAATGACCAGTTCAACGGGGGCGGCGGCGGATAAGAGGCCGATGCCCGCCAGGGAACTTCGTTCATCATTCCTGGCCGGGCATCAGCCTCTCATCCGCGGATTATTAATAGAGGAGCAAAAAAATGTGTTAAGCCCGAAGGGTCCCATGGTCAGGTTGAGACGTTCGCGGCGCATTGCATTGCCCCGTCCCCTATGCTAATTTTAAGAAAATGAAAGGATCGGGCGCGATGGACATCGTTAAAAAGCCGAGAATCGGCGTCATCGGCGGCAATCACGCCGGGCCGGAATTCCTCGACATGGCCCGCGAGGTCGGACGCCTGGTCGCGGGGCGCGGCGGGGTCCTCGTCTGCGGCGGGCTCGGCGGCGTCATGGAAGCCGCGGCGCGGGGCGCCAAGGAGGCGGCCGGGCTGACGATCGGCATCGTTCCGGGAAACCATCCCGGCGAGGCCAATCCGTTCATCGACGTACCCATCGCGACGGGGCTGGGATACACCCGCAACTCGCTCGTCGTGATGAACGCCGATGTCGTGATCGCCGTGGACGGCGAATACGGGACGCTGAGCGAGATCGCCTACGCGGTCGTCTTCGGAAAAAAAGTCTTCGGTCTCGGGACCTGGGATATCAAGGGCGTCGTTCGGGCCGACGGTCCCCGCGACGCCGTCGAGCGCGCCTTCGCGGCGCTCGGCCGGAATTGACGGACCGGTCCGATGCGGAATATCAGGATCGTCCTCAGCTACGATGGGACGGATTACCACGGCTGGCAGCGCCAGCCCCGCAAAAAGACGATCCAGGGAACCATCGAGGACGCGCTGGCCCGGCTCGCCGGAAAAGAGGTGTCCTTAACCGGGGCGGGACGGACGGACGCCGGCGTCCACGCCCGGGCCCAGGTCGCCAACGTTAAGGCGTCTCTCCGGCTGTCCGATGATGAACTACAAAAAGCGCTCAATGCCATTCTTCCCGGCGATATCCGCGTGGCGGAAGTCGGTCGGGCGGCGCCCGAATTCCACGCCCGCCGCGACGCGGTGAGCAAAGTCTACCAATACCGGATCTGCCGGGCCCGGCTCATCAGCCCGTTCGACTTCCGGTACGCCCTCCACTGGCCGCATCCGCTCGCCGTCGGCCGGATGCGCAAAGCCGCGGCCCTCTTCGTCCGGGAGGACGATTTTTCGGGATTTTCCTCCAACCGGGAGCTTTATCCGGTACGGACCGTGACGCGCTCGGACCTCGCCCGCCGAGGCGACGAGCTCGTTTACACGATCGAGGCCAACGGCTTCCTCCGCTATATGGTCAGGACGATCGTCGGGACGCTGCTCGAAGTGGGCCGGGGACGGATCGAGCCGAATGCGATCGAAGATATCTTCAGGGGAAAAAAGAGAACGCTCGCCAGTCCGACGGCTCCGGCCAAAGGATTGTGCCTTCTGAACGTCCTTTACTAAAATCAGAGATGCAGGCCCATGACGACGGCGTCCTCTTGGGGGTTCGTGTAGTAGTTTTTGCGGATGCTGATCGGCCGGAAACCGAGTTTCGCATAGAGCGCCCGGGCGGCGGCGTTTGAGAACCGGACTTCGAGAGACACGAACGCCGCGTCGGAGTTCCTGACGGACTCCAGGACGTTTCGCACCATGCTCTCGGCGATGCCGTGACGCCGGAAGCTCGCATCCACGGCGATATTATTGATCTGGACCTCGTCCTTGACGGCCCAGAACATGATGTAGCCGATGATCGTGTTCTCGGTCGCGTGGACGGCCACCAACGGAAATGAAATATTTTTGTTCTGGATCTCGCCCCGAAACGTCAGCTCGTTCCAAGGATTCGAAAAAGAGACCCGTTCGATCGCCAGGACCGCGGGGAGGTCGCCTATCTCCATCCGGCGAAGCGTGAATACCTCGTTTGCCACAGCGCGGTTTAGCGTTTGTCCTCGGCTTGCGATTTTCGAAAATAAAGAGGCTCGAGCCGCTCGGCCGGAACGCCTTTTCCAGCCGCCAGGAGTCCGAGCCCGAGGCGTCCGACCTCGGCCGCGATGAAAGTCGTCCGCGCCGGAAAAAAGGCCTTGTCCTTGAGCTTCCGGACGACCGCGTCGCGGCAGAGGGCAAGCCCGTTGCCGATGAACCGGACCTTCCGCCGCGGCAAGAGCGAGACAAAAGACTCTGGCGCATAGGCCCCTTGGGGGATGAACTCGACCATCCGCCGGTCGCGGATTTCGAACAACGCCGCATAGATTTCGCCTTTTTTCGCGTCGATAACGGGAGCGACGAGACCCGGGCCGTCATCCCAAAGCTTCCAGGCCAGGGCCGCGAGTGAAGAGACGGGCGCGACGGGCTTCCCCGAGGCGAAAGCAAAAGCCTTGACCGTGCTCAATCCGATGCGAAGCCCGGTGAACGAGCCGGGCCCGGGAGTCACGGCAAACGCGTCGATATCGCGGATGTCGAGACCAAGAGCGGCCAGGAGATGTTGGACGGACCCGAGCAAGCGCGAGGAGTGCGTCGTCGCCGACGCGACGCCGATTTCGGCCAGGAGGCGTTTATCATCGAGGACCGCGATCGACCCGCCGGGCGTCGTCGTGTCGATGGCTAATATTTTCATCTCGCGCGCCCGGCCTTAAGCCAACGCTTTGCCATATTTGAACAAGTCGCCGGCCTCGTAAATGTCCAACTGGACCCGGCTCATCGGCGCGACCTCCAAGGGCAGGCCCCGGCCGACGTTCCGGGCCTCGCCGGAGACGACGTTGAGCCGCACGGTATCGCCCGTCCGGAGTTTTCCTTGGGAAACCCACGTTTCGAGAGAGAGGCCCCGAACGACCGGAAATCCCGAGTTCACGGCATTCCGGAAATAGATCGCGGAAAACGAAGGCGCGAGGATGGCGCCGACTTTGAGGGCCACGAAGCAGTCTACGGCCTGTTGCCGCGACGATCCGGCCCCGAAATTCCGGCCCGCGACGAGGATGTCTCCGGCCCCGCATTTCTTCGGAAAATCTTTCCACCCCTCAAGGTTGCCCAGGGCAAACGGCCCCATCTGGGCGGTGTCGGTGATGTGAAGGTGGGCGTTATGATAGATCTGGTCGGTGTCGATATCCTCGATGAGCGCGCCGCGGCTGTCCGTCAGAACCCAGATTTTTCCTTGCAGAACCCTCTCTCCCATGTCACACGTCCTCCGGCCCGGCGACCTCGCCCCGGATACAAGAGGCGGCCACGACCGCGGGCGAGGCCAAATAAACCGGGCCCAGGCCTTGTTTTCCGGGAAAATTGCGGTTGCCCGTGCTGATCTCGACTTCGCCTTTTCCGGTCAGCCCGGCATGGCCTTCGGCGCACCCGCCGCAACCGGGATTGAGGATGATGGCCCCGCATTCGAAGAGCGCCTGGAGGATGCCCTTTCCAAGGAGGTCTTCATAGACCTTGCGCGTCGCGGGAACGACCTTCAACATCACACCCTTCCGGACGTGATGTCCCTCGAGGATTTCCAGGGCGCGCGCGAAATCTTCCGTCCGCCCGTTCGTGCACGAACCGATGAATCCGGAATCGACCCGGAGGCCTTTGACCGCTGCCAGGTCCTTGACGGTGTTCGGAGAAGGCGGGAGCGCGACCTGGGGCGGAAGTTCGCTCACGTCGAGCTCGACGATGTCGGTATACTCAGCGTCCGGGTCGGCTTGAATCTCGGCGCCTTGAACCGCCTCCGGGATGAACCCGATGATCCCGGCCATCTCCGTGACCATGCTGCAGAACGTGATCCGGCCGGCAAAGTCCAGACGTCGAACGGCCTCTCCATAAAACTCTGCCGCGGCGAGCGCGATCTTCTTCGTCCCGAGCTCCCGGCACAGGAACAGCGTCAGGTCTTTGGCGTCGGCGCGG
>Ga0315279_10010651_pt1 | contig 10784 bp, 9 predicted proteins | sample YL17G06_20_MG_FD_203694 | JGI IMG/M metagenome (GOLD analysis project Ga0315279, IMG submission 203694) | Sediment microbial communities from Yellowstone Lake, YNP, Wyoming, USA - YL17G06_20 | ecosystem: Environmental > Aquatic > Freshwater > Lake > Sediment | place: USA: Wyoming | collected...
CGGCTCTCGGCGCCCCCAGATCCGCCTGCCGAAGGTATGCGACCTTGGCGGCGGGACGTCGCTGAAGTTGGAGACGGCCGTGGCGAGGGACATCGGGCACACAGGCCCTGGCCTGAACGGCACCTACTTCGACCCGGGCGACAGCGGCGAGGACTCGGGCCTGCCGAGTTTTCAGGGACGCGCCAGCCTGAGCTTCCCGTTCCTGGCGGAAAAGAAGGCCACATTCGGCGTCTCGGGCCACTACGCGCAAGAAGAGTATGACACCGACGTATCCGGGCATAACCTCAACGCCGACAGTTGGTCGGCGAACCTGGACATGGACCTGCCGATTCTAACGTGGCTGAGCGTCAAGGGCGAGATGTTCACGGGGCAGGACCTGGACGCGTACCTGGGCGGCATAGGCCAGGGCGTGGTCGTCGCCAACGGCCATCTTACGGAGATTCGAGGCACGGGCGGGTGGATCGCGGCCTCGCTGGGCCCATGGGGCCCCTGGTCGTTCAACGTCGGATGCAGCGGCGAGTTCATTGACTCCGGCGACGTGACCGCCGCGACCGCCCGGACATGCAACTCGGCGATCTTCGGAAACGTCATCTACAAGATCAACGACAACACGTCGGTTGGCGTTGAGGTCTCCCGCTGGCAAACGAAATACAAGGGGAACGACCCCGGCGACAGCATGCGCGTCCAGACCTCGTTCATCTACAGCTTCTGACCGTCGCCGTTTCCGGGGCCGACGATCCTGATGGCGTCCTTGCCGGACGACTTGGCGTGGCGAAGGGCCGCGTCCGCGTGGGAGAGCAGTTCGCGCACGCTCGTGCCGCCCCAGGGGTAACTGGCCAGGCCGCCGGAAATCGTCAGCGTGCCGCGAGCCTCCGGGCCGAGGCTGCGGAATGCGTGCTTGTGCACCGCCTTCCTGAACCTGTCGGCCAGCGCCAGCGCCGTCTCCGGCGGGCGGCTGTTGGGGCTGCGGGGCTTGTCGGCGTCCCAGAACAGCACCGCGAACTCGTCCCCGCCGATCCGCGCCACAATGTCCTGCGCGCGGGTGATCTGCTTCATCATCGCGGCCGTGTCACGCAGAATCTCGTCGCCGGCGGCGTGACCGTAAGTGTCGTTGTACCGCTTGAAGTCGTCGATGTCGTACAGCAGCAGCGTGACGCGGAAGTTCTCCTTCCGCGCACGCGCCAGGACCTGCTCGGTGGCCTCGTAGAAGTACCGGCGGTTGAACGAGCCTGTCAGGTGGTCGGTAATCGAAAGCAGGTGCAGGCCCTGCGTCCGCCGCGCCACCGACAGCAGCGACGGCAGGCACTCCTGGGCGAAGCTTAAATAAGCCTCGGTGGTCGGGCTGCGGCGCGGCACGCCCAGCGGGACGAGCACGCGCGGCGTCTTGCCCGCCGCCAGCAGCAGCGGCTGGGCCCCGGGCGGAACGCGGTCCGGCGGCACCCAGGCCACCGGGCAGCCCACAAGCGCGGCCACCACGCGGACGAGATGGCTGTCCACCTCTTCCAGGCCCTGGGCGGCCTCGATGAGCTCGGCAAGCTGCCGCACGGGCGCGGCGCCGCCGGCGCCCTGTCGCCCGGAGGGCGCCCCGGCCGCGCGACGCAGTTCGGCAAGGTCGTCCGCCTCCAGCGGCAAGATGAAGTAGTCGTCCAGCGGCTGACCCAGCAGCGGGCGTACCCGCGGCTCGCCCGCCGGCGGGCAGACGGCGTACAGGCCGGCCTGCCCACAGAGGCGCCGGGCGGCGCGGCAGAGGGCGTCGAACTCCGGGCGGGGGCCTGCGAGCACCACTGCCGGCCAGGTTCGCCTGCCCATTTCCGACAGGGCCTCGTACGGGTCGCTCACGACCGAGTGGGGCGTCTCGCCCAGGCCCCGGCACAGATGCTCGCGCACGGGCTCATCAGCCAGGACAAGCATGTTGCCGCCCGCGGTCATTGCTCATCCTCCATCAGGAAGGCAAGCTCCTGGGGCGTCAACAGGCCGGCGGGCACCTGGTGCTTGCCGGATTTCGGCGCCAGCGCGACGCGCTTGTCCTGGGCCGGCGGGGCCTCGGCCTGCGCGGGAACCGGCGCAGGTTCGGCGGCTCGCGCGGGCGCGGGCGGGGGCTCAGGTTGGCCCGCGGCGGATGCCGGCGGGGCCTCGGCCAAGGCGACGCCGGCGGACTCGTCGGCGCCCGCTACGCGACCGGCCGGCGATTCTCTCGCGGCAACAAGGGCAGTGGGGATGTCGCCGACCTCGATGCGCCGCAATCCTTGCAGATCGTCGCCGGTCATGTCCGGCGGGGGCTCGCCGGCGATGGCGGCCATTTGCACTTCCATCCGCCGTGCCAGCGCCAGCAGGCCCCGATGAAGCCCGGTCAGGCCGCGGAAATCTACCAGCAGCACCGCCACGGGCGCCGCGATGATCTCGGCCGCCGCCTCGTAGCCGCTGTCCACCCTCACGGCCCGCCAGCCGTCGGCGCATGGCCGCAGCACCCGCGCGCCCAGGATCGGGTCGCGGGACAATAGCACCGCCCGAAGAGGCGCCGAAGTTGTGTCGCTGCCTGCCATGACAGACGCATACCTCCAGCAACCATATTAGCCGAAACAGCCCATTTGGTCAATCAATACTCCCGCTGATGCCGCATCTCCTGCAAAAAGCCCTGGCCGCCGCCGAAGGCAATAAGACCATCGCCGCAAAGCTCTTAGGCGTCTCCCGCCCCAGACTCTACAAGATGATGGAACGCCACGGGGTAGAATAGAAGAATCGGATGCTCCTCATTTCGCGAATAATGGCCCACAATGTTATCGGTGCCTTGGAAATCGGCTCCTTGGCCACTGGCCAATTTCCCCCTTCGCGGATACAATCTGTTTCAGACGAGTGAAGTGCTGCCAATAGGAGACTTCCATGATTACGCGACTTTATGCGAACAATTTTCGCTGCTTGGTGGCTTTCGAGGCCGTGCTAGATTCGTTCGGCGTACTGTGCGGGCCCAACGGGTCGGGCAAGAGTTCCGTCTTCGACGCGATCCGCATGCTCCGGAACCTTGGCACTGGCGACGGCTTGCTCGGCGGGACCGGGGAGCAGGATGTGCGGAAGCTGGAGTTCACGAAATGGCTCGGCGTCACCACACAGCAGTTCGAGTTGAGCCTTAAGGTCGATGGACACGCACTTGAGTACGTCATCCACATCGAGCAGAAGGCCGAATTTGAGAAACCTCGGATCGTTCAAGAGAAGGCCCTGTGTGACGGGCAAGTCTTGTTTGACCGCGACCTTGAGGGCGTAACGTTTCGGAAGGCGGATGGAAGCCAAACCGGATTCCCGCTGGACTGGCGACAGGCGGCCTTGGCTGCAATCCAGCCGCGTGGCGTCAACATCAGTAAGTTGTCGCTGCTGCAAGAGGCGATCGCCAACCTGCTGATCCTTCGGCCCAACCCGAGAAGCATGGAGCCAGAGAGCAAGGCGGAGGCCAAGCACCCGGACTTGTCGATGACCAACGTGATATCTTGGTATCGTTCGCTGAGTCAGGATCAGGACTGGACCAATGCGCTTGGAAATACGCTACGCGAGGTCTGGCCGGATTTCCGTTCGTTCAAGATGGTTGACGCGGGACTGAACACCAAGGCACTTCAGTTGCGGTTTGAGGGCGAGGAGGGCAAACCGGTCCAGTTGTTCTTTGATCAGTTGTCCGACGGGGAAAGGGCGCTGATCGGGCTTTACATTATTCGGGCAGCGCTCGAGTTCGGTGCAGCAAGGACGGTGCTGATCGACGAGCCGGACAACTTTGTGGGCCTGCCGGAGCTTCAACCCTGGGTGTTGTCGATGCGGGAACTGCTTGACGACCGGCATCAACTCATCATGATTTCGCACCACCCGGAGATTCTGTCCAGTTCGGGGGAAGATGACGGACACTGCCTGTGGCGCGACAGCCACACCTCGCCGACGCGGATCGGGCCTCTCAGAGTGCCCGATGGCATGACGGCCGGGGAAGCGATTGCAAGGGGGTGGGTCCGTGGGTAGCCGAACGCAGATCGTGTGCCTGTGCGAGGGCGAGAAGGGCAAGAGCAATGATGAGGTCTTCATCAACAGGCTCATCAGGTCGCTCAAGCCGGGTTGGATTAGACCGGAAGGTAGCAACATCGTGCGTATAATCTCCTGCGGCGGCAGGAAGGCTCTTGTGGAGAGAATGCCTGCTGAACTACGAACCTGCCTAAACGCGGGAAGCGACACGACGCTCATGGTGTGGGCCGACTGTGACGACGACTGTGAAAACGGCGAGGCGCTCAAAGCCACCTTCTGGCGCGAGGCGAATCGCCAAGGTATCACTCAGGCGCAGTTTGACCGCGTCGTGTTCATCTTCGCCAAGGACCGCTTGGAGAACTGGGTCGAATTCCTGCAAACCGGGCACACCGACGAATCCAAAGAGGGGCCGCGGGTGAGGCATGACCGCGAAGTTGCCGAGGCGGCCAAGAGCCTGGCTTCAATGTGTCGCAGCGGCAAGCCCGTAAACGATATGCCATCGTCGCTGCAATGGTCGTGTAAGAATTGGCGTGCGCTGGTTGATCGCATGAAATAACCGTTTCGTGTTCCGTATGCCTCTGGCTCCGTCTTTCTCTGCATGCGAAGGGGCGATTTCCGCCTGATGCGGCTTGGTCCGCGTCTTGTCCTGCGCAGCTTTGAAGCCGGAAGCCATTGCGGCGAAGCGAGGCCGCCTTTCTGGAGGTGCCCACGCCGGTCGGGCCGTAAACCCCGATGCCGCCGAGAGCGTCCCCACCCTCCTTGAGGCCGAGCAGGAACTCCTGGTAAAGGCCCTGGCCGCCGCCGACGGCAATAAAACCATCGCCGCAAAGCTCTTAGGCGTCTCCCGCCCCCGACTCTATAAGATGATGGAACGACACGGGGTGCAGGACTAAGCAGCCTTGAAGGCTGCTTAGAGCAGGCGAGCAGTGGAACAGGAGAGCAGGTGAAACAGCGAAGCACCAGAGAATGGCATTGCGCGTTGGAAAGCCCATCGCCTGCGGTCTCCTGCTCACCTGTTCAGGGAAATTGGGATGGCACGGGGTCCAAGACTGAGGCTGTCCGACAATTAGCGATGTTCGTTGGAGCCCCATGGGCTCCAACCCGGCCCCGTAGGGGTCGGCGGCGCATGGCCGGGGGTGAACGAAGTGAACCCCCGGAGAACTCAATAACAACATGGAGCCCCGTTAGGGGCGATGGGCTGTTTTCGTGGTCTCCATCGCCCCTGCCGGGGCTCCATATCTTAAGCGCACTCTTCCGGGGGTTCGCAAATACGCTCACCGCCCGGCTACGCGCCGCCGGCCCACTCCGGGGCCGGAAGACAACAACGATTTGTCGGACACCCCCGGTCCAGGACTGACGGGGCACTGAGAAGAACTTCTCATTTCCCGGTTGATACACCTCTGCCGTAGTGGTAGTGTTTCCTTGATTGCAGCGGGAATTCGCACTGGTCGGTGCATGTGCAGGTTTATACAACACAAAGGGGAATGTGACATGATGCGTCGATGGTCATGGACGTCGTCGGCCTTCGTGGGCTTGCTGGTGCTCCTGCCCTCATATGTCATTCCGGGATGCTCAGGGCAAGCGGTTCGAGATACCTCACCGCGAGCCACCCAGCCGGTTACAGGCGTGCCAACATCCCAGCCCGCGGCAGGGGCCGGCGCCGTCGATCCAAACACAACGTTCCTGACCGGCGGCCAGAGTCTCGATGAAGCCAAGGCGTTGCTGCGCCTGGCCAAGGCCCGCGACGTGACGCCATCACGTACGAAAAATGACCAGCAGCGGAAGTTGGTCTACAAGCTGGCCTCCGGCGAGAAGGTGTGGCTTTCCCCAGAACAGAACGATGCCGGCCTGTGGGTCGTGGGTTCATGGATGGAGATCCAGCCCCCGGCCGGGGACCGCGAATCCAGGTGTGCCCTGAACGTGACCGGGGCGAAGTTCGACACCAGGACGCTGGCCGAGGCCTTCGCTAAGGCCGACGACGTGTTCGTCGGCAAGGTCGTGAGCGCAGACCTGAAAGAGACGTTCTGGAGCGGCATCTTCATGAGCCTGACTGAGGTGACCTACGAGGTGCGCCAGCCTTTGAAGGGGGACCTTCACGGCAAGGTCACGGTTCACTATGTGATCGTCGGTACCGGCGAATGTGGCGATGGCCTGTGGCTGACTCCGGGCAAGCCCAAACTGCGGGAAGATGTCTTCGCCAAGGGCGCCGAGCACCTCGTGTTCGCGAAACAAGAAAATGACGGCGCGGTCAATTCGGAAATGTGGCGAAGAATCCTCTATATGACGCCCCATCCGGTGGAGGCGAGGGAAGCATTGAAGCAGAAGGGTGTCCTGCGCGAGACGCCCGCCACCAAGGCAGCCACCCAGCCCGCCACTGCGGGGCCGGCGGCGAGCCTAGGGCAAGGCACCCCGCCAATATAAGATCATGGAACGTCACGGGGTCCAGGAATAAGCAGCCTTCAGCAAGATTCAAGCAGAACCGTAACCCACCGTTACACCGTAACGATTCATTGCGCTTATCCACAACAGCCTAATATCGCGTTACTTATGACCCGCAATCGCGCATTGGTGTAATGTATCATTAAGTTAGTGATGTTTCGTTCATTCTTTCACAAAGTCCGTCAGCCGCAAAAGATAAACTACTAAAGCCATGCGCTTAATGAGTTAGCCGCCTCCGAGTCATATCCAGTCCGTCTTGCGGCACAGCCATTGCTCTTGTGGGTAAGCCATGGGCAATCCGGTCAAGACCATCCTTGTCATGGACGACGGTGAGTGCGCGGCGACATTCGTTCGCGGCGCGCTGGGTCCCGAGGGCTACCAGGTGGTGGAGACCGCGGACGGTTCGTCGGCCTTGGCGATGGCCAAGAGCGATCGGCCTGACCTTATCATCATGGACATCTGCATGCCCCGCCACCCTGGGCTGTACATCCTGCGGGACCTCAAGAGCGACCCGCTCACGCACGACATACCCGTGATCATCCTTACCAGCATGGGCAAGCGGCTTGGCGTTTCGTTCTCCACGGATGACCTGTGTTCTTTCCTGGGCATCGAGCCCGACGCTTTTCTCGAAGTGCCCGCGGAAGCCGGGCAGTTGCTTGAGATGACCGAGCGCCTGCTCAGCGGCCGCTCGACGGAGGGCCAGCACACACCATGAAAATCGCAATCACAGGCAAGGGAGGCGTCGGGAAAACCACGTTGTCGGGGATGTTGACGTGCCTTCTGGCCAGCCAGGGCCGGCAGGTTGTCGCCCTCGACGCAGACCCCGACGCCAACCTCGCCTCTTGTCTAGGGGTCCCGGCCGACGAGCCGATCACCCCCATTTCGGAGATGACCGACCTCATCGAGCAGCGCACCGGCTCGAAGGACAACTACGGCGGCTACTTCAAGCTGAACCCGAGGGTCGACGACATCCCCGAGCAGTTCGCCCGGCACATGGGCAATATCCGCCTGCTGGTTCCGCGCGGGATCGACCGCGAGGTGGTGGACCTGCTTCACCGGACGCACGTCGGCGGCGACAGCGACCCCAAGAGCATAATGCTGGCCGCGTTCCGCGCGGGCCTGGCCGACGGCGAGGCCGAGTTCGTGGTCGCGGCCGGCAAGGACACGGCGCACGGGCAGGACATCGTCGTCTGCCAGTCCGACATCCAGAACATCCTCCGCGCCAAGGCCGCCATCTATGCCGCCTCCGCCGTCCTGCTGCACGCCCTGGACCTCACGTTCGACGACGTCGCGGAAATCATGGTCGCCGGGGCGTTCGGCAGTTTCCTAAACACCGCCAACGCCGTCCTGATCGGCCTGCTGCCGGACCTGCCGCCAAGCAAGCTTCGCTTCGTCGGCAACACCTCGCTGGCGGGGGCAAAGCTGGCGGCGATCTCGACGAGCTGCTACGACGACCTGCTGCGCACGGCCTCGGCGACGACGTATTTCGAGCTCAGCACCGACGGGCGATTCATGGACGAGTTCGTCTCGGCGAGTTTCTTCCCCCACACCGACGTAGCCAGGTTTCCCCGGGTCATGGCTGAACTGGAAACCCGGCGAGGGCTTCGCCTGCAACCCGATTGCGGATTGCGGATTGCGGATTGCGGGTTTCCAGGTCCGTGCACGCCGCGGCCCGCGGAGCGAAAAGAATCATCGAAATACTAGAGATGTTCCTCCTGTGTGGAACTTAGGAAAGCAATATGAAGCACACCATGATAGCCTTCGCCGGCAAGGGCGGCGCCGGCAAGACGACGCTCGCCGCCATGTGCCTCCGCCGGCTCATCAGCAGCGGCGTCAGGCCGGTCCTGGCCGTGGACGCCGACCCCAACGCGACGCTCGGACTCACCATCGGCGCCGAAGTTGGCGACACCATAGCCGACCTGCGGGACCGAATGGGCGAGGCCGCCCAGGAAGTAAGCGCCATACCCAAGGACAGGCTGATGGACCAGTGGCTCGGGGAGGTCCTCGTCGAGGAAGACGGGTTCGACCTGCTGACCATGGGCAGGCCCGAGGGGCCCAAGTGCTACTGCTACGTCAACGGCCTGCTCAGGCGATACCTGGACCTGCTCCGAAGAAACTACGCGTGCATACTCGTCGACTGCGAGGCGGGAATGGAGTACCTGTCCAGGTTGGTGATAGACGACGTGCAGACGCTGGTGCTGGTGGCAGAGCCCACGCTCATCGGCATGACGACCATAAAGCGCATCGCCGGCCTGGCCGACTCGCTGCACGTCAAGGTCCACCAGCGCGTGCTGGTGATAAACAAGGCCGGTCAGTACGGCCCGCTGCCGGAGGAAGTATTGCATGCGGCCAAGGCGGCAAGCCTGGACTTTGCAGCCGGCGTGCTGGAGGTGCCGTTCGACGCCGCCCTGGCGGCATCCTGCGCGGCCGGAGAGCCCGTGGTTGCCGACAGCGGCACGCTGGCCGGGCCCGCGGTCGAGAAACTCGCCGAACTGGCGGCGGGCGTCACCGCCTCGACGGCCTGAACTACCCGAAAGAACCTACGACCTTCAACAGGAGCGATTGACATGAGCATTCCGGACCTTGCGGAAAAGTGGACAGGAACCGTGAGCACCGTGACACTCGGCGCCACGGCCGGGGGCGGCGGGACCCGCACCAGCACCGTCAAGCTGGGCGGCGCCAAGGCCCTGCCCTTCCTCGCCTGCGACGGCGAAGTAGGGAACAGGCCCGCCATCGCCGTGGAAATCTGGGACATCCCGCCCACGGACTGGCCCCAACCTCTGACCGAGGCCTACGGGGGCGTCTTCGCCGACGCCGGCAAGTGGGCGAAAAAGGCCGTCGAGTACGGCGCCGAGGCGGTCTGCCTGCGGCTGGCGGGCGCCCACCCCGACTTCGGCAACCGCTCGGCACAGCAGTGCGCACAGACCGTCAAGGACGTCCTGGCCGCCGTCGGCGTGCCGCTGATAATCTGGGGCCCGGGCGTCGACGAGAAAGACAACGAGATCATGCCGGCCGTGTCCGCCGCCGCACGCGGCGAGAACTGCCTGCTCGGCACCGCCCGCGAAAAGAACTACCGCACGCTGGTGGCGGTGTGCCTGGCCGACAAGCACAAGCTCATCGCCGAAAGCCCCCTGGACATCAACATCGCCAAGCAGGTGAACATCCTCTGCTCGGACGCCGGCTACGCCCTGGGGGACATCGTGATCTTCCCGACGACGGGCGCCCTGGGCTACGGGCTCGAGTACGTCTACAGCATCCAGGAGCGCGGCCTGCTGGCGGGGCTCGGCGGCGACAAGCTGCTGGCCCAGCCCATCATCTGCGACGTGGGCCTGGAGTCCTGGCGGGCCAAGGAGGCCAAGGCCCCGCCGTTTACCTGCGTGACCGACCAGACCCGCGGCCAGTGGGGCATCCAGTGGGAGGCCGCCACCGCGACGGTGCTTCTTCAGGCTGGAGCCGGAATGCTCGTCATGCGCCACCCGACGGCCATCCAGCGTGTCCGACATACAATCGACCGACTTCTCAAGACCTCTTGCTAACCCGGAAAACTCAAGGAGCTGCCCACAATGTACGTAATCGGCGAACGCATCAACGGGATGTTCGTGAACGTCAAGGAAGCGATCCGCAACCGCGAGGCGAAGGTCATTCAGGACCTCGCCCTTGCCCAGATGGCCGCGGGCGCCAGCGCGCTGGACGTCAACGTCGGCCCGGCCGTCAGCGACGCCAAGGGCGCCATGATCTGGCTCGTCGAGACCATCCGCCAGGTGACCGACGCCCCGCTTTCCATCGACACCGCCAAGTGGGATGTGATGTCCACCGTCATCCCGATGGTTACCGGCGAGAAGATCATCAACTCGTCCAAGGCCGACCCCGAGATCGCGGGCCGGTGCGTCAAACTGGCCGTCGAGAACGGCGCGGGGATGATCGGGCTCACCATCGACGCCAACGGCGTGCCCGGCAACGTGAACGGGCGCGTCGAACTCGGCGCCCAGATCATCACGATCGCCATGGAAGGCGGGCTCGACATGGGCAAGCTCTTCATCGACCCGATCATCCTGCCCGTGAACGTCGCGCCGACAATCCCCAACCAGTGCATACAGTCCATGAGCCAACTGCGGATGTTCGCCGACCCGCCTCCGCACCTGGTGATCGGCCTGTCCAACCTCTCGCAGAAATGCAACCACCGCCAGCTCATCAACCGCACGTACCTGGCGATGGCGATAGCACACGGGCTTGACGCGGCCATCCTGGACCCGCTCGACCGCGAGCTGATGGAGGTCGTTGCCACGGCCGAACTGCTGATGGGCAAGAGCATCTACTGCGACGCCTTCCTGGAGCCTGCCCTGAGCAGACAG
>Ga0315279_10010654_pt1 | contig 10783 bp, 6 predicted proteins | sample YL17G06_20_MG_FD_203694 | JGI IMG/M metagenome (GOLD analysis project Ga0315279, IMG submission 203694) | Sediment microbial communities from Yellowstone Lake, YNP, Wyoming, USA - YL17G06_20 | ecosystem: Environmental > Aquatic > Freshwater > Lake > Sediment | place: USA: Wyoming | collected...
GGAATATCGTAGCAATGGTTGGAGACGGAATTAATGATTCTCCGGCATTAGCACAGGCTGATTTAGGTATTGCTCTGGGCTCAGGTACCGATATAGCGATGGAAACTGGTGAAATTGTTCTGATTAAAGATGATTTGCGCGATGTGGTAAAAGCAATTGATTTAAGTAAATATACTTTGAGAAAAATTAAACAAAATCTTTTTTGGGCATTTTTCTATAATATTATCGGCATTCCTGTTGCGGCTGGAATTTTATACCCCTTAACTGGCTGGCTTTTAAGCCCAGCAATAGCTGCTTTTGCCATGGCTTTTTCTTCCGTGAGTGTGGTAAGCAACTCGCTTTTAATGAAACGATATAAAATGGTATAATTAAAGCATGCTTAATGCTTTAATTTTTAAAACAATAAATAATTCTGCCAACAATTCCAAATTATTGGATTTTGTTGGTGTTTTTTTTGCCGAATATTTGTTGTGGATTGTGGTTGGGATTTTGGTGATTTTATTTCTGATTAAAAAAACCCGCTTAATGGCGATTTGTGCTGGCGGTTCAATTGTGTTGGGCCGTTTAATAATTACGGAAATTATTAAAAGATTATATTTTAGTCCAAGGCCTTATGTAATTTTGGAAGGAGTAAAAAAAATAATTGTTGGAAACACGGATTACCAGTCCTTTCCGTCCGGTCACGCAACTATATTTTTCGCCTTAGCAACGGCGATTTATTTTTTTAATAAAAAATGGGGGATTGTTACTTTTATTGTTGCAATTTTAGTTGGTCTTTCTCGCATTTTCGTCGGCGTGCACTGGCCAATAGATGTTTTGGCGGGCGCGGTGATTGGGATAATTTCCGGGATAATTGTTCGCGGTTTTTTTGTTTGGTTTTTTATTTGCTATAATTAAAACAGAGCGGAAATAGAACACAGCGAATCTTTGGCATGGAACATGCCACGGAGTATTTATAATATGGGAAGATTGATAAAAAATAATTGGATTAATTTCTTGGTGATTTTTGCTGCCTCAATCTTGATTTGCGGGGGATTGCTTTATTATTTGACTAATTTTACTAAGGGAGCCCAGGAATCCGTAAAACAAGTGCAAATAGTACCAACCAAATATTCCGGTACTTGGTTTAACCAGGAAAAAGCTCTGGTCAAGGATTTGGGACCAGAAGCAAGTTTTGAAAACTTTAGCGCAGAAAATTCAACTTTTCCCATAGAAGAATCTGCGTTATTGCCAGAACAGAGTGCACCGTTGTCTGAACCAGAAGAACCGCCGCAAGAAATTATACCCGAAGAACTTCCCCAAGAAAATATTCCCGAAGAACCTCAACAAGAAATTATTCCGGAAACATTACCGCAAGAAAGTATTTTTGATTTATTCAAAATACAGGATTTATTCGCTTCAAGTTTTGAAGGAATCATTCCCGAGGGCCCGTCAGAGGAAAATTTCGCTCCCAGTTTTGTTGAACGCGTATTGGAGTTTTCTGATTTTGCCATTCCAGAAAGTTTTGTTAATCAGGGCGATGTCGAGAAACAGATTAAAAACATACAATTGCGCGTGTCTCTGGCTTTTGATGGCGGAGGGCCGGATGATAGTTTGGCAATTGAATACAATACTTCGGAATTAGAAGATAATTGGCAATCTCTTGAGGAATTCTCCTTGAACAATTCAAATTCAAATGCCAGCAACAATGGTTACTGGCTTTTTGCTTTGCCGATTTTTGAAAACTGGCAAGATTTGGAAAATTTGAAAATCAGATTTAGATATCGCGGATTTTTGCCAGCTAAGGGTTCAGTTTATCTGGACGCTGTCTGGCTTGAGGTTGATTATGAGGAAACAGAAAAAGAACCTCCAAAAATAATTGAAACCCAACCTCGGCAAATAGGCGAAAGACAGAATTTTCGCAGTGACGAAGAGGCAGCATTTACAACAGAAGGAGTTTTTCCTGAAAAAGGTTTTTTAAAAAAGATTATTTCTGTTTTTGAAAAAAAAGAAATAACAGGAGCCACTTTAATCAATCCCAGGGGCGAAGAAAGTTTCGATGGAGTTATTATTAAAAATAACATAATCAGGATTAAAAAATCCGACCAAAAAAGTTTTCGGCCTGGACTTTACAAATTAAAAATTAAAGCAAAAGAAGGCGACGAAGAAATCATATTAGAACAAGATTTTACCTGGGGAGTTTTGGCAATAAACACTGACAAGTCAATCTATTTGCCGGGCGAACAAATTTATTTGCAAATGGGCGTTCTTAATGAATACGGACATACCATTTGCGACGCAAAGCTCGAGTTAACGATAAATAATCAAATTCTGTCAACTGAAAACGGTCAGATTCAGTATAGCGATAGTTGCGGTTATGACAATGTCACTGACAAGCCTGATTATTTTGCCTATTATCAAATCAACACGACTGGGACTTACCAAATGGCGCTCAAAAATTTAGATAACGGTTTTGAAATCAATGACACGCTTGAAGTGCAAGAAAGCGTTCCGTTTGAAATTGAGCGTATTGGTGCAACCCGTATCAATCCTTATGCGGCTAACTATATAATGACTTTGAATATAAAAGCCAACCAGGATTTTGAAGGAGTGGCGATAGAAAAACTGCCAAGCGATTTTGAACTAATTGATACCGGAGAGGGCGTAATGAGGAATAATGCCGCGGACAAAGAGATTGTTTGGAAAATTAACTTGTCATTGGGCCAGCAAACGAGTTTGCGATACGAATATAAAGCGCCCCAAATTAGCCCCGCACTTTTTCTGCTCGGTCCGATTAGATTTAAGCAAAATAACAGCGTATTATTTGAAGAATTCCGCCAATGGCATATAGCGACTGATGCCACTTGTAGCTGCGACATTACCGCTGCCAGCAAGAACTGGAGCGACACCACGATCTGGGGAGCTGGGTGCAGCAGCACCTATCCCGGCAGAGACGGCAATGGAGACATCGTCACTATCGCCAATTCAGGCAGTAGCGCCCGGATTCTGACTTTGGATGTCAATCTGACAACCTATACGTTAGGCAGTATTACTTTTACCGCACCGGTCGGTGATTTGACCCTCTCACACGGTGCCGGCAATTCATTAACTACCACTGGCAATGTAACCCTAAATCAGGGAACCGGAAATAATGATGATATGATTTGGGCAATCGGGGCCCAAACCGCGACAGTGGGGGGGGATGTAACTTTTAACCACTCTTCTACCACAGATTCGCGCACTGCGCAGATTCAATTAACTACCAACGGTGTGCTCAATATTAATGGAAACCTGGTCATCGGAGCTGGCGATTATGTCAATAAAATCCTTAATATCTCCGGCGGCGCAGGAACCACTGTCTCAACCGGCACAGGAAGAATTAATCTCAAGGGAACAAACACGAATATCGCCAATGGCAATTTGATTGCCGGCACATCGGGCAGTATCTTCAACTACAACGGGAGTGCTGCGGCACAGACGGTCACCATGGACTGGGGCGGTACAGGGGAATACAACAATCTCTATATTAATAACACCCACGCCAACGGCGCGACGCTGGGCGCGGCTATTACCACCACGCTGGTGACGGGCAATATAACTGTTGGCGATGGCAGCAATACTGTTCTTTTCAAAAATGGCGGGTTTAATATTGCTGACGCGGGTAAAACTTTTTTGGTCAACAATGGTGCGACTTTTTCTATGAGCGGCACTTCTGCTTTTCCTACCGGCACTGTCACTCTTGGCGCAACCAGCACTGTGCAATATCTGCAAACAGGAGATTTAGCTCTCTCTATTTCTAACGTAACCAACCAAGATTACGGCAACCTTGATTTAAAACCAGCTGACCCAACAACTTACAATTTTCCTGCGACTGCTGTTTTTGACGTCCATGGAAATTTAACAATTGGCGATGGGAGTAATGCTGCCACTGTTTCAGCTAATGTCGCCAGCACATTTCTTACTGTGTTTGGCAATCTTACGATTGCTGCTGGTTCTGCTTTTACTCCCAACGGCGGCAACTTATTTTTAGTGGGCGGTTCCTGGTCTAATTCAGCGACCGGCACATTCACTGCGGGCACTGGAACAGTGACTTTTGATGCGGGAAGCAACGGTAAAACAATTGATTCTGGCGGAGATTCTTTTAACAATGTTGAATTTTTTAATACAAATGGGGGATGGTCAATATCAACAAATAATTTAGATATTAATGGTGACCTTTATATAACTTCAGGAAGTTTTACCCTTAGCACTTTTACTGTTAGTGTGGGGGGCGATTGGTATATGGATGCCGTAACAGCGAGTCTTAGCGCTCAAACCGGAACCGTAACCCTAGATGGCGCAAGTTCTCAAACTTTTACTGATTTAAGCAGCAATAAATGCGAACCCTACAATCTTATCATTAATAAAACCGGCGCTGACGCTAATGACAATGTTACTTTGGCAAGCGCTTTAACTGTCAGAAACACTCTAACCATTACTGATGGGGAACTTATACAAGGCGCATACACTGTAAGAGCCGAAGGCAGCAGCGCGGTTTCAGTTGGAGCACTCGGAGAGTGGAGTAATCTTTCAACCGGAGATTTGGTTTTGGGAGGAAGTTTTGCCACTGCTGGTTCTGTTTCTTTTAGTACCAATGACTCTGGCTGCACCGATGTTTCTGATGATATTTCAATCAGTTCTACGAATGCTACTTTAAGAACCTGGTCAAAGACCGCAGGAACCCTTAATTTGTATAACATCACTGCCAGTTATCAGGCGGATTCTTCAATTACCTGTTATGTTTGTACTAATTCCGGCAGCAGTAGCACCTGGATATTTTCAGGCTGTGCTCATACTCCGGTGATTGGCGAGGTTTCTTTGAATAGTAAAACCAGCCCTATTGTTTTGCTGGAAAGTAGTCAGGTTGATATAATGGCGAGCGCTTCGATTACTGACTCAAATGGCTGCAATGATATTTCCGGCGTGAAAGCAATTGTTTATCATTACGATGATTTTAATGCCAGTTGTTCCAATGACCCGAATAATTGTTATGACGAAGACCAGTTTACTTGTTTTGCTGATGGCGCGTGCGCTGGAAATACTCAACCTTATAATTGTTATGCTTCGTCAAGTATGTACTTTTTTGCAGACCCAACTGATGCGGGCTCTTCGTTTTCTACTGATTCGTGGGTGGTAAGCGTTATTGCTTCTGATTCTTTGTGGGACGATGTCTCAAGCCATAGTTATAATGATGATAATGAAACAGCCATTGATGTTCAGACCATGAATGCTTTGGAAGTTACTGCTGGCGACCCGATTAATTATAATGACGGAACTGCTTTAAATCCCGGACAAGACACAGGTTCGAATGCCGAGAGCGTGACCATAAGAAATACCGGAAACAGAGGAATGGATGTGATGGTTTATGGAACCGATATGACCGGCGCTTGCGGAACCATTGCTGTTGGCAATCAACAATATGCTTCAAGCTCATTTACCTATAATGATTATGGGCAAACTCTTTTAGAAAATCCAGGAGAAAGATATTATAATGGCGGTGTTAGCTGGCTAAAACCAACTTCAACCACGCCGATAACTCATGATATTTATTGGGGGATAAATATTCCATCAGGCGCGTCGTCAGGAACTTGCACAGGAACTAATACTTTTTCTGGCACAACAGAACAATAGGTTATCCACAAGAAATTGTTTTGTTGACAATTAATTTTTGCTATAATAAATAAAGGTCGAGAATAATAATTAAATAATTGATAGAGATAATAATTAATTTAAAAAGAGATGAGACAAAAAATAAAAACAGCAAGTCCTTATTTTCTGATTTTATTTTTGGTTGTTTTGCTGATAGGTTTTAACGCGATAACCTCAAAAGTTGAAGCAGATGATACCTCTGATACGCAAGTTGTGGTGGGAAATGCGGCTCCTGTTGTTAGTTCGGTTTCTTTTGCAGAGGGCGATGACTTTAGTTTAACCGAAAATACCACCAAAACTATAACTGTTAGAGCTTTGGTTACTGATACTAATGGCTGTGCCGATGTTTGGAACGGTTCGGTAAAAGCTTATATGTATCAGAATAGCTTGACTGCCAGCTGCTCTGCAGATTTGGATGATTGTTATTTGATAGCTTCTTGTTCCACGGATGCTACTCGCAATAGTTGCACAGAGGGCGCTGATACTACCGTAATTATGGCTTGTTCCGCAAATATTCAATATTTTGCTGTTGCTACTGATGCTACCTCTTCTGATTCAGCTGACAAATGGGCCGCAACAGTTACTGCAACAGATGAAGCTGGCGATGACCATTCTGCTGCTAACGCCACCCAGACAGTTGATATTATTCTGGGAAGAGCCCTGGAGGCCTCTACTTCCATTAATTATGACGCTATTTCCGCTGGCAGCAACAGTGGAGCCGTTCCGATTGAAATGGGCGTGAGAAATACCGGGAATTCAGGAATGGATCCATTAATTTCTGCTACCACTACTTTAACCTGTTCAACAGCACCAACCTGCGGTTCGTCAACTATTGCTGACGCTAATCAGAAATATGCTTCGGTTTCCCAGGATTACAGCGATGAATATAATATAGCGCTTACTGGTTCAGCTGTTCAATTTAATACGAATACCCCCAAGCCAGTACACACCACCTATCCAGTTGATGACCGTATGTTTTGGGGATTGGGAGTTGACGGCGGTCAGCAACCCGGAACTTATGTTGGAGTCAATACTTTTACTGCCACAGGTGACTAAGTAGTTTAATCTTGAAATAATCCGTGAAGAAAATCGGACTAATTTTAATTATTGGTTTATTTGTGTTGTTTAATGCAAATATTGTATTTGCTGGTTTTGGTGTTTCTCCGCCAAAAGTTTTGAATTATCATCTTTTGCCGGGTTCTCGTTTTGAGCAGACCATTTACTTGGTTCAAAGCAAGCCGGAAAAAGACCTTTTAACCAAAATAGAAATTGACGCTCCGGAAATAAAAGATTGGATTACTATTGACAAGGGATTGGAATTTATTATTCCCAAAGGAATTCAGCAATTTCCCATAAATGTAATTGTTGAGGTGCCCACAAGCGCAAAATTTCAACATTACGGGGGCAGAATGTGGATAAAAACTACTCCCCAAACAAAAGAGGGTATGGTTACCATAGCTTTGGGAGCAATAGTTGATTTTGATTTAACGGTTTCAAGCGAGGAGGTTTTTGGATTTGTTCTGCGAGGAGTTAATATTTCCGATACCGAACAAGGTCGGTCGATAAAAATTGGAGTAACTTTAGAAAATGTTGGTAATATTAAAAACAGACCAACCAAGATTCATCTGGATGTTTATGACGAGTTTCACAAAGACCTTCTTTATTCCGGAGACGCTTTGAATTTAAGTTATGTCGGCCCGTTTCAAGCCAAAACAGTTATTGCCAAATTTTCAGCCAAATTAAATCTGGGTCAATATTGGGCAGATATCAGTGTTTTTAAAGACAACGATACGATAGCTGAGGATAAACGAGTTTTTAATGTTATTGAAAGAACCGGAGTTTTATATAAAGTTTTCAGCAAATGGTATTCCTGGGTGATTTTAGTGGTAATTATAGCAGCAATAGCAGCAGTGTTCTTGAGAAATAAAATTAAAAGACAAATAAAAAGATGGGGGGCAAAAATAAAGGAAAAAAAGATAGCGAAATTAGAAGAAAAATTGAAGAGAATGACAAAGACAAGAGAGTAAGGATTTGCAAGTCCGGGTTGCTGCTTATTTTCTTATGCCTGGGAGCGATTTCAGGCATAGTTTTTTATTCCCAAGTCAAGGCAAACACAGCAAACACCTCGGTTATCATAACTGTTTGCGGAAATACCACTATTGAAACAGGAGAAGACTGCGATGACGGAAATTTAAGTAATACTGATGCCTGCCTTAATACTTGCAAAAACGCAGCCTGCGGAGACAATTATATCTGGAGCGGAGTAGAAGAGTGTGATGACGGCAATACTACTTCTGGTGATGGCTGCAGTTCAATCTGTGAAACTGAGGCAGGGGCGGTTTGCGGGGACGGCAGTTGCAATGGCAGCGAAACCTGTAGTAGTTGTCCGGGTGATTGCGGCGGCTGTGGAGGAGGTGGTGGTGGCGGCGGCGGAGGCGGAGTTACGCCCCCAACAACCACCAAGGTTATTCTTCAGGGTAAAACCTTTCCAGCAGCTTATTTAACGTCTTTGAAAGACGGCCAGGTAATAGCCAATACCCAGGCTGATTCTTTGGGTGATTTCAAAATTGAGGTTTCCAATATGACTGTTGGTGTTTATACTTTTGGCATTTGGTCTGAAGATAAAAATAAAATAAAATCACTTACTTTCAGTTTTACAACAAATGTTGCTTCCAACACAACTACCACGATTAGTGGTATTTTTATTCCGCCAACAATTAGTTTAGGCAAAGAGAGCGTGAGAAAAGGCGAGACCTTGAATATTTTGGGCTATACTGCTCCTCAAAGCGAAGTAGAAATTCACATTAATTCCGATGAATTGATTGAAAAGGTTTTCTCCGGCACTGGGGGCAGTTGGTTTTATAATTTGGACACTAATCGGATAGAAGAAGGGGTTCACAGTACTCGCGCAAAAGCCAGCACTGCAGACGGTTTATTGAGTACTTTTTCTCAAACTTTATTGTTCGGTGTCGGAGTTGGTTTGCCGGCGGGGAAAGGAGCCTGTCCTAATGCCGATTTAAATAAGGATAGCAAAGTTAATTTAATTGATTTTTCTGTTTTACTTTTTTGGTGGGGAAAATCCAACGAGTGCGCTGACCAAAACAGCGATGGAATAGTTGGTTTAATTGACTTCAGTATAATGTTATATTATTGGACCGGATAAAATTTAAAATGAAAAAAAATTATTTTATTGTTTTCGCTATTTTATTGTTTTTACCTCTTTCGGTTAAGGGAGCAATATTATATCTGAAACCTTCTGTTGCTACCTATCATCCAGGAGATACTTTTTTGGTTGAGGTCCGGCTTGATACCGAGGGGGAATATATCAATGCCGTAGAAACTAATTTGAATTTTCCTTCGGATATTTTGGAAGTGCGGGATTTAAGCACCGGAAATTCAGTTTTAACCCTTTGGATAAAAAATCCGTCTTTTTCGGGCGATGTGATTTCTTTTGTGGGCGGGACGCCAGCAGGATATCAAGGCCTTGATGGATTGATAGGAAAAATCGTGTTTCAAGTTCAAGAAAAAGTTCAGGATTCCGCTAAAATTATTTTCCGAGAAAGCTCTGTGTTATTAAATGATGGCCAAGGAACAAAAGCAAAATTATCTTTCAAAGGAGCGGTTTTTAGTATTTCGCCCTCGGAATTGAAAATCCCCAAGGACCAATGGAAAAAAGAACTGGAAGGAGACAAAATTCCTCCTTTGCCGTTTAAGGTAGAAATCAGTAAAGACCCGGCAATTTTTGAAGGAAAATATTTTATAATTTTTTCCACCACCGACAAGGAAACCGGAATTGACCATTATGAAATAAAAGAGGGGAAGAGAGATTGGAAAACTGGAACCAGTCCCTATGTTTTGGAAAACCAGAGATTAACCGATGATATTTGGATTAAAGCAATAGATAAAGCCGGCAATGAATGGATAGAGATTGTTAAGGCGCCTAAAGAACCGATTTGGAGATATGTTCTTTCGGGAATTTTGGTTTTAATTTTAATATTAGGTATAATTAAAATAAGTAGAAGAATCAGGAAATTATGAGGAGGGTAATTTCAATTTCATTTATTTTAATATTATTTTTTGCTTTTGCCACTTCAATAAAAGCGGCTAATGGTTCTTTGTATTTGTCTCCATCCAGCGGCGTTTATACAGTGGGTAATACTTTTTCCGTGGTAGTGGCAGTTAATACTGACGGGATATCGATAAATGCTGCCCAAGGAACTTTAGTTTTTTCGCCGGATAAATTATCCGTAACAGGCATTTCTAAAGGAGGGTCGATTTTTAGCTTATGGACCACTGAACCAACTTATTCTAATTCTTCGGGCACAATAACTTTTGGAGGAGGAGTGCCAAATCCGGGTTACGCCGGCGCTTCGGGAAAAATTATTACCATTACTTTTAGGGCCAGAGTAAGCGGAGCTACTGCGGTGAACTGGAGCAGCGGAGCAATTTTGGCAAATGACGGCAAAGGTACCAATATTTTATCAAGCATGGGTGGAGGAACTTACAGTTTGGGACCAACGATAATCAGTCCGCCAGCTGAAACTCCAGAGGGGGCTGTTTCAGCCGGCACTCCGGCAAAACCAGAAATTTCTTCTTCAACCCATCCTGATGAGAATAAATGGTATAACAATTCCACAATTAAATTTTCCTGGTCATTGTCCAAAGATGTTGCTGGCGTAAGTATTTTATTGAACGAGAAGCCGACTAGTAATCCCGGGCCTGTTTCTGACGGCATTTTTGATTCCAAAACTTACGAAAATGTCAGCGACGGAATCTGGTATCTTCATCTGAAATTCAAAAATAGTTTTGGTTGGGGTCCGATTGGGCACTTTAAGGTTCAAATTGACACAGTGTCCCCAAAGTCATTTGCTGTTGAAATAAAAGAAGGAAGGGAAACCAATAATCCTCAGCCAACTTTACTTTTTGAAGCAACGGACGAAACTTCGGGAATTGACCATTATCAAATCAGAATTGATGGAAACGAACCCCTAATAGTGGGGGTCAGGGAAGTTCCTTATAAATTGCCCGTTCAATCGCCGGGCAAGCATGCTATAGTTGTTGAAGCGCTTGATAGGGCCGGCAATAACACAGCTGCAGTTACTGAAGTAGATATTTT
>Ga0315279_10010655_pt1 | contig 10782 bp, 7 predicted proteins | sample YL17G06_20_MG_FD_203694 | JGI IMG/M metagenome (GOLD analysis project Ga0315279, IMG submission 203694) | Sediment microbial communities from Yellowstone Lake, YNP, Wyoming, USA - YL17G06_20 | ecosystem: Environmental > Aquatic > Freshwater > Lake > Sediment | place: USA: Wyoming | collected...
ATAAAATTTTTAGCTTTTTTGGTAGCTGCAGTATTAATTTATTTAACCTATCTTTTTATGATGAATACGAAAACCGGAAAAGGAATTCAAGCGGTTGCCTTAGATAAAGAAGGTGCACAGGCAGTAGGGATGGATGTGGAAAAAATGTATCTAATTAATTTTGCTTTAGGGACCGCTTTAGCAGGATTAACCGGTTCGCTTTGGGCGAGCATCTATAGTTTTTCTCCTCACCTTTTAGGTCCCATTGTAGGAAAGGTATTTATTATTGCCATACTTGGGGGCTTAGGAAATATCTGGGGCGCAGCTGCCGGAGGTTTGCTTTTAGGGATTGCAGAAACTGCAGGAGCAGTATTTCTTGGTTCAGAGTGGCAAGAGGCCATCGGTATGGTCATTATGGTAAGTGTATTGGTTTGGAGACCTTATGGACTTATGGGGAAAAAGTTTTTTGGTTAATTTAGGAATTATTTGAGAGAGGAGGAGCGAAGATAGGTGTTCAATAATAAAAAAGTAAATATTTTCTTATTAATAATAGGAATAATTATATTTATATTTTTACCGCGCTTTGTATCAGGTTATTGGGTTAGAGTCATTACTACTATCTTTATGTATGCGGTAATTTCTCAAGGAATTAATCTTATGTCCGGTTATATGGGTTATCTTCCTTTTGGAAATGCCATGTTTTTTGGGGTAGGAGCTTATGTTACTGCTATCGGTATGAGTAAAGGGCTATCTTTTTTGGCTGTTTTACCATTAGCTGCCCTAACTGCAATCTTGTTTAGTATTTTATTTGGACTCCCGGTGCTTAGGCTTCGGGGTCATTACTTTGCTATTGCTACTATTGGTATGAGTGGAGCACTTTTAGCAGTAGTGCAAAATGCTACGGAGATAACCGGTGGAGCAATGGGGACTACTTTACCCATTATTGATAAGTCACCAGAAGTAACCTATAATTACTTCTATTTAGCTATGTTGGCTTTAATGGTAATTACTACTCTAACGATATATTTGGTAATCAAATCAAAATTTGGTTTTGGGATTCGAAGCATAAAAGCTAATGAAGAGGCAGCAAATTCTATGGGAATTAATACTACTTATCATAAAGTAACAGCCTGGGCAATCAGTGCTTTATTTACCAGCATAGCAGGTGCTCTTTATGCCTATTGGATGTCTTTTATTGGTCCTGATGAAGTTTTTGATATCATGATCGCAGTTAATACTATTGTTATTATGCTTATTGGAGGAGCAGGCAGTATTTTAGGCCCCATCATTGGTGCATTTGTAATTTCTCTGTTATCCGAGGTAGTTTGGAGTACTTTTCTTGAATATCATCTTGCTGTATTGGGAATTACTATCATTATTATCGTTTTCTTTGTTCCCAAAGGAATTACTGGTACTATTGCTGATTTTATAAAAAAAAGAGAATTAAGACTAAGGAAGAAGGTGAGTGTATAAGGTGGGAGAAAATAATATAATCTTAACTATAAAATCTTTAAGTAAATATTTTGGAGCTTTAAAAGCAGTAGACGAGGTTAGCTTTGAAGTGAAAAGAGGTGAAATATTAGGATTAATTGGACCTAATGGAGCTGGGAAAACAACCATTGCTAATGTGGTTACCGGTACTTATCCAAAAACTTCTGGTACCGTTATTTTTGAAGATATGGATATAAGTAATTTGAAGCCTTATCAGATAGCTCGAAAAGGACTAACCCGTACCTTTCAAGTAGTGAAACCTTTAATAGGAATGACGGTAGGGGAAAATGTATTAGTCGGTTCACTTTATGGAAGAGATAAGAGAAATACTGATATGAAAAATGCATCTAAAAGAGCCAGAGAAATAATAAAATTAGTAGGTTTGGAGAGTAAAAAAGATTCTTTGGTAAGTGATATCACTTTACCTGATCTAAAAAAAATGGAATTTGCTCGAGTTTTAGCTATGGAACCTGAAGTATTATTTTTAGATGAAGTTATGGCTGGTTTGAACTCGACAGAAGTGGAAGAGGCGAGTATTTTGGTAAAAAGAGTCAGGAGAGAAAAAGAATTAACTATAATATATATTGAACATATTATGAAAGCGGTAATGGGAATTTCAGATAGAATTGTAGTTTTACATCACGGTAGAAAGATAGTAGAAGGCACCCCTCAAGAAGTAGTGAATAATTCAGCAGTTATTGAAGCTTATTTGGGGAAAAGGTATGCTAAGGAGGTAAATAATGAAGGATAATCTATTATTGAAAGTATCCAATCTTGATGCAGGTTATGGTGCAATTCAAGTTCTGTGGGGTATAAGCTTGGAAGTAAAACAAAAAGAAGTGGTGTGTGTAATCGGGGCGAATGGAGCAGGGAAGAGTACTCTATTAAAGAGTATTGTAGGAATGATTCCCTCTTCTAAAGGTGAAATATTTTATTCAGGAAACAATATCACTAAAATGGCTTCTCCAGAAAGAATAAAAATGGGACTCGGTTTTGCTCCCGAGGGAAGACATTTATTTTTTGGATTAACCGTAGAAGACAATCTTTTGATGGGTGCTTTTCAAAGAAAGTATAATCAAAGCGTAAAAGAAGATTTAGATTTTGTGTATGCCCTCTTTAAACCGTTAAAAGGATATCGCAGAAAACTTGCCGGTAATTTATCCGGCGGAGAACAGCAGATGTGTGCTATAGGAAGAGCCTTAATGTCCCATCCCACCTTACTTATCATCGATGAACTTTCTTTAGGATTGGCTCCGGTGGTGGTAGATGATTTAATCGATATAATAGCTAAATTAAGGAAGGAAAGAGGGATTAGCATATTATTGGTTGAACAAGATGTAAAAGTTGCTTTAGATATAGCAGATAGAGGATATGTGTTAGAGGCAGGAGCGGTATCTATTCATGATAAGGCTGATAAGTTAGTTAAGAATGAACATATAAAAGCCGCTTATTTAGGAGTAGCCTAATAATTAAATACAGTTTGAATACCTGGAAAAGTGATTCTTGCCAGTGAAATAAAAAAAAGAAAAAGAGGGTGGTAGATGAAAAAAATAAGGAAGTATAGAGGAATAGAAAGCTAATTAAAAATTTGTCTAATTAAATAAAATGGAGGATAAAAAAGTGAAAAAAGTAATTATTATTGTCATGTTAGTCAGCATTTTATTGCTTGGCTTAACTGGAATAGTGTCTGCTCAGGAAAATATAATAAAAATTGGGGTCGCAGTTTCTTTAACTGGTAAAATAGCTTATGAGGGAAGATTAGTTAAGGATGGATATGAAGTATGGGAAGATTGGGTCAATAGTCATGGAGGTATTACTGCCGGAGGGATAAATTATAAAGTAAAGATGGTTTATTATGATGATGAAAGTACTCCAGTAAGAGGTGCAAAACTTACCGAAATGTTGATAACTCAGAATAAAGTAGATTTTCTATTTGGTCCATTTTCTAGTGGTATTACCTTTGCCACTACGGCCATTGGTGAAAAATATAAAATAATTACCATAGCCCCTGAGGCGAATGCTGTTAATATTTATGAGCGAGGTTATAAATATGTATTTTCAGTTCTTCCACCAGCTCCTATGTTAATGGTACCTATAGCTTATATGGCAGAGAATTTAGATCCTAAACCCAAAACAGTAGCAATTATAGTAGCAAATGATCTGTTCCCATTAAGTTGTGCTGAAGGATTTAGAGATAAGTGTAAAGAATTAGGATTTGAAGTAGTGCTTTTTGAAAAGTACCCTGCGGGTGCCACTGATATATCTACTTTACTTACTCAAGTTAAAAATTTAAATCCCGACATTTTAGCTGATGCCGGTTATACTGCAGATAGCTTAATGGTAATTAGACAGTGTAAGGAATTAAATGTTAATCCAAAAATTTATGCTTTCTCAGTAGGAGTGATGATTCCTAGTTTTGTACAAGAATTAGGTGCAGATGCTGAATATGCTTTTGAAGGTGAATGGTGGCTGCCAGGTATGAAGAATAGTGATAAAGTATTCGGAACTACCGCAGATTATGTGCAAGCTTGTAAAGATAAATTTGGGCCTGATTATATGCCGGAATATCACGTATCCAGTGCCAGTGCTGCAGGAACCTTACTTCAGTTAGCTATAGAAAAGGCTGATTCGATTGAAACCGAAAAAGTTAGAGAGGCCTTATCTACTCTTGATTTAGAACTTGCTACTTGGCCAGCAATTGCCTTTAATGAAAAAGGACAAAATATTAAATGGCCGCATCCTATAATACAAGTCCAGAATGGTAAGTATGTCATTGTATATCCTGAAACTTCTCAGGAAAATGCTCCTATGTACCCAGCACCAGAATGGAAAGAGAGATAAATTAACAGGATATTTAATAAAGAGGCTGTAATTTAATTGCAGCCTCTTTACATTATATAAATAGAAAATTACTTATGTTTTTTCACAGGAGGTTTATTTTGAAAATACTGTGTATAAATCCTAATAGCTCATCTGAAGTAACAGAGGGTATTGAAAAAATTTGCAAAGAGTATGCTTTACCAGGTACAGAAGTAGAAATTAAATCGATTAAAGAAGCTCCCTCAGGTATAGAAAGTTATCACGATGCTGCCATTTCTGAAAAATATTTATTAGAAAGATTTGAAGAATGGAAAGGGAAGTACGATGGGTTTATTATCGCCTGCCATAGTGATATAGGAGTGGACTTGTTTAGAGAATTAACTGATAAACCAGTAATAGGTATTGGAGAAGCTTCCATGCTTTTTGCTCTTCCCTTAGGGCATAAATTTAGCATTCTCTCCTTAAAAAGAAAAAAAATTCCCCAAAAAGAGGATCTGATAAGAAAATATGGGCTTGAAAATAGGTGTTCCTCTGTCCGCGCAACTGGATTGGGAGTTATTGCTAATTATCAGGAGAAAAAAGAAAAACTTATTCAGGCAGGGAAAAAGGCAGTGGAAGAAGATGGAGCAGAAGTACTCATTCTAGGATGTGCAGGAATGGCTGGGCTTGATAAGGAGATTGAAAAAGTAATTGGAGTTCCAGTTATTGATGGAGTAGCTAGTGCATTGTTAATAATAGAATCACTGGTTAGATACGGAGTATCAACAAGCAAAGTAGGTAAATATTTATAAATAAATATATTCTGAAAAAAATATTAGGGTAGGAATTATAACCATTTGAATTCTATCTTATATTTTCTACTATAAAAGTGTAAAATAAAATTAGAAATACATTGGTTGATTAAGATATTGAAGAAGTAATATCTGGAGGATGAGCTATGAAAAAACTTGATCTCGCAATTAAATCAGATAAGGTATTTATAGATGGCAGATTAATCGATTGTTATATAGGAGTAAAAGATGGAATTATTACCACCGTAAGTAAAGAAAAATTAGATGCTGAAAAAGTTATCAACGCAGAAGGGAAAATTGTTTTGCCTGGAACTGTTGACCCCCATGTGCATATTCGAGCTCCCGGACATGATGAAAGAGAGACTTTTGAAAGCGGCACAAAAGATGCTGCTTCAGGTGGGGTTACTACAGTAATTGAAATGCCCATTTCTACTCCTCCACCCCATTCTCCAGAATTAGTACAAAGAAGAATGGATATTGCAGATAAAGAAGTGGTGGTCGATATTGCTTTCTTTGGTGCGGCAGGAACGGATTGTCTGGAGGATATTATCCCTTGTGCTAAATCTGGTATAGTTGCTTTTAAAACCTTTTTGCATGAGGCTCCTCCGGGAAGAAAAGAGGAGTTTATCGGGCTTACTGCACCAAATACAGGTGATCAATATGAGCTGATGAAAAAAGTTGCTCAGACTGGGGTAATGATTGGTTTCCATACAGAAAATAATGATATGGTTAATAAAAATATTGCAATGTTAAGGAGTGAAGGTAAGACCTCTCCATTATATCATGGCAGGTCTCGGCCACCAGTGGTAGAGATTGAGACAGCAGCAAAGATTTTACTCTTTGCTGAAAAAATTGGTACTAAGGTAGAGATATGCCATATTAGTACACCAGAGGTTGTAGAATTAGTAAATAGAGCAAAATCTAAAGGAGTATATGTTGTAGCAGAAACCTGCCCTCATTATTTATTTCTTAATGAGAATGTTCTGGAGAAAGTTGGAGTATTTGCCAAGTGTAACCCTCCCTTAAGAAGTGAAGAAGAAAGGCTGAAAATGTGGGAATTTGTAAATAATGGAAGTATAGATATTATCGGAAGTGACCACGCACCTTATACTAAAGAAGAAAAGGAAAAAGGAAGTGAAGATATATTTACTCCTCCTGCGGGATTCCCAGGGTTATCAACCAGGTTACCCTTGCTTTTCACAGCAGTAAAAGAAGGAAAAATTAGATTGGATAAAATGGTAGAACTTATCTGTGAAAATCCGGCAAAAATATTTGGTCTTTATCCCCAGAAAGGAACGATTGCCGTGGGTTCAGATGCAGATTTTGTAATATTTGACCCTGATAAGAAAGATATTATTTCTAAAGATAAAATGTTTACCAAATGTAGAGATAGTGCACTGGTGTATGACGGATGGGAAGTCTATGGAAAACCGGAAAAGACCATAGTTAGAGGGAATGTCGTATTTGATAATGGAAAAATAACTGTTTCTCCAGGATATGGAGAAATTATAAAAGTAAAGAAAAATTGACTTTTTAGTGTGACAAAGAACCGTCCCCTGTCACAAAAAATAAATATTAAGTGAGGAGCTGATTTTATGGATAAAGTAAATTTACAAAAATTAGAAGCTTTAAACAATCAGTATGTAGTAAATGTAGTTAATGAGGCTATAAGACTTTGTAAGCCTGCCAAAGTAATAGTTGTAACTGATTTAAAAAAAGACGTTGACTATATCCGAAATTTGGCAATTTTAAACGGAGAAGAAAAGAAATTAAAGATGGTGGGCCACACTATTCACTTTGATGGTTATTATGATCAGGGTAGGGATAAAGCCCATACTAGATATCTTGTATCTAAGGATATTGACTGGGGGATAGAAGTAGAATATACCGAAAAAGAAAAAGGACTTAAAGAAATACGTTCTTTCTTTGATGGAAGTATGAAAGAGAAGGAGATGTTAGTAAGGTTCTTTTCATTAGGTCCTACTAATTCCATTTTTTCCCTTAAAGCGCTACAAATTACTGATTCGGCCTATGTCGCTCACAGTGAAGATCTGCTCTACCGACCAGGATATGAAGAGTTTAAAAGACTTAATGGTTCTAATGATTTCTTTTTCTTCCTTCACTCTGCCGGGAGGTTAGAAAATGGGGTTAGTGTAGATGTGGATAAGAGAAGAATGTATATTGATCTTGAAGAAAACAGGGTGTATTCAGTAAATAATCAGTATGCTGGCAACTCTTTAGGATTAAAAAAGTTGTCCTTTAGACTGGCCATTAATAAAGCTCAACATGAAGGGTGGTTAGCTGAGCATATGTTTATAATGGGAGTTCATGGACCACAAGATCGGGTTACTTATTTTACTGGTGCATTTCCCAGTGCTTGTGGTAAGACTAGTACCGCAATGATTCCTGGTCAAACCATAATCGGAGATGATATAGCTTACCTTAAAAAAATTAATGGTAAAGTAAGGGCGGCAAATGTTGAATCTGGTATATTTGGTATTATTAAGGATGTAAATGAAGAGGATGATCCATTAATTTATCAGGCCTTAACCAGTCCCAGAGAACTTATCTTTTCTAATGTATTAATTAATCATGGTGTCCCTTATTGGCTGGGTATGGGAAAAGATATACCAGATAAAGGCACTAATCATTCAGGAGAATGGTTCAAAGGTAAAAAAGATCGAGAAGGTAAAGAAATCGACTGTTCACATAAAAATGCAAGATTTACCATAAGATTAAATGCCTTAAATAATCTTGATCCTAAAGCCGATGACCCTGCTGGTGTTCCAATAAGGGCTATTATTTATGGAGGAAGAGATTCTGATACCACTGTTCCCATAGCAGAATCACTTACTTGGGAGCACGGTGTATTTTTGGGAGCCATTGTAGAATCCGAAACAACTTCTGCAATTATAGGAGCCCAAGGAGTAAGGGAACATAATCCTATGGCTAATCTTGACTTTATTTCCGTGCCCTTTATGACTTATATAGAAAACCACCTTAGGTTTAAAAATGGTCTTAAAGAGGTCCCTAAAATATATGCGGTAAATTACTTTTTAAAGGATGAAAATGGTAATTATCTAACTGGGAAAATATACAATAAGCTGTGGATACTTTGGGCTGAAGGAAGGGTTAATGGCGAGTATAAAGCACTTGAAACCCCAATTGGCCGAATACCAAAATATGAAGATCTAAAAGAGATAGCTGGTCGTGAACTTAGTATAGATTATACTGAGGAAGAGTATATCAAAGTATTTTCCCTAAAAGTGGAAAAGTATTTAGAAAAGATGGAGAGGATGAGCAGAATCTTTGAAAATATTAATATGCCTGTCACCTTTACCCAAGAGCTAAAAGCACAAATCGAAAGATTAAAAGAAGCCAGGGCAAAATTTGAAGAGGACATAATTTCTCCTTTTGAGTTTTTAGACCAGTAAAATAAATTAATCATAGACTTAGATATTTAAAAACAACCACAGAGAAACAAATCTAATAAAATGGGGTCGGAGGAATCCGACCCCCTGTAAGAATCAGTGATTTTACCCTTCCTTTTATCTTCATTTTTGTCTTCATATTATAATTTTAAAAATATTTTTTTAAAAAAGAAGGATTTATTAAATTTATGTGGTATATTAAAAGTAGTTAAGTGGGTCACCCAGTAACCCAATAGTTTAAAAAAGAGGTAAATATGGAATTTAAAGAAATTGCTCCTGTCCGTTTATACGAAAGTGTAATAGAACAAATTATGGATTTAATTAAAAATAACGAATTAAAACCAGGAGACAAACTTCCCCCAGAGAGAGAACTGGCTGAAAAGTTATCTATAAGTAGAAATTCTTTACGGGAAGCCTTTCGAGTTTTAGAATCAAGAGGTTTAATTAAGAGTAAGCCCGGGGGAGGAAGGTTTATTCGAGAGATAAGGGAAAACGATCATAATAATACAGAAAACATTATCTTAAGTTTGGAAAAATCTTCTATCTTAGAACTTTTAGAAGCAAGAGAGATATTTGAGGTAAAAATTGCTGAAATTGCTGCCCAAAGAGCCACTCTCGAAGATATAGAAATGATTGAAGAAGCTCTAAATAAAATGAACCAGAAAGAAGAACTAAAAGATGATAAAAAAACGGAATCAGATACTGAATTTCATTTGGCAATTGCCGGGGCATCTCATAATTTTGTCTTTGTTAATATAATAAAATTACACTTGGATCTATTAAAAGAGACTCGAGAAAAGACCTGGCAAATACCAGGAAGACGGGAAAAACAATATCAAGAACATCAGGCCATATTCCAAGCTATTAAAGAACATAATAGCAAAAAAGCTGAAGAAGCTATACTAAAACATTTGAGGAATATAAGAGAAATTGTGGTTGGGATATAAATGACAGATTCTGATAGACCGGGGAAGAATAGAAAAATAGCTCAAGGATTAAGAAAAATGCAAGCGGAGTAATTAAAGGATGAAATTTATTAATAAAAGTTAGGAGATTTTTTAATGAAGGAAATAAGAGTTCTATCCCCAGTGGGGATGTTAGGATATGGTTACCCAGCAGAATCTTTTCAAAAGGGTCTAGAAAAGAAACCTCATGTTATAGCTGCCGATGCCGGTTCTACTGATGCCGGACCCCATAAATTGGGGGCGGGAGTGGGAATTGTAAGCAAAGAAGCAACCAAAAAAGACCTTACTTTAATGTTGACAGCCGGTTACGAACATAAAATTCCAGTTATTATCGGTTCTGCTGGAGGTTCCGGTGCTGAGGTTCATCTTAACTGGACCTTGAAAATAGTAAGAGAAATTGCCAAAGAGAAAAATTTACACTTTAAGATGGCTTTAATTCACGCCGAAGTTGAAAAAGATTATCTTAAAAAGAAGTTAGCCGAAGGGAAAATAAAACCTTTAGGACCCGTTCCGGAATTAACTGCTAAAGACATAGAAGAAGCTACCCGAATTGTGGCGGTAATGGGGGTACACTCTCATATAAAAGCCCTGGAGATGGGGGCAGAGGTTATTATCGCCGGTCGTTCTAATGACCCGGCTATGTTTGCCGCTTTACCCATCAAAGAGGGTTATGACCCTGGTCTGGCTTTACATATGGGGAAGATTTTAGAATGTGGAGCTATGGCTTCTACTCCCGGAACTACCTCTGATTGTATGATGGGATATTTAAGAGAGGATTATTTTATTGTAGAGCCAACCAATCCCTTGCGAAAATGTATTCCCAGTACAGTAGCCGCTCACACTCTGTATGAAAAATCGAGTCCCTTACATATTATTGGTCCAGAAGGAGTAGTAGATGTTACCGGATGTAAATTCGAACAGTATAGTGAAAGGGCAGTAAAGGTTTCAGGATCAAAACTTAGGAAAAGTGAAACTGTTTATATAAAATTAGAGGGGGCAAGTAAAGTAGCTTATCGGACTATATGTATTGCCGGTGTAAGAGATACTATTATGATTAAACAGATTGATGAGTGTGAAAGGCATGTCCGTAAAACCGTGCTTACTTATTTTAATGATATTCCTCCCGAAGATTACCGCTTAATCTTTCATATTTATGGAAAGAATGGAGTTATGGGAGAATTGGAACCCCAGAAAGAGGTTACTTCTCATGAACTCTGCTTGATTTTGGAGGTGGTAGCCAAAGACCAGGAATTGGCTAATACTATTTGTGCTTTTGCCCGTTCTACTTTAATGCACTATTCTTAT
>Ga0315279_10010656_pt1 | contig 10782 bp, 10 predicted proteins | sample YL17G06_20_MG_FD_203694 | JGI IMG/M metagenome (GOLD analysis project Ga0315279, IMG submission 203694) | Sediment microbial communities from Yellowstone Lake, YNP, Wyoming, USA - YL17G06_20 | ecosystem: Environmental > Aquatic > Freshwater > Lake > Sediment | place: USA: Wyoming | collected...
CCTGCAACAGGAGGACTGCAGGGCAGCCATCCGGTTGATCATTTCGACATTATTTTTCATTGTATCCGGGTACCAAAAACACACCATAAATTCATCTCTCGTTCCTCCTTTTTTTTGTTTCCCGTATCCGGCAGCCGTCATTTTTATTCTTCATTCACCCTGACCTTCAGCAAGGACATTTAAGCCCGCAGATACCGCTTCATTATTGGCATTTAATTCCAGTATTACGAATAAAAAAACACTGCCAGGTATTTCCGGAGGGGGGCTCGATGGACGAGATCGATCCCCTCAAGACGGAGGTTCTCATCGCAGAGATCGCGGGCAACGGACGACCATGAACAGAATGAAAACAAAAACCACAGGAATGATCGAAGGGATCAGACCCCCGGCCCGTTGTGTCGCAATAGCCGGAACTGCGGGTACAAGCACGACATCAGCTGCCACTGTCTGACCGGCGATGACCCGGACGGTCTGTTCCACCGGGGCATATCCCTCTTTTGAAGCGGTGAGCGTATGGTTGCCGGCGGGAATATTTGTCAGCGTAACCGGCGAGATGCCCGCATCAGCTCCATCGAGCATGAGCCTGCTACCGCCCGGGCTTGTATTGACACTCAGCGAACCCATGGCAGGGATCAGGGTGACGTCAACTTCCACTCGCCTGCCTGCCTCCACGGTAACCGGCAGCGTTCGTTGTATGTACCCGAAATGAGAGAATGTCATATTGTAGGTTCCGGGTTTTAAACCTTCAAGGGTCAGCGGGGATGTTCCACGGTATTTCCCGTCCAGTACGACCGATGTCCCGTTCGGAATGGAGCGGAGAAGAAGGGCCCCGGGCTGATCGGGAGCTTTGATGACGATGCCCGGCTGCGCCAGTGTGATGGGTATCGTGCGATAATTGGCATGACCAAGGTGTGACAGGTCGACTGGTTCACTGGTGACCCAGACAGTATATGTTCCCGGATCGAGCCGCCCTCCGACCGCATGTGTATCCCATCGGTAAACCCAGTGATCCTGGTCATCGACGCGCACCCTTGTCAACCCACCCTGATCAGCGCGCGAGCTGATATCATCGAGCGCAACACCGTTTGACGGAAGGTTTGGCCCGGTGAGGAAGAGATAGACCGTGGAACTTTCCGGTGAATACCCTGACAGCGTGATGGTATCGCCAAGGAACCACGATTCATCCGGGGATGCAATTGCACCACTGACGAGAACCACGACAAGAAGTGAAAGGATTCCGGCTGTGGGAATGGTGCGGCCAAATCTCATAAGGACATACCACGATGATGTATCTGAAATATCTTTGGTTCGTTGTATCGTATCATTCACCATTTCATGGTCAGGACCTTGTAATTCCTGACGCTGCATTCCCCGCGTCATTTCCCCGTTCCTGCCGCGATCTGTTCAGCCCATGATACCTGAAACAGATCAGTATACAAAAAAAGGGTTCTGCAGAATTTTTAAACCACGAATTCAGGAATTTTTTCCAACCTGCGTCAAACCCTCGTGTAAGACGACGGAATCTGATGCAGGTATGTCGGTTGCAGGCTGGGCGGCGCCTGCGGCACGCAGACCACCCAATGCGGGGGGCATTGGCACAGATATCCGGTCCGGACACAGGGTGGGAACGATACATAATTTTTTTCCATACTGGCTGGTCCGTCCATCAATTAAGGACCATGATCATCGCGTTCAATGCTGTCGCAAGGCATACCCAGCATGCATATGGCACGAGCAACGCGGCTGCAGCTTTTGAGATTTGCCGGAACGAGGCGATCGTGGCAACAATGAGGGCAAGGAGCGCAAGAATCGTGATGAGTCCGTACAGGGGCGACTGCATGCCAAAAAAGGCAATCGACCAGAGGGTATTGAGAGCGAGCTGGGCAGAAAAGATGATGACTCCCTGCTGCACCGCTCTTCTCTCCAGCCCATTCTGCACAACCAGATACAGGGAGACCCCCATAAGGATATACAGCACCGTCCATACAGGGCCAAACACCCAGTTTGACGGGGTAAATGAGGGTTTTTCAAGCTGGGCATACCACGTGGGGATTGCCGACATGGTAAAGAAGGAACCGATTCCACCGGCCAGAAGGGGGATGGCAATGCAGAGGATTAAGAGTCCGGCAGAACGGATCGGGGGTTTGTCCATACACATCAGAAGGAGAGATCGAAGTGATGGGGATTGAATCTTCCGATCACAAAGAGGGAATACGGCTGGGCCCGGGAACCTCCCGCACGTACCAGGCGGGATATGGTAACGCGTTTTTCACCATGCCGCATTCAGGGCATCGATGTGACAAATTCCCGCACTTTTTCTGATGAGCCGGACATGAGCGGCACGCCGTGTCCGGACAGGAGGATATCGAAATCCAGCGCAGCGATTTTTTTGATCGATTGTTTTGCCTGGTCCATTGATGGGGTGAATTGGGGGTGCGGTCCCTCAAGTTTTCCGTTGGAAACCCGCAATGTGTCACCGGCAAACAGCATCCTGAATTTCGGGTCATGGAGGCAGATGCTGCCCGGTGTATGGCCGGGCGTGTGAATGCAGGTGAGCCCGGCAACCTGGTCATTATCGTGCAGCAGGATATCCGGCTGCACAGGCTTGAACTTGAAAAAAAACTTAAACATCCTGTACAGCATCCCGATGAACCCGCGGGGGACGGGCATCGGCTTTGTTCCTTCAACAAACCCTGCATCATCGGCATGGATCACCACCTTCGCACCGGTGATATCCCAGAGCTCGTACGCGTTTCCCGTGTGGTCCAGATGATAGTGCGTCAGGATGATGGTCTCAATATCCGAGGGAATCGCTCCAAGGGTTTTTTGAACGTACTCCAGAATTTTTCCGGTATTTCCCGGCAATCCTGTATCGATAAGCACCAGCCCGTCGCCGACGATGATATAGCAGTTCGCGTTGACCCCGTCGACCTGATGAACCCCCGGAATAATTTCCATATTCTCCCTGCACTGCATATGACACGGCAGTCTATTAATGGTTATTATGCTCCCGGCCGTGGTCTTTGCATCGGATGCTGCACCGGGGATGATCCAACCCTTCAGATCATCCATACCGTCATGGGGAAGGGGCGCGAAAAAAGGGGTGGTGTGATTTTTTTATGGATACCACTCCCCATATCCCCCCGGTCACGATCGCAGGCACCGTGATTTTTGGGAGGGGACGGGGACGTGGTTGCCGGCAACGGGGTTTGTACAGCAGTCATGTGCAGGTTCAGCATCGTGTACGGGGCGACCGTCTCACCCTTTGCAGGCATACGAGGGGAGAGAGCTCACACTTCCTCTTCCCGCTTTTTCCACACGTGCAGCACCCAGAGGAACGATACCGCGGTGGCGATCAGCGTGGAAACGACGAGCATCGGCATATACCACCACTGCGCCGCCATCTTTCCCTCCATGACCCCGCTGCCGGCAATCGTCGCGAGCGTGTTCGGGACAAGAAACGCCGTGCCCAGCACCGTGAGGTAGGCGGTCACGAGCGCGAACCGGTTGTTCAGGCTCTGGAGCTGGTTGTTGTAGATGCTCTGCATCACTTCAAGACCGGAGGCGAGCATGGTCGACATCTGCTCGGAGAGCCCGATATGCCGGTCGATGTTATCCGAGAGCATGCCGATCCTTCCCAGCAACCGCTCGTCATTGGTGATCAGGTCGGAGTCCCCGTAGCGCAGCGACTCGACCACGTCCTTTGTCGCCCACAGGACGTTTAAGTAATCGATCAGCACGTGCTTCATCCGGTAGATGTTATGGGCGACCTTTTTTTTGCTCACCTTCTCTTCGATCAACGACTTGCTGATCTCGTCCCCAGCCGTTTCGATCTCGCGCAGGTACTCGAAGTTCCGGTCGTTGTTTTCATCGATGATCCGCTCTAGGAGCTGCGTGATGCGGTCGGCAGTGCTCCCGGCTTCCATCCTCTTAAGGAACTGCGGCGCATACCGCGACAGGCGCAGCAACCGGTTGAGCTCGATGCTGTGGACGGTAAAGATCACGTTGTTACGGATAAGGATGATCAGCGGATGTACCTTCATCTTCTCGTTCTTCATCGAAACTGCAGGAAGCATGATGCCCAGTTCTGTATCGTGGTCCTCGTATGCCGAGTAGAACCCGCCTGCCAGTTTTGCCATCGGGATCTTGGAGAATCCGCCTGCCAGCGCAGCGGATTCAAACGATCTTTCCTGCTCTTCTGCCGTCCAGTCAATCCATGCGATGCTCACATCGCTGACAACGCTCACGTACTCCTCGAGTGCCCGGTCGGTCAGCCGGTCCACCTGCCCGTCCCTGCGCAGGAGGATGCAGAAGTTTGAGACCTGCGGTACAGGCACCTCCGCATTCTGCGGTAAGGGTATTGTTTCCATTCCTCTCATCCCGCAATAGTTCCTGTTGGGGGGATTGGTACTCCTGATTATGATAGTGCCGGCAAGGTAATAAGTTGTGGCTGCTCAACTTCCGCGCCATGTGGGGCTGGCAACGGGCCCGTTGTTCATGCCCCGGTTTTTTTGCCCGAATTTCCATGGAGAGAGATGATTGATCTGAACTGTCATTCAAGGAAGTGATGGGTCAGGTTCATCACGTCACGGTACGGGATAACGCCGACGAGCCGGTTCTGTTCATCGGTGACAGGAATCGCCCGGAAATCGTACCGGGCAAAATTCTGCGAGGCTTCCTTGAGCGTGCTTTCCGTTGACAGGCTGATCACACTCTCGACCATGATATCCTTTAAGAGCGCCTTGTCATCAGCCTTCAGTAATTCCTTTAAGTCGATGACACCGAGCAGGACATCCTGTTCGCCCGTGACATAGACATACATGATCACATCTTTGTCCCGGGCATGCCGCTGGTAATCGTTCTGGACGTACTCAACCGTTGTTTCGGGGGGAAATTTCAGGATCTTCTGCGTGGTGTAATGGATGACTTTCTCTTCCTGTTTTTCCAGAATGGCGTTAATCTTTTTGGCATTGTCAGGGCTGACGGCAGTAAGGATCACCTGGGCTTCCGCGTGGGGGAGCACCGAGAGGATATCTGCCGCCTGGCCCGGCGTCATGTCGTTGATCAGCTGGACCACCTTTTCCTTGCTTAAGGATGCGATGATGTCCCGCTGCACAATGGGCTCGATCTCCTCAAGCGTATCGGATGCATGCTCGTTTGACAGAGAGGAGAAGATCATGACCCGCTGGTCATGGTCAAGTTCTTCAAGGATGTCGGCGAGGTCGACCGGGTGAATATCGGCAAGTGTTTCCTTGAGCACTTTTAATTTCACGTCACCCTTGAAACTGCTGATATGCGAGGGGAGCGGCTGGACATAGGTCCACGAGATCGCACCGTCACTGTCGCGGTCTCCCTGAGGGTAGAGGATGCCGGCGAGGGAACCCAGTCCCAGGCGGCGGAGCCGTGCGTATCTGCTCGTATCGACGTCGGTTACATAGAGTTTTTCGTTCCGCTCAACGAGGCGGATATCATAGACCACTTCCACCTCGGCATCCTCCGTGTCGAGCACTTTTTTATCAAGGATGTGATCCCGGAGCAGGATCGCGTCATCCGGAGGTGGCATCTCAAATTTTTTTATCTCGTCGATGTCGATGACAACGGTCCCGGGGACGATCGTTGTGACCTGTTCCCACGGGATCAGGAGGGGGGGGGCACCGAACGGGCGGGAAACAAGAAGGTTTTTTACTTCGGGGAGTTTTGTGGTTTCGATGATCATCATGTCTGAGAGTGACCCGATCTTCTTTTCGCGCAGCAGCACCTTTGCATCAAGCAGGCTGCTCAACAGGTAGTGTTTGTCCGCCTTTGCCGGTTTTACCGCACCCGTGTCATTGGTCATGGTTATTTCCCGCCTCCTTATACCATCAGAGTATCGTCCAGAACTTGTAGCCGAGCAGCAGCACAAGGAATATCAGGTACAGGCGGAGAAAAAGCAATACGACCTTCACTCCGCGGGACATCCTGATCCGCGGCGTCGCGTACTTCCGGTTGATCTCGGTGATCTTGTCAGTCCACCCCCGGATCACGCTGCCAATCCGTGTTTTGAACATGCCTTCAATTGTTATCATGTGTGTACCTCCATGTCATGTTCCTAGATAAGTAACTCCGGGAAGAGGGTCGTAATGCCATACAGGGTGGAAAGGACGATGATCGCGATGACGATGGTTGCACCTGCGATGTTCTGTGCCATTGTATTCCTGTATTTCCCCATGATCTCTTCATTGTTCAGCAGCAGGATCAGGAACACCAGTGCCGCCGGGAGCAGGGTGACGGCGATCACCTGTACAAAGAGGGTGATGAGGACCAGCGGTGCACCCGGGATCAGGACCACAATCCCTGCGGTGACCAGCGCAAAGAAGTAGCATGCATAGAACCACGGCGCCTCGCGGATCTTCAGGTTGAGCGAGTGTGCCCACCCGAACACTTCGCCGAATGCCCACGAGCTCGCAAGCGATATGCAGATCGCACCGAGGAACCCTGCATCAAAGAGCCCGATGGCAATGAACGTGCCCAGGTACGGGTTGGTGGTCATCAGGATGGATGCCGCCTGGGCTGCGCTCTCAATCTCGCTCCCGTACAGCACGGTGCCGGTGACGACGATGACAAAGATGGCGACAATCACGGTGAACGCGGATCCGATCAGGGTGTCCATCTGCCCCCACGGGATATCCTTCTCCTTCATCCCTTTATCGACCACCGCACTCTGCTGGAAGAAGATCATCCACGGCGCAATTGTCGTCCCGATGTTCGCCATTAAGAAAAAGAACAGCGTGCTGTTGAATCCACCGGGGAAGTGGGGGACAAGGCCGACAGAGAGGACTTCACTGACCGACGGGTGCACGAGGAACGCTGCCGGGATATAGATCAGGTTGAGTGCGGCAAACAGGATTGCGATCTTCTCCCACGTCCAGTACCTCCCCTGCAGCACCATGAGCATCATGATGACCGAGACAATGATAATGGTGATGACGGGGGGGATATGGAAGAGGGAGAGTGCCGCGGTCATGCCGATGAATTCGGTGATGAGTGTCAGCCAGTTGACAAGGGCAAGGTCGAGGAATGAGAACCAGCCCCAGAACGAACCGAATGCATCGAATATGGCTTCAGCATGACCCCTTTTTGTAACAGCGCCGAGCCGCACGGTCATCTCCTGCACGACATACGCAACCGGCAGCAGCAGGAGCAGAAACCAGATCAGCCCGTACCCGAATTTTGAGCCGGTGACTGCATAGGTGGTGATGCCGCCGGCGTCATTGTCTGCGAGCATGACGATGAGGCCCGGGCCGGCGAGGAGCAGATAAATTTTTACTACTTTGATAAATCTCTGGTATTTATAAAAAAAGGTTGAACCGAAATCCATTCCCGCACATCCGGACATCGTATGATATGTTACATTCTATGGAATCCAGCCCCCGTCTCACAGGAATGAAAAGCCCGTAAAACATCCACTTCCTGACTGTTCCTCCTAGGTAATCACCAGCATCCCTTAATAATAATTTGGTGCTGCTGTTCATCTGGCCGGCGTGGCGATACTTTCACCCCGCGCAAACCTGAGGCTTATCAGTCTCAGAACAGCAGGGTTCCGGTGCGATGAGGATCGAACTGCAGAGCGGGATCACGCTCCAGTCAGGCACATTCAATGCGGTGATCGCCCCGGAGAGGGTGATCATCTCTGCCCTCAACAGCCACGCGGATCTCCAGCGGTTCCTGTTCCTCTTTGTGTGCGGCAACTACTCGCGCATTCTCTCCTCCATCAGCCGCACCTCGGCAAACTTCGAGGTCCGCAGGGCATTCACCGCCCACCAGCTCTTCACCATTGTAAAAGAGGCAGGCCACACCATCGTCTTTATCGAGCACGACCCGACGATGTTTGACGGGGCGGAGACGATGATCATGCCGGTCTCCGCTGCACTCAGGGACGCGGGGCGTGAGGCGCTCGTGATCCTGTACACGCCATCCATGGATCACCCGTTTTCCGCACTGGCACGCTCGGCTGACCGTATCTTCCAGATCACACCGGCCGGTGATCCCTCCTGCCACCGGCACCGCAGCGCCCGGCCGTACCCTCCGGGCGGCCCGCTGCCTCCTGCGCAGACAACGCTGGAGGTGTCGTGATGGGCAGGAGCTTTGCAAGCATCCGGCAGGGCGTGAAGAGCACTGCAGACCGCTGGGCCCGATCAGCGCGGGCACTCAAAAAGGATGACCAGCCGTACGGTGAGAGGCTCGTTGCGCTCGCCACGATGCATGCAAGCGAGGCATTCTATGGCTGCGACGACCCGCTTGAAGCCGCGGTCTTCTCTGTGCTTGTCGAGCTGATCAAGCGGCAGGAGCAGGACGGGCGGGAAAAAAACGATGTGGATCCTTGATTCGGTGCCCCGGGGCGGTGTGGACCTCTGGTACAAGGACGGCACGGTAAAAAAAATACACCACGAGTACGACCCGCCGTTCTACCTCCACCTGCCCGACCCGCACCCGCACCACGGGATGATCGAAGCGCTGGAGAGCGGGTACCGTGCAGAGGAGTGCACGTTTACGACAATCTTTGGCGATCGTGCAGGATACAAGGTCTTTGCCGGCCGCCCGGTGGCAGAAGCGATCGAGCAGCAGACACAGTACGAAGCGCAGCTCTTCAACGTGGACGTGCGCATCGACCAGCGGTTCATGGCAGAGCATCGCATATTCCCCTGCTGCACGGATCAGGGGTCCCGGTTTTCACCGGATCTTACCTGCGACCTGCGCCAGATGGAAATCCGTATCAGGGACAACCCGGCACGCTCTTCTGTCTGCTCTGACATCGATGTCGTTTACGGGCGCACCGAGCGGCTGCACGGGGCGGAGCGCGATGTGCTCGCCGACCTCTTTGCACTTGTCACCTCGTGCGACCCTGACGTGATCCTCATGCCGGATGCCGATGCATGGATGCCGAAGCTGCAGAAGCAGGCCCGGGCCTGCGGCCTTGTGCTGCCGTTTTCCCGGACCGGGAAGTACCGCACGATGGACGCACGGTCGTACTGGAGTTACGGGCGCGTCGAGCACAAGGAAGCGGCACTCATCCCTGATGGGCGGATCCTGATCGACACAGAGCAGAGCTTCGTGTACCGCGAGGGGGGGCTTGCCGGCGTGCTCATGGCGGCGCGGCTCTCCGGGCTCTCCCCGAACCTCGCGTCCCGGTTCACGCCGGGCACGCTCATCTCCGGGTATGAAGTGTACGAGGCGGTAACACGGGGCATTGCGGTCCCGTTCCGGAAAAGCGACGCGGAGAAGGTGCGCCGGTTTGCCGAACTCAGATCTGCAGACCGCGGCGGGATGATGTTCCAGCCTGCGCCGGGGGTCTACGAGGACGTGGACGAGATCGACTTCACGTCGCTGTACCCTTCGATCATCGTGCAGTCGAACCTCTCGCCCGAGACCATCGATCACCCGGAGAGGCCGGGCTTTTTACCGGCAGTGCTCGACCCCCTGCTCAGCTTGCGGATCAGGACAAAACAGGCAAAGAAGCAGGATCCCCGGTATGCCGGCATCGACTCGATCCTCAAGTGGATGCTTGTCACCTGTTTCGGGTACACCGGGTATAAAAACGCGAAATTCGGGCGGATCGAGGTGCACGAAGGGATCACCGGGCGGTCCCGCGACATTCTCCTGCGCACGAAGGATATCGCGGAGGCGATGGGGTTTAGCGTCCTTCACGGGATCGTGGACTGCCTCTGGGTGAAGGGGTCGCCTGTCGGAGCGCTGAAAGATTGTGTCGAACAGGCGACCCGGCTGCTCACCGAGGTCGAGCACTTCGACTGGATCGTGTTCCTGCCGCAGAACAACGGGTCCGGCTCGTACGGCCACTATTACGGCAGGCTTGCAGACGGCAGTGTAAAGGTCAGGGGGATCGCGGCACGCAGGCATGACACCCCGGAGTACATCCGCTCCATGCAGCGCGACATGCTCGCCGTGATGTCGGGGGCAGCCGCGATCGCGGATCTCCTGGCTGTCAAGGACCGGGTCAGCGCAATCTACCGGCACGCGGTGCGGGAGCTGCCCCATGCACCGGTGAGCGATCTGGCCGTCAACCGGCGGATCAGCAGGCTCACGTACGCGCACCGCTGCCTTGAGGGTGCGGCAGTGGACGCGTACCGCACGAACGGAGTCAGTATCGCACCGGGCATGAAGATCAGCTATGTCGTGAGGGACGCGCGGAAGTACCAGGTCGATCCCGCGTGGAATGCCGGGCCATTCGATGTTTCCTATTACCGCGGGTTGCTTGAGAAGGCATGGAAGGAGATATCATATGCGTTCACGCCGGGAAACACCCGCTCAACGGAGGGGGGCGCTGGATCATCGATCGTTTAGCACCATGCACCGAAAATAACAGGACTCATTCCCCAATCACTGTGCAGACAACCGTCCGCTCCCTCCCCGCATTCACATCGAGTTCCAGCAAAACGATCTGCTGCCAGGTCCCGCACATGATGTCCCCCGCCTCAACCGGCACCGTGAGCGAGGGGCCGACAAGCGCCGCCTTGACGTGCGACCTCCCGTTGCCGTCGCCCCAGCGGGTGTTATGGGCATATTCCACGTTGTCCGGCGCAAGTACCGACAGTGCCCGTTTCAGGTCCAAGAGAACACCGGGCTCATACTCAATCGTGGTGAGCGCTGCGGTTGAGTGCCGGACAAAGAGGTGGACAAGGCCATGTTTCACGCCACTATCGGTGACGGCTTTTTTTACTTCTGGTGTGAGATTGATGATGTCGCCTTCTCTTTTCGATGTTGTTGAAATCGTGGTACGGAACATAA
>Ga0315279_10010659_pt1 | contig 10780 bp, 8 predicted proteins | sample YL17G06_20_MG_FD_203694 | JGI IMG/M metagenome (GOLD analysis project Ga0315279, IMG submission 203694) | Sediment microbial communities from Yellowstone Lake, YNP, Wyoming, USA - YL17G06_20 | ecosystem: Environmental > Aquatic > Freshwater > Lake > Sediment | place: USA: Wyoming | collected...
ATCGGAATAATCGAGATTCGTGGACTGGACTTCGGAGGCGACGAGGAGGATCTTCTTGTAGGTGCCGGCCCGGATGTACTGGTCCCCGATGGAAAGGGCATAGACGAATCCGCTGCATTGGTTCCGGACGTCCAGGGCGCCAACCGTTTCGAGTCCGAGCTTGGCCTGAACGATGACCCCGTTGCCGGGAAAATAATGGTCGGGCGAAAGCGTCGCGGCGATGATGAAGTCGATGTCCCCTGGCTCGCTCTTCGCGTCGGAGATGGCCCGTATCGCGGCCTCGTAAGCCAGTTCCGCGCTACCCACGCCAGGATCTACATGGTGGCGCTCGATGATCCCGCTCCTCTGCCGGATCCATTCGTCCGACGTGTCCATGAGCTTTTCGAGGTCGGAATTCGTGACGACGCGGGGCGGCGTGAAGCTTCCGATCCCCGTGATAACCGTTCTTCTGTTCATGTAAAGAGAGATATTATAATCAAGGAGCCCGGAAAAAGTAAAGTGAAATTCTCTGGACAGCTTAAGTTGCCGATAGGATTCTTCTTTCTGAAGCGGCAACGCCGACGTCGCGTGATCCCCGGAACTCAGATGCAAGTCCAATCGGCAATTTGGGCGAACGGCCGTTTTCTTGACTCAACGGGACGGGGGGAGTAACATTCCCGCGCGATGGACAAGAGCGGAAAACTCCGTGCGCCCTTAGGGCTGGCTGCTTTGTTTGCTTTCGCCACGTGCTTCGGGTCGGGCGGACAGGCCGACGATCTCCTGAAGATCGACGGTTCCGTCCAGCCTAAAAGGCTCGCGCGCGGCGAAGAGGGGAGGATCATCCTCAAACTTCAGGTCCAGGAAGGGGTCTTCCTGAGCGCCCAGCCATTTTTCATCATAGAGTTCGCCCCTGTGACGGAGATCGTCTTTCCGAAGAATTTTTTCACGGCCTCCGACCTTAATATCGGCCTGATCGAGGAAAAAACCGGGAGTTCCATCGACCTTTCCAAGGCCATAGAGATCCCCTTCACGGTCAGCCTGGACGCCGAGCCGGGCGGGCACATCCTGGAAGGCAGGATCAAGTACTTCGCCAGGTCGCCCCAAGAAGACTGGTGCTACAAAACGACGTCCAAGTTCTCCATCGCTTTTTCAACCAGGACGACGGTATTCAAGAAAAAATAGCGTCTATAACAAGCCGTTCCGTTCGTACCATTGGACCGTTTCGCGGATGGTCTCGTCGAGGGGACGGGCGGTCTCGAATCCGAGGAGCTCCTTGGCCTTGCGGACGTCAGCCACCCAGCCGGGCTGCTTCATGTCGCGGTACTTGCTCCGGTTGAGAGGCGTGGGCTTCCCGGTGAGCTTCGAGACGATCTCCGAACCCGAGGCGGCGAGATATGCGGCCCACATCGGGACCCGGACGGGGAGGACCTTTTTCCCCATGGCTTCGGCCGCCGACCGGCCGATGTCCTCCCAGGAATAAGGCGTCCCGTCGGCGATGTTGAAGACCTCTCCGGCGGCCGCTTCCGATCTTGATGCGATGTCCATGGCCCGGACCAGGTCATGAACGCTGCAGAGACTGAGATATTTCTTCTCCGGGCCGAAAAGAGGGAGGAGTCCCTTCTTCATGTATTTGAAGTACACGAGAAAATCCTCATCCCTGGGGCCATAGACGGCGGCGACGCGAAGGACCGTGACGGGGAGGTTGTTCCGATAGCTCAAGGCCGTTTCCTCGGCCATCAGTTTGCTCTCCCCGTAAGGAGAGACCGGCCTGGGTGGATCGTCCTCCCTGACCGCCCGGCCCGGAGAAGACGGCCCCCCCGCGGCCAGACTGCTGAGATGGATGACCCTCGGCTTGAGGCCCCGATCGAGGAGATTCAGGAAAAGGCTTGCCGTCCCTCCCTGGTTTACAGTATAATAATCGTTCGATTTCACGGCTTTGGTCAAACCGGCCAGATGAAAGACGACTTCGAGCGAAGACGGCAGATGCGGGATGGAGAAAAGGTTTCCCTTGAGGATGCGGAGGCCGGGTTTCCCGGACAATCCCCTCAGCCGCTCCGGATCGCGAACGAGGACGAAGATCTCGACGCCGTCCCTGCCCAGCAGGAAATCGATGAGATGGCTTCCGATGAAGCCTGTTCCTCCGGTCACCAGGACATTCATATTCGGGATTGTATGAAATCCGGGTCCGGCGGTCAACGTACGATAGGAAGAAGGATGAGGAGGAGAGAACATGGATGTCTTTGATAAATGCATGAGCTTCACTCGCGCCGAAGAGGCCCAGGCCGCAGACCTGTACCCCTATTTCACGCCCATCCAGGAGGCCAGGGGCAACAGGATCAAGGTCAAGGGACGCGACATGATCATGGTCGGCTCTAACAACTACCTGGGCCTGATCGACCACCCCAAGGTCATGCAAGCCGCCAAGGACGCCATCGACCGCTACGGCGTCGCGACGTGCGGCTCCAGGTTCCTGACGGGGACGATCGACCTTCATGAAGAGCTGGAGGTCCGGCTGGCGAAGTTCATGAAGAAAGCGGCCGCCCTCACCTTCAGCACGGGCTTCCAGACCAACCTGGGGATCATCTCGACGATCGCCGGCAAGGGCGATGCCATCATTACCGACAGGATGGACCATGCCAGCATCATCGACGCCTGCCGGCTTTCGTTCGCGACGGTTTACAAGTTTAAGCATAATGATATGGCCGACCTGGAGCGGATTCTCTCCAACCTCGGCGAGAACGTAGGCAAGATCATTGTCGTGGACGGCGTGTTCAGCATGGAAGGTGACCTGTCCGATCTCGTGTCCGTCGTGACGTTGGCCAGGAAATACGGGTCCCGGGTCATGGTCGATGACGCCCACGGCATCGGGGTCATGGGCAGGAACGGCCGCGGCACGGCCGAACACTTCGGTGTCGAGGCCGATGTCGACCTCATCATGGGCACCTTCAGCAAATCCTTCGCCTCCCTCGGCGGGTTCGTCGCTGGGGACGCCAAGGTCATTGCTTTCATTAAACACGCGGCCCGTTCCCTGATCTTCAGCGCCGCCGCCACGCCCGCCGCGGTGGCCACTGTCCTCGCTACCCTGGACATCATCGAGAACGAGCCGGAGAGGCGCGAAAGGCTGTGGCAGGTCACGACGAAGATGAGGACGGGGTTCCAGGCCATGGGCTACAACACGGGCGCGTCCCAAACTCCCATTATCCCGATCATGATCGGTGATGACGAAAAGGGCTTCATGCTCTGGAAGCTGCTCCGCGACGAGGCGATCTTCACGACCCCGATCATCTATCCCGCGGTCCCCGTGGGGCAGGCCCTGATCCGGACGAGCTACTCGGCCGGCCACACCGAGGAGGAGTTGGACGCCGTCCTGGACGCTTTCCGGAAATGCGGCAAGATGCTGGGCATCATCTGATGGGAACCGCCAGGCCTGAGGGTCACGGCGGCATGGGGAAGATCCAATGAGTGCTCCTTTCGTAAAAAAAACGATTCGTTGGTTTATCTGCGGTTTCCTCCTGGCAGGGGTGCTCGCAGGTCTGGCCGAAGCCTCCTCCATCATCATGCCCCTCGTCCAGGTCAAGGCTGGGATGAAAGGCCGGGGGAAGAGCGTTTTCGAGGCGGACAGGATCGAGGAATTCGACGCCGAGATCCTCGGCGTCCTGGAGAATTTCCAACCCAGGAGAAACCTGATCCTGGCCAGGCTCCGGGGGAGGGGCCTGGAGACGACAGGCGTCATCGAAGGCATGAGCGGGAGCCCCGTCTACATCGACGGCAAGCTTATCGGGGCCGTCGCCTTCAGCTTCCCATTTTCCAAGGAACCCATCGCCGGGATCACCCCCATTGAGGAAATGCTCGCGGCCCAGATGGCGCCCGCCGGCCAGGGTCCGGGGGACGCGGTCCCCATTCCCGTCCAGAGGGACCTGACCCCGGAGGAACTCCTCGGTTTGTATCGATCGGCCATTTCGCCGAAGCTTGCCGCGATGTCCGCCACTTCCTCCGCCATCCCCCTGAGCGTTCCTGTCATCTTCAGCGGCTTCTCATCGGCGGCCTTTGAGAACGCCAAACCCTTTTTCGCGGGACTCGGCCTGCAGCCGGTTAGGGCGGGTTCGGCCGGCCAGTCCATGGAGAAGCCTGCGCTCTCCGCTCTTCCCCTTCAGGAGGGCGATGCCGTAGGTGTCCAGCTCATGGGAGGGGATCTTGATATGACGGCCGTCGGCACCGTCACCTATGTCGACGCCGGCAAGGTTCTGGCCTTCGGGCATCCCTTCTATAACTTGGGGGCCGTGGATTTCGCCATGACCAGGGCCAGCGTCATCACCGTCGTTTCCAGCCTGCAGAGCTCCTTCAAGATCGCCGCCACGGGGCCGATGGTCGGCCGGATCACTCAGGACCGGACGGTCGGGGCTTATGGTGAGTTGGGGAAAGCCCCCAAGCTCATCCCCGTCAACGTGAAGCTCGAGGGCGGGCCTTTCGCCAAAAAGGAGTTCAAGTTCAGGATCGTCAACGATAAGATCCTCAGTCCTGCCCTGATGAACATGGCCCTCTCTTCGATCGTCACCAGCGAGGAGAGGGCCTACGGGAACCTCTCGCTGGAATTCGACGGCGACATCTACCTGGACAAGGGATTGAGCGTCCATCTCGAGGACCTTTTCTCCGGGAACTATAATAACTCCGGGACCAGCCTTTCCGGCATTTTCGCCGCCGCCGTATACTTCCTGACCAACAACGAGTTCAAGGACGTCGGGATCTACAGGATCGACCTCAACATCCGGGCTGTCGAAGAGGCCAGGCTCTGCAGTCTGGAAAAGGTCCTCCTCGATAAATATGAGGCCTCTCCCGGAGAACGCATCCAGGTCAAGGTCACCTACCGGACGTTGAAGGAAGAGAGCCTGGTCGAGGAGATCTCCATCCTGACGCCGGATCTTCCCGGCGGCTCGGAGTTCACCCTCTTCGTCGGGGACGCGGCCGCCATGCAGCAGATCGAGCGCAGCCAGTACCGGACCCAGGATTTTGTGCCGCGAAACCTGAACCAGCTCATCAGGATGCTGGGCAACCTCAGAAAGAACAACCGCATCTACTTCAAGATCCTGGCCGCCAAACCGGGCCTTTTCCTGAGGGGTGAAGAGATGCCGAACCTGCCGCCGACACTCAAGTCCATGTTCTCATCGCCCAGAGCTTCGGCTTCCTTCCCGACGGAGCTCACCCGGTCCACGCTGAGCGAGTATCAGATGCCCGTCCCCTACGTGTTCCGGGGGGGCGCGGTGATCCCCATTAAAATCCGAAAATAGGAGACAACGGGAATGAAAAAGATCGTCGTCCCTGGCGTCCTTTTGGCCGCCGTGCTGTGTCTGTCCCTTGAGGCCGTGGTCCCGCAGAAATGGACACTTAGGAGCAAAGAGGATTTTTTAGGAGGCAAGTTCGACGGCATTTCCTTTTCGTTCGACGGCGCCCTGTCCCTGGCTCCCAAGGAGGACAAGATCGTCGGCCCGACCGAAGAGTTCTACCTGTCGCTCCTCCCGCTCGCCGACGGGTCCCTTTTCCTGGGAACGGGGCATGGGGGGAAGATCTACCAGGTCGGCAAGGACGGCAAAGCCGATCTCTACTTCCAGACTCAGGAAATGGATGTGACCTGCCTCGTCCAGGACTCCAAGGGGGTTCTCTTCGCCGGGACATTCCCCAACGGGAAGATCTACAGGATCAAGGACAAGGGGAAAGGCGAGGAGTTCTTTAACCCAGCTGAAAAATATATCTGGGACTTGATGTTCACCGACTCTGGGGCCCTGCTGGCCGCGGTCGGGGAGAGTGGCGGTGTCTATGAGATCAACGTCCAAGGAGAGGGCCGCCAGGTGCTTAAGACCGCGGAGAACCATATCCTTTGCCTTACGAAAGGCTCTCAGGGCGACGTCATCGCGGGTAGCGGCGGCGGCGGGATGGTTTACCGTCTATCCCGAGAAGGCCGGGCCTCCGTCCTTTTCGAATCACCGTATGAGGAGGTCCGGAGCTTGGCCCTGGACAAGGACGGGAACATTTATGCTTCCGCCTCGGGGATGCCTGCCAAAACGCGGAAAGATGAATCCGCGGCCCCCGGAGCCAAGGCCGATGCGGAAGTCGTCGTCACGGTCGGTGCTTCCTCCGGATCGGGGGCCGACTCCACTTTATCCCCGCCCACCGGGACGAGGGAGCCGAGCGCCCTTTACAGGATCACCCCGGACGGAGTTGCCAGGATGCTCTGGAGTTCCGGCGACGAGATGATCTATTCGTTGGCCTGGCTGGAAGATGGAAAATCCGTCCTCTTCGGAACGGGGGGCAAGGGCCGGATCTACTCCATCAACCGGGAGGAGAGAACATCCCTCGTTCTTCAGGAGAACTCCGAGCAGGCCTATCTGCTCGTTCCCTTCGAATCGAAGACCTATATCGTGGCCAATAACCCTTGTTACCTGGGCGTCCTCTCTCCGGAGCAGCGGTTCTCCGGCGAGTATCTGAGCCCCACCTTGGACACGAAGACCGTTTCCAGCTGGGGAAAGATCGAGTGGACGGCCGAGCTCGGAACCGGAACGACTCTTCAGGTCTTGACACGGAGCGGTAATTCCAACGAGCCGAACCAGACGTGGAGCGATTGGTCGCCGCCCTGCCAGAAGCCGGGCGAACAGGTCCTGAGTCCGAAGGCCCGGTTCCTGCAGTTCAAGGCCCTCTTCAGGACGGCCTCGGGAAAATTCTCCCCCTCGCTTCAGAAGACCGGAGTTTTCTACCTGCAGACCAACATCGCTCCGGTGGTCTCCAGGCTCGTGCTGCTCAAGCCGAACAAGGTCTATATCAAGCTTCCGGAAGAGGACGATGTGATCTGGGGGATAGGCGGAAATCCGCCCGACCAAACCCCGAAGACAGACCTTTCCACGAACTTTCTCGCCTCCAAGACGGTCGAGCGCAAGGGGTTTCAGACCCTCATCTGGGAGGCCTCGGACGAGAACGGGGACGCTCTGTCCTACGTCGTTTCCATAAAGATGGAAGGAGAGGCGGAGTGGCGAGTCCTCCAGCCGAAGTGGGAGGAATCGATCTTCGCCTTCGATACGCTCTCGTTCCCGGACGGGACCTATTTCATCAAGGTCACGGCTTCGGACATGCCATCCAATCCTCAGGGGACGGAGTTGAAGGGCGAGAAGACGAGTTCCCCCCTCGTCATCGACAATTCCCTGCCGGTCGTCAAGTCCTTCTCGGCCGTCAGGAGCGGGGCCGGCCTGGACGTGACCTTCCAGGCGGAAGATTCCACCTCTTACATCGAAGAGGTCAAAGTCCTTGTCCGCCCGGACGAGTGGCATGTCGTGTTCCCCGTGGATGGGATCTGCGATTCGAGGGCCGAGAACTTCAAGTTCACCGTGAAGCTTCCCGCCGGCGCTGAGAACATGATCACGATCCGGGTAAAAGACAGCTACGGCAACATCGGGGTTTACAAACAGACGTACTGATGTCCCGGGCCGTCCTTCGAGGGAACCTTGCGCCTGAAGATGTCTGAGCCTGCTCAAGAAACGTAAACGCCGCAATGTCAAAATATTGAGGTTCTCTTACGTTTATTGCGGGTCGCTGTACAATAAGATGGGATGAGGCCGAAACGGCCTTGGAGGGCCGTGATGGGAGGGCATGGGGAAGGGCTGCAGCGACCATGCGGAGATCAGCCTGAGACGAGTGTCCGACGAGGGAAGCCGCAGGCCTCCGATGGCCTAAGGCTCCGAGGATGGGTTTCCTTCAGCTCATTAGATTAGCCTGGAGTCTTGGGCCTGAGGAGCCGAGAAGGACGCGAGTCTCAGGCGATTCTTTATCGGAGCCGAGAGCAAAGCCCTTCCCCATGCCCTCCTCTTGACATCACGGCCATCGAGGGACTTCCCGTCCAAGCTTTTGACCCAACCCACACCAAATGTAAGAGAACCACCCGCATCATCTACTTGGACTTGACCCGCTCAACGTACTTGTTCTCCCGCGTGTCCACGCGGATGACGTCCCCTTCCTTGATGAACTGGGGGACGGAGATGACGATCCCGGTTTCCATGGTAGCGGGTTTGTTGACCGCGGAGACGGTTGCGCCCCGAAGGCTGGGCTCGGTCGTGACGACCTTCATGTCGACGGAGTTGGGGAGGGTGACGCCGACCGGTTTGCCATCATACATCTCGACCTTGATGACGATGTTGGGCATGAGGAAGCCGACGCCGTCTCCGATGGCTTCGGCCTCGAGCCTGATGGTCTCGTAGGTCTCCAGGTTCATGAAAAAATATTCCCCAGCCTGCTGGTAGAGGAATTCCATCTCGATCTCTTCGAGGTAAGCCTGATCGACCCGTTCCTCGGACCGGAACCTGTATTCCATCTGGGAGCCGTCTTTGATGTTGCGGAGCTTGGTCTGGACCATGGCCTTCCATCGGCCCGGCGTGATGAGCTGCATCTCCATGACCCTGAAGAGCTGCCCGTTCATGACGATGATCATGCCTCTGCGGATTTGTGTCGCGTCGATCATTTGACCTCCAATGTCCTGCTTTTTATTTCAACGAGAATTCTTTCTTTCGGGGTATCAGGGCTCGACCCGAGCTCCATCATCAACCCGGACAATATACGCCCGGCCGCCGGCTTTTTCAACGGCCTCGGTTACCGGGCCGGTGCAGCCGGGCGCATAGGCGAACATGCACCCGCCGCCTCCCGAGCCGTTGATCTTGGCGCCCAGGGCGCCGGCCGCCAGAGCCGCGTCGATCATCCTGTCGATCTTGGGGGTCGAGATCCCCAAGTCGTCCCGGAGGACGTTCTGCTGGCAGGCGAGGAGCCTTCCGAACTCCTTGTCATCGAAGACCCCGGAGAAGAGCTTTACGCCCTCCTTGGTCAGGTCCCGGTTGACAAAGGCCCCCTTGAGGGGCCTTCGGACGAGAGGTCCGAGTTTGTCGATCTCCCGTCCGACCTCGACGGTTAACGGCCCCTTGAGGCTGAAGGCGGGGAAAGCTTTCCTGATCTCGTCGACGCCCGAGAGGACCCTGTCCTTGACCGAGCCCAGGGTCCCGGTGGTGTCCTTCTTTTCAAGGGAGTTGCCCAGGATGAACTCTTTCAAAGTGGGCCCGAGCCTCGTCACTTTCAAGGGGTCGTCGAAGACCAGTCGGATGACCCCGCCGAACGCGGCCGCGTAGTGGTCCATCTTACCGCCCGGCTCCCGAAACTCGGCGACCTCCGTCAGGAAGCCCAGCTCGGCGATCTCCCCGGGACTTTCGGCCCTCGGGTCGCCCTCGGCTTGGAGGAGGAACCTGTTCCAGGCCACGACCAGGGCCGAAGAGCTTGACGTCCCGGCGTTGATGGGGATCGTCCCCCGGACGACGACGTCCCAGCCCGAGGAGATGGCAGCCCCCTTCCTCCGCAGGACGTTGAGGACGCTCCGAAGATAATCGCGTTTGTTGGCGTAGGCCAGCTCGCCTTCCAGGATGATCTCCTCGGTGGCGCCAAGGTCCGGCAGGTCGATGACGAACTTCCGGTCGGCCCGCTTCCGGCCGCGGATGGTGATCCTCAGGTCGATGGCCGCCGCGATGACGTCCAGGCCGAGATAATCCTGGTGCTCTCCAAAGAGGCAGATACGTCCGGGCGCCGAGATGCAGAGATCGTTCATCGTCATGGTTCGTTCTGAAATCGACATTTTACCTGAAATCGCCGATCGACGCCACTCCGGCCCTCTAATCGCAAGTATCTCTTTTCATGTGATTAGGTGTTGTCTTGAGGCCGGTCGGGGGATTCGTCGGAACACTTCTTTGCCCCGGCGAGGGGAGGTGCGAGCGGCCTGGAGCCGCCCTTGGCCCCCGGCCCCCGGGGAACCAGTCCCGTCGGTCCCCCCCATCGCACCTCTGTCGGCGACGCGGACGATTTCAGAGCCCCCCTCCGATTATCGGAGGGGGTAGGGGGTGGCAAGAAATATGAACAGAGTCTTGGGCGCGTCGCCGAGATAGCCTTCATAGGACTCGGGTCCCCCCTCCGCTACGGGAGCTTACGGGCGGCATCCAGTGCCGCCCAGTAAGAATTTGGCTCTTATTGATTCAATCACACGAAAAGAGATGATTCTCCTCAAATGGCTAGCAAAGACATCCTCCGGGCATCGCTCCTGTGGCGTGACCTTTCAGCACACGAAAAGAAATGCTTCCCCGCAAAATTCCTGGGCCGGGTTGATTTCCGGACGATATTTTTCTATATAATAAGGACAAGTCATGCGGTAAACGGAGGAGCGAATGAAGGTTTTCCGGTCGATCGTCGCAATGGCGGTCATCCTGTTCGTATCGAATTTTTGTTCTGATGGAGGCAAAGATATGGCGGACCTCATCCTCACGAACGGCACGGTCCATACGCTTGACCCCACCCGGCCGCAGGCCAAGGCGATCGCGGTCCGTGATGGAAGGATTTTCAAGGTCGGCACCGCGGCCGAGGTCAGGGGGCTGGCCGGCAAAAAGACCCGAACGATCGATCTTGCGGGCGGTTTCGTCCTGCCCGGGTTCATTGACAGTCACACCCATTTCCTCAACGGCGGGTTCTCCCTGTCCAGCATTCAGCTCCGGGACGTTCGGACGCGGAAAGAGTTCGCCGACAGGGTCGCGGCCAAGGTCAAGGATCTCGACAAGGGCGAGTGGGTGCAGAACGGCGACTGGGACCACGAGGTGTTCATGCCGGTGGAGCTTCCGCGCCGGGAATGGATCGACTCTGTCTCGCCCGACAATCCGGTCTGCGTCAACCGGTATGACGGCCACATGGTCCTGGCCAACAGCGCGGCGCTCAGGATCGCCGGGGTCACGAAGTCCACATC
>Ga0315279_10010660_pt1 | contig 10780 bp, 5 predicted proteins | sample YL17G06_20_MG_FD_203694 | JGI IMG/M metagenome (GOLD analysis project Ga0315279, IMG submission 203694) | Sediment microbial communities from Yellowstone Lake, YNP, Wyoming, USA - YL17G06_20 | ecosystem: Environmental > Aquatic > Freshwater > Lake > Sediment | place: USA: Wyoming | collected...
CAAGGCGGGGGCGGGGATGCGGCGCTCGATCCGCTCGAAGGGCACGGCCTCACCCTCGTGTTCGAGGACATCCGCGAGGATGCACAGCGCCTCCTCGGCGGCGTCGCGCGGGTGCAGATAGCCGATGCGCAGGGCTCGGCTCAGCGCCTGCAGCAGGGGGCGGATTTCGTCGCGCTCCCACACCTCGGTCTGGCCCACCAGCACGTGCAGTGTTTCGTGAGCGACCGCGCCGGCGAGGCGGCCGGGGTGATCGAGGAACGCGGCCCCCAGGACGAACGAGGCGCCGAAGCGATTGACGGCATAGGCCCGCAGCAGGTGGTAGTGGAAGGTGGCCCGCCCGGGGCGATATTCGAGGGCCAGGGCATCCTGGTGGCGGGCGAGGATGCGCCCGACATCGAATGAGCGCAGCGCCTGAGTGAGGCGTCCCTCCATGTCGAGCTTGGCGCCGGTCCAGCGGTCGAGGAAATCGTTGAGCTGCATGCGCCCGAAGCGCTGGAAGACGGTGCGGACGTGGGCGCGCGCGGGCAGTTCGGGCATGGCCGACAGGGCTTCGGCGGCCGAGTCCGGGCACGTCTGCGCCACCGCCTCGAGCCACGGGCGCCACAGCGGCTCGAGGTGAAGCGGCTCCACGCCACCGGCGTCGGCGGTGTCGAAGCGCCGAGCGAAATCGGCGAAGGGGTCGCTGTCCGGCGTCGCCCACAGCACCGGGCGCGCCAGCGCGGGCAGGCGTATCTGCGCCTTGCCGAGCAAGTAGAAGCAGAAGTTCACCCCCTGCCCGACGAGATGGCGCAGGCGCAGATCGAGTCTCTCGTCAGCCATCAAGTCTCCCTGCAGCGCTGAGTCATCGCCCCTCCAGCTCGCTTGCCACTGCGCGGCGCACCAGCGCCAGGCGCTTGGGGCTTTTCTCGTACTCGGTGCGGCTGCGCACCAGGCGGTGAATCATCTCCCGGGTCTTCGCCGTCCCCACCTTGCGCTCCAGCAGCGCCAGGTAATCGAAGTCCTCCAGCCCGTCGCGGATGCACTCCAGGCGAATGGAGCTCACCGGACCGTCGAAGCCGACCTTGGCGCCCGGATAGAACAGCGACCCATCGCCGTAGAGGTCGGGGTTGATGTCCTTGACGGTGGCGACGTCCTGCCACACGTCCTTGGTGATACCGGGGTTCCACCAGGTCGTGTTCCAGTAGAGCAGGCCCTGCACGTCGTACAGCTTCTGCATCCACATCAGGATGCGGTGATCGATGCCATCGTAGTTGACGAAGAAGTTCGGATACGGTCGTCCGGGCCCGCAGCAGACGTACCACCACACCTCCTCTCCTTTCGCCTGCTTGGCGCGCATGGCTTGCTCATCATAGAACGCGAGGTTGGGGCACCAGATGTCGAGGTAGCCGTCCAGGAGCTGGTAGATCGTCCGGTCAGTGTCGAAGTCGGGGCCGCGGAAATACGGCGACACCACCTTGAGCGAGCGGTCGATGGCGTGGATGCGGTCGGCGCGCTCTTTGAGCATGGCATAGCTCTCGGCGCTGACCGGCTCGTCGAGGGGATAGAAGTAAGCCTGGTCCAGCCGGCCGCGTTCGCGGCAGCGCTCGGCGTCCGCCTGCATGCGCGCTGCGTCATCGGAGTAGGGGATGATGAACCCGGTCACGCGACGGTCGTCGAGGTAGCGGCCGATCTCGGGCGAATCGAGCGCCACCGGCGGGTCGTATGCCGAGATGCGATGCTCGAGCAGCGCCTCATAGTAGCGCGCGAGGAGCTGTGGGTACCCCGGGCTGTCGGTTGCCAGGCCGTGGGCGGCGGCGATCCAGTTGCCGCTCAAGCCGAAGGCGGTGCGGCTGGCGGGCGTGTCGGGCAGGCTGAAGTTCCACACGTTGAGCACCACCGGGACGCTCCGCTCACGGGCGCCGGCGGCGGATATGGTCAGCGTCCCGCGATACTCGCCGGCAGGCGCGCCCTTGGGGACGTAGACCGTGATCCACACCGGCTGGTTGGTGTCGGGCGCGACCGAGAACGGCGCAAGTGGCGGCAGCGGATCGGGGTAATCCGCGTCGAGCGCCGGCAGGTGGAGGTAGGCGACGCGGTAGAGGCCGATGTCATGCGCGCGGATTTTCCTGCCGTGGGGCCCGACGAGGTCGGTGACGCCGACCGAGACGTTCTCCAGCGGGTGCGACCCGGCGCGGACCACGACCTGGGCGGACTCGTATTCGTTGCGCGCGGCGTAGATGCGCACGGTGCGCGGGAGCGGGGCGGGCGGCGGGGCGGTGCGCAGGATCTTGGTCATGCCATCGGCGGTCCAAACGGTGTAGTCCGCTTGCGCCGATGCCATGGTCGCACCTCCCGCCGCGGCCAGGAGAGCCGCGGCTATCATCAGCTTGCGCGGGCGCATGGTGTCTGCCCCTTGACGGTGGTTGGGCCTGCACAGCCCCAGGACCATGATTCGCGCGAACGGCGGCAATACCTCCACGCAGGACAACTACATCGGGGGCGGCGTCTTCCGAAGCCGGGGATGATCGCGGGCTGGTTTCCAAAGGGCGGCGGAGCCGCTATAATGGCCCTGGGAGAGGACTGCGCCGTGACCAACCTGATGCGCGCGGCGGCGGCCATTGCCGTCGCGCTGGCGCTGTGCGGCGGAATCGCTCGCGGACAGGAGGGCGCGGTGGAGAAGAAACACCGGACGGACTGGTTCAAACGCGCGCGCTGGGGCGTGTTCACTCATTACCTGACGGGGCCGGAGATGTCGCCGCAGGAATGGAACGAGCGGGTCAATGGCTTCGACGCCGCCGGGCTGGCGGCGCAGCTTGAGGCGATAGGCGCGCCGTACTACTTCATCACCCTCGGCCAGAACTCGGGGCACTACTGCTCGCCCAATGCGACCTACGACTCGTACGTCGGCATCAAGCCCGGCAAGTGCTCGACCCGCGACCTCGTCGCCGACCTGTACGACGCGCTGCATCCCAAGGGCATCAAGCTGCTGGTCTATCTGCCCGCCGGCGCGCCCAACCAGGATCCGGTCGCGGTCGAGCGCCTGCAGTGGCAGAACGGCCCGCACCGCAATCGCGAGTTTCAAGTCAAGTGGGAGGCGGTCATCCGCGAGTGGTCGCTGCGGTGGGGGAAGAAGGTGGCGGGCTGGTGGTTCGACGGCTGCTATTGGCCGGATGCGATGTATCGCTTCCCCGACCCGCCCAACTTCGCCAGCTTCGCCGACGCCGCGCGCGCGGGCAATCCCGACAGCATCGTGGCTTTTAACCCCGGGGTGCTCAACCCCATCATCTCCGAGAGCGAATACGAGGACTACACGGCGGGGGAGATTAACGAACTCGGCGAAGTGCAGTGCCCCGGCCGCTGGGTGGACGGCGCGCAGTTCCACATGCTGAGCTATCTCGGCCCGTGGTGGGCGGCGAGCCCGCCGCGCTTCACCAACGAGCAGGTGATCGCGTGGACGCGCGGCATCATCGCGCGCGGAGGCGTCGTCACCTGGGACGCGCCGATTCAGGCCAACGGCCTCATCCCGCCGGAGTTCGTCGAGCAGCTAAAGGCGCTGCGCGCGGGGCTGGGGTGAGCCCTACGGCCATGCGACGGCGGTGAGGCAGGAGGTAAGCATTGGGCAGGAGGCAAGGCTCCACAGGCGCCCAAGGCTCCTGCCATACGGAGAGAAACGCCGGGGAGCACATGCGGGCACGAGACCCCTCGGGTAAACTCGGGGTAAGCAAGCTCCCGCGCTGCGTCTGACCGTTGCCCAGTTTTGCATCTGGCGGCACCAAGATGCTTCACTACGCGTGCTCGCTGCGCTTGCGCGAGCACACTCCGTTCAGCATGACACGGCCCGGATGATGTCATTCTGAGCTTCAGCGAAGAATCTTGCCCTGCCAACAGAACTGAGTGGGTAACCGTCAGGCGCTACGTCTGTTACATCGGTTCACTGCGTGCGCTAGAATCTCTCGGAGAGCAGAGCGGCTGAGGTGCCGCATGCCGGGATCAAGAGGTGATAGAGATGCGCTTCTCAGAGCGACACGGGTACAAACGGGTTAGGCAGGCCATGCAGATCGAGTCCATGGACGACGTCCTAACAAACCGGCTGTGGAACTGTCTCCATACGTCCTATCTGGAACCAGTAGGAGAGCACTGGCTCCACCGCCTGGACTCGTCCGAGCGGGCGTTCTGGTACCGCCTGTGGCATGAGCACTTTAAGGAACCTGCTGATCAGATGCCGCGTACTGCGTCTGAACTGCACGATGAGATGCGCCGCCGCTTCTTCGAGTGGTCTTGGTATGAGGTGTATGACCTGATAGAGTTCCTCGCGAGGGAGGACCATAACGGGGTACGCGAGCACAGTTTCATCCTCGAGTGTAATACAGTCATGAAGGAGGAACTCGCAGGATATCGCTTTGTGGCGGCACAAGTCACTCCGATAACGTCTCCGGATGAAGTGGAAGCTATCGAGGATGCGCTGGGCGCTGCTGGTGTGCACCCCGGCGTTCGCAACCATCTCGAGTCGGCGCTGGCGATGCTCTCCGACCGGAAGAACCCGGACTACCGCAATTCAATCAAGGAGTCCATCAGCGCAGTCGAAGCCCTGTGCCGCCAGATCACCGGCGACGCCAAGGCGACCTTGGGCGACGCCCTCAAGAAGATGCGGGAGCACCCGAAGATACCGTTGCATCCGTCGTTGTATGCGGCGTTCGAGAAGCTCTATGGCTATACGTCAAATGAGGGAGGTATTCGCCACGCAATGGCTGAACAGTCGAGCGTGTCGTTCTCCGATGCCAAGTTCATGCTCGTCGCGTGCTCGGCGTTCGTCAATTACGTCCTGGGCAAAACGGCTGAGGCCGGCAGCAAACTCAGCGACGCTTCCTAGGCGCAGCCCCGGGTCTTTTGGGCCTCTTGCGCCCTGGTCTAACCCCCAAGCCGCAGTGCTGACCGACGTGCTTTACGAAATGGGCGAGGTGAGCTGTTGCCTTTTCGAGGCATTTGAGCGTTGCCTGGACGATGAATGCGGCGACTGTAAGTCGACCGAGGAACCCATAAGGGTCTCGGAAGAGGTCCTCTAAGAGGTGCTGAGCGTGATGCATAAGGGCTACCTCCGTGCTGATTACAACTCATTCGGCAGCCCAGGCATCCGCGGCGGATCGGTTGCTTTGCCAGCCGGCCTTGCGGCCGGTTCGCCCTTTCGAGAGCCGTCCATGCTTGGCCGTACGACTAAAGATGTACGACTATTAGATTATTCCACGATACGGGGGGGTCTTGCTCCGCAGGGCAAGCCACCCTGTCGCAGGAATCCGGTATCCCCGCACCGTAAACCTCACAGACGCCGGGCACAGATTGCCCGCGGCGACTTCAGACCAAGGACACGGAAGAGAGAGGTATTGGCATGAGGCTGTCCGACACCGAGCAGGCATTGGTCAAGGCGTTTGAGGAGTTCGAGATCGTTGACGCGCACGAGCATCTGTCCCCCGAGCACGTGCGCACCAGCCAGAAGGTGGACGCGCTCACATTGTTTTCGCACTACACGCGCACCGATCTCATCACCTCGGGCATGAAGCCCGAGCACTACGACGCGCTGCACAACGCGGAGCTGCCGCTGGACTACCGCTGGGGGCTGCTGCGGCCGTTCCTGGAGAATGTGCGCTACGGCTCCTATGCGCGCCCGGCTTTCATCGCGGCCAAGGAGTTCTACGGCTTCGACGACATCAACGACCGGACTTACCGGCCGTTGAGCGAGGAGATGCAGAAGCAGAACACGCCGGGCATCTACCGGCGCATTTTGCGCGACAAGTGCAAGATCCGCCACGCCCTGACCCAGGCCGGGCGCACCGACTACGACGACGACCTGCTGGTGCCGCTGATGCCGGTGGATGTTTACGCGGCGGTGCACGTGTGGGAGCAGATCGCCGCGCGCGGCCACGACTTGGGCGAGCGCGTCGCCAACCTGGACGATTACGTGCTGGCCATCGAGAAGGGGTTGGCGAAGTGGAAGAGCGAGGGCGCGGTCGGCATAAAGCTGGCGTCGCGGGCCTACGGCGAGCCCAACCGCGGGGACGCGATGGCGGCGTTCGAGGCCCTGCGCAACGGCGCTCAGCAGAAGCTGCCGGACCTCAACCCGCTGCGCGCCTACCTGGTGGAGCAGATGCTGCGGCTGGCGGGGGAGCAGGAGCTGGTGGTGGCAGTGCACGCGGGCGTGTGGGGCGATTTCCGCGAGCTGGCGTCGCAGCACATGATCCCCGTCGTCGCCCGCAACCCCAAGACGCGCTTCGACCTCTACCACATGGGGATGCCCGAGGTGCGCGCCACCGCTTTCATCGGCAAGAACTTCCCCAACGTGTGGCTCAACCTGTGCTGGACACACGTGGTGTCGCCGGTGATGACGCGCGCGGGGCTGGATGAGTACATGGACGTGCTGCCGGTGAACAAGCTCATCGCTTTCGGCGGCGATTACGGCAAGCCGGTGGAGAAGGTGTACGGGCACCTGGTGATGGCGCGCGAGGATATCGCGATGGTGTTGGGGCGGCGCGTTGACGCCGCTCTGATGACGGACAAGCAGGCGATCGCCGTGGCGCGCAAGTGGTTCTTCGACAATCCGATGGAGCTGTACAAGCTGAGTTGAGGGATGGTCAAGGGCACAGCAAGCACTGAACCAGCGCCGCGCTGCCCGGTACCGGAGCAGCTAGAGCTCTTGCTTCACGCGGAGCCTCCAGCCTGGCCATTCGGCCCTGCCTCCAGGCGTAGTTTCTGAAGTTAGTCGTTGATTTCGGCGATGCAACGGTCGACCTCTGTGAGCCAGCGCTCGGCCTCCGGGGCCATTGCCGGATTCGCCTCCTTCAGACCTAACAGCGTACCCTTTGCTTGGTCACAGTCCTCACGTGCTAGTCTGAGGAGGCGCGGGGGCTCTTCGCCTGCAGCCTGCTTGGCGCGCAGAAGCCGAGCCTTCCCACGGAACAGATAGGTCTTGCCGAGCACGAGGTCGTCGAGCTTCTCTCCAGGCTCGACCTCCGATTGAAGCTCCAGCGCTTGAGTGAACTCGGCTTCTGCGTCCACGAAATCCTGCTGTCGCAAGGTGGCGTCTGCCACCGGCCTCCGATGATTCAAGTGAACGGTGCCCCTGAGGAAGTGCTCGTGTGGGCGCCTGCCCTTGGTGAGCTCCATCGCCTTGTTGACCCAGTCAAGCGCTTTGTCCGACGCACCCAGACTGTCATAAGTCGCGGCAAGGTAGTCGCAGAAATGAACGTTCTGAACCTTTGACTCTTCAACTAGCCGCGCAGCCCCATCCATCGCCGAGATCGCTGCGTCCGGTCTGTCCGTCCTCCTATGGAACTCCGCGAGGCCCATCCAGAGCGAAAACGCCCCTACGATCCCGTCTGCGATTACCGTGGCTAGACGGTGTGCGGCCTCATCGACGACCACAATCCTCGCTCCGACCGCATCACGCGCCGTCTCCGCCGCTGTCGCCGAGGTACTGGCGTTACCGGCGTCCTTTTGGGCTTTATCGCGAAGCCTTACAATTTCGTCAAGATACAGTCGGGCGTCACTCAAGACTTCCCTTGCTTCGCGCCTCGCATTCACCGTTTGCCAAACGGAGAAGACACCGATACCAGCAACACCTATGAAGACGACCAGAGCCAAGCCCGCTATGAGCCAATCGTTATTGCTGATCACGCGGTCTGCATCACGGGAGGCATCTTCCGCGCGGGCGATGGCAAGCTCCGCCCTGTCCGCGAGGCGCATCATGTCTTCGGATGATGCGATGTCTGTTGCCTGCGTTGCCGCATTCCGCCCCGGCACTGGTTCTGCGCCCCGCTCCTGCGCGGCAGACGGACCGACTAGCAAGACAAGACAGAGGGTAAGCGCGGCAAGAGCCCCGAATGCCGCAGTTGTGCGGGAGCGCGCGAGATTTGCAGATGTGATCATCGGGTCCCCCTCTGGTCTGCGATGTCGAGGTCACCGCATGCGGTGGCGCTGCCATTATATCACGCTCACGGCGTCATTGTCTGAACCGCTTCCGAGTGAGCGCCCTTCTCGCCACCGACCCATCTGCGGACCCGGCAGGGCAGCGCCTGTCGCAGGTCGAAACCTCGCCCAAGCCTCTGCCGGAGGTCGCTCTACTGATGTTCAAGGTTGTTCTGACCGCGGTTGCCATCGCGGCGGTTTTCGCGCTCCCCGCGCCCGGAGCCGCGCAGGAGCCCCTCGTCCACTGGGACTTCGAGACCGGCCTGCAGGGCTGGGAGGTGGTGTCGGGCAACCTCGCGCCGCAGCCGACCAACGCGAGCAACGACCGCTGGGGCGGCAACTTCGGCAAGCAGGGCGACTGGTTCATCGGCACCTGCGAGCTCCCCGACGGCGGTTACGACGACGCCCTCACCGGCGAGCTGCGCTCCCCCACGTTCGTGATTCACTCGCGGTTCATCCGGCTGCTGGTGGGCGGGGGCGGCCACCGCGACCAGACCTACGTGGCGCTGGTCCGCGCGAGTGACGGGGCCGAGCTCAAGCGGTCGTGGGGGCACAATAACGAAGTGATGGTGCCCGTGCTATGGGAGGTCGCGGAGCATCGGGGCACGCCGGTTTACATCCAGATCGGGGATGGGGCGACCGGCGGGTGGGGCCACATCAATGTGGATGACATCCGCGAGCTGGGCCCCGAGGAGGAGGCGGAGGTGGCGCGACAAGAGGCGGAAGCGGCAAAGGCACGCGAGGAGCGAATTCGCAAGTTCGAGGCGTCGCTGACCGCGCCCCGTTCGAGCGGCTCCCTTCGGCTGCGCTCAGAGCCTGCCCTGAGCAAAGCGAAGGGGCAGGCAGGGCAAGCTTCGCGGCGCAAGGTGTACGCGGGCGACAGCCTGACCGATATCGCCATGCCGCTGGGGGGCATCGGCGCGGGGAGCATCGCTATCGGCGGCCGCGGCGACCTGCGGGAGTGGCAGATCTTCAACACCTGCAACCCGGCGTGCGTGGTGCCGGGCGGATTCTTCGCCGTGCGCGTGGATGACGGCGACGGCCAGCCGGTGGGGCGCGTGCTGCAGATGGACGCGATGCCCTACCTGCCGTCGGTCGCGGGCGTGAAGTTCGTGGGCGAGTACCCCATCGCCGAGCTGCGCTACGAGGATCGCGCGCTGCCGGTGGAGGTGTCGCTGCAGGCGTTCTCGCCGTTTGCGCCGATGAACGAGAAGGATTCGGCGCTGCCGGCGATCGTGTTCAACTTCACCGTGCGCAACCCGCTCGAGCGCGAGGTCGAGGTGGCACTGCTGGCGGCATGCCAGAACGCGGTGGGCTATGACGGGCGCGGCGCGATCACGGGGCAGCCTTTCGACCCTTCGACAGGCTCAGGGTCGTCCCGAGCATGGTCGAGGGACGAGGTGGTGCACTTCGGCGGCTACGGCGGCAACGTCAACAGGATCACGCGCGGCGAGGGGTCCCTGGGCGTCAACATGACCGCGCCGGAGCTGGACGCCGCGGCGAAGCAGTTCGGCTCGATGGCCCTGGTGACGACGGCGCCCGGCGCCGGCGCACGGGCGGCGTGGACCAGTCCCAACGAGCTGTGGTCGAGCTTCGTCGCCCAGGGCGGTTTCGCCGCCGAGGGCAAGGCCGGTCCGACGTCCCAGGGCAGCACCATCAACTGCGCGGTGTCCGCGCCCATGAGGTTGAAGCCGGGCGAGGCGAAGACCGTTACCTTCGTCCTCGCGTGGCACTTCCCGAATCACTACGCCGACTACCAGCAAGAGCTGGCCGAGTATCGCATCGGCAACATGTACAACAACTGGTTCGCCAGCGCACTGGAGGCGGCGGAGTACGTGGTCGCCAACCTCGAGCGCCTGATGCGCGAGACGCGCCTGTTCCGCGACACGTTCTACGACAGCACCCTGCCGTACTGGTTCCTGGACTGCGTGTCGTCGCAGGTCTCGACCCTGCGCAGCCAGACGGTGATGTGGATCGAGGACGGGACCTTCGCGGCATTCGAGGGGTGCTGCTGCTGCCCCATGAACTGCACGCACGTGTGGAATTACGAGCAGACGCTGGCCAAGCTGTTCCCCGCGCTGGAGCGCAACATGCGCAACACCGACTTCGGGGGGCAGCAGGACCCGAGCGGCTTCATCCACCACCGCACGGTGCTGCCGCTGTCGCTGCCGCGCTCCAGCGGGGCGTTCGTGGACGGGCACCTGGGGTGCATCATGAAGATGTACCGCGAGTATTTGCAGTCCGCCGACGAAGCGTGGCTGAAGCAGAAGTGGCCGCACGTGCGGCTGGCCATGGACTGGGCGATGGACGCCTATGACCCCGACGGCGACGGCGTGATTGACGGCGAGCAGTGGAACACCTATGACTGCGCGGTGTACGGGCCCAACACCTTCATCGGTACGTGGTGGCTGGGGGCGCTGCGCGCGGCGGAGGAAATGGCGAAGGTGTGCGGCGACGCTGACGCGGCGCGGCGCTATCGCGAGCGCTTCGAGAGGGGCCGCGCGGCGATGGACGAGGAGCTGTGGAACGGCGAGTACTTCATCCAGAAGTACGATGAGCGGAAATACACGCGCACCCAGTACGGCGCCGGGTGCATGGCGGACCAGGTGGTCGGCCAGTGGTTCGCGGAGGTGATGGACCTCGGCTACTTGCTGCCCGAGGAGCACGTGCGGACGGCGCTGCGATCCATTGTGAAGCACAACTTCATGTGGGATTTCAGCGATTTCGTGCATTCGCAGCGGGTGTTCGCGTGGGGGCCGGACATGGGACTGCTGGTGTGCACCTGGCCGCGCGGCGGGCGGCCGGCGGCCCCGATCCTCTACTGCGACGAGGTGTGGACCGGCAT
>Ga0315279_10010661_pt1 | contig 10780 bp, 8 predicted proteins | sample YL17G06_20_MG_FD_203694 | JGI IMG/M metagenome (GOLD analysis project Ga0315279, IMG submission 203694) | Sediment microbial communities from Yellowstone Lake, YNP, Wyoming, USA - YL17G06_20 | ecosystem: Environmental > Aquatic > Freshwater > Lake > Sediment | place: USA: Wyoming | collected...
CAATTTTCTAATGACCACCTGTACGTTTCAGAAGATCTTGGTGACACATGGTCTAAGGTCGATTTGGACAAGGAGGACGATGTCATCATTTCGAACATCGTCCAGGATCCAAACGACCCAGAGCACATGTTTTTATTATTCAGGCACAACATCATGCACGAGTTCAAATCCCCCGTATCCGCACTCGTAAAAGAGTCTTTTGACGGAGGAAAAACGTGGCATCCCCTGACAGACGCCGATATGGAATCTAACGGCATAACCGATATCGGCATCGCCGGGTCTGCCTATTATCTTCTATGCCCGTTTGACAGCTACATGCTCAAGCTTGAGGGCTCCAGCTATGAACGGATGAACATGCCGGTGGTTGAAGAATTCGAGGAAGTGCCCGGGTTCCAGTTGGAAACGATCCTGTTCGATTATGACAATCCGGACATAGTTTATGGCAACATCGGCCCCATGTGGAGCCTGGGAATGATCAAGTCTGAAGACGGGATGAGGACCTGGAAAAAAATGGACAAGGACATTGTAGCGTCTTCAAGGACTATCGTCATCACCCACCCGACGGACCCGAACACAATATTCACTTCGGGAAATATCATTCAGGAGTCATATCTCACAATGGACGGAGGAAAAACATGGGAGCCCTTCTCGCCGACCAACGCCGGGGACGAAGCAAGGGTCGACCCGCACAATCCGAACCACATCATAGTAATTGCCGAGATGACTTACATATTCGAATCGTACGACGGAGGCAAAACGTTTAAGAACATCAACCAAGACTTCTCGTCGGCAAAGGTTTTTGACTTCGAAATAGCAAAAGACGATTCCGAAAAGATCTACGTGTCCAACATAGGGCTCGGCATATCGCGATACGATACCTCGCGAGGAAATATATGGAGTTCTGTTATCGGCTCGCCGGATTACGTGTATGACTTTGAGATCGACCCCGAGGACAGCGACAACCTGTATGCCGCGTATTCGCCGAAAATATTTGAGAGCCATTCATCCGTATGGAGATATTCGAAAACCCAGGAAGAAAACTTCGGCTGGAGCGAACTGTTCAGATTCGAGAATTCTGCAGGAATAACGTCACTCAAGTTCGACCCAAATGACTCGAACAAATTGTATGCGGGGGTGATTGGGAAGCAAGGCACCGTCTATGCAAGCAATGATAAAGGAATAACGTGGAATAAGTTGAATGAAGATTTGACATTTACAACGATATGGGGACAAACACAATTGCAGATAGACCCGAACAATAAAAACACGGTTTACGCTGGCACTTGGGGCGGAGGCACATTTAAGACAACGAACGGTGGGCAAGACTGGACTTTGTTGGACGAACAACACACGTTTTCTCCAACATGCTTGGCGATCTCCGCCAAAAACCCGAACATCATCTACGCCTGCGACAGGACTTCCCCGAAAATCCATAAATCGACAGACGCAGGAAAAACATGGACCGAATACTACAATTTCAGTGGGGATTACATGCTCACGTCTGCTGTTGCCATCGATCCAGATAATCCTGATACCATTTATGCTGCCGCATTCGTGCCCCCGATGGCGCATACGGGAAGGTTGGTTAAAATCACGAATGGCCAGGCCGTTTCAATCGGAAAGGATCTGCCAAGGTCTGTCATAGAGATTGAAATCGATCCGCATAACAAGGACACAATCTATGTCACAACACACATCCACGGGGTATACAAAAGCCCCGATGGCGGAAGCACATGGGAGAAACTTGACGACAAGGACAACGGGCTGCCGAGGATAGGTGTCTATGATATTGATGTCGATCCCAAAAACAGCGAAACCTTGTACGCAACAGCGTTATGCGGCCCGCTGCCGGATTACATGATGCCTCCGGAGGCGATCCGGCTGCTGACCGGGTTTAAAAACCTGGACCCGGACGGCAAGTGCGGGGTTTACAAGAGCACCGACCAGGGAAAGAATTGGGAATTAATCCTGGCAACTGTGAGCGAAGCGAGGGGGATAGACATCGATCCCAAAAACAACAACAATCTCTATGTCGCAGACATGATGGGAGGGGTCTGGGTCAGCAACGATGCCGGACAGCATTGGAGGCAGGAAAACGATGGCCTGGGAAGCACAAGCATGACTTCCGTCAAGATCAAGGACAACTACGTCTACGCGTCAACGCAGGGAAGCGGTGTGTATGCAGGTGTCATAAACAATGATGGCTCAATAACTTGGGACAAGACGAGAAGCAACAAGCCAAAAGCGTACGTTTACAAAATACAAATTGCAGTTGATCCAAACAATTCAAATAAAATTTATGCCTCATCTTACCCAGGAGGTCTGTTGAGGAGTGACGATGGAGGTAAGCATTGGAACGACAAAAACTTTTTGACACCCAGCATAAAGGTGGACGATCCTCTAGTCCAGGGGTATTATTTCTTCGACATCAACCCGAATGATACAAAAACCATATGGTTGGGCGCTTATGGGAAGGGTGTATTTGTTTCGTATGACGGGATGGATTTTGACATGTTTGCCAACGGCGTTGATAACGTTATGGCGAACAAGCACGTCACATCCTTGAAGATAAACCCAAGCAACCCGAATGAAATCTACGTTGGAGCTCAGGAAGGCGTGTTTGTAACACAAGACGCGGGAAAACACTGGAAAGAAATGAACGATGGGTTGCAAACACTTGATATAAGATCGCTGAGAATTGCAAAGGTTGAGTACCCTCCATTCGAGGATGATTTTGGGGATGGAAATGCTGATGGTTGGTATTCTCAGTCAGTTGTACAAAATGTGGGCGGTTGGTCCGTCGTACAAGAAAATGGAAATTATGTTTTACAGGGTATTGACCACGCATGGATTGCTACTGGTTCAGACTCGTGGTCCGACTATACCTTTGAATCCAAAGTAAAATTAATCGAAGGTGGCATCCATGTCAATTACAGGGTGAAGGAATCAAGGAGATATGCTATAGGTTTGAGTGAGAATGGCATGTATCTGATGAAGTCAACTGGCCCGACTAATCATACTCAGTTGGTCAATGTCGAGCTTCCTTTGGGCAAGGATTGGAACACAATTAAGATAGTTGGGAAAGGGAGCAACATCAAAGTTTACGTAAACAATGCATTGAAAATAAATTACACTGATGAAGAGCCTGTATTGAATGGGAATATTAATTTTGAATCACTTCCAGATTCCAGGGTTTATGTGGATGACGTTCACGTGACCTTAGATAAGGTTGACTCTGTGGTCTACGTCGGAACTGGGGGGTATGGGATTTACAACAATCCTTCAAGTAAAAATTGGCAAAATCTTGGAAGAACGCTGGGCGGCGGCTGGTGGACTCCGTGGGAGAGGAGGATGTACCAATTCAGTTCGATACTGTTTGACCCCGACACTCCTGGAAGAGTCTATTACGGGCATTTTCCAAGCGGGTTTTTCATAAGCGACGATAGCGGGCACACGTGGAAGGATTCGAGCCTCGGGCTCGGGAACGACGGGATTTTCTCTCTGAGCATGCACCCGAATAATCACAGCATATTGTTTGCAGGGACATACAACGGGGTGTCGAAATCTTCTGATGGAGGAAGGACATGGAAGTTAAAAAACAACGGGATGCCTTCCCAGCAATGGCCTTACACAGTGGCGATTGACAGCAACAACCCGAACATCATGTACACTTCGACCAAGAACGGGCAGAACAAGGGCTTCTGCTATAGAAACATACTCACTTTCTGCGGAGTCGTGATGAAATCGACAGACGGTGGAGAGAGCTGGTTTAAGATTATGAACGGCCTTAACGATAAAAACGAATTCTATACGCTTCTGGTTTACCCGCCGGATCATAATATTCTATTTTTGAGCACCAACAGAGGCGTTTACATAAGCAAAGACGCCGGCAACAGGTGGATTCCTATAAACAACGGGCTGCCCAGCACGAACAATCAGGTAAGGGACAATGTTGCAGAGAATTTGGCGCTCACACCGGATAATAGATATTTAATTCTAGGCCTTGTGGATTATGGTCTTTGGAAAGCAGATTTGTTAGAGCTTAAAAAAGATCTTGGTTATGAGGAAAATCCAAATGTAGCACTTATTGATGGTCATGTTCATCTCTTCGACGGAGGCGATGCTGTTCAGAATGCCGACATGCTTGTAAATAAAATGAATGGAACCGGTGTTTTGAAAACTGTCCTATTCGGCGGTTGCGGTCAGCCTTATTTTGACAAGAACATGTATGTCAATGGTATACGGGCAGAAGCAGATTCAAGAGTGTTCAAGGCATACGAAAAATATCCAGACAGATTTTATCCGATGCTCAGCGGGTTTGACCCGCAAAACCCGAATTCTACCGAATACCTCGAGCAACAGCTAGCAACAGGAGTCTGGAAGGGCTTAGGAGAAATTTATATGGTGCACCAAGACATGTTGAATTACAAAACAAGGGCTGACAATCCCGTAATGAAAGAAATTTATAAACTGCTTGCAAAATATGATGTTCCAATATTCTTTCATCATGAGAGGCGGGACGAAGAAGATGTGCAGGCTTTATTCGGGGAAATGAAGGCAAATCCGGAAGTTAAATTTGTTTGGGTTCATTTTGCCCACTATAGAAGCATTGAGGAATTGGAAAAAGAACTAAGAGAAAATCCAAACATGTATGTTGAAATTGAGCAAAGTCTTGGTTTTTCCAGCGAGCAGATAAATCTTTTTGAGAAATTTCCTGATAGATTCTTGCTTGGAACAGACATGGGTTGCTCTTCTGATATGCTGACTACTCAAAAAACCACATATTCAGAAGCAATCAGCTTGCACGGAAAATTATTGAAGTCTCTCAGCCCAACTACCGCAGAGAATATGAAATACAAAAACCTAGAGGAACTGATGAAAACATAGTCACTGATAAAAATCCCACCTCCCGCACACGCTAGTGAAAAATAAATGTTTTAAGTTGCAATTAATTATAAGGTAATTTGATGCCTTCTAATGACTTTCAGATATTGTTAAATAAATTAGATTTTGTCCCCATTTCTACGAAAAACCTAGTAGTTAATGAATTAAAGGAATGTAAAGAAAAAATTGCACAAGTCCCAAAAAACATTATGCCTTATGTTAGACGATATGGCCCTGTTGCTGTACCTCTAGCTACGTTTGCTACTGGAATGGCATTATATGCTGGCGGCATAATCCAAACGGCAAAATATTATCCAGAAGACCTCACAGGATTTTATACCGCAATAGCTGGAGCTTTAATCGCAGGTGCAACCACTATTGCCACTGCGCTATATGCGTCTCAAGAAATTGAAAAAAAATATAGAAATGCGTCAACTAGAAAATTGAAAAAATAAATTCGGGTAATTTTTAATGGGTTCAAATCCCACCTCCTGCACATTCGTAAAGCATAAATGTCTAACTATCATACTTTATCTGGTGGTTGTTTGGAAAAGCAAGTCAGTGTCAATTTTTCCAATGCCGAATTATTGGATGTCTTAAGAGGTTCAAAAGAGCTCGACTCCCCTTATAACATCTTAGACGGTGCTACAGGCCTGTCTTCGGAAAATTATGAAAATACGTTGATGTTTTTAGGCGGCCTTTCTATAGCTTTTGGAAAAATCAAAGAAAAGGACTTGGGATGTTATACTTCTGACGAATGGAATCTTGGTGCGACAACCGTCACAATGCGAATTAATTATTTCGATATGGTAAAGAAGGGTTCTAATCCTGCCGAGGCGTTGAGGTATTTTGAAGACCAACTTTTAGAAAACCACCGTTTGCTAGGTTCAATCGAAAAAATCACGCCGTATGAAACTCTCTTTTTGGATAAAAGATTAATAGCAGAAGCGTGGGGGGATGGCAGATTCGGTATAAGGCATGTCGGGTACCACCCTCACTTACATCTTAGTATGGAACCTTTGACTAAAACGCCGGGAGGCGTACGTGCTCTTATAAACAGCGTGGAAAAAACATTTTCTAATTTTCCCGGAGAATTGTATTCTCCTGACGTTAGGATGGAACTAATATACAACAGGCGTAGCAACAAACAGGTCTACGAAGGCGTCCTTGGTTCGATAGTCATATCCCCCACTAAAGCTGTTGTCAGATTCCCACAGCCGATCGTCTAGATTTCAAAATCCAAAAGTTCTTCTTGCTTGTAAAAAGGTTAAAACCCACAAAATAAAATATAAGGTTGCTTCCGGGTTGGGCAGGAAGGTTTCTTCAAGGAATATACATTTTCAAAACAAAAGAATCACCGGCAGCGGCCGTCCTCTCCGCCCCGTGTTCAGTAGGTCTTCAAAATGCCGGAAGCTTGCTCGGGTATTTCGTCGTCTTCGAAGTACAGCCCCGCCTCCCTTTTCACGTTCTCCATCGAGTCCGCGCGGTGGAAGGCGTTCCTCTCGTTGTCCACGCCGAAACGCCTGCGTATCGTGCCTTCCTCCGCGAGCCTGCTGTCCTTGTAGCCGGCCATGCCCACCAGCCGCCGGATGGCGTCCTCCCCGTATATCAGCAGTATCGTGCTCCGGCCCTCGGATAAGACGCGCACCGCGTCCTCGAAATAGCCCTTTCCCTTGAGCGTCTCGTACTGTTTCTCCGCAACCTCCCTCGATATGCCGAGCTCCTTTTCTGCCAGTATGGACAGCCCGCGGTCCTCGATGAACCTTTTTATCTCCCTTCTCTCCGGGTAGGCGTGCGGCTTTATGATACCCAGGGTTACCTCTAACATGCAATAAGTATATAGCAGTCAGATTTTTATACTGCAGCGCCCGGCGCGTCCCCTGCCGCCAGCACCTCGACGCCTATGCCGTAGCCGCCGAACCTTTCCAGCGCCTCCTGGGCGACCTGTTCGGCGCGTGAAAAGGCAGGGCTCCCTGGGTCTGCCAGTATCTCGTAACGCCCGCTGTCGTAGCGTTTCAAAGCGACCGTGACCGGGCGTATGCCGCAGTAAGGCTTGTTGCACAGCACAGTACAGCTGCCGTAAGGCGTTTCCTCCCGGCACCTCCCGTCCAGTCCGGGGTCGAGGAAAAGCTGATTGAGTATGAACATTCCGCACTTCTCGAACGGCGTGGGCTCCATGACAATTACAAGTTCGGTTAAGGATTTAAACCATTTTAGGACTTATCTGGAATCCTTTAGCATCTCGTTCAAGGAATTTTATATGCCAAAGGTTAAAACCCGCGAAACGAATATAAAAAGAGTAGAGTGGTGGAATTGCCGACTGTCAGCGTGGACAAGGAAAAGTGCATCGGCTGCGGCCTCTGCGCCAGCATGTGCCCGGAGGTCTTCGAGCTGAAGGACGACGGCAAGGCGCACGTGAAGGGCAAGGACTGCAAGAGCTGCGATATCAAGCAGGTCGCGGAGAACTGCCCTCTGACGGCGATAACGGCGAAGTGATTTTCACACCGGTAGGAGCGTTTTTCCTATCTTGCCGTAATATTCGTTCAGATAATTGATTCCTTCCTTCGTTATCGAATAGTCGACGAACTTTCTCCTTTTTGTGATGTGCACTGCGAGATTGCATTTGGTCATGTCGCGCAAAGTGTCGTATACGAGCCTCTCCGAAAACCTACCCGAGACCTCGTCCATTATCGTTTGGTTTCTTACGGCATCCGGCATACTGCCGTAGAATAGCTTCAATAATACGACCGCAATGCTTCGATAACGCACAGGCGCGGAGTCGAAGTTGTACGACGGGGATTCCGCTTCCGACATATCCAACAAATCACAGCCTAGGCTTAATAAGTTTCTAAAGTTGAACTTTCCTCTCCTCTCCGACGAGTTCGATTATCTTCGCCTTGCCCCCAGACTTGCGCACGATAATCGCGTCGCCGTCAGCCAGCTGCACCATGGTGGTGTTGTTGTCCGCGCACATCAGCGCAGGCCCGCGGTTTATTTTTATCCTCACCTCCGCGTCCTCGTCTGCGAAGTGGTACTTAACGTCCTTGTCCGAGTTGTTCAGCGCTATGCCCAACCCCTTCGAGAACCTGCGGCCGGTGATGACGCGGAAGTACGCAGTGCTGCCGTACGGAGTCGCTACAACAGCGCCGTCGCCTACGACGTCCGTTGCGACCGGCTTCCCGTTAATGAAAACGTCGAAGCGTATCGCCCTTGTCGGAAGCGCGTGCGAGACGTTTATCTCGTTCAGCCCGGTCAGCCGCTCGGTGTGGTTCTTGCTGCCTGCCGATTCCACGCTGCCTTCGACCTTGATCTCCTCTGCCACCTTGTACTGTTTGTTCGCAAGCTTTTCTACAACAGCCGACAAATCGTGCGTGCCGCCGACCTCGCACTTCGCGCAGTGCTTGCTGTGCTTTATCGTCAGCCTCGGCACGCCCGGATACAGGTGCTCGGCCATCAGCGCTGATCCGTCCCCGCCGATAGAAACCACTACGTCCGGCTTGAACTTGTCGAGGACGAAGCCCTGACGCGTCAGCTCGCGTTCGACCATGGCCTTTTCCAGGCCGACCACGGCTACCTTCGCCATGATTAGTAATTCTCGGAAGGAAACTTATGCTTAACGATTTCAGCCGGCCATCGCGTTCCGCACGCGCTCCATCACGATTTCCATGGCCGCGTCGCGCGTGTGCTTGCCCTCGCGCTTCGCCTTCTCCAGCACGAGCTGCGTGTTCTTCTTCACGCGCTGCTCCACTTCGCGGAACATCTGCTCGGGCGTTCCGCCTACGTACTCCACGTACGAGGAGATGACCCCGCCGGCGTTCGCCACGAAGTCCGGCACAATCAGCACGCCTTTCTCCGCGAGCTTCCTCTCTATCTCGCAGCAGATGGGTATGTTCGCCGCTTCGACGATTATTTTCGCCTTCACATTCTTCCAGTTTGTTTCCGTTATAACATCAGGAAGCGCGCCCGGTATCAGCACATCGACGTCCAGCTCGAACAGCTTCTCGTTGTGCACGCACTCGCACGGCACGTAGTTCTTCACGGCTCCGGTCTGCTTCTTCACAATGTCCAGCTTCGCGACGTCCAGCCCGGCCGCGTTGTAGGCGCAGCCCTTGCTGTCGCTTATCGCGACGATCCTCGCGCCCGCTTCGGCCAGGTATTTTGCCGCAAAACTGCTCACGTTGCCGAAACCTTCGATCGCGATGGTCGCGTCCTTTATCGGAATGCCTGCGTGCTCCAGCGCTACGAGCGTCGAATGGTAGACGCCGAACCCCGTGCTGCCAAGCTCGTGCGGAATGCCTCCCATGTCAGCCGGTTTGCCCGTGCACGACTGCATGGAGCCGTTCTCCTCCGCGAACCAGCGCATCTCCTCCTCGCCGCTGTTGATGTCCGGCGCAGCCACCCATTCGTCTGGCGAGACGGCCTTCATCGCGCGCGCGTACGCTCGCACGAGCTGCTCTTTTTTCGCCTTGTCCGTGCCAGCTGGCAGAATCATCCCACCCTTCGCACCGCCGAAAGGCAGCTCGGCCATCGCGCACTTCCATGTCATGGTGCGCGCGAGCTTGTACGTTTCCGTGGCGGTGACGCTGGCCGTCATGCGTATCCCGCCCTTGCCCGGGCCCGCGGCGCTGTTGTCGATGACTACGAACCCGCGCATACCCGTGGCCGGGTCATACGCCTCGAGAATCTTCTCAGGCCCGAACTCGTCGTACTCTATGCCGCAATCGGTTCTTACAGCCATGCTATACACTCTAGCGTTTCTTGCCGCTGTTGCCCTGCTTAGTCCAGTCCACGACGTACCTGCTCTCGAACCCGTGTATGTAGTTGTACGCCGAGAGCGCGGCCTTGCAGCCGTCGCCCGAAGCGACGATTATCTGCTTGAATGGCACGTCCGTCACGTCGCCAGCTGCGAATACGCCTGCATGCGAAGTCTCGCCGTTCTTCCCGATCTTTATCTGCCCTATCTCGTCCAGCTCCACGAGGTGGGCGACGAACTTCGTGTTCACGTCCGCGCCGACCTCGACGAACACGCCTTCCACCTTCAGCTCGGATTTCTTGCCGGTCTTCTTGTTCTCCACGGTTATCGATTCAACGAGCTTCTTGCCCTTCACGCCAGTCACTACGGAGTCGAGCACGAACTCCACGTTCTTCTTGCGCTTCACAGCCTCGATCGCGTGTTCGAAAGCGCGGAACTCCGCACGCCTGTGTATCAGGTAAACCTTGGGCGCGACCGCGGACAGCACCAGAGCCGCATCCATGGCATAGTTGCCTCCGCCCACCACAGCCACGTCCTTCCCCTTGTAGAGCGGCGCGTCGCACGTGACGCAATAGCTCACGCCGCAGCCGATGAAGTTCTCCTCGCCGGGCACGCCGAGGCTTCGCGGCGTCTTGCCCATCGCCAGCACCACGGCGCGCGCCGTGTACTCGTCGCACTCGCCCTCGCCGCACGCTTTCGCAACGAACAGCTTCTCGCCTTTGCCGCCTTCGGCATCGTTCAGCTCCACGACCTCCTGCACGATTATCTCGGCGCCCGCCTTTTTCGCCTGCGCATCCATCGCCTTCACGAGCTCGCTGCCGGGCACGTTCTCGCAGCCCGGATAGTTATCCACCGATTTTATAGCGGACATCTGGCCGCCGATGTCCTTCGACAACACCAGCGTCTTCAGGTTGCGGCGTGCGGCGTACGTCGCGGCCGTGAGCCCGGCGGCCGAGCCTCCGATAACTATCACGTCGTACATCTTCTTCAGCGCACCCGGCTTCGCTTTCTTCGGCTTCGCTTCCTTCGCTGACTTGCCAGCCTTCGTCCGTTCGAGCGCGGCATCTATTTTCGGCAGGTCGAAACCGACTATGATCTCGCCGTTTATGTCAAGAACCGGCACTCCCATCTGACCGGACTTTT
>Ga0315279_10010662_pt1 | contig 10779 bp, 8 predicted proteins | sample YL17G06_20_MG_FD_203694 | JGI IMG/M metagenome (GOLD analysis project Ga0315279, IMG submission 203694) | Sediment microbial communities from Yellowstone Lake, YNP, Wyoming, USA - YL17G06_20 | ecosystem: Environmental > Aquatic > Freshwater > Lake > Sediment | place: USA: Wyoming | collected...
TCGACTCAACGGGAACGACAGCATTGTTCCAGAGATTGTGAAGTTCTCCGTCTGCATACTCGTAATTGTGATTTGGAAAAACGCATGCACCGCCAGTCTGACTCTGAGTCTGGGTGCCGGGCACGGTCTGAGTATGGGTCTGCGTTTGGGTTTGAGTCTGGGTACCGGGCGGTCCACTGACGAGTCCAGGCAACGAGAGAGCGGCTACGATTGCCACCGTTGCGAGAACAGCGATTAAGACTAGAGGCTTGAGTTTTTGCGGGGTCATAAACTTCAAGCTTACTGCGTCAGGCTCTTTCTTAATGCTAAGGTTTAGAACGGAAGTCGCTCCTGAACTTACGAGTGCCTGACATGCACTGAAAGACACAAGGCCGTCAATGCGGCGACCATTTCAGGGAACATCACTGATGCGCGGGCACGGCTGAGTGGTCCATCATAGGCGCCGGTTGATTAGCATGTCATCGCCGAGAAGTCAAGAGTGCTGTTCTGAGAATTGTGGACTCTTTTGTCTGTGCGTTCTCTTCTTGCATGGATTGCAAGTTAGTCGTGGTCAATTCGTTAACCCTGAATGGAAACAGGTAGATGTACAGCATGTTCCTAGGATAGCCCTCGTGCTCAAGGAAGGCTTTGAATTTCTGCGCCTTTTCATTTGCGCTCTCGTACAACCGATAGCTCATGCTCCCTCGATAGAGTCGCCTTTCATCATCTAGGGCACGGAAGTCTTTCGAGAATCGTATCCATGGGAAATCGTCGATCTCGTTCGGTCTGATGATTATGTCACGTTGAACCGCCCATTCATGTGAGGGGACCATCTTGATCTCTTCATGTCTCAGGTCTCTGAGCTTGCCAAGCACATCGAAGTAATCAAGAGGGCGTCCATTACTATCAACAAGCGATATGTCGAAGAGTATGTCTTGGATCGAAAGAAGGTACCTGTTGGTATCCTCAACGCGCACGAGAACGACCACGTGAGTCTCGTACTCCGGTTTTCCCATGTCAACGATGTATGACTCGTAACCGAAGTCGTGATAAAGCTTCATGAGGGCGTATGCCATTCCGCCGCACATCGCGCCACCTTGCTTGCCTCGGAACGCCCGGAATATTGAGGAGGCGCTGAGGCTGTAGAAGCTTAGGGACGGGTCGTTTTCGAGCAAGCAGCTCTGCGAACTCCAGACCGTATGCACGGCAGCGCAATGCCGAATAAGGTTGACCCTGTCCCAGTCTGAAAGGTCGTCCATAGTCGACGGTGGCGTGATCAAACCAATGGCTGGCTTGGGGTTGTCGCGTTCATCCATGTACTTGCATCGACTCGCGATCCGTCTATGCTGGGATGCATTGCTTCGATTCGCTTAAAATCTTTCATGCCGTCCGATCCTGTGGAGATTCAGGCTCTGCGTCGTTCCTCTGGCTGGCCATCACCTGAGGGTTGCTGATTGTGATGCATCAGAATGCGCTCCCTAGTTCCGGGAAGACCCAGAGTTCCCACGTCTTGTATGACAAGAAAGGGGACGAACTGATCAACGACCTCGAGAAGAACTACTACGGATCGTCGAACACCAACCCTCTCCGATTCGAGCATGGAAAGATCACGTTCAAGCCCACAACTGCCAAAGACCATTTGGCAACTCCATTCAAGCCACTGCTTCCAAGAGAGCGAGGCGGTGGGAATTGGCTAGTGTTGAGATTCGCGTTCATGCAATCAACTGAACCCTATGACAACTGTGTGATACTAGTTCAAGATGACAAATTCAACTTGGTAGAAACGGTCCGTCTTGTCGACAGTGTGGCGGGCGACCAGACCCACACTTTTGTTTATTCCATGGAAATCAAGAAGACGCTGCAGTTTTTCGCTTGGTCATAACATCTCAATTTGCCAAGCGCACTCCGGCTCCAACTTCTATTCTGGTCCGAAGCCGCTCTGATATGATCGGGTAGTCGTCGCTCACTTGCGGAGAGTCACTACATGCCGATTGGGATTTTCTGAATCAGATATCTGTGTTTTCCTCTGGAAGTGCGTGGAATCTCGTCAACTACGCTCACGCTCAGCTTGAACAGCGCTCCCAGTTTCCGGTTGAATGTCGTAAGGAGGTACCGCACAATCTCCTCATCAGAGGTACATCCTCCTCTTGCCACCATGATGATTAGCTCGCCCGCCTTTTCTTGGACGAACTGAATTTGCTTGACTGCGGCGAATTTCGCATCATGAATGGCAAATATCGCAGGTCCCAGAGGAATGAGGCTGCCGTCCCCAGCCACGATATATTCATCAGTGCGCCCCTCGACTCTCGTCAGAAGCGGATAGTTTCTTCCACAGGCGCACCTCTTCGAAGAACAAGCTCCCATGTCTCCTGTCCTATATCGAATGAACGGCATTGCCCAATTTAGGAAACCAGTGGCGACAATCTCCCCGATTTCGTCCTCACGTTCTACCGGCTGCCCCGATTCGTCCACAATCTCTGTTATGCCGTACTCTGGAAACAGGTGATAGTAGTGACTATGCTCGCATTCTCCGCCGAGAACGGCTCTCTCAGTGTGTCCGTACCAGCTAAACACCCTGCACCGGAACACTTCTTCAAGCAAGCTGCGTTGGAAATCGTACACCGTCTCTGACGCAAGTAAGAGCGCCTTCACTGTCGGAAATGGATCGACATCATTCTCTTTCATGTATTGGGCGAGAACCATCGCGCTCGACGGATAGGCAAGAATGAACTTTGGCGAAAACTTCCCAATTAGGCCGACATAAGACTGCATTGTGTCAGTCGTCATATGAAACGATGATAGTATCAATTGACGAGTCACATAATCGTAGCAGTGCGACCCAGTCGGTGGTACGTTTCCTCTGAGCACCAGGGACTTGTCTCCAAACCGATAACCGACGCGACGCCACATCGAGATGAGGAACGCCCATTCGGTCGGGTTGAACGTCTCCTCGTCAGCGTAGAAGCCAAGAGGATTGCCAGATGTGCCTCCTGTTGCTATCATTGTAAGGCGGGATCGCTCGACGTTGTCAGCGATCATCTGGTCCAAGTTGTGTCTCACGAGATCTCGTGTCAAGTAAGGGAGTGCGTGAAGATCGGTTACGCTCTTAGCATTTGTAGGAGAGAACCCGCGCTCTAGGAACATTCGACGGTAAAATGGTACGTGGGAGTCTGCATGCTGAAGCAAGGCACGTAGTTGCCTCAACTGTTTTGCGCGTACTGATTCGGGGTTCTCCCATTGGGATCTCTGTAGCGACAAGTACTGTTGTCTGAAGATTGGGCCATATCTCACAGGGTAGCCCGACTCGCCATAGCGAAAGGAACTGACGTACGGAGCGGAGGCGCGATTCAGGGCTTCCTGGATTTGTAGGGGGAGCGAGTAGAACGCATTTCTACCAATGTTCATGATCAACGGCTTACACAATTCCAGGCGCATGCCTTCAGGGCTCCTCTCCATCGCGATGCTGTCCTAGAGTCAAAGTGCCATCTCATCTCAGCAGGACTGGCAACGGTGGACGGCTTCTTCCGCTCACCTGTTTACATCTTCCCCTACTTGCCCTGCCACAGACTACGATGTATGTACGTGCTAACCCTTCTCTTTGGTTTTCCTAGTCTCTGTTTGTGGGACGCTAACGTAGGTGAATCGGCTTCGTCTTAAGGACTCGTTGACGGCTGATATTGGATCTGCCGGCGGCAGGGTCGGATTCCCCGAGTCGGTCACAGTACCAATGGCAAGGGCAGAAACGATAAAGAGGTTAATCTACATCGAGGGAACATCGTGTTTTCAGAAGAAATCACTTCAGGTCGCACCAAATACATGTCTACCCGGGAGGGTGCTCATAGCTGGAGATCCCACCATTCAGCATCGTAATGCCGGTGAGGTCAGAAGCTCACCTGCTAAGGAGCAGCCTCCCATCGTGCTACGCTGTCGATCCTGATGAGGTCATAATCTGTCTCGATGATCCTCCAGATGAGGAGACACTGAGTGAAGCAAAGCGAATATCCGGCGCATTGGGATACGCAAACAAAACTCGGATCCTGCCTGTCGCGAGAAATCGTCAGTATCGCTTCCATCAAGCCTGGGTACGACGGCGGGGCTTCATGCAGGCGAAGCATGACCGAATCCTGACCGTTGATGTTGACCTAGTCATAGGGCGAAATGTCCTCAAGGCCGTATCACTCGTGGGAAAAGACGACATCGGCCTGGTCTCGTGCATGACACTCCACTCTGTTCGAGACGCCCTAAGTCTGTGGAGAGCCGTCGGTCATCAATTGGCCAGACTCTTCATTCCCCCTGGCTTCACCGGCCTGTACGCTCTTTGGAGGCCGTTCTGGTTGGACACGGAGGATGAAGGAATCAAGGATCTGGCAGATCCACGCGCAACCGGAGTGAAGGGTGACCCTGGACTGGTGGGAGAAGACGCATATCTGTTCAACTGCATGCGTCTCAGACACAAATGCGTTCACCTTCCAGACATCGGCGGGCGCAGCCTGAGAGACGACTTCAATGACCGTCCGGACGTGCAATTCGAAATCGGGCGGTACTATGCTGCCAAAGGCGGGGGTCTTGGGCTCGTTCTAATAAGAAGCCTTGGACTAGCAAGATTTCACTACCTACGAGGCTACGTGAATCATATGACGCACAAAGAGGCGAATTCAGCGCAAGCGCCAAAGACCAACAACCATTCTGAACCGATTCCTCAAAGCAAGACTCGGGAATTCTGGTCTCGAGCGGTACCGATGACATTCGATGATCGGCCGAAGACATACGAGGAGAAGCGTCGATTTCGCTACGAGCTGCAAGACTACATGCACGAGGTTTTTCGATTTGACAGCTTTGCCAACAAACGCATCCTCGAGATAGGTTCGGGAGCAGGCATCGATTCCGCGGAGTTCTTGCGCAATGGTGCAAATGTCGTGAGCATGGACTTCAGCCCGACCTCAACGCGATCCACCAAGGGCCTTCTTAGAGAGGCCGGTCTCGACGGTGATGTGATTATGGCTGACGCGAAGTTCATTCCCTTCAGAAATGAAGCCTTCGATGTGGCATACAGCTTCGGTGTGATTCACCACATCCCCGCCATTTCTGCTGTTCTCGATGAGGTCAAGAGGACACTGCGGCATGATGGCTTGTTCATGGGAATGGTCTACAACAAGGACAGCCTACTGAATGCCTACAGCATCATGTATCTTCACGGAATCAAGGACGGACTGCTCGCCCAAGGCAAGAGCGAACTGGAAATAACATCAGAATTCTCAGAGAGATTCACAGGGAATGCCTACACGAAGACATACACCAGAGACGAGATCACAAACCTGCTTCGAGTGTATTTTCGGAGCGCTACCGTAGAAACAAGATACAACGTCATTGACATGGTTGGCAGACGGAAGGTCAAGTTTCAGCTTGAGAATCTGCGAGACGACTTGGGCTGGCACCTGATATTCAAGGCGACCAAATGAAACGAGACCGGGCAGATCGAACGATGCATCGAGTGACCGGGAGAAAGACCAAGGCGCGGATCTCTTTCCTCTTCAAGAAGACCAATTGTCTGCATTGATTTCTGAAGGTTCGGGCTTTATGACCTTGCTAACCAGACATCACGACTGTGATCGCGTCATTTGAGGACAACAAAGCCTACCGATGTGAAATGATAGTATTCTTTTGGAGCCACAACACAGTTCAGCAAGAGTTCGCCCCGGTCGCGCATCTGCGCTATTTCCATGTCGGAGGGAATCTTGACGCTCGGGTCCGCAAGTGGCCTGCCGGTAAGTGCGATATGCTCGCGGAAGTCATAGTCCATTGTGCGCGCACAAGCTTCCATTATGCCAGGAACTGGCTTGATTGGCATAGGAATGTAGTCTTCAGTTACAACAAGCGGTCCTCTTGGTTTCAGGACCCTGAGCATCTCGCGGAGTCCAGCACGTCGAGTGGATTCGTCGCAATGTTCCAGCACGCTAACAGAGTACACCGCGTCGAAGTAGTCGTCTGGGTACGGTATGTTGGCCATGTTTGCTTCGCAGAATGTCAAACACTCGTTTTCGAGCTTTCGATTGAAGCCCCAACCTGGACCAGGGCTGCGCAAATCATCGTCGGAATAGAGGTCAAGCCCTACGACGTGAACTCTGCGGCCCGCAAGCTCGATCATAAATGGGTTGGTCCCGCAGCCCACATCGAGCACAAGGTTGCTCGGTTCCAATCCGAGGCGGATTAGGCGAGAGTAACACCACGGGTACTCCCATTGTCTCGTGCTGAACGGAACGGGGATTCCTGACAGTGGAAGAGAGGCATCAAAGAACTCCACAGTCTCCCTAATTGTGGCGATGCCAAACAAACATCCCACACCCTACTTGACTTCAGTCAGGTCCAATGCATCATGCATCCGCGTAGGACGAGCAGGCAGACTGCTCTATCTTTAAGGAGTTGGGTATGTACGTGGGAGAACCGTCTCACGCAGAGATCACTACTCTGAAACGCTGAAGCCCCTCGGGCAACGCTATGTGTCGAACAAGCGTTCCAGTCTCATTTGATTCATTCGCTTCTCCCGAGAGGAGGTTTCTAGATATCTGGCTGAATTGTTCATCCTGCAAGTATACTGTGCAGTTCGCTCCTCGGCTGCGGTCGCTAGCTGATGACAACGTGATTTTGAGCCAACGCCCATCTCCTTTCGCACCTGGGATAACATCAAGATACGGCGTCGTGAGGCAATCGTTCTTCGTTGATGGACTGAAGAGAATGCCGGAGTTCTTTGACATCAGTATATCGTGCGGATCTTTCTTTCCATACGAATAGGTTTCTAGTCCTTCGAATAGGCTTTCGTTTGTCTTTTCATAGAGCACGTGAGGGAAGTTCACCTTGCCCTGCTTGATATCGTCGGCGAGCAACTGTTTCGTTTTCCCATATCGCTCCATGATCGCCCAGTACTTCGCCTTGTTTTTGCGATACAGGTCTTCATGCTCTAGCCTGAGGTCGCCTCGCCAACTCTTTTCTTCTCCAAGTCGGCGCCAGTAGCCCCAGAACACATCATCATATGTGTTAAGCTCGTCAAGCTGAAGTCCACATCCGCAGAATCTCACGGGACAAGGCATTGAACGTGAGTATCGCCGTTCAAGCGGAGCTAGGTCATATAGGCACCGCCTCATCTGTTCCTTGTCGTCCACGTAGATGGTTCTGAATCCCGCGATGCATGGAATTCCGGCGAAGTCACGGATCTTCATGTCCGATGACAATCGATAGGCCCAGTTCCAGATGTGTGGGAAGACCCCCTCACAGAGGCTGTGCTCGAACATCTTGCGTTCGTCTTCGGCGTAACTGAGAGGGTATTCCTTTCCACTACAATAGCCATGAAACGGAATGGGCTGCATTTCAATCCCAAGTTTCGAGAAGTACTCGTCAAAGTTCTTGATCTTCGAGAGCCTAGCTGGGTGTGCGACGAATATCACGACCACGTGAGCACCCGCATTCCGGATCTCGAGCAGGTTGTTGGCAAAGGCATCTACCTTGCCTTCGCCTTCAGGGTGAAGCGCAGCTCCCACAACCAATCGTTCTACGTTCTTTCTTGGCAACCATTTCTTGGGTGACACGGAGTTGTTTGTAGGGAAATATGCGGCCCCGAACTCGAGGGCGAGTTCCAGAAGCTCTCGCACTTGGGGATGTAATGTCGGTTCACTACCTCCACAATCGAAGAAGGTTACTGTGAATGAATCGAGTTGATCGTACACGGCGCGAAGCCTCGGAACAGAGTGCAGCGCCAAGGGTTCCCGGATGTTCTGTGAGACACAGTAGTCGCATGAGTAGTTGCAGGGGCACCTTAATTTGACGGTGACGTTCACATCGCCTTCAGCTGAGTGCCCCAAGTCCACGCCCACGACGCGAGAACGTGACAGGTTGATATAAGGATTGAAATCTGCCGTGAACGCCTTGTCGATCTCTTACAGGGATCAGGCGAATCGTAAACATTACGTAACAGTAACATGACAGGAATCACCAAGAGCTCACTGCGTCAGACGAGCTGAAGCGATGCATGCTCTACCACCTGTGCAAGACAGCGGAAGGCCAGCTGAGTCCAACCACTCGTGAAATCCTTGGCGAGTTTGGTCTCCTAGATGGCCATCCGTGGGCTGACACTGCACGAGACCCCATGACTACATACTACGCATGTCTGCACACCATAGTACGTCAGGAGCGACCCCGCAATGTCCTCGAGATCGGCACAGCATTCGGAATGGGCACTGCAACTCTGCTGAAGTGCATGACCGATCCGAAGCTGCTCGTAAGCTTGGATCTCGGAGTATACGGAGCGAAGCTTGGCTGGCCCGGAGACAACATAGAGTTCGTGCGGAAGAGGCTTTCCTGCTGGTGCGAGCGTCGACATCTGCCCTCCGAGCGAATCCGTCTCTATCGCGCAAATACTCAGCCTCTTGGAAAAGGAGACAATGACGGTATGGGCGTGGATGTGCCAAGTTGGAGTCGAAATCCCGAACTGGTGCGCCTCCTACAGTGGCACGATTTTGACGTGATATTTGTCGACGGTAAACACACAGAAGACGGCTTGATCAGTGACCTTGAAACATTCTGGCCTTTTGTCGCTCCCGGAGGTCTCATCATTTGTGATGATGTCCATGACCCGACCGAGTATCAAGGGCTTTTCTCATGGGTAGGTGACACATGGAAATCGTTTCACTCCTTCATCGATAGCCACCGTACCGAGATCGCAGACCACTACATCTGGGAGTTCCCTCACACAGCGCCACCGGGTAAAGCAGGCGTGCGTCCGTTCGGTCTGATCCGAAAGATTTCGTCAAGATACCCCATAGCTACCAGCTCTGGGTTTGAGATGTTTGACTCGGAAGGAGCAATGAGAATCAATCGCGCGCGTCAGGATCACCTGGCTTCTCTGGGCTTAGACTTGGCAAAGAAATCCGTCCTGGAAGTCGGGGTAGGCGTTGGATGGCATACCGGTTTCTTTGAGAGACTCGGTTGCAAGGTTATCTCCACAGACGGACGACCTGAGAACGTTCATGAGCACCTGACCCGCTTCCCGTACCGAGAGGGACGCGTGTTCGTGGCGGATCTGGCAATCGAGGGAAGTCACGAAAGGTTCGGCGATTTCGACATCGTGTACTGCTATGGGACTGTGTACCATCTCGGTGATCCCGGCCTATGCATCCGGGAGCTGGCAAGGCCTTGTGGTGAGCTGTTCTTGCTCGAGACATGCGTGAACCCCGTTGACAATGGCGAGATCAACTTGGTCAAAGAGGATCCCACCAACCCAAACCAGAGCATCCTCGGGGTCGGCTGCAGACCTGGAAGAGACTGGGTGATGACAGAACTACGGAAGCACTTTCCATTCGTCTATGTCACCTTTACACAGCCGAATCATCCTGATTTTGATTTGAACTGGCCCGCATCCAAACCCGACAGCTTGAGTCAGCTTTCCCGTTCTGTGTTTGTGGCTTCCCGACACGAACTTGGACTGCCTACCCTCTCGCCCTCTCTGTTGTCAAAGCAGACGCGGCTGGGGCAGGTCCTCCCGTAGTTCCTAGACTCAGCAGGGCTGTTTTGAGTTGGAAAGAGTGCTGCGGAAACTATCATGACCGACATCGAGGGAGACTGGAATGGGGGTGCTCGATGTTCGTCCTCGGCTTGTTATTCTCGTCTAAGTTCCCTTGTCGGGGGCTGGTTCTGCCACCGCTGGAGCAGGTTCCCTGGAGGCCGGTTCCTTGATCTTCGGGGTTTCCTTGAGCTGGCCAGAGTTGATCATCAAAGAAAGTAGCGCCCGGCATTCTGGACAACGGATATCGCCTTGGTATTTCCAGTATGTTTGCTGATCAAGGGTGATTTCGCCGCCGCACGCTATACATCTGATTACTGGCAAGATGACCGCCCAACTAGGCATAACCCCCACTAATCTCCTTTTCCCATCATGAGCCGTTCATCTGTCGATGCGGGCGCTGCAAGATGGCTGCGTGTCCGGAGAAACACTACAGGCGTCTTAAGACATCGTGTTGCCAAGGTCTATTGCAGTCTCGTGCAGTCTGTATGATGCTAGCCCCCAGTTTTCATCGGCCAGAACCATCGGGCGTTTGTTTCTCTGCATCTGGGTTGCCCAGAGCTGGAATTCCGCGAAGTCCAACATGGGGATTCTCATTCTACGCAACCGTTCCACCATCTTACGCTCGCCCTCTGGAGTCCAGCCGGAAGAGTGCTCAATGTGATAGATGCGCATTGGATCCGGAAGTACCACCTCTTTGAGTCCGTGCTGGTAGGCCATTTGGCATAGCACGGAATCCAAGTTGAAAGAGAACATCTCCAGTTCCGGATATCCTCGCAAGGCATTCCAGTGCTCCCTAGCCATCAGGGTAAAATCCCCGCACCCATTCATGTGTAGCCTAGGATACTTCGGAAAGAGAAAGTCCTTGACGCGATTGAATCGCGTGATGCAAGCGCTTGAGAAGCTGAAGAAACGGGTCGACAAAAAGAATCCTGACATCCCAAGATACATGGTGGCACGCAACTTCTGCACCCTGAATGCCATGTGGACTCTGTTCAGTATGATAGGGCTCACGCTCAACAATATCTGACTCGAGAAAACAGCGAGAGCGATTCCAATCGCAAAGCCGACCTTCGAGACTCTGCGCCGTTTCCTTCTCTTGGGACTAATCTTCTGGGCGATCATGTGCAGCGTCTGGGCAATTTGTGAGAAAGTGCGAAGGGCTGTGATCCGTTTCGTCAAACGAGTTCGTAACCATCGTCGCAATAGTGCGTTCTTCTTTCTAATCTTCCAGAGCCAGATGTTACTCA
>Ga0315279_10010666_pt1 | contig 10777 bp, 9 predicted proteins | sample YL17G06_20_MG_FD_203694 | JGI IMG/M metagenome (GOLD analysis project Ga0315279, IMG submission 203694) | Sediment microbial communities from Yellowstone Lake, YNP, Wyoming, USA - YL17G06_20 | ecosystem: Environmental > Aquatic > Freshwater > Lake > Sediment | place: USA: Wyoming | collected...
AGATGGACCAAGACGATTTACATGGACGCCAGCGTGGGCATCGTCGAAGCCGTCGAGCCGGATATTCTCAATCCTGGCGAGAAGATTGTGGTGCGGGTGGGCGTGTCGCCCTACGTGGTGGGGACGGGGACTACCAACCTGGTGACTATTGGCGCGCCCAATGGCATTTGCGCTTCAAGCGTCTTTACACATTGAGATGGCTCGTCTCGATTGCTGCAAGGTGTTCCCAGGGAGGAAGACAGCGTGATCCGAGTTCTGGTCGTCGAAGATTCAGTCGCTGCAAGAGAGGCGATTTCCAAGATGCTCGACAGCACGGCCGGCATCGAGGTGGTGGGCGAGGCGGGCGATGGCGTCGAGGCGGTCGAGATGGCGGCCCGGCTCAGGCCGGACGTGATCATCATGGATATTAATATGCCCAGGATGGATGGCAACGAGGCCGCCCGGCAGATCATGGCCAAGACGCCCACGCCGATCGTCCTCGTCACCAACGTTGCCCGGCAAGACATGCTCCACAAGGGCCTGGACATTTTAATGTCCGGCGCTTTGGAGATTGTCCAAAAGCCCGGTACGCTCGCCGGCCAGGGCTTGGAAACTATCCGCGCAGAGTTGATTGCCAAGGTCAAGTCTGTTTCCCAGATCAAGTTTGCCGCACGCCCTTCATAACCGAGATGCGAGATATGCTCGTCTATCCGGTCTGCAATGAGGTCGTAACTGAGCCGAAACCCGCGTCAGCGGGTTTTTGAGTTACCTTGGGGGCGCGTTGGGGAACAGGCAACGACCTTCGGCTGCGTAACGGGAAATTCTCCGCTGCACGTCTCATCTCCACGTATCATACATTTTTCGATTTATGATAGAATTAGCCAAGGGGATAGACGTTGGCGCTCCCCGATGTGATGCCGGAAGACGTCGCCAATTTGAAAGAGATGGTCTTTTCGAAAGTAGCACGTGACCGGCGCATTCTCACGAGGCCCAGATCAGAATGGCTGCGCGAAAACTTCCAGAGCCTAGCCAGTTGCCCAAGCCGCCACAGCCGCCGCCACCTGCGCCCCAGCGGGCGCTCTCTCGAAGGGTGATCGCCCTGTGGCTGGTCGTGGTCAGCCTCGTGGTTGTTTTTATTCCTCTCTATCTTTTCGTCGCCAGCCTGCGGATCGAAACCGCTCGCTTGAGCAGCGATCTCCAATTCGTCCAAAAGTCCATGACGACGGTTCCCACGCCGGCGCCCGAGGCGCAAAAGTTGATCGAGGCTCTGGCGCAAGTCGAGCCGCCGGCCGCAGAAATCCAAGGCGCCTCGGCGGCCCTGGCGGCCGGGCGCACGGATTGGCGGGCGATCATGGCCGCCATTGGCAATTACGATCCGGCTCGACTCACGCTCACTTCTCTGACCCAGCCCATCAGCGCTCAGATCGTTCTGAATGGGCGGGCGGCGGACGATGTGGCGGTGACGGCCTATGCGCAAGCTCTCGATCAGTCCAAGCTTTTCTCGCGCGTCATTTTGCAGTCCATCCGGGCCGTTAGCGTATCTGTCACGATAGCGCCGACCGGGGCGACTGTTACGCCCACAGTGGCGCTCACGTCCACGATTGTACCCCCCGGCGATGTGTACGAGATAGACGACTTTCAGCCGAAGGACATTATCGTGAACCAGCCGCAGCGGCATAGCTTTTATCCCGTCTTTGACGCGGACAAGGTCGGGTTCCTGGCCAAAGCCGGGCGCTACTATCGGGTCTATACGTCCGATCTGACGCCGGGCGTGGACACTTTTTTGAATGTGAGCGTGGGAGGCTGGACCTATACCAATGACGACCGGCAGGCTGGCGATCTGGTCTCCGAAGTCGGCTTCCAGGTGACGAGCGGCTCTGATACGCAGGTGATCGTCACGGTGACGAACCGGGGCCAGTATGGCCCGGACAAGTTGTATACGCTGACAGTCGAAGAAGTGATCCCGACGCCCTCGGCCACCGCGACGCCTTCGAGCACGCCGACGCCGTCTGCTACGGGCACGCCTTCTCCCACACCCACACCGTCTGCTACGGGCACGTCTTCTCTCACACCCACGCCGAACTTGCACGACAAGTATGAGCCTGACGACGACAGTTCTAAGCCTGTTGCTGTGGGCGAGACGCAAAGACACAACTTTTACCCCGATGGTGACGTGGACAAGCTAAAGTTCTTGGCCAAGTCGGGACGGTATTATCGGATCTCTACTGCAGAACTGGTGTTGGGCGTGGACACAGTCTTGCGCGTGAATGTGGGAGGCGCGATCTACAGCAACGACGACCGTCAGCCCGGCGACCCAAGCTCAGAGATTCAGTTCCAGATCCCAGCCGGCTCGGATGTGGAGGCGACGGTCACGGTGACGAACCGAGGCCAGTATGGCCCGGACATGGCGTATTCGATCAGCGTGGTCGAGATCATTCCCACGCCGACGGCGACCATGACGCCGACCAGCGTCCCCACGCCAACCCATACGCCCACGCCGACGGCCAGCTCGGTTCAGACATCCACTCAGAGCATGGCGCCTGTCTTGACGCTCGCGTGGGGGCCTGACGCGCCTGTGATCGCTCTGGCTTACCCGGCGCAGGCAGTTTTTCACCCCGCGCTGTTGCTTCGACCGGGCGAGGCCCTGTTCGATTCTCAGGGCGTTGAATTTGTGATTGTGTTGGAGCTCGGGGTTAAATCGCCGTGAGCATTTTGAGCAACTGGAAACAAAACCTTCCGACCGGAGAGCGCCTCTACGCTTTGCTGGCGGTCGTCGCCACGGCCGTGATCGCGGTGGGTTACCTGTTGTTTGCGCAAGCTTCCCTTGTGCCGCAGTGGCAGGCCAGGGACAAGCTGCTGGCTCAGTTGGCCTCGGCCGAGCAAAAGCTAGCCGAGGCGCGCAAGGCCCAGGAAAAAAGCCCCGAAAAACTCCAGGCGCAATTGGCAACGGCGCAGGCCGCGTTGAATCAAGCCGGGAGCCTTTTCCTGACGGACTCGAAAGCCGCCGAGGCGATGCATAATCTGTACGTGTACGCGGGCCAGGGCGGCGTGACAATTCTCAGCTTGCAAACTCTGCCCAGCCCAGTGCAGACCAAGGGCGCGTATGACGTTCGTACGTTCCAGCTGCAAGCTGAGGGCGACACACCCAATCTGACGCGCTTTGTGGCTCTGATCAAGGAAGCCTCGTTGCCGGGCTATGTCATCAGCAACGTGAGCATTGCCGATGGCGGCAATCTGCGTCGGTTGACGATGGATATTACTCTTTACACTTCTCCTTACGCTTCCGCCGCCGTGGCGACGGCCATGCCGATCATCGTTACCTTGCCGCCCGGGCCGCGGCCAGCCGCGACGCCGACTCCGACCTTGACGGCGCAGCAGCAGTTGATGCAGCGCCTGGATACGGCGTGGGCTGCCGGGGACTGGGCCGCCGCCGTCAGCCTGAGCGAGCAAATTCACGCGGCTGATCCGCAGAATGCCGAGATGACCCTAAAGCTGTATTCGGCGCTCGTCAACTATGGCCGCCAGCTCGCCACAGACGGCAAGCTGGAAGAAGCCAAGACGGCGTATAGCCGCGCGCTGGTCATCAAGCCGGATGGAGGCGAGGCGGCGGCGGGCTTGCAAGCGTTGACCGGCGAAACACCCACAGCGACTCCGCCTCCCGCGCAGACGATTTACGTGGTGCGCGCGGGCGACACGTTGTTTTCCATCGCCCGGCGATACGGCGTCACCGTTCAAGCGATCATGTCAGCCAATGGGCTGACCAATTACAACATTCGTGTGGGACAGGAGCTCGTCATTCCTGCGCGTTAGCAATGAGGTAGGACAAGATGCTATCTTGCCCTACACCAACGTTTAGCAGTGTGTACGTAAGAGGCGAATTATGACACAACGCGCCAAGATCACCATTGCCGTAGTGGCCGTGCTGGTGTTGGTAATGATCATTGTCATCGTGGCGTTGGCGTTTCGGCCAGCGGCGACCGTCTCAGCCCAGATCGGGCCGCAGGCTGGGCAGCCGAGGCCCGTGATCACGGTGAACGGTTTGGGCTTTCCGGCCAACAAAGAAATCTATGTGGGGCTGGCCGCGCCTAACGCTCCGCCGACCGAGGGCACTTCATTCGTGACGGGGACCAGCGACAAAGACGGCAAGTTTAGTGTGACGTTCCCCTATCCCGCCGAAGGCAGTTGGACGGCGCTCCACGAGGTGACGGTTTACGCGGGCACACCGGGGGGCGAGAACGTCGCGACGACCCGCCTGTCGCTGGATGGCGTCGCCTGGCAGTTGTCGCCCAAGCCCGGCGAGGCTTTGCCCACTCTTTCACCAGCGCCGGGCGCGACGGCGACCAAGGTTGTCTTGCTTGCTTCACCCACCACTCTGCCTTCGGCAACCGCCACGGCCTCTGCGACGCCGACGCCAACACCGACGCCCGTGCCAGCGCCCATGATTAGCTTGCAACCGGCGAGTGGTCGCGTGGGCGCCGCCGTCGTCGTGACCGGGCGCGGCTGGCTGCCCAACGAGACGTTGAGCCTGGGCTTGCTCGGCTCCACTATGCAGCCGGTCTGGGAAGTGGGAACGGCCAAGACGGACGCGCAAGGCAACCTGACGGCGGGCTTTGTGTTCCCGGCCAACTGGGTCGGCGCGGCGGTGGCGACCGTGCTGGCTCGCAGCGGCGAAGGCAGCCGACAGGCGTTGGCGGTCTTTCAGGTGAGCGGGCAGGCGACGCCCACCGTGCCGACGCCGCTCATCGTTACGGGCTGGCTGGGGCAATACTATGCCAACGCGTCGCTCACGGGCAACCCGGTGTTGGCGCGCAACGACAATAGCATCGAGTTCAACTGGGGCGCGCATTCGCCGGCGCCGGGCATCATCCCCGATCAACGCTTTTCCGCGCGGTGGACGCGGATGATGTATTTCCCGGCGGGCAACTATCGCTTCTGGGCGGAGGCGGACGACGGCGTGCGGTTGTGGCTGGACGACAATCCTATCCTGGACGAGTGGCACACAGCCAGCGGCGCAAAGTATAGCGGCGATGTCTATAACCTGGGCGAGGGGCAGCACACGGTCAAAGTCGAATACTATCAGGACACGGGCAACGCTCAGGTGCGCGTCTGGTGGCAGCAGATTCTGCCTTCGACGAGCACTCCCACGAGCACACCGACTTTAACCCCCGTTCCATCCATGACGCCATGACACAAAAAACCTCCCGCAGGTTTCCGACCAGCGGGAGGCTCTTGCTTTGCGAGAATTTCTACGTTCAGGCCATCTCGGGCTGGATCAGGCCATAGTTGCCGTCCTTGCGCCGATACAGCACGTTGATCACTCCCGCTTCGGCGTTAAAGAAAACGTAAAAGTCGTGGCCTAACAATTCCATCTGCTCGACAGCTTCTTGGGGATTGATGGACACCATGCGAAATTGCTTGGTGCGAACGATGCGCCCCGCCGTTTCTTCTGGCTTGGCTTCCACCGGCAACGCTTCGCCTCCAATCTCTTCAGCGCCGGGGCGCGAGCGGTCTTGATGCTTGCCCTTGTAGCGGGCAATCCGCCGATACATCTTGTCCAGCACGGCGTCAATCGCGGTGTAGAGATCGTGATCGCGCTCCTCCGCGCGCAGAATAGCGCCTCGGCTGCGGACGGTCAGTTGCGCCACCTGGCGATCCTGGGCGCTGCGCGTCTTTTCGACGGCCAGCTCCATGTGCGCTTCGTCAATCGTCGGCAGGTAGCGATCCAGCTTGCCGATCTTTTTCTCCACATACTCTTGCAGGCGTGATGTTACCTCGATATTGCGACCCCGAATTGTGACTTGCATCTTGTTCTCCTTTCGGCCCAGATAGGATGCGTTCTTGTTATTCTCACGGCGCTCGCGCCAGGGTGACAGCCCACGCCGACGCAGCTCCGGCCCGGCGCAGCGCAAGGCTGCACGATTCCAGCGTCGCGCCAGTGGTGCAGACGTCGTCTACCAGCAGCACCCGCTTTCCCCGCGCTACGTCGCCGGCAGCCTGGAATGCGTCGCGCACATTCATCTTGCGCTCGGCGGCGTTGAGCGTGACTTGGGGCGCGGTGGCCCGGACACGGGTCAACATGGATTCGGCCAGCGGCAGGCCGCTGGCGCGTGATAATTGCTCGGCCAACAGCGTGGATTGGTTGTAGCCGCGCTCGCGGACGCGCGACGCGTGGAGCGGCACCGGAACAATCGTATCGGCGGGCAATGGATCAGCTTGCCATCTCGCGCTCAAGAATGCTCCCAGTGGCTCGGCCAGGCTCGTCCTCCCGCTGTACTTGAGGTGATGGATCGCTTCACGCAGCGGCCCCTCAAACATCACGGCGGAGCGGATGCCGTCAATTTCGGGAGGCGAGTAGCGGCATGGCGGGCAGAGGCGGGCGTCGCGCTGATTCCCCAGGGGGCGGCCGCAGTGGGAGCAGATTGGGTCACGGATCACGCGCACACTCGCCTGGCAAGCGTAGCACCACAGGCTTCCGCTTTGGCCGCACCCGGCGCAGCGCGGGGGAAAAATCAGATCCAGCAGGGCGTTGCCGAGTCTGCCCCACTTGGTCTGCCCTCTGAAGAGGGTGTGCGACCACGCCAGCCAGTCCCCACCGACGCGCGCGCGCATATTTACTCCTGCGAGCGATGCTGGCTAAAATACGCCCCCGGTGCCGCCCGTTATGACCTGCAAGACAGCCGGCCCGAGCAAGACCAGGTAGAGGGACGGAAAGATCAAAAAGACCATTGGGAACAGCATCTTGATGGGGGCTTGGTGCGCTTTTTCTTCTGCGCGCTGCCTTCGCCGCACGCGCATCTGGTCGGACTGGATGCGGAGCACTTTGGCGATGGACACGCCCAACTGGTCGGCCTGGATGATGGCGGCCACAAAGCTGGTCACGTCGGGCACGTCCATCCGGTCGGCCGTGTCGCGCAAAGCTTCGCGGCGCAGCTTGCCCAGGCTGATTTCTTGCAGCACCCGGCCAAAGGCCATGGCAAGGTCGTCCTTCCACTTTTCGGTAACTTTTTTCATGGCGGCGTCAAAGCCCAGCCCGGCCTCCACGCACACCGTCAGCAAGTCCAGCGCGTCGGGCAGCGACTTGATGATCGAGTTCTTGCGGCGGCTGATCTGGCTCGATAGCCAGAGGACGGGCAGAAAAAAGCCCAGCGCAGCGGCAATGATCGGGTACAGGATGCGCTGCGTCCAGGCGGCGTTGGTGACGAACATGAGCACAGCGATCAAGACGCCCAGGATGATGGCCGCCGCCGCGCGAACTGCCCAGAACTGGGAGGCGGTCAGGTTATACGGGTTGCCGGCCAGCTCCAGGCTGTGGCGCGCCGATTCGAGCGACCGCTGCGGCGTAAAGCGGGCCACGAACTGGGCAATGTTGTTGAGCAAGGGTACGACGACGCGCTGGCTAAATGGCAGAGATAGCTCGATCTCTTCCAACGTCGTGGGCGTCTCGCGCGCGCCATATTCGGCCAGGCGCTGTTGGAGTGTTTGTTGTGGATCTGGCGCGCTCATGCCGACCACGACCAGCACAATCGCCAAAGCGACGACAACTCCAGCAAGAATAATCCATATCATGCTTGCACCTCCCTGCTCAAGCCATCAGGGATAGGTCTATTTTTGCCAGGCAATGGCCCGACTAGACTTCAATGTGAACGATTTTCTGAATGATTACGAACCCGCTGCTGATCAGGATGACGCCGGCGGCGATCATCACCCAGCCACAGATGTGGCCCGACCACAGCCGCGAGATGTATTCGCGGTTCATCACGTACAACAAGAGAGTGATCGCGATCGGCAACCCGGTGATCACATAGCCGGTCAACATACCCTGCGCCGTCAGCACGCGGACTTCGCCTTTGATGCGCACGCGCTCGCGGATGGTGTGGCTGATCACTTCGAGAATCTCGGCCAGGTTGCCGCCCACCTCGCGCTGAACGTTGATGGCGGTCACCACCAGGTCGAGGTCGTCCGACTTTACCCGGCGGAGCATGTTTTGCAGCGATTGCTCCAGCGTCAGGCCGAGCTGGACTTCTTTGATGACGCGGTCGAACTCGCCCGACACGGGCTGCGGCAGCTCGTGCCCCACCGCTTCCATCGCCTGCAAGATGCTATAGCCGGAGCGTAGGCCGTTGACCAGCAAGTTGATCGTGTCGCCGAGCTGGTCGTTGAACTGGTTCAACCGGCGGCCCTGCATAAAGCCGACGTAAATGCCCGGCGCAAAGTAGCCACCCACCGCGCCCAGGATGGCCAGGATTATATTTTGGCCGCCGATCAGGTAACCGATCGCTCCGCCGCCCACGATGGCGATGACCAATAGCGCCAGGTACTCGCCCACCGTCAGCTTGACGTCGGCGCGGGCCAGTTGGGTCGAGATTTTGCCGGTAAAGGAGCGTCCGGCCAAGACCCGGTTGAACGCTTCGCCCACAGGCGACGCGCGCTTGATCGGCCCGGCTTCTTTCTGGGCTTCGCGCTCGGCGCCCCCGAAACTCTGCAGCCGCTTTTCGACTTCGCCGCGCTCACTCATCGAGGTCACAATGCCGATGACCAGGAGGATGACCCCTATGGCGATGGCGATGGCGACAATTATGGTGATATTCATCGTCGCGTCTTCCTCGCCGCTCTCATCGCCGCGCGCCAATTCCAAAGATGCTCGGCGGCAGCCGGATGCCGGCCGCTTCGATCCGCTCGATGAACTTGGGCCGCAGCCCGGTGGGGATCAACCGGCCGATGACTTTGCCGTTTTCCACGCCCTGTTTTTCATAGATAAAGATGTCGGACATGGTAATGATTTCGCCTTCCATGCCCTGCACCTCGGTAATATTGGTCACCTTGCGCGTGCCGTCGCGCATGCGGTCCTGGTGGATGATGAGCTGGATGGCCGAAGAAACCTGCTCGCGGATGGCGCGGTGCGGCAGGTCAAAGCCGGCCATCAGCACCATCGTCTCCAGGCGGGACAGCGTGTCGCGCGGGCTGTTCGAGTGGAGCGTGGTCATCGAGCCGTCGTGGCCGGTGTTCATGGCCTGGAGCATGTCCAGCGCTTCCGCGCCGCGGCACTCGCCCACGATGATGCGCTCGGGCCGCATACGGAGCGCGTTGATGACCATGTCGCGGATGGTGATCTCGCCCTTGCCTTCAATGTTGGGCGGGCGCGTCTCGATGGTGATGACGTGCTCCTGGCGCAACTGCAGCTCGGCGGCGTTTTCGATGGTGACGATGCGCTCGTCGGACGGGATGAAGGACGACAAGACGTTGAGCAGCGTCGTCTTGCCGGAGCCGGTGCCGCCGGACACGACGCAGTTGAGCCGGGCCTGCACGCACGCTTTGAGGAACTCGACGGCTTCGGCGGTGACCGAGCCATACGTGATCAGGTTCTCCACCGTCAACGGAATCCTGGAGAATTTGCGGATGGTGAGCACCGGGCCGATGAGCGACAGGGGCGGGATAACGGCGTTGACGCGGCTGCCATCGGGCAGGCGCGCATCCTGGTAGGGCTGGCTTTCGTCAATGCGGCGACCCAGCGGCGCGATGATGCGGTCAATGATGCGCATCAGGTGTTCATTGCTTTCAAAGCTGGCGTTGGTGCGCTCGATCTTGCCCTTGCGCTCGATGTAAATGTTCTTGGGGCCGTTGACCATGATTTCGGTGATGGTATCGTCGGCCAGCAATGGCTCTAACGGGCCGTAGCCCAGAATCTCGGCGGCGATTTGCTCGAACAGGCGTTGGCGCTCCACGCGACTGAGGATAATGTTCTCTTCGGCCAGCGTAGCGTCGTACATCTCCTCGATGGTCGCGCGCACCTCGTCGGTTTTGGTAATGTCCATCGAAGGGTCCAGCTCGGCCAGCAACTTGTTCTGGATGCGCGTCTTGAGGTCGAGGTAAGCGTCCCGGCTGGGCGCGACGGCCGTGGGCGAGCGGCGGGCGCGAATCTCGCTAAGCTTGGAGGGCTGCTCCACTGGCGCCGCCGCCGTCGTGGCTGTTCCTTTTTCAATTCGCTTGAGTAACGACATGGGCCAACTCCCTAACGATTGAACAGACGCCCCAGCCGCTTGCGGGCCAGGTCTTCTTGAGTTTCCGCCGCCGTCGGCGCGGACGCGGCGACCAGCTCATCCACCGGCTGCAGCTCTGTCACGAGCCGGTCGGCCAGTTGGAAAAAGGCTTGAGCCAGCGGCGTCGTCCTGGAGCGCGGGTCGGCCACGAACGGCACGCCCTTGTTCACCGACGTGACGGCGGTCGCCTCGTCCATCGGCAGTTGAGCGGCGACCGGGTGCTTGACGTGCATCTCGATGTCTTTGGCCGAAATCAGGCTGCGGCGATCTATTTTGTTGAGGACGAACACGATCTTTTCGCTGGGATACCCCAACGCGTCCGAGACTTCGAAAAAGATGCGGGCATTCTTGATGGACGGGATGTCGGTGGTGCCCAACAGCACGATCCGGTCGGCCAGGTCCAGCACGGCCAGGATTTCGTCCTTGAGCGTGCGGCTGGTATCCACGATGATAAAGTCGAACATGTGGCGCATCTCGGCCAGAATGGATTTCAAGTGCTCGGCATTGACCAGCTCGGCCAACTGGGGCTGAGCCGGCGCCAGCAGCACCTTGATGCCCGAAGCGTGCGGCGTCAACATGGTTTCGATCAGTTGCGCGTCCAGGTCGGCGATGACTTTGGAAATGTCGGCGATGCTGCGCGTGGCTTGCAGGTTGAGCAGCACGCCCACGTCGCCAAAGTGCAGGCTGGCGTCCACCACGGCGGCTTTGCGGTCCGGCCGGTTCAAGGCGACGGCCAGGTTGACCGCCGTGACGCTGACGCC
>Ga0315279_10010668_pt1 | contig 10773 bp, 8 predicted proteins | sample YL17G06_20_MG_FD_203694 | JGI IMG/M metagenome (GOLD analysis project Ga0315279, IMG submission 203694) | Sediment microbial communities from Yellowstone Lake, YNP, Wyoming, USA - YL17G06_20 | ecosystem: Environmental > Aquatic > Freshwater > Lake > Sediment | place: USA: Wyoming | collected...
GTTGGCAAGCGAAAGGTGCAAGTTCGGAATATGCTTGAAATTGAGATACAGGGGGTGATCTGTTTCCTCAGGTTTGCATAGTTCCATTCCCAAAAAGGTGCAAGCTTCTAGGGGTCAATACCCAAACGGGTTCAAGTCCGCTTTCCCGAGGGACCCCTTCCAGGCTAGGGCAACCACGCAATTATCCCCTAACTCACCCTTCTAACCAACCAAGAGATCACTAGTAGATTTTGTTCAGAGGTGCTATTTTTGTGTTTGTGTCTGTTGATATCCTTCCGGTCATCATGTATAACTGCGTTGCCACCTGTCATTTTTTGCCAGAGAGAGATAGTATTTCCACAGAAGGCCATTCTACTACTCTGCAAGCCTACACCCCAAAGAGTTTATGAATGCTCGTAGTGAAAGTGTTATATGGGATGAACAATGTATCTGCTAGGAATTTCTGCGTTTTTGGATGATCCTGCAGCAGCTCTGTTATGCGATGGAGATATCATAGCAATTGGTGAAGAGGAACGATTTATTAGAGTGAAACATGGAGTAGATTGTCTTAAAGACAAAATCGTCACAACGAATGAAACGCGGAGTAACATAGAAAATGTTGAGATAAGACATTTCCCCATAGAAAGCATCGATTTTTGCCTGAAAAAGGCTGGGATCAAGCTTGGAGAACTTGATTTTATCTGTGTAGGTTTCGACCTAGAAACGATTCTTAAGGACCCAGCGAATTACAATTCCAGGTTCAATGTTCCAAGACGGTATGCCAACAGACGGATAGCTGCATTCAGCGGTTATATGAGTTATCTTAACAAACTGGCTAAAAGAGCAAGAGCAAAACTAGTTTTTGTTAGACACCACATAGCCCACACATTTGGTACCCTATTTGGATCAGATTTCAGAAAGAGTGTCATACTTACTATGGATGGTATGGGTGAATTAGAATCTACTCTGCTAAGTTGCTTCAACGGAGACCGTCTAGAGATGATTTCCAATGTTGAGTTGCCTCACTCAATTGGGAGAGTATACTCGTCCTTGACGGATCATCTTGGTTTCCGGGCCAACTATGACGAAGAAAAGGTCATGGCTATGGCTGGATATGGATGTGATAGTTATCGCAAAGCGTTAAAACGCTTAGTAAAGTTGGCTAAGCTAGAATACAGAATCAAACCTGAGTACTTTTGGCACAAGGAATTGGGCATGGGATTTGCTAATGAGTCCTTGTTATCAACTGTTTTTGGTCCAAAACGAGACGAAAGCATTGATCCTTTAGAAGGACCATATAAAGACATTGCGAAATCCTTGCAAGAGATGTTGTTTGAAGTGAGCAATCAATTGGTAAATGCTGGGTTCCAGTTGACTGGTTATCAGAACTTGTGCTTGAGCGGAGGTGTTGCATTGAATTGCGAGAATAATGGAAGACTATTTGTTGAAAACGAATGGCTTAAAGACATATACGTTCAACCGCAAGCAAATGACGCAGGTGTAGCTCTAGGGGCTGCATATTATGTTTACTTTCAAGCGACTGGTAGAAGAGGAGAAAGCCAAAGACACGTCTATTATGGGCCTTCATTTTCAAACGAAGAAATCAAGAGCATGCTTGATAGGTTCAGACTCAAATACCATAGTGTGGGCGACGTTTGCGGAGAAGTGAGTGAGAAGTTATCTCGAGGCATGGTTGTAGGTTGGTTTCAGGGGGCTTCAGAAGTAGGACCTCGTGCCTTGGGAAATAGATCGCTTCTTGCTTCCCCACTAGTAAAAGATGTTCACAAAAGAATTAGCGCTGAGATCAAAAATAGGGAACTTTGGCGCCCATATGCAGTAACAATCCTTGATGAAGCTCGCAGAGAATATCTAGATGTTGATGTCTATACGCCATTCATGGCTCTCTCTTTGCCTCTAAATAAGTTGGGAAGGGATAAATTTACGGTGGCCAAGCATGTTAATAATACTACTCGTCCACAAACGCTGAAGAGGAATATCAACCTGCTTTTTTATGATCTGATTAAGGAGTTTGAGAGAGATTGTGGGATTCCAGCGCTGTTGAACACGTCATTCAACGTGAGAAACGAACCCATCATAAACACTCCGAAACAGGCTGTTATCGACTTCATTACCACGGGGATGGATGCCTTGGTTTTAGGAGATCATGTCCTTGAAAAGTAGATGACGCTTTCTAGTTGTGGAAATAGAAACCGCTTCTGTCTGGAAAGGTCAACGTATTATGGTGACATGGGATGCAACGCGGCCCCAATTTGACTCCGTACTTGCCAACGATTTGCAGGCTCTCTTCGTAGATTTCTGTCATCATTGCAACGCTTGGTGGTTGTAAATGACCAAGGGGGGTTCTAGAAGAGGGCCGGAAAGGGCTCAACACAGGAAGGCAGCCCAAATTTGCCAAGGCTTCGACACCTTTTAATGTGCCCTCTCTACTTTCCAATCCCACCAATAGAAGGGACTGTACTTTTCCGTATCCGAACACGTCGACTGCTTTCTTGATAAACCGTAAATAATAATCTCTTCCAATTTTGCTTTTTTGAGGCATGTACTTCTCGGAGATATTCTTGTCGTAAAGTTCCATGTTGATTGATATCGCATGAATACCATAGGAAAATAATCTTTCTATATATGACAGATCACGATATGGAGCCATCATTACATCCACCGGAACATTGAATCGCTCTGGCACTTGTTTGTAAACGCTGTCAATGTAAAGATAATCTTCTTTGACTGGAGTCCCACCACTTATTAGCACATGCTTTGCACGTAGCACTTCATCCTTGAGCGCAATTTCAATGGATTCAATGAGATCATTGACATCATGTTGATGATATTGATGCATGAATGAAACATCACAGAACTTGCAGCTAAACGAACAACCCTGGATAGGCGAAATTCTCACTCTATCAGTATGAGTCATTGCCATGGAACTATATAGTATTCCTTTCCTATTCCTCTTGTCATAATAGTGCGGAATGGGGATAGGCTTAACGATGTATTCTTCAGTTGGTGATTTCAAAGAAAAATTGCTCCCATCATATACGAGCATAAGATCAGTTTCTCTGCAGAACTCCTCAAAGAAGGGCGAGTTGACATATATGTCCTCTCCAAGATAAAGAGATATGCCACTTGTGGTCGGATATTCTTTCAGTGACACAGGTACTCCTTTCGCGGTTAGCTTGCTATATGCGGAAGGATCTACTTTCATTCCATGTGCCATCAATTCTATCTTCAAAAGTTCGAGCTTTCTCATAGGATCAGCGTCTTTGACTTTTTCTTGTAAGAAATACTGTTGAAACCTAAATAAATCATTGGTTCCCCTGTTGCGAACTCAGTCACTGCACCGAAATGTCGCTAAGATTCTTCAGAGTGTACTCAAGATATGCCAATGTTGCCCTATGGAAATAGTGTGTGTTTGATGGGAAAGCTTTTGCTTGCTGTAATAGAAGATCAGCCCAATGACCATGAGTTTGGGAATTTACAATATGAAGCACGCAGGTGTCTATTTTCCTTATCGTTTCAGAGTCAAGTTTGTGATTAAGTCTTGTAGAATACTCCAAAAGCGTGGATGCGATTATTGGATCAGCAGGTGGCTCCCAATGCATAAAGGTTTCATGTGGGCCCTCCTTGGTCGGGACTCGAAACTCCATTCTTGCTTGGTTTTCTGGGTTTGGTTCCCATTGCTCAATGATATAACGAACAGCACCATTAAGCAATTCCTCAAGTTCTTTTTGATATTGAGGACTAGCTACTGTAAGATCTATCAAACCTTTTGCAACCCGAGTTGTCGCATATAGCGATTCTCTTTTTTCTTGAGCGTCTTTGGAGAGATTAGAAGACCAGAAGAAGAGAGCATCTTCTTTCCTATTGGCGACTAATTGAATAAAACTTGCATATTTGTGAATGGCTGATTGCAATGGTTCAAGAATGTCTTCTTCAACGATGTGGGGATTTGACTTGGCTAGAGATAAAGCGCTTAAGGCAAGTGTCGATGAATAATCCCTCGGTGGCAGGTTGAATTTATCTCCTTCATAACGATAGATGCCCCACCCCCCTGTTTGAAGTTGCATCTTAAGGAGAAAGTCCACACCGGAATTTATTGAAATCTGGATATCATCAACTGTCTTTATAGGTTTGCATCCTTTTGAGATCAGACACTGATTGAATCTTGGGAGCAGGAGCAGCAAGAGAATCGTGTTTGCAGTCGTATCCACGGTCGGGACTTGTGATTCTGGAAAGTCATCGTCTTTTTCCACGCAGAACCCACCGCTATTCCAATCTCCTTCCCGACTTTGAAATGATAATATTAGGTCGATGAATCTTGCTAGTGTCTCTGTTTTACCGGACATCTCCAGAACCGGAAAAAAACCATAATGAATCGGTTCCAGTATAAGCAGTGCCGAGTCCACGGCAGCAAAAGATCCAGGTATGTCTCCAATCGCAGTGTGTCTTCCTCCTTCGCACTTCCAGAAAACAGGCATCCCTCTCATTCCCTGATTGATGCAATTGGATATTATTTCAAAAGCCCAGTTTAGAGTGTTTTGCATAGAGACAATGCATTGATCGAGTCCAACTAGCTGAGACTTTTGGCCGGTTTTTTTGAACCCAAAAATATCCAGACTTTTCTTGTAGTCTTCTATAGAAATGCATAGATTTTCGATTTCGCAAACTTCTCCAAGCAACTTTGATAAGGAAATACTGGACGCAATTCGATACAACCCTTCGCCAATAGGTTCAAGAACGCCAATAGACTTGATCATCTGAACAATTTGAGTGTCAGCAAATGGAACCGGGAAATCTTCGAGGCAGATTATCAGTTCTTCCAATGAAATATTCGACCCTTGCTTAAACTCTGAAAGAATTTTCTTGGCAGAATAGATCTTAAAGGCGATTTCAAGCATCTTTTCGGACTTCATTGTGGAAACAATAGAAATGAGGTGCTTCTCGTTCCTCAAAATATCCTCTAACGGCGTATCAACTTGCACCCCCATATTTTGCATGTAGAAACGTTTCTACTGAAGGCAAATAGGGGCTTGGATATCTATCCATCAGACCTTCACCTTTGCCAAAAGGAATCCCTAGCGATTTAAGTATGTTAACTGCCGCGAATGGTTTCAATATCATTTGCTCATATTCTTCATCTGATTTTATGTTTCCAATAGGACAGAGTTCTCTCAAGATTGAAGTTTCAAGCGTCTTCATAACATAACTTCTATTCTGTCTACCTTTTTCATAATCTTCACGTATGTAGCTCATCAACCATCGGTAGAAAACTCTTTTCTCCTCTAGGTCGAGTGCGACCTTTATCTTTTTCTTGAACCAAGACGATACCTCTCTTCCGGATATGCAGCACTTTCCAGTATCGTACGGCAATTCTTGCACCACACCTTGCAAGATGCTTAAGACTTCTCTAAATGTAGCGATTCCAATTTCTGTTCTCGGAACAAGAAAATCCAACAAATCTGGATCAAAAAGCTCAATCTCGTCATCGACTTCTAAGAACCTTTTCACTCTTGCTTTGGTGGCTTGCAGGAAGAAACGCACGTCTAGCGGTTCAAGTTTTACGAATGCCTTTTCGTTTATATGCGAGATCATTGATAAGACTTTTTCATTTCTTAGCATGTAGTCTCCGACGAGCACTAACATTTTCGATATTTCACATAGCATGGTATCAGCTAGTTTCAAGTTCTTTTCAGTAATCTTGTATGGTGTCTTGATGTCTATTTCATCAATAACAATGAAAGGAGCTTGTGACCTTGATGTTAACTCGCTCTCGTTCAAGCGTCTTATCAGTATAGGATCCACTTTTTCTGTGAAGAAACGAGTCGCCACATCAATCAAAAATGTCTTGCCCGAGCCAAGTAAATCAGACACTATTACCAATCTGGAGACAGAGGGATTCTTCGTACACTCTGAGAATTCTTGTTTTGACTTTTCTCGATCTACAAACATTGACATGTCTTGATATGCTGGACCATGCGCAAATAGCTGAATCGATTTCATCAAAACGTCCTTGTTCGTAATCATTGAATGATTCCTGCATTTGTCGGTCAGATACTAGGTTGATGTCGTTTCCTTTCTAGTTTCGTTCCATTTTCTAATTTGATCCTCTGACGGTTCCAAGCGATAAGGCGCATCTTTCCATTCAAGGTCAAGTCTTTCTATCATCAACTTTTTCATATCACTAAGGATCCTGTGTAGCGTGCTGTTCCTATCCCAAACTAGCTCAACGAATTTTTCCGACAGCACAACAGCAAGAGAGTTTTGTGCCTCAGCAAGAGAAAAAGTTCGCATGGGAAAATAGTGCGATCCGAGTATGGCAAACACTTCGTTGTATGCCCATGCATCGAACATTACCTTTCGTGCAATACCTTCTCTATCCCACTTACTGTTAATTGTGATGAAGTCATCCCTTGTCAGAAAATGCAGCTCACTCAAGCATCCGTCAGGAATCTTGTATATTTCATATAAATCCTTTATACACCCCCCCAAATACTCGACGTATTGCTGTCTACTGGCACTCTCTGGAACTGGTGCATCAAATGGGATGTCAAAAAACAAGACGACTTTTAAGCCGAATTTTTTGACAAGATGTTCCAAAATACGATCGAGCCTTTGTGCAAAGAAAGGACATAGTTGCTTGATCCTTTCCCATTCTACCTTTGGCCTTTCGATTTCACTCCATATCTCAGCTTTGTGTCGAAGAATATCTTTCTTGTCAAAAGCGCCTATAATGTTGAAGTATTCTGGTTTGAAGAGTGCCTTTTCCCATGGTTCACTCACAAGATGAAAGATTATGCCCTTCTTAATCATTTCTTCCAAATCTAAAGTGAAATCCTCACTTCCCCAAAACTCAGTTAAATTCATTTCAACCGGAATAATCTTTCTTTTCAAGCTATCCTTTTGGGTCCTCCTGAAGATGTAACGGCAAAATGTTGTGGCACCATGGCCTTTTTCGACTACCACGTATGCCAGAGGAACGCCTATGGTCAAATCGATCTCTTCGATCTGGCTTGTTTTTGGTCCAACAAAGGTTTTGTCTTCAAGCTCTTCATCGGGAATTGGGCTAAGCTCAGGGAAGTTTTCCGGAAGACCGACCACCATTTTCCATTTAGCGAAATTTTCTTCTCCCCGGTTTCTTGTTTCATTCATCAGATCACGATCCTTTGATTGTATTCGTGACTTGAAATATTTATGGTTGGATATTGGTCCGAGGTACTTCTGCTTTTCTCTTCAAAAAGAATTTCCTCGTGTTTTCATCCATACCAATCACACCTTCAAACTTCATGCCACTGCAATCTGATCCCAAGCATCGGACGAGTTCGCCCATGTTTTCACTTTCTGGATTCAAATTCCATATTCGAACATTTCTATCAGTGCCTCCACTCGCCAAAAGGTTCCCCTTGGGCGAAAAAGTTACAGAGTCTACGAAACCATCGTGTCCGACTAGAGCATCGATAGATTCACACTCTCCAGTATCCCATAATATGATCTTATAATCATCGCTGCCGCTTGCCAGAAGTTGATTGTTAAGGGAAAGTGCCAGAGATCTTATTGGACCTCGATGGGAATAGATCCCTGTCATCTCATGTACCGTTCCCGAACTGGCGTTTTTCCAGTCCAAGCTCAGATTTCGGATTTTTCCGTCCTTACAGCCTGCATACAACAGCTTTCTATCTGATGCTAAAGAAAGACAGCCTACGGGAGCCGGGAGTCTTGCCACGACTTCAAAAGCATATTCATCCTTTCTCGATAGGACTCCTACAGTTCCATTCAAACTGCCAATAAAGGTAAACTCTAGATTAGGAGTTGATACCATGCTTGTTATTTGATTCATTTCTGGCTGCAACTTCCGTGACTCTTTCTCTTGAAGATCCCAAACTTGGAATTTATCATCTCTCCCAAGGCACATCATTTCTCGCCCATCCTTGGCTACCTGCAATTTCCTGACGCCTCCTATGTGACATGGAAACATCTCTAAGCAAATACGTTTTTTGAGATCCAGAAATCTAACAGTGTCATCCATACTCCCGGATATCAGTTCATCACTTCCCGAATACCATGAAACGCAATTGACGATGTTTTTATGACCGACAAACTTAACCATCTCTGTAAAGGTCTCAGTCTCAATTATTCTAACAGTTTGATCCTTGCCTGCAATGGCGACAAATGATCCGTCAGGACTCCAAGCTAGGTCAAAAATCTCATCGGGTCCATCAAAAGTTGTTCCTTCAATATTCGCCTTTGTAAGTATTGCATTTTTCAGAACAGTGTATTTCATGTTTGCGTTTTTTAGAATGGCTTGGTTCAAATTCACCCCAGCAAGATCGGCATAGGAGAGATCTGCATTTGTTAGCACTGTTCTGGACAAATCTTTGCCTCTAAAGTCTTCACCTAGAAGCCTTAGTAAGGTTAAAGCGTTTCCTCCAAGAAACTTCGTGTCGTCAAATTCTTGGCCCTGTGTCGCATCCACATAGTCCCATAAAGTCTTGATATCCGGCTCTAAATCAGCGATGATTTGCGAAAAAGAGGGGTCCAATGGCCTTTGACCAAAGTTCTCTTGAGCCTGTTGCGTCAGAGGGTCTCTGTCAGGGTTTGTTATCACAGAATGTTTATGATAATGCAACTTTCTACTTTCAAAGATATCCAACAGATCATTCAACCTTTCTTGCACATATTTTCTCATAGAGCATAGTTTTCTCCATTGAAAACTGTTCGTCACAGTATCAAGCTGGAACTCGATTAGCCAGTGTGATACGTTAACATAGACTCCTTGAATCAAATATCGCAGATCTTCGGACGGGTAATCTTTTCCAGGGGCCCTTACATAGACGTTGTCAACTTCATCAGCAATTCGCAACAAACCAGCTATGAACGGAAGATCTAGGGGATCCTGTGAGATCCCCGCAATAATTGTTCCACGATTTCCTTTGTGAATTGGATAATCTTTCTCCGGACCATGTCTTGAACAGATCCACGAGACAGCTTTTGCAATGTATCTGTCTGAAAAGCCATATTTCCGGTAGTTGTGCAGAATATCATCAGCGCCACATTTTATGTGGTCTCTACTATCTATCTTGTAGCCTACGTCATGCAAATAAGCTGCGCACAAGAGCAAGTATATCTCGCCAAGAGGCATACTCTCTTTTGCACGCGCTGGGACCAAACGATCTAGGTTCCTTTCGATCCTTCTTGAATGACTAAAACCGTTTTTCTCTAGTCCCTTAAGCCAATCTTTCTCAGCCATCTTGAGAATATATTCAATATGTTTCTTGAGGTCTGCCCCTTTCACTAGTCTACGAAAAGTCGTCTCATTTGGTTTTTTTACCAATGATTTTCCCACACAATAATTGTCTCATCTGTAGAGACGGTTCGACTCTCAAGAAAGAGATTAGAACAAGGTTCAACACTAACAGTACGAGTCCATCTCCAATCCAAGATATCCCTATTTCTTCTTAGCGCCTCTCCCTTTAAGATTTTCCAAATTCTCACTGCTTGTTTGATTATGTTCTAAAGCCCACAGATCATGGCTAGCGCATACACTCACACTATGAAAATGAGGGTCTTAACCCAGAACAAAAATCGTGCAGTATTTGCGGATAGAGTCTTCAGGTTCTAGATCAACAGAAGCAGGTGCATTGAAAGCATAGATTGACTCCTCACGTTTGGAATTGCTCGTAGTCTTGTGAGCAAGGATTATTCTAAAAGTTTGCATAGGATCTCGACGAGTTTTTCTTTCCGTTTGTAAGACTCCTCATTTATCAGCCCAATCAGTGTGTTAGCTATTTTTTCGTAGGGCTCGATCACTTTGCCTATGGTGTAGTCCAGAAACTCGTGTTTCAAAGTTCTCAACGCAGATTCCTCATCTTCAACATATAAGTGGATACAATTTCTTTTGACTTCTCCACTAAGCTTCTCATTTTGACCAGAAAGCCATTTGAGAGTCAATTCATGTCCCACGTTCAGGCATTTCTTCAGGCGTTCCAGTTCGCGCGCGCTGCTGATGAAACAACAAAGAAGAGAGCATGTCCCGCACTATCATTTTTCAGCAAAAGGTGGGCATCTTTGAGAAGACTTTTTGCGTTGTCAAGGCATCGCCTTACTCCTTCTTCAATATCTGGGTTCGACATTTTATCCAAAGGATGACACCTGTTTTCCAATAGAGAGGAAACCGCTTTTTAGTTTAGCGTGATGATAAGAATGCCGCTTGATTGTTTGAGCAGGAGATAATTCGTTATTCAACCTACAACGTAATGGAAAGTGAAGGATAGAAGGGTTCAAGATTGGCTGCGCGCGCTTCCGAAATTGGTGCAAAATGGTTTTTATTCCCCTTTTGGTCTTCGTACTTGTTCCTGATTTCCATTCGGAATCCAAGCTCTAGAAATGACCCGAACGCTTGCAACACAATTAAAACCATTTTTTACCATTTTAGGAACAAACATGCGCGCTTGTTTATTGCCCGCAATGTGCCAACAGCGCGAGCGAAATCTGATGGATTTGTTGGACTTTGAACTGAGGTCTCTAGGGATTAGAACCCAAATGGGTTCAAGTCCACCATGCCTTTCTCTAATCTACACCTCCCAGTTGTTGGTTTCGTGGGTTCAAATCCCGCCCGGTCCACTCCCATTTGGGTATAGGGACGATAGCGCGCGCTTGACCTAATGTGGGCATCTAACCTTCAGAACTCTTGCGAGTTGTTTAAGACTCTCATTGCTCATCCATTCCGTCTTGAGGTACTTGCAGATTCTCTCATCGCTCAATCCCAATCTTCTCGCCTCT
>Ga0315279_10010669_pt1 | contig 10773 bp, 9 predicted proteins | sample YL17G06_20_MG_FD_203694 | JGI IMG/M metagenome (GOLD analysis project Ga0315279, IMG submission 203694) | Sediment microbial communities from Yellowstone Lake, YNP, Wyoming, USA - YL17G06_20 | ecosystem: Environmental > Aquatic > Freshwater > Lake > Sediment | place: USA: Wyoming | collected...
GTCCGCAATCCGCAATCCCCAATCCGAAATCCCCAATCCCCAATCCCCAATCCCCAATCCCCAATCCCCAATCCCCAATCCCCAATCCCCAATCCCCAATCCGCAATCCGCAATCCCCAATCCGCAATCCGCAATCCCCAATCTTTTCACAGTCGCATCCTGCCGAACCGCCAGATGGCCAGCAGCAGGATCGCCGCGGTCCACGCCGCGCCATAGGCAACCAGCGCGCCGAACAGTCCGGCGCCCAAATTTCCCACGCCTCCCGCAAAGCACTCCGTATGAGAGAGGAGCGAGGGATCCGGAACACAATAGAGCAACCGCCCGGCGACGGCTCCCGGGACCTCGCCGAAGGTATGAAACACCTCGCGGGTGTTGGTGAGAACGAACCCGGCTCCGAAATACCACGTGAGCGCGACCAGCGCCGACAGGAGCGCGGGGAACTCGAGCGAGAGCGCCAGCGTGGCGGCGCCGAGCATAGACAGGCTCGTCATCTGCAGCAGGACGACCTGGACAAGGGCGCTGGCCTCCTGGCCGGCCGTGAGAGGAATCGTGAGCAGCGTGGCCGCCGCGAACAGCAGGTATGACCCAAGCGAAAGCCCCAGGCACGCCAGCCATTTGCCGGTGAGCACTTGGGCGCGGCTGACCGGCTTGGCCAGCAGCGGCATCAGCGTGCCCTGCTCGAACTCCTCGGGGAAAACGCGGGCGCAGAAAGAAGCGGCGAGGATCGCGGCCAGGACCTGGCTGAGCGAGAGGCCCGCGCTCATCAGGAAACGCCCCGTCTCCGCGTCCGGGATCCGGATGACCCGCACGACGACGGCGCCGATCACGTAGAGCGCCATCAGGATCGCCACCACGTAAAGGTCCTTGCGCCTGAGAAAGTCGAGCGTGGTGACCCGCACGATGAGTCCAACCGGCGAGGGACCAGCGGCTTGAAGGCGCTTGGCGGGGCTCTCGCTCATAGGGGCCTCCTGCGGAACAAGAGGAACGTGGCGGTGAGGAAAAGCAGGACGTAGGCGGCGGCATAGCCGGTCAGCGTCCAGATGACCCAGGCCGGAAGCGCGCCCCACACCACCTGAGCGCCGTTCATGCTGTGGATCAGTTTGTTGGAGGCGTCGAAGAGCGAGAGCTGCGGGATGATGAAGTGAAGGGCACGGAGACCGATCCGGGCCGCCGGGCCCGCGTCGTCATAGATGAAACTCATCAGGTTCATCAGGACGTGCGAGGCGAGGAAAAGCACCGCGGCCAAGGTGATCGCGGCGTCGGAGTGCATGACCATCGAGAGGAAGAAGACCATGGCGCACACGACCGCCAGCGACAGGACTTGCAGATAGACGCACTGGGCGAAAAGGCCGCCGTGGACCGGCGCCCGCAGGGTCGCGCTGCCGATGCCGAACACGATCATGAACAAAGCGTAGCAGAAAACGCCCGCGGCCAGCACGCCGAGGTATTTCCCGATCAGGAACTCGAGCCGGGTGACCGGCTTGGCCAGGAGCGGATAGATGGTGCGGTGGGAGAACTCGCGGGGGAGCTGCCGCGCGGCCAGCAGGATCACCGTGAGGGCGGTGGTCACGTTCATCGCCTCGAGGCTGATCTCGCGGTAGAACTTGCCCAGCCCCTCCATGCCGAAGAAGTGCACGAACCGCAGGCCGATGAGCAGGGCGGTGGTGACGAAGACGATGGCGTAGATCTCACGCCGGCGCCACGCTTCGAGCATCAGCGTCCAGGCGATCAACCTCACGTTCCGGATTCTGTGCGGCATCTGACCCTCCCGGGCAAGTCCCGCGAATTCCACGGGTTATTCTCACAGATACCCAGGGCTGGAGACAAGCAAAATGGCGCGCGGGAAAGCTGCGCTACGGTTTCTTGATGACCACCGGCGCGGCGGCGTTGAGCGGGGCGGCGGGAATTCCGTCCGGCTTGGGCAGCGTCGCAAAGATCGCCTCGCCTTTTTTCAGCGTGACCTCGAAGTTGCCGCCCGCTTTTTTCACGCCCGCGCGGCTCCACTTCATGCTCCGTCCGCCGAAATTGTCCCGAATCCGCACCACGCCGTCCTTGCCCGCGACAATGCGGAACCAGGTGGTGGCATTGTTCTCGCGCTTCGACGAGACCTTGTGGCCACCCTCGGCGCGCAAGTCCTCGAATGCCGCATCATGCCAGCGCCACGGCGTCGCGGGGAATATGCGCAGAACTTCCGTGTCGCGCTTGCCAGGTGTGGGACTCCAGCTCTGGAGCAGCATTTCATGCACGGCGGCGCAGGCCAGGAAATTGCCTTCGAGGGTGAACGGACGGTAAGTAAAGCCGCTGAACCCGCTCTTGGTCTGATCGCCGTTGCAGTGGAAACCGTTGCGCAGGATGAAGGCGCTGGCGTAAATGTCCAGGTTGCGCAGCGCGGCCTCGGCGTCCCCCACGCGGGCGCGCAGTGCCGACATCCAACTGAAGCTGTAGCCGCACCACGCCCCGGTGCCGAGCTTGTCCCACTGGTCCAGGCTCGCATTGATGACGCGTTGGTCCTTCTCGCCTCCGTCCGCGGTGACCAGGTTGAACGGGTAAAGCCCCATGAGGTTCGAGAGATGGCGGTGGCTGCCGGGCAGTTCCTCCTTCGCGTCAATCCGGAGCGTGCCATTGTCGCTCAGGTGCCAGCCACCCAGCGCGGCGGCGGTGTCGGCCCACTGTTTCGCTTCGGCGCTCTCGCCGCGGGCGTCGGCCATTTCCTCGAGCGCCAGGAAGAGCATCTTCATGCAGAACTGGTCGTAGTTGCTGTTCGGCACGAGCCAGGCGCGCAGACTGTTGTCGTGGATTTCCGGCGAGGAGGACAGCGGCAGCGCGAGGCGGCCCTCGGCATTGGGCTTGAGCAGGGCGCGGAGCGATTCGCCCACCTCGCGGCACCAGGGATAGGCCCGCTCGCGCAGGAACTTGTCATCGGCCGTGTAGCGCCAGTGCAGGTAGAAGATATGCCCGATCCACGCGCTCATCGTGGGTGACAAGGAGTACTGCCCCCATCCCGTGAGCGGGTCGCCGGACAGGGACATGACGCCGGGGACGTTGGCGCCGGGCGTTCCGAAGAACTCGCGCGCGAACCGGCGATACCTGGGCAGGAGGTCCCAGTTGAAGTCCAGGAAACAGCGTCCCTCGTCGAAATGGCCCGCGCCCTGGTAGCCCATGTAGGTCATCTGCGTGTTGAGATCATTGTGGTAGTCGCCCTTCCACGGCGGGAGCGACCCGGCGTCGGCGGTCCACACGCCTTGGAGCGGCATGGGCGGCGCGCCGAGGCGCGAAGCGGCGCCGTGAAAGTAGCGCACGAGGTAATACTGCTTGAGGATGTGGGGATCGCTGGAAAACGTCAGTGCGGATTGCCCCCAGAATCGCGCCCACCATTCCGTGTGCGGTTTCAGCAGCGCGTCGTAGCCCTTGGCCAGCGCCTCGGACACGCACCGCCGCGCCACCTCGAGCGCGAAAGACCCGGTCGGGGAAAGCTGCCCCTGTGCCTTGGACACGCGCCGCCGCGCCACCTCGAGCGGGGCGGGCGCGTCCGCGATGGAAGTGACGGTCACCGCGAGCAACGTGGCGTTGGGCACGCGGCGGCTCTCGACGCAGACACAATAGGACAAACTGGTGGCGGTGTCCCGCAAGCTCGTGGCGGTGTCCTGGACGAACCACCGTGCCGTGCCTTCGCTGCCCATCTTGGCGGCGGGATAGCCGAGCGCGGCCACCGCGTGGCTGTCGGGACCGGTGTCGCCGCTGCCGCTGCCGGACACGCGCAGCCGGATTTCCTTGGGCTCGGGTCCGGGGATGCGGATGAGGGCTACGGGTTGGGCGGCGCTGAAAAAGGCATCGAGCCTGGCGCCGCCGGCGAAGTGCGCGCGGCCCTCCGCCGTGGCAAGATTGAGTTCAAACCGCTCGACCTTCTGGGAGGGGTCCAGCGTGATTTCCAGGCGGCCCCCCGGGATCCTGGTCGGCGTGGGGTGGCCGTAGGGGTCGTCGAAGAGACGGCTGATCTCGCGCTGATTCTTCTCGCGGACCAGCTTCTGGAGGTTCTCGTAGGTGAAGCCTTTCTCATGGATCGCGGGCGGGGTGCGCAAGTCCCACAGGTCGCCGCGGTCAAGCGAAAGGCGGATAGTATTGCCCTCACCCCACAGGAGGCCGCCAAGCAGGCCGTTGCCGAGCGGAACGGCTTCATCCCACGTCGTGATGGGCGCGGCGAGGACGAGATTCAGGTCTTTGCCGGGAAGACGCGATGCCGGGCCTGGGTTTTCCGCCGCAGTCGGACCCGTCGTGGCGGGCATTGTGGCTGCGAGAGCCGGGAAGAGCAATGCCGCGAGCCAGCGCCGGTGATGATTTGTGCGTGAGCGTTTCATGTCGTTTCCCTTCCCTTATCATTCCTGTCAGGCTGCTTGACATCCCCAATTGTCCCACTGGAACACGGGAGTCACGAAGCTCCAGAGTATAGCAGAATCGCATCGTGCATCAACACCTCTTTGTCGGACAAAGCAACCCCGCAAGGAGGGTCTTGCGAAATGAGTGGCGCAGGCTTTCCAGCCTGCGATCCAGCCTGCGAAAGGCCATGAGAACAAGCCAGAAACGCAGGCTGGAAAGCCACTACCGTTTAAGGGTTTGCACGCTCTAACCACTGGAATATGAATAATATGCAAGACTTGAGCACAGCCGTCTTCAGGCGGCTCCTCTTTGCCCCCGGCTTCAGCCGGTGGGAGAAGGAGAATACCCTCTTAAGAACAAAGCCGGCTTCAGCCGGGCTTCTCGACCCGCTTCAGCAAAGGAGGGGACAAAGGCAAGGCTGAAGCATGTCGGGAAGCCGCACTGAAGCGGGCAGAAACCATTAAACGGTAGTGGCTTTCCAGCCTGCGATCCAGCCTGCGAAAGGCCATGAGAACAAGCCAGAAACGCAGGCTGGAAAGCCTGCGCCACTTATTGTGCCAGGATAAATGCGTCATTTCGCAAGACCCTCGCCCCACGACCCCATGGCACGGCGGAGATTGTGGCGAACGCGGGAGGCGGTGGAAGGACAAGACAGACCCATGCAGCGCGGCGCCACCTCCGCCCCACCCCAAGGGGCATAAGCGTTAACTTAATACTTGACCTCTCGGTCCCATTCCGGTAGCGTGGAGTCACTTCACGCACCGGGAGGTCATCATGAAGACGATACGGGAAGCGGTCAAGCAGGATCTGGAGGATTGGCAACTGGTGGAGCGGTTCTTGCCCCAAGACTGGGAGGCCATGGCGCGCAACGCGGGAGCGTTGCGCCGGCGGGGGAAGTTCCGTGATGCGCCGAGCCTGCTGCGGACTCTGCTGCTGCATCTGGCGGCGGGCTGTTCGCTCAAGGAGACGGCGCTGCGCGCGCGCCTGGGAGGACTGGCCGATGTGTCGGCCGTGGCGGTCTGGAAACGGCTCCGGGAGGCGGGGGAGTGGTTCCGGCAGATGTCGGGCTCGTTGATGGACGCTTGGGTCAGGCGATTGCCCGGTGATGCGTTGGCTAGCGGGTACCGGTTGCGGCTGGTCGACGCCTCGACGGTGTCCGAGCCGGGCAGCACAGGCGGCGACTGGCGCGTTCACTACGCGGTGGAGTTGGGGACGCTGCAGTGCGATTTCGTCGAGGTTACGGCGATGAGCGTGGGGGAGAGTTTGCGGCGATTTTCGGTGGCGCCGGGCGACTTGGTAATTGCCGACCGCGCCTACGCGAACCCTCCCGGCGTCTCCCACGTGGTGCGTCATGGGGGGGATGTGCTCGTGCGGTTGACGTTGACGAACCTGCCTCTGAAGACCACGGCGGGCAAGCCGTGGCCGTTGCTGACGCGCTTGGAGCGCCTGGCCATGGGCGAGATCGGCGACTGGCCGTGTTGGATGGAGTCGGACCGCAAGGAGGAGGAGCGTGTCGCGGTGCGGGTGTGTGCGATTCGCAAGAGCCGCGCCGCCGCCGAGAAGGCCCGGTCGGCGCTGCTGCGCGAGGCGCGCAAGAAGAAGCGCCAAGTGCGGCCGGAAACCTTGCGAATGGCCGGGTTCGTTGTCATACTCACGACGGCGCCACCCGGTCGCCTGCCTGCCGTCGCGGCGCTGGGCGTGTACCGCGGGCGCTGGCAAGTCGAACTGGTTTTCAAGCGGCTCAAGAGCATCGTGTGTCTGGGCCATCTGCCCAAGAAAGACCCAAAGGGAGCTGCGGCGTGGCTGCTGGGGAAACTTTTCGTGGCGTTCCTGGTCGAAGCGTTCATCCATGCCGGAGAGTCTTTTTTTCCCTGGGGCTACCCACTTGGCCCATCGCGGACCACAACCGGATAAAGTCCGAAGCCGCTGGAGGGAAACCGCCTTCATGATGCGCCAGTTTTGCCAAGCCATTCTCCCCCCGATGAAACTGGCGCAGGCCATCCGCGGCTGGAGGGCCATCGGCGCCGCGCTGTCCGAACCCCATCGCCGCCGGCGCCTCCAAGGAGAGAACATTCAGAGGGTATTGGAGGGCGCTTCGTTAGGTTAACGCTTATGCTCCTGGGGGAGAGGGAAGGGTGAGGGGCCTTTTCCTTGGCATAGTGGAGAAACCAGATAGCAGAGCGAAACAAACCCTCGGAAAAGCATAAGGATTTCGGACGTTCAAAATGCTGCAAGTAGCCTTGTATCATACGCTTGGGAATCTACCCGAGCCGGAATCCACCCACGAATTCTTTTGAGGAAGCTGAAATGCTTACATTGTCAGGGCGAAATGAGAAGGGGCACAACGCCTTTCCACGTGGATCGGAAGGGGTGCCATCCGACTTTGGACAGCGTCCCGGCGTGGGTATGTTCTCAATACGGCGAACCTTGCTTTGCGGAAAAGGAAGTGGACGCGATTCAGGACTTGATCCGGTTGGTCGAGCAGAAGAGCCTGGCGCTCGCGCTGACCACGTGATACTCAGACGGTATAATCTTTGTGGAGCACTCTAGTAAGCCGCAGCAAAGCTGTCAGTAAGTATAAAAAGGAGAAGGATCATGATAAACTGCGGGAGTATCTCAAGGTTTGCAACTCCTTTGTTCAGTATATTGTCTGCGGCCATCCTGTTTTCCGGTCTTTGCGCACAAGGCGAGAATTCTGAAACGGGAGCTCAAGCACGGTCTTCCATACGAGATAAACTGATAGATTCCTTTCCGTTGAATGGTATAGGAGGAGGGGGCGGGCCTTACTTCGGCGAAGAAACTGCAGAGATCTTCGCAAAGAAACATGGCATGGCGGCGGCGCCTGTCATGACTAAGATGCTGACGGAAGATATCTCTCCGCGGCTAAAGGCAAAGGTTAGCTTTTACTTCGGTCACTTGGAAGATAGAAGCACGACTCATAGCGCTGTCGTCCCAATCACAAATCTGATTCGAGAGACAGTCAAGGCTCCGATCGGAAAAGATCAACTCTTCTTGCTTCATTTCGCCATGCTTGGCCTTGGATTCACCAAGAACGGGCAGGCGCTTTCGACCCTGGAAAAGATGGCTCACGAGGAGTTCTGGAGCAAATGCACGTTTCTTCCGGAAAAGGGAAAAACCATTGCGGACTATCGGGAAGACGCACGGTCTTCTGCAATAGGGGCCTTGCCGGCTTGTGGTACTCAGGCTGCGCTCGACATTCTGGTCAAGCTGCGAGATCAGGCGGATATGAGGGACATGCGAGAGACCGTAGAGGAATGGATTGAGGAATGCCACGATAGAATATCCGGCGCTTATTTGGAAAAACGAAAACTAGTGCGTCCTTTCCTGGGAAAGTGATGTGGGCAATATCGCCGAGGCTGGTCTTTCTGGTCTCTTTTCAAGCGTATAGGCGAGCAGATCCCCGGTTTCGCCGACAAGACCATGGACCAAACCGGGACGAGCAAGCCTATTTTTCTCTTGCTATCTCTCAGCTCAGGCGGAAAATGTCTCATTCCCGGTTCGTGCGGACCGGTGCGATATCCCCCAAGGGAGGCATCTCGTGAAAGTAGCCAAGTTCGGCGGCACCTCGCTCGCAAACGCCGCGCAAATCCAAAAGGTCTGCGACATCATCCTGGCCGACCCGGACCGCCGGCTGGTGGTCGTGTCGGCGCCCGGCAAACGCAGTCCCGAAGACACCAAAGTCACCGATCTGCTGATCCATTGCGCCCAGGAGTACCAGGCCCACGGCAAGACGGGGCCCGCTTTCGACAAGACCATGGCCCGCTTCACCGACATCGTGCGGGAACTGGGTCTGCCGGGCGACGTGGTCGAGGGTATCCGCGAGAACCTTCTCCACCGGCTTGAAAGCGACCGAAGCCATGAGCCGCGCTACGTGGACGTTCTCAAGTCGGCCGGCGAGGAGTATACGGCCTGGATCACCGCCGCGGCGCTGTCGGCCAAGGGACACGAGGCCCATTACATCTGCCCCCAGGAAGCGGGGATGATCCTGAGCGATGAGTTCGGCAACGCGCAGGTCCTCCCGGAATCCTACGGGAACCTTCTCACGCTCAAAAACGCCCCGGGCATTTCGGTCTTCCCCGGGTTCTTCGGTTACACGAAGGCCGGCGACATCGCCACTTTCCCCCGCGGCGGTTCGGACATCACGGGGGCGATTCTGGCGGCGGCGGTGCATGCCGACACCTACGAGAACTTCACGGACGTGAACTCCGTTTTCGCGGCGGATCCGCGCGTGATAGGGAAGCCCTGGCCTATCCGGATACTGACGTACCGCGAAATGCGGGAGCTCTCCTACGCCGGATTCGCCGTTTTTCACGAGGAGGCCATCCGGCCCGCCGTCCACGCCAATATCCCCATCTGCATCAAGAACACCAACGATCCCAAGGCGCCGGGTACGCTGATCCTGCCGCACCGTGTGCATACCCCGGGCGAGGTTTCCGGTATCGCCGGCAGCGAGGGTTTCTGCAGCCTGTTCATCGAGAAATACCTCATGAACCGCATGGTTGGTTTTGGCCGCCGGATCCTGCGGATCCTGGAAGATGAGAATATTGCCTTCCAGCACATGCCTTCGGGGATTGACAACCTGTCGGTGATCATGCGCGAGGAGCGCTTTACCCCCGAGGCGGAAAAGCGGGTGGTGGCCCGCATCCGGAAAGAGCTGGAGCCGGACGCCGTGAACGTGGAGCGCGGCCTGGCGCTGATCATGCTCGTCGGCGAGGGGCTTTGCCACACGATCGGAATGGCCTCGCGCGCCACCTCCGCACTTGCCAAGGCCCGGGTCAACATCGAGATGATCAACCAGGGATCCACCGAGATCAGCATGATGTTCGGCGTGAAAAGCGGGGACCGGCCGGCGGCCATCCGCGCGCTGTATGACGAATTCTTCGGCCACAAGGAGCCCAGGGATGTTTGATCTTAAGAAACTGCAACAGATGCAGCAACAACTCCAGGAACAGATGGGAAACGTCCAGGAGGAAATGGCCGCCGAAACGGTCGAGGCGTCCTCGGGCGGCGGCGCGGTGACCGTGGTGGTCAACGGGAACCAGGAAGTGATGTCGGTGAAGGTCCGGCCAGACGCCGTGGACCCCGACGACCTGGAGATGCTGGAAGACCTCCTGAAGGCGGCGGTGAACGCGGCCCTGGACAAGTCCCGCGACGTGCGCCAGAAGGCGATGGGCCGGGTCACGGGCGGCATGCTTCCTCCGGGAATGAGTCTGCCGTTCTGAAGGAGTGCTGAGTGCTGAGGACTGAGTGCTGAGGACTGAGTGCTGAGGACTGAGTAACACGACTCAGACTGCATGGCCAACAGGAGGCACCACCTGCCGGCAAACAGTTGCCCGGCATGTGGTATCGAGCGTCAGAAGGATGGGCGTCTCTCATGATTACCCTGATCGAAGCACTGAACTACCGATGTCTGAAATATGTCCGCCAGGAGTTGGGGCCGTTCCATGCGCTGGTTGGGCCCAACGCCAGCGGGAAAACCACGTTCCTGGACGCGATTGCTTTTCTGGGCGACTGGCTTCGCGATGGATTTGAGGCCGCCGTGGGACGCAGAGGCGACGGTTTGCACGATTTGACATGGGGGCGGTCTGGAGACCGGTTTGAACTGGCGATTGAGGCGGTGCTGCCGGAGGATGATCTTCCGCCGATTGAAAGGGCAACGGCGGGTGAGTATGCCATTCGTTATGAAGTTGCTTTTGGCATTCACCCAAAAACGAACAAGGCGGGAATGATTGAGGAGCAAATACTTCTGACCGAGGATTACTCCATTGCGAATCAATTGGATCGGCCTTGTCTGGGTACAGGACTGCTAGCCCCAAAACGGGAAAATATCTGGAAGCGGTTGATTTCGGGAAACACCAAGGAAGACCATGCATGGTTGGCGCTCCTCGAAGTGCAGGAAGAAATAACTGGGCAAACATGCAAACCATATCCCGAAAAAACTATCCTCAAGCAATTGCCGCCGAAGGAGTTCCCCTCGGCTGCCTGGTTGGAGCATCTTCTTACCGACGGAGTGCATTTTCTCTCGCTTGAAAACGACGCCTTGCGTTCTCCTTCCGCTCCGGGGCAAGGGGCCATGTTGACCCGGAACGGATCAAACCTGCCCTGGGTCGTCTGGGAACTGGAAAAGGAGCATCCGGATCGCCACCAAGACTGGGTTCGGCACTTGCGGACGGCACTGCCCGAATTGGAGAGTGTTCGTACAGTGGAGCGTCCGGAGGATAGAAAACGCTATCTGATGCTGCGTTTCACGGGCGGGATGGAGATTCCCAGTTGGACGTTGTCCGACGGGACGCTTCGGATGATGGCTTTGACCATTATTCCTTACGCTTTCGACTGCCGGGACGTGTGGCTCGTTGAGGAACCGGAGAACTGCATCCA
>Ga0315279_10010670_pt1 | contig 10772 bp, 7 predicted proteins | sample YL17G06_20_MG_FD_203694 | JGI IMG/M metagenome (GOLD analysis project Ga0315279, IMG submission 203694) | Sediment microbial communities from Yellowstone Lake, YNP, Wyoming, USA - YL17G06_20 | ecosystem: Environmental > Aquatic > Freshwater > Lake > Sediment | place: USA: Wyoming | collected...
ATTCATTTTCCTTATCATAGTTCTCCTATCCGCTTTTTTCGGCAATATCCTTGTGGCCTTCATCACCTCTATTGTAGCAACGCTGTGTTTCGATTATTTCTATTTGCCGCCTATCGGAACATTTAATATCGCCTCTTTTTCCGATTGGATTTCATTAGCGGCATTCCTGCTGACCTCAGTGATAATCAGCCGTTTAACCGCATCGGCGGCTGAGAACAAGGAAAAAGCAACGATGCTTGACAATTCTTTAATTCAATTGAAAGAATTTGGAATATGGCTTTTGTCCATTCCCGGCGATCAGCTCACACTTTCAAAAACAGCTGAAGAAGCTCTCCGTATTTTTTCGCTGCAATACTGTTCAATTCATGTCTATGGTGAAGGAAAATGGCATCATTTTACTGGGGCCGCCGCCACATTTGATATTTTCCGGCAGATTGAAAATCAGATCAATTTTTATCAGGACCATAACGCGGATTTGACGGAAATAGTGGATGAGAACATGCTGGGTGTTCAGTACATGAAGATCGGCGAAGGCACAGCACCTCCAGCATTATTAGTTGTCAAAACCAACACTCTATCAACCAACACTATCAGTGCCATTGCCTGCATGATGGGCATTCGCTTGATGGAAATCATGAAGAACAGAATTCTCTAAGCGGGCATATCATTCAATTGATTTGTCGCAAGCTATGCATCCGGAAAGCAGTGCAATGGGTTCCCAAACCGATCAATCATCCATGCCAACTGATCGAATACGCGGAAAGCTCAAGATTTTTCTTGGGATGTGCGCGGGCGTGGGCAAAACCTACGCCATGCTCCGAGAAGGGAAAGACAGAATAGCGGAGGGCATTCATGTCATCGTCGGGTATGTGGAGACGCACGGCCGGGCGGAGACGGAGGCCCTGCTGCAGGGGCTGCCGATCGTACCGAGAAGAATGGTTGAATATCGGGGCATTGATTTGGAAGAAATCGATCTTGACGCTATTCTGGCGAGAAGGCCGGCCCTGGTAATCGTTGACGAACTTCCCCATACGAACGCGATCGGAAGCCGCCACACGAAACGGTATCAGGACGTTCTTGAATTGCTTGATGCCGGCATCGACGTTTTTACCGCCCTTAACGTACAGCACATCGAAAGCCGCGTCGATGTGGTGCAGAATATTGCATCCGTCAATGTCCGCGAGACCGTACCCGATTCGATGGTGGACCTTGCCGACGATATTCAGGTGATCGATATCACCCCCGAGGACCTTCGCGCCCGGCTTGCCGAAGGGAAGGTGTATCTGGGTGAGCGCGCGGCGACCGCCGCCGACAATTTCTTTCGCATCGAGAATCTCTCGGCATTGCGCGAAATCGCCATGCGGGTCATGTCCGAAAAAGTCGGGCAGGATGTCCATGAGGTGATGGCGGAGCGCCATATCCGGGGACCATGGAAGAGCTCCGAACGCTATATGGTAGCGGTGGGACCAAGCCCATTCTCCGAGCCGCTCATACGTTGGACGCGGCGGATCGCGTCCGCGACCCATTCGCCCTGGATCGCGGTTCATGTGGACACCTTCAGACCTCTTTCCGATGAGGAAAAGCAACGGCTGTCGCGGAACCTTTCGCTCGTGCGGCAGATGGGCGGGAAAACAGTCACGATCGCTTCCGAGGATGTCCCCTCGGCCTTGCTGCGCGTCGCGCAGGAGCAGAACATCACCCAAATTGTTATAGGTAAACCATTGGAGTCGCCGCTGGTGCGGCTGTTTACCGGCCGGTCGCTGGTCGATACGCTGATTCTCAAGAGCGGGGACATCGATGTCTGCGTCGTACGCGCCGAAAAAGGGCCGCGACGGCCACAACGCAAGCGCGCGTGGCATATGCCCGCAGCGTGGTATCGCGAAGTCGGCATCGGCTGTGTGATCATCGCGGCATGTACGGCGATTTTCTGGTCGGTCCGCGGCCTGACCACGTATTCTACAATCGCCTTGCTGTATTTATTGTCCATTGTCATCCTGGCAACACGGCTCGGCCGCCGGGCGATACTCATCCTTGCCGCCGTGACCGGTCTTCTTTGGAATTTCTTATTCATTCCTCCCGTATTCACCCTTCGAATCGGGAAGTTTAATGATCTCCTTATGTTTTGCATGTATTTCGTCGTCGCGCTGGTTGTCGGCCACCTTACCGCCCGGCTCCGTTTGCGCGAAATGTCGGAGCGCATGCGCGAGCGCCGGACAAGGGTCCTTTACAAATTAGCACAGTGCGTCGTTGAAAGCCGGACGCTGGATGAAGGGGTCCGCCTGGCGATCGCGCAAATCGATGCGGTGTTCGAGGGCCGCTCCGCGGTGTCCCTTGCGGCGGAGAATGGCGCGCTCATGGACGATCCTCACCCCGCGAGCACCTGGAGATCAGGCCCGAAAGAATCGAGCGTTGTCGCCTGGGTATTCGGTTCCGGCAGGCCGGCGGGACGATTTACGGATACGCTGTCGCAATCGGAGGGCATCCATGTTCCTTTGCGCACGGCCCATGGCTGTGCGGGCGTCCTTTCCCTTATGCTGCCGCCGCAATCAATCCTCGATGTGGGCCAGCGCGAACTTCTCGAGACCGTGGCCGACCATGTCGCCGCGCTCGTCGATCGATACCATTTAATTCATCATGCGAACGCGACGTCGATCGCGCAGGAATCCGAAAAACTTTACAAAGTTATATTCGACTGTCTTTCGCACGAGCTGAAAACGCCGCTGGCGATCATAACAGCCGCGACAAGCCAGGCCCTGGATACTTTCAGCAGAGGGGATCTTGCCGCGGGACGGGCCGCGCTCGATGAATCATCCATCGCCCTGGGTCGCTTGCGCCGGATCGTGGACAACCTGTTAGGCATGACGCGCATGGAATCCGAACAGGGAAAATTGGAACCGGTCTGGTGCGATCTTGAAGAGATCATTGCCGCCGCGCGCACGCAGGTATCCGATTCAATACGCAACCATCGTTTGAACGTTGCGCTGCCCGGCGATATGCCGATGATCCAGGCGGATCCTGTTCTCTTAGCCCATGCTATTTCAAATCTGCTTCTTAATGCCGCCCAATACGCTCCCGCCGGGAGCACGATATCGATCACGGCCGGCGCCGATGATGCCGCCGTCGTCCTTACGGTTTCAGACCAGGGAGAAGGTATTTCCCCGGAGGACCTGGATGGACGAATATTCCGGAAATTCCATCGGGGGCGCAATGCCCGTCCCGGCGGGATCGGTCTTGGTTTGTCAATCGTTTACCGGTTTATGGAACTTATCGGCGGATCGGTGACCGCCGCCAATAATGAAAACAGCGCCGGCGCGGTATTTACGCTGGTATTTCCCCATAAAAACCGGAACCCGGGGGCGGTCCATGAGTGAGAGCTCTCCATCGCTCGTTGCCGTTATCATTGATGACGAGCCGCAGATACGCAAACTTCTCGCGACATCGCTCATTTCGGAATGCTATGCGGTTTACGAGGCGGAAAGCGGCCAACTCGGATTGATGGAGATAGCGTATCGGAAACCGGATGTTGTTCTTCTCGATCTGGGATTGCCGGATATCGACGGGATTGAAGTCATCCGGCGCCTGCGCGAATGGAGCGCCGTTCCCGTGATTGTGTTGTCGGTCCGGGAAAGCGTGGAAGATAAAGTCAAAGCGCTGGATGCCGGCGCGGATGATTATCTGACAAAGCCATTTCATCCGGCGGAGCTTTTCGCGCGCCTTCGGGCCGTTGTCCGGCATGCGCACGGCACGACAACGCCGACCGAAATTGCGACCGGCGCGCTGAAAATCGACCTTTCTTCGCGAACGGTTTGCATAAACAATGCCGAAATACATTTGACAGCAACGGAATATGCGCTTCTTAAGCTGCTTGCTCTCAATATCGGCAAGGTCATTACGCAAAAGCAACTCTTGCGCGAAGTCTGGGGCCCGGCGTCGGAGGAAAACGCCCATTATCTGCGGGTGTATATGAGACATTTGCGAAAGAAAATCGAAGCGGACCCATCATTGCCCAAATTGCTGATGAATGAACCGGGAATCGGATACCGGTTGATGCGCATTTCAAGCGGGAATGATTGAGCATGGGGGATGGATATCCCGGGATTTCCATTCCCTGGAGCGCAGGCATCACTATCGCACCACCACGCGCTGCGTCCGCGTATCCGCACCCGCGGTGACGGTCACGAAACAGACGGCGCCGGACGATCGGGCGACCCGATACGACGCCGGCTTTGTTCCCGAAAACGCAGCGATGATGTTCCCCAGCGCGTCACATACGGTGATGCAATGCAGGCCGGCTCGATTGCACTCGATGCGCAGACCGCCGTCGGTTGACGCAATGCGCTCCAGAGGACGCGCGGCGGAAGGCGTCGCGATCGGGCCGGATATCGCATTGACCGGCGGATTCACCACGCCAAATGCATCGAAGACCGTGGTGATATTCCCCGTCTGCCCGGCGTCGGCATACGGGACCATGACGATCGATCCGCCGCCGGATTTCTGTATGTTGTACACCTGATTGCCAACCCATCCCGATGGCAGCGTTGTGCCGGAGACCGCTGAACTCGTGGCAAGCACCTGCGGCCCGCGCGCCGCGTAGATTTTGCCGGGATAATTGCCATATCCGTAGGTTTCCACGCGATACGGCATCTGCATCACGATCGAGACCTGGTCGCCCGGCTGCCAGGTGCGCGAAATGTCAAGGAATTGCCCCTGGGTCGCCGTGTATACCTGCCCGCCGGCCGTGGCGCGATAATTTTTGCACCACCACGGCACGCGCAATCTGAGGGTAAAGGTCGATGCGGAGGCGGGAGTGAGAGTGGCGGTGACATTGCCGCTTGCCGGATAATCGGTGACGATCCGCATGGTGGTGTTGACCGTGCCGGCGCCGACCTTGACAGGAAGGTCCCAGGTCCCCGGCAGGTAGAGGCTGATCATGGGATTGCCTCGGAAAAGGCCGACGCTGTACCAGGGAATGCGGGCGATGGCGCGCGGCTCGCTGGGCGAAGCCCAACCCATGTAGTCCATATTTCCGGTGAGGTTGACATCATAAGCGCATTCGCCGTTCCGCGGGTTCTGTCCGCCGATGAGAGCATTATAAATCGTCCGTTCCATCTCATCGGCGTATTTGATATTGCCGGTGACGCGGAAGAGTTCCCAATTAAGGATAAGCCACTGGAACGTTGCGCATGCCTCCGCTCCATTGGCAGTCCAGGAAACGTTGAAGTCGTCCGCTATTTCTTCATTCTGCGCGAACTGCCCCGTCGGATAGAGATGACGGCGCGTGATGTCATACCAGGCATTTTCGCCGGTTTTCAGGTATTTCGGGTTTCCGGCGATGCGATATTGACCGACAACGCCGCAGATCGATCCGAACGTTTCGTATGCCTTCCATCCGGCAAATCTACAATTCGTGCCGGTATCTTGCGTCAAGTTAATCAGGCCGGTGCTGTTGTTCTGCCAATAATCGGCGCTGGTCTGCATCAGGTTCATGATAGATGCGCACAGGTCCTGGATTTGCTGCTCCCCGGTAAGCCGGTACAGATCGTTGATCGCCCAGGTCGCGCTGATCGAATTAAGGCCACCCCACCAGTTGTTGGTGAAATCACTCGCGGAGGTGGCAAAATATTTATCGTGTAACCATTCGCCCATGCGCCGCGCGGCGTGGAGTCCGGCCGTGTCGCCGGTGGCTTGATAATAGAGAAGCATGCCGATCATGACGTATTTCTGGTTCCACATGTCCCAGCCCTGGAATCGGTAACTCGCAGCGTAATTGCTCAGATAACCATCGGACAGTTGCGTTGCCACAAGTTTTCCAGCATAATCGTCAAGCCGGGTTTTAAGCGTCGCGTTCTTTGTATACGGCCATGCCAATGCCATGGACTCAAGGAGCTTGCCTGCCTGCTCCGCACTCCAGTTGCCATCGTCCTGGTTTTTGGCCTTAAAGGAACTGACAAATCCATCATATCCTGTGTTGTTCATGAAGCTCACATTTGTGTCCATGCGCCGGTTCAGCAGGTCTCCCGTCGCGCGGGTGGTGGGCGGATAGAAGACGGCGGAATCGGTGACCGCATCGAACGCCGAGTGCATGACTTGCGCATTGGCTGCCTGGAATCCTGCACTGATGATCACTGCCGCGATAATTCCCAGATTGCGCATACGCCGGCTCCTTTTGAGAATAATGGGTGAATTCCAGGAGATGTCGTTAATCTACCAGCATAATCCATCCCGGTTATTGCTTTATGGTTCTTCAGTCTAGTATGTTATATACATGGGATCACGAGGTCACGAACGCCTGTTCCAGAATATCGCGCGCCAACTGTCCCGGAAGATCTCTGATGAACCGGCCTATCGACTTGCGCCGATAATCCGCCTTGCTGAAGAATTCGGCGTGTCGTACCGGACCATGTGGAAGGCCGTCGGGCTGCTTGCCGATGAGGGAAAAATCGCCCGTTGGAAAGGCAAGCGGATCACTCGTTGCGCCGCAGACGATCCGGACACCGGCCGCGACACCCCGGTCCGGCGTTTGTTCGCGAAAATCAAGGACCGGATCCTCAACGGCTCCTACGTCGTGGGAGAGGCGCTGCCCAAATTCGACCATCTGATAAGCGAAGAACGCGTCTCGCGCTTCACCATAAGCGCCGTCATGCGCCGGCTTGCGGATGCGGGACTGATCCACAAGCGTGGGCGGCAGTGGATCGTAGGTCCGGAGCGCCGGCGCCGGCCCGCGCAGGCGCACGCAGGCGAACACTCCCCCATCGCCATTCTCCTGACCAACGATGAATATTCGGCGTACAAGGTCTTCTCCGGCGCGTTCTTTGCCTCATTTGTCAATCAATTCAACACCGAACTGATCAAGCACGGGATCCGGCTTGTTTTCTTGCATTATAATCCGCCCGTTAATCCGGAATCCATAATGCCATGGGGTCTGGAGACGGCGCATGCCTGCATCAAATCCTGCGGCGACCGCTATTGCGGGGCGCTCATCGCGGATATTTTTCCGTCAATCGACACCTACCGGCCCTGGACGCATGCATTGTCGCAGGAAGGAAAAAAGCCGGTGGTCTATTTCGATACCGCCGACGTGGGAAATGAAATCACGCGGGAGAATCTGGGATTGAAATCCGGGCTTTTCCGCCTGCATTTCGATGAAGCCGCGACCGTTGAAACAGCATTGCAGGCGCTTGCCACAGCCGGACATGCGCATATCGCGTTCTCCACGTTCAAGGAATACCGCTCCTGGTCGGACCGCAGGTACGATCTGGCCGTGGACCTGGCGCGACGCAAATTCCCCGGCATGAAAATCGATGCGTATTTCCACGACGAACCGTTCTGGGACCCGTCGGGTGAAACGGATGTTGACAAAATCGCCACGTTTACCAAGCAGATAGAAGAATACATGCGCGGCCAGGAAGCCCGCGCATCCGTTCCCGCGCGCCGCTCGCACCTGCAGCGCATATGCGCGCACACGCCGTCCGTTGACGCGCTGCTCAAAAGCGGCGCAACGGCCGTGATGGCCGCCAACGACCGTCTGGCGCACCTGCTCTGGCTCTGGTGCACAACCGCGGGCTTTGATATCCCGGCCCGACTGTCCATTATCTCATTTGACAATATCCCGGAATCCATCTATTTCCCCATCACCACCGTGGATTTCGGCTTTGCGCGTCTGGGCTACCTTGCCGCGCATATACTGATAGGCGACGTGCCCGTTACATGCGATAAAGCGGGAGCCATCCCGGCAGTGCCGATTTTGATTGAAAGGGGAAGCGTTATGGGGAGAAATGCATCTTCACCACGAAGAAGCGAAGGAACGAAGGAAGAAAAGGCGGGATATTGAAGCAGGCTGATTTCGCGAGGATAGGGAGATGAGATGCCAACGGGATTTCGAATATTCACGCAGCGAATCGAATGTTCGCCTTTGGAATCGGAAAATGTGGCTATACTATTCAGATGCAAATATCAGATACTATTTGCATATCCAGATTGAATATTGTATTTATCTTCAATGATTTTTATTGCCCTACTATGTGCCACTACAAGGTAGGCCTGCAGATCCCTTCGATTTCGCCGAATTTACCAAACTCACTGGAAAGGAATTTGATGTCAAACGCCATTACTCTTATCGAGATTAAAAATCTTATCCATCATATCAGAGGGAAGGCGGTTATGCTGGACCGGGACCTGGCTGAACTTTACGGAGTCGAGACCAGAGCCCTTAACCAAGCGATAAAACGCAATTCCACACGATTCCCGGAAGATTTCATGTTTTCGCTAACCCGAGAGGAGATTCAAAGGATATCACAAATTGTGATATCCTTGAAGTTCTCTAAAAGCGTCAATGTTTTCACGGAACAAGGTGTTGCAATGTTATCAAGCGTCCTGAATAGTGAGCAAGCTATTCAAGCAAATATCCATATCATGCGGGCATTCGTACAGGTCCGTCGTCTCGGCATGACTATTGTTGATATCAGACGCAAAATCGACAACATGGAAAAGAAGTACGACCACCAGTTCAAGGTCGTTTTTGATGCTTTCCGCCAGTTTCTTAGCCCGCCACCGCAGCACACGCCAAAGTACAAGATGGGATTTGGGCCTTCGCGGAATACCGACTGATTTTCATATACATCGCCAAGCCACAGAATGCTTGATCGCGGGATTTGTTCCGCGGGCTGGATTCCGCTGTATATAATTTCAATTTATTGAGAATATTGTAGACAGAGAGTATTGCTGCAATATTTCTGACTTAAGGATCTTCTATCCGGACGTTGCTCATCAAAATATGTTAATTGGATTTTATATAGAGAATAATCATGATTTGCTGCTTGATAATCTATGGGATTTTTACCTATTTTGTCAAATGATATTGTAAATGAAAATATTTGAGATTTACCCGGTTCGAGCATCAGGTAATCATTTCCATTGCGAAGTCTTTCTTTTTCCAAGTATCTATCCAACAGGTAATAGCGCTCACCTAAGGCATTTTCTATTGAAACAATCCAGCAATTAGCTGTAGGCACAAAACTTGTAACATTGGTATATTTAACAATTGCGATTTTTTTATTCCCATAATTAATTAATTCTACATGTATAACAGCCTGAGGATTCGAACTTTTAATAGTATCGTTTTCAACTTTAATCGAAATTGATGCCTCGCAATTATTGCTGCAAATAGGCTGCAATACTTTTTTCTCTGCACAATTACTGCAATATAATAAACCGACTGCAATAATGATTTTCTTCAAGCTGTCCATATGCTTTCAACCAGTCATATTTACATTCCTTGATTCGAGGCTATTCGCAAAATGAATTGCTTTGCAGGAATTCATATTATGTTCCACTGCTATCATGCGGCAACTCTCATTTATCTACCAAAATAGCTGATCATGAAGCGATATCACAGATTGTGATATCCTCGGCAACTGGAGAATACAGATTTAAATCGTACCCTATAAAACAGGGAAAGTCTCTATCTATGGGTGAGTTTCTTCTGGATTTCGATTCCTCACCTTTTCAACGAACTCAAATACTCCACCGCGCTCCGATTTCAGCAATAGAATTCCTGCACGCGCATAATGATATCGTAACCTTCCAATTTGCAGACATCATCAAAGCATTTGAGCGCAGGATGGTCTTCGGGAAGGATCTGATAATTCCGGTTGACTGATCCGATCACCATGTCCTGTCCCAGGGGCATGGCGCGGGTGAGAAACGCGCTCTCCAGCGGTCCTTTGACCGGCGATCCGTCTCCGCGCCTGGATGGCAGCATGACCGTGAAGTTGCTCAAGCCCACGGAGCGATGGCATTTGGCGAACATCGGATCATTTTTCAGTAGGCGCAACGATTCCATGAGTTTGCGCGTATAGCCCTCGGTATCGCTGCCGATGGGCGCAATGCCAGGATCAATGATGCAGTGCCCGGGAGGAATATGGTATTGACTATCGCGCAGCGTTGCGATCAAATGTTGCGCGGTTGCATGCGTCTCCGCGGCGCTGCGGTTCGGCTTGGATACGCCGTTCTCCACCCGTTCGGAGACAATCAGGATTGGCATGAATGGCCGCATTGCGTACAGGTCCAGCATTGACATGCGCAACATGGAGATGGAATTGAGGATGGGCATGGCCCCATTGGTTCGGTTGGGATCATAGGCGCGCAAGCCGGCTTCGGCGATCGCAGGATCGGGTGTATCGATGGAGAGCGGCTTTGCGGTCACGCTCTGCACCTGACGAACGATATCGGCCATGAATTCCGGGCTGCGCTGGCCGACGTTGACGTCGATGAATTTGGCGCCTTTTTCGTCTTGCGTTTTTGCAAGCGCTTTGATACCTTCAATATCATTGGCCTCATACAGTTTTTTCGTGGAAGGGACCGAATCGTTGATCGATTCGCCGATGATGGAGAGACCCGCGAGAGGCATATTGCTCCTTTGAAGAAAATCTGATTGCAGCACTGGACCTTAAGAATCATGTCATTGCGAGAAGCGCAGCGACGAAGCAATCTCTCTTCTATACGAAAAACGCGAGATTGCTTCGCTCCGCTCGCAATGACGGACGCGTTTTTTCTAGGTTCCAGTATATTGAAGAAGCCTGAAATTCGATTTCAATGCATTTTGATTCCCCGCAGACCCCGTCACACCTGCCGGCAACTTAAAATCCCCATAATCATTTAATATATATGCCAGTAATGGCAATCATGCAATATTATTTCTATCCATTGCTGATCATCTGATTTCATGAAATAGTTGATTGATTTTAATAACATCACTTCACATCATATTATGC
>Ga0315279_10010671_pt1 | contig 10772 bp, 10 predicted proteins | sample YL17G06_20_MG_FD_203694 | JGI IMG/M metagenome (GOLD analysis project Ga0315279, IMG submission 203694) | Sediment microbial communities from Yellowstone Lake, YNP, Wyoming, USA - YL17G06_20 | ecosystem: Environmental > Aquatic > Freshwater > Lake > Sediment | place: USA: Wyoming | collected...
CAACAACTCTACTATTCCGGGCGGCCTCGCGATTGTCGGCTGTGACGTTGATTGCATAGTTCTGCAATTCCTCGCGGCGTTTCTGGCGCGGCTCGCTAGCTGTGATCTTGGTCGGGTCCACCAGTTTCTGTGATAGAAGCCTAACGATCATGGCTTCACCCATCACTCCACCGCCTATGAACGAAATAGAGTCCAGCAATTCGCTTCTCCGGCTACGAACATTTCTAACTTCGACATTTGACATGTTAGGTTGAATGGCGATATGTTCCGATCAGAGGGCGAAAGGGCTTTCCACCTAACATGCGAGTAGGGATTTCGTGTGTGTGCACCATTATACCCACACAAACACGAAACCTCTAGGAATCATGTCTCGGTAGGTCTGAACACGCGAGGACCAAATACCCGTTCGTGGATTCTCTTCCGGTGTTCACAATGGTATCAGTAAACGTAGCTTTTCGACGCGCATTGAAACAGCTAGAACACTCTGGTATCCTGCTAGAATCTGACGCGCGGTTGCCCAGCGTGGTCACAATTGTTACCGGTGGTCCCGTCCGTGGGTCCTGGTGGGGGCATCCTCAAGGGCACGAAGTGTACGCAGTATGTAAACGCCTAGTATCCCATTCCGACGTGATCGTGACAAAGCTTGTTTCTGGAAAGGTGACGTACGTTCATCGAAGGCTTTGGCCAGCATTGGTTGCGATAGGTTCTGCACGAGAGATTTGGCAAGTAAGGGAGCTTTCTCGCGCAGCTCGAGATTTATTGGCTTTAGTTGATAAGGCTCATGAGATTCGAACAGATCGCGTCTGTGCGGCCAAAGGCATGAAGATAAGGTCGATTGGCGATGCCGTCCGTGAACTGGAAGCTAGGCTCCTCGTACACAGTATAGAGATCCACACCGAACTTGGAGCGCACGCGAAGCAATTGCAGACTTGGAATGAATGGAGAAAGGAGGTTGGTCTCGCTAAAAAGGCAAATCCTCCCTAACTTGCAAAGAAGACAATCGAGAAATTAGTACTTGATCTTAACTTGCGTTTTGCCGCAAAAGGTCGACTGCCCTGGGTTTCTTAGAAACCTTCGTTTGTTTCGTGTGTTTGCGTGTTGGCGCGTCCGCCGGGAACCGCAACATTTCTGTCGCTAAAAGTGGGCCGCCAATCCTCCGATCTGCTGGTTCGATTCCTACGAGACATGTACCTGGCAACTTAGTATTTGTCCTCGCGAGCGAATTCGGTCTCTTGCTTCCCCGGAGAAGACGGTTCAGAAGAGTGTCGGCCGACGATGGGCTGTAGTCATTCTCGCACAGGCCTAACTAGGATTCCGGTCATCTAGCTCATCTATCGATAGATCTTATGCGTTCCCGCGGCCATAAGTTCGATGACCTTGGCGGCGAAGTCCACTCTGTAGATGATACGGTCTTGCAAGCCAATTTCATAAGAGTAAAACCCCTCCCATCGACCGTGCAATCGGTGGCCTAGCTTTCGCGGATCTTCGCTTCCGGCAAGCCCCTGGATCGCTTCTTCTATTTTCCTTCTGATTTCAGGAACTAACTTTCTGCAGTCACGTCTGAACGCGTGAGTAGGAATAACATTCCATGCCAAGCGTATTGCCTTTCAGCTCAGGACTGCAACCAATCAATGGCTTCCTTTGCTGTCCTGAATCTTCTGGCGCGTCCTTCTCTAATTTCTCTTTCACCTTCACGAATACTGGATTCTAATTCTTCGCTTGACATGACCTCGACGGTTGCCCATATCTCGTCCTCAGGGATACCTTCCCTGACAGCCTTCATGACGAACCTGAAAATGTCCTCGAATCTGTCTCTGTCAAGGATAACGCGCTGTTCAGTCAAACGCGACGCACCAGATAGGCGTGTGCATACGTCGTTGGACCAAGCCTTCTATTATAGGTTTAGACCTACGGGTGCCTCAACAAGACGAAAGGAACCAGAGAAGCACACTGTTATTTCGAAAACCGCGCCTAGGTATCCATGTATGAAACCACTTTGCGAAAAACCGCGGGACACACTCGCAGCCGGATAGCCACTATCTTGCAGTGTTACGAAGATCCGGCACAAATCGGGAACAAAGAATTCTGGCGGGCCCGCCGGGATTCGAACCCGGGGCGTTGGCTTGGAAGGCCAATGGGCGTACAGAAACGCAATGTCAGGCGTTGACCGGGTCTCTGGAAGTGAAGGGATGCTGTAGATCCCTCCGAACAATAGGTTTGCTGCATAGGCAAAGCTGGGAACAGGGTCAGCATGGCTCGTTTAGCTTCGGCCAACTCCCCGCACTGCTTCCTCTTCTCTCTGATTCTTGAGGACTTGGCGTTCTAGATCCTGTCTTGAGGAAGGATGTTGGAAGCTGCTGATGAGTTGACTCCGATGGGTAAGCTACTTGTGCTCGTTGATCATGCACCTCGTTGCCGTTGCGGAGGGAACTGTGAAACCCTTCAATACTTGGCGAAGGAGCTAATCGAAGCCCAGTCACAAGAACAGCCGCTGTTATTTCCCAATAGACCTAGTCAAGTTGACCTGGAGAGGCAGTCAGAAGCTGGTACTCTAGTGAGCTGGTTCCCGAAAGACTGATGGAAGAAAATGGTTGGCGGAGAGCAGCGTTTTGACACGTTGCCCTCGGGAAGAAAGTGTGAACCTACGCTTGGTACTCTTCAGAGACCCTCTCAGCGCGGCTCGATTCGTCACCGACGCGCATCTTCACCTTGCGCTTCTTTTTCGCTGACTTCTTTTTCTTTGGCAATCTCCCACCTCCATTCACGTACTTTTTCTTGTCTTCTTGCGATGGCAGAATGGGCTGACTCTCAGCAGAACGTGTCTCGCAACTGAATAGCGAGGCCTCTGACGATATCAAGCTTGCCATGACTTCCAGAGATGCTTCCTGATGCGTGCATCAAGTTCACGTCCGTCGAGATTGCAGGATCACAGGCTTGTGCGAGTTGAAGGCCGCATACTCCACATCAGAGATGTGCACGTTGTGGATGGCAGCCCTCTATTGGATTTGTAACCATATGTTTCAGAGTTCGATGGTCGAAAAGCTGAGAAAATAGGATGGCTATCCAGAGTAGCGACCGACGCACATCACGTGAAGGCAGATAGGCGATTTGAGTGACTACGCCGGGGATGGGAATTCTCCACCGACATAACGCCTGTGTGCAATTGCTGCTCAAACGTATCTTCTATATTCCTTGACATATCTTTTGAAGAACCATTGCAGAAATATCGAGTCTTGTCTTTTGACCTGCGATCTTTCCAGGGCGTTGTAGTAACTGTTCCTGTTCTTGTATGGGATGTTGAGCATAGGAAAACTCTTCCTATTGAGAACGAAATTCATGATGAGCCTGCTTATCCTTCCATTCTCATCCGCAAAAGGATGTATTGTGACGAACTTTAGGGGGGCCAATCCCGCCAGTTCCACGGGATGAAGTTTTTTCCTGTTTCGTTCGTACCACTTGAAGAATTCTCTCAGCAAAGGATAAACTTCTGCAGGCGAAGGAGGAACAAACTTGCTTCCTGAAATAGCGACTTGGTGTTGCCTTACTCTTCCCGCGATGTCTTTCTTTGTGGACTCGAATAGTCTCTTATGCCAGTAAAGGACCGTTTGAACGGATAGGTCCTTGCGAAATCTCAAAATCTCGTAAAGAATTTTCTGGTGAGCCTCAGCTTCTTTGATATCTTGAACTGGTTTGCCAAGGGGAGTTACTCCCATTTCGAGAAGGTTTGCTGTCTCTCTCAGAGTTAGAGCAGATCCTTCTATCCTCTGAGTGTCGTATGTGAACCTTACAGAGAACTTTCTCAGTTCTTCTTCCCCTGCGGACTTCGGCATCAACCTTCTTTCTTTGGCGAAATTCCTTCTTATGCTGTCGAATGTCTTGAACCACCTCTCCTCGTATATGTCATGCAGGAAATCCTTCTTGATCTCCTCTATTTTCTTAGGCAGCGCCTTGCCCAAGTAGGTCTCCTTCTTCTCAACCCTCCCGTTCATTCTCACGCTGTGCTCAAGGTAATAGTAGGTCCTGCCTCCAATCACCCTCTTCTTGACGGTTACCACAGCAGTCTTTACCCCTACAAATCACACAAAATACACTTGCTTTCTTAAATGTAGGGGTAAGCCATTTCCTCTCAAGTCTTTCAGCTTTTCTGCGCTTGGGCTGGTGGTTCTGCTCTTTCCTAAGATTCTCTAGGCCGCGCCCTTGCAAGCCCGGAAAGGACGTAACCTTCGCTGAGAGCCAAGAAGTCCTACTCATTCCATGTGCGCGAGGCCGAATTTTCGCTGCCGGAAATTGCCAGACTTCCAAGCCTCTAGATGAGCAAAATAGGCCGCTTTGTAACACAGATCCCTATCGAATGTAATACTCAACGGGTATAGGGGTGTGTGTCTGTCAGAGTTGGTGCGGCCGCCGGGATTCGAACCCGGGTCGTTGGCTTGGAAGGCCAATGGACGCGAACACGCAATGTCCTAGACCAGGCTAGACTACGGCCGCCGTAACATTTTAGCAGACTGGCCCTGATTTTATGTTTGGTTTGGCTTGGTTGCTACTGAGTTTCTTGAGCGGATGGGTAGGCGTTCTGAGGCCACGAGGGCCACGTATGCGTGTGGTTTGGATGCGTTCGCGCGGTGTTTTGATGTTCAATCAGTTGACCTTCTTACTGCCAAGATCAAGTCCAGCGAGCTTGATGCCTACAAGACGTTAGATAAATTCGTTGGTTGGCTGGCTGGAAACGGTGCCGCCCCAAAAACAATCTGGATCTACGCGGGCGCAGTCAAGTCTCTACTGGAACATGAGGATGTGCTTCTCGATAGACGCAAGTTGCGGAAAGTCCAGTTACCGGCGAAGGTCGAGGTCTCTATTGATAGGATCCCAACTAGAGAAGAATTGCGCGGTTTGATTTTGAACTCTGGCCCTGGAACTCGTGCCCTAATCGCTCTCTTAGCCTCGTCAGGTCTCCGAATTGGTGAAGCGGGAAACCTACGCATAGGAAACTTGGAGCTACTGTCGAACAAGATCACAGTAATCGCCAACAAAACGAAAAGTCGACGGACCCGCGTAAGCTTCATAACCGATGTTGGTCAATAGAGGACCTTGTAATCTATTTCGTTCATTTCGCCTTCATCAACTTTTCGAGGGTTAGCAGGATTGGTCTTGATCGTTGCCGCGCTACTTCAATCTCCTACGGACTGCTTAGAACTCGCCGAACAGTCATTTTTTTCGCGTGGGTGGGCCTAGTGGTGCGCACACACACTGAAGGGATCTTAGAAGTGAGTTGTCCACAAAGGCCTCGATAACACGATTTAGCGCGCTCGCTTAGCTCAATGGCTTTAAGACTGAAACCGCGAAGTCTTCAACTGTTGATCTTCTTGAAATTGAGAGGCCTGCATTTGCGTCTCACCTACAGATGCGACTTGGAGTGTGACCACTGTTTTGTTTGGGGCAGCCCGCGGCAAAGCGGCACAATGACTTCGCAAAAAGTCCGGCGGATTATGAAGGAGGCGAAGGAGGTTAGCACTATCAAATGGATCTTCTTTGAGGGGGGAGAGCCCTTTCTGTACTACCCTGTTCTGGTGGAAGGAGTTCGATGGGCCGCAAACTTGGGGTTTCAAGTCGGAATTCTGTCGAACTGCTACTGGGCGACGGATTTGGATGATGCTCTGGAATGGCTCAGGCCGTTCGCAGGATTGGTACAAGATTTCTCAGTTGGCAGTGATTTGTACCACTACAGCGAGAAGTTCAGCAAGCAGGAAAGGAATGCATGCGCCGCAGCCGAAAGGCTCGGTATTCCAGTCGGAGTTATCAGTATTGCACAACCTGATGCAACCAGTTCAGCCTCGCCTCTAGGGCAACTTCCCCCCGGCGAATCAGCAGTCATGTACCGCGGACGAGCCGCGGTAGCACTTGCCACAAGAGCTGCCGGACGACCTTGGAGGCAGTTCACAGAATGCACACGCGAAGAATTGCGTGATCCCGGGCGAGTGCACGTAGATCCTTTCGGAAATCTGCACATCTGTCAGGGTATCTCGATAGGTAACCTGTTCCTCACATCACTGGGAGAGATCTGCGACGCATATGATCCAGATTCGCACCCGATTACGGGTCCGCTGCTTGATGGCGGCCCGGCCGAATTGGTGCGCCGCTATGAGTTGCGTCATGAAGAAACCTATGCCGATGCATGCCATTTGTGTTACGAATCCCGAAAGGCATTGCGCGCGCAATTCCCGGCGATTCTTGGGCCAGATCAGATGTACGGTGTGGCAGAAAGGCCATAAAGTTCCATCTTCGGGAATGACTCAGGACATCCTTCGCTAATGAGATTAGTTAATGGACACTTCCCCAACGACGCAAGCTGGTGGAGATTTTGTGTGTGGGTCTAAAGGTGCGGGCAACAGAATTTGAACCGTAACCTATCACCCGCTAGACCACAAACCCGCTAAAACCTCACGAAAAACGCGCCATAAACCAGGCTAGACTACGGCCGCACTATAGTCTCTGAGTACGCCCATAGATTTCGGCTTTTCAATAATAAGCTTGGTTTGGAGCAGCGGGTGGGTCACTGTCTTCCTAACCAAATTCGTGTTATTCTATGAAGAGCGAGTCAATTGAGCGCGGTAGAAACCATTTGAATTTCGATGATTTCTCTGAGGGTTGATGAGGTTCTGAGACCATGGAGTGACGGATCAGAAACTTACGATCGAGACCTGTCAGGATCAATCATGACGAGATCCCTCCGCCTCCGCCGGCGTTTGTCTTGCCACTGATCCAACCCGTCCTGCCGAAAATGGAGATTGACCGTGGGGGGTTGAGCATGATAGTGGTCTCTTCTTCTAATCCTCTAAAGGGGCAATATCCATCAGTATCTGGGATTAGCGCTCTCAACTGCTGAAGGCGCGATCCTCTGCAGGGTAAGTCGCAAGCGCGAGTGTTGGGCCTGCAACAGATCTGACCGATCCTGTAAACCAGAAAGTCGAAGAAAGCAGGCGCTGCAACTCGATGATTGCTTTGTCTTTCTCCCCACTTGTTCCAGACTTCGCGCCACGCCCGAGAAGCGACTTTGTTCATGAGGTTGTACTGATAGCAGTAAACGTCAAGGTAGCTGGTCAAAAGGGGGATTCGACTCCTCAGGATTCCCAATCTCAGTGCAATCCTCATCGTATTTGCATCACTACTGACATCAAGGCCCTCAAGATTGCTAAGATTTGACCATACTCCCAATTCATACAAGTCCCTGATCAGCATATTCGCCTTCTTTTCCGAAAAACCCAATGATCCCTTGAACCTCTCATGAGGGTTGTCAACCAGATTGTTTCTGATCTCGACAGCGTTTCGTCGATGAGCGTCAGGTATGTTGCGCGCTTGGCCATCATAGTGTTCTAGGAGCAATTCCGCGCAAAGTCGTGCAAACTTCCTTCTCTTGTCGTACTGGCTCTCGGCTCCTAGTTCTCGCAGCAACGAATCTATTACTTCACCCTCCTCTGCTATGCGCGAAGCATCGAAAAGTTCAGGGTGCCTGCTCGCTACCTGATAGGGAGATTGCCTGAGCCGAATGGTGAAATCCTGAACAGCGGTAAAAAACCTAGCATTTGCTATTAGCTCCGGAGTCAGGGATGTGATCCCGTCTAAGTTGGGGCGTAGTCGGTCTGCGTGTGTAGCGAACAAAATCTCCAAAATATCTGCGACCCGCGCGCATTTCGGTTCATCAATTCTAAGGTCAAGCAATTGCTCATGGTTGTCTCTCCAAAACCTATGGTACGCCGAAATCGCATCTCCTTGCAGTTCGTCCGTGGTCACATAGAGAAACTGATTCATTGCCCATAGTAGTTTTGCGACTTTGTCAAGATCTTGTTCCGATCTTTCAAGCGTGAACCTCTCTGCCTCGTCAAACAGGCCCAGGCATCTCAAAGTTTTTCTTCCGAATGTCTCAAAATCCTTCAGAGGGGCCACCGTTGGAATGCAATAGACATCCTGCTGGAGATGAATCTTTCCAGCGGGTTCCGAGAGGGATGTCTCTAGGTTAAACCCACCACTTTGAGCTGAGTTTGAGTCTCTTCCTCTCTGAATCACTGTCGGGTTTTCTGAAGATATACAGATGCTCGTGAGCGATTCTGTAAAAGCTCAGTTTCGAACTTCGCCAGCGTTCTCTCGTTGTCTTTGTTTTCCATTGCAGTTTGATTATGTCTTCGTTCAGTACAAAACCTACTTCAAGGAACTGCTGTAACACTCGTACGGAGATCGGCACGTAGTGCCTATGTTTCCTGGTGTCTCCGATTAGGATCGCGCAGTATTGACCTTTCTTTAGTACCCTGAAACATTCATCTGCTACTTCTCGCATCCCTTGAAAGAAATCGCTTAATTTGCGGAGAGCTGAGAGGTCTCCTGGGAGCCGTTCGGCGTATGGAATAATGTACGCATAAGGCGGATGTGTGGCTATCAAGTCGACTGATTCGTCAGACACTGCTTCGAGCTTTCTTGCATCTCCGAGGTAGGTCTTGACCGACAAATCTGTCGGGTAGTCCGGATCAACCGGCTTGAATCCAAAGTTCAGCCGATCCAATGTGACCATGATTGCGTCTCGGTTAATGTCGACTCCGACGGCGTTTCTACCTAGAAGCTTGCATTCAACCAATGTTGTACCGCTGCCACACATTTGGTCCAGAACAACGTCCCCACGCCGAGTATACCTGTGAATCAAGTTCCTAGGTATGTAGGGCGACCAATTGCCCCGATAGTTTCCTACATGAGTTGCCCAGTCGCCTCTGTTGGGAAAACTCCACACAGTTTCGGTCTCGTAAGTGTAATCCTTCGGTGGCCCGAAGCTCTGAATGTTCCATGGTTTGCCGATCTGGACCTTCACTTCCTCGATCTGCACTTCTTCGGTCTCTTTTACGAATTGCTCGTAGTGGGCGGGCGTGACAAGTTGCATAGACTGGTATGATTGCTCTCTCTCTAGCATCTCGTACACTTTTCTCCGCGCCAACCTTGTTCGCCGAACTTTTAACATTCGTCCCATGCGCAACGTATTGCCCTACCGAGTATGCTCGGCCGAACCTGTTCAGGAAGATTCGCGAAAGGCGTTTAGCAAAGTCCGGACAGAAAGCTGTCGGCGCATCACACCAACCGTTGACCCGTTGGTATGACCACTTGTCGTTTTGTTTAACGCGCCTGAGATATCCAGCTTTGACCAATCGCAGTAAGTGACTTGTGATTTTGTTGGTCTTGTCGGGGGCCGCTTTTTGTTGCAATGCCGCGGCGGCTTCATCCAGAGTCTTGGGAATTCTTCCCATGGTGTATCAAACATCAACTTCCTCGTAATTGAGAACCAGTAGTTCTTCAACTGGTCCTCGCTTGCTGCCGACACAACTAATCGCCCTGGTAGCACTCACCCGCTCTATTCTGTATCCGTGAGAAGAGTATAATCCCTCGACCCTCGGAGAGTTGCTTAACATCAAGAAGCACACCCTATCAGAAAGTTCGCTGTACGCCCGAGATAGCTGTTCCTGATCGCCCCAAGTGAAACTCTCTGCAGTATAGGACGTGAAATTAGCAGTCGAGCTCACTGGCTCATACGGTGGATCAAAGTACACGAAATCATTGGCAGCTGCGCTCTTTGTTGCCTCGTTGTAATCGGCACACATGATTGTGATTCCAGATTGTTTGAGGATCTGTTCTATGGCGCGGAGGTTATTCTCATCATAGATGGCTGGATTCTTGTAACGTCCCCATGGAACGTTGAACTCGTCCTTCTGGTTTACGCGATAAAGCCCATTGTAGCAAGTCTTGTTTAGATAGAAGAGCAGAGCTGTTTTCTCAACATCCCCTTCTGAACCTGTCTGCAATTCGATTTTGTTGAAGTTGGGACGCACCACTTCATAGAAGTATTCCTTATCACGAGCGTGATTTTGAAGCTCTTTGAGTCGCTTAAGCAATTCATCCAGGCGATCGCGAACTGTCAGGTAGCAATTGATCAAGTCCTTATTCAGATCAGAGAGAATCGCTTTGGTAATTCGTCCCTTGGATGCAAGATGAAAGAAGACTGCACCACCACCGAGAAACGGCTCGTAGTATGTTCCAAACGACTTCGGAAAATACGCCTCGAAAGTCTCCAGTAGCTGACTCTTACCCCCAGCCCACTTCAGGAAGGGACTCAAGCGTCCCGCGGCGTACTTCCCCATCGTTTCCAACATTGAAGTGGGATTGAGTGGACGGTCATAATAAGATGAAGGGTGACAGAATTGCTCCGAATTTCTCTTGACAGGGCTTCGATTTTTCAGTGGGGATGAGCCGCCTCGCAAGTATGAAATAACAGCTCTGGGAGGTGGTAGTGGCGGCATCATTGTCAGAGAGACGGCTTCGGTTCAAGCTTCGGCGAGGAAATTATGAGATTGAGCTTGAAGGTGATTTCGAATATGTGCGTCAGAAGTTTGAGGAGTTGCTTCAAAGCCAGCCTTCATTGCAGACTGCTCCAACATCAATCAGTGGAGACAGGTCCCTGGAGGGTTTTATTCCATCTGAAGAGCTTGCAGGGATTCTTGAGACAACGCCTGAAGGCAAGTTGCATTTCACGATTCCTTTTGATAGGATCTCCGCGAAGGAAGCGATTGGCCTGATCCTTTACAGCAGCAATCCCACACCGATCGAAGATGCCAAACTGATTGAGTTGCTTGGGACGAGCTGGAAGGCTGTGAAAGATAACGTGGTCCGGGCGCGCGTGAGCGAATTAAGGAAGGAAGGCAAGCTCATAGCAGAACAGGGACGGTACAGCCTCTCAGGCGCGG
>Ga0315279_10010672_pt1 | contig 10772 bp, 11 predicted proteins | sample YL17G06_20_MG_FD_203694 | JGI IMG/M metagenome (GOLD analysis project Ga0315279, IMG submission 203694) | Sediment microbial communities from Yellowstone Lake, YNP, Wyoming, USA - YL17G06_20 | ecosystem: Environmental > Aquatic > Freshwater > Lake > Sediment | place: USA: Wyoming | collected...
TTGTACATACGTCAATGACCAGGCAACCGGTTTCAAAGTCGCGGCGAGCACCTACAGCCGGGATGCCAATCTGACCAATCGCTTGACCGCCTGCCTGATTGACCGCTATCAGCACGTCACGGGGCTGTCTCTCCACACCGGAAGCATTACAGTCAACATGCAAGATTATCACGCCTTCCGGGATATTGACCCGCGCACCACCGCCGCCATCATCGAAACCGGCTTTCTGTACCTGGATTACGATATCCTGACACAGCATCCCGACTTGATCGCCAATGGCATCGTCGCCGGGATCATGTGCTATCTCACTAACGAAAGCGTCGAACCCACGCCGATGCCCACCCCCATCCCATGAACCGCGACCCCACCTCTGCACGCCAAGCGATCCAGAACGCCAAGCTGGAGCTGCAACGCGGTCACCGCCAGGCCGCCCGCCGCTGGGCCGAGTTCGCCGCGGCTGCCGCCCCAGAGTTAGAGGAACCCTGGCTGATCCTGGCCGCATTAGCCAGTCCACGCGCCAGCGTAGCCTACCTGAAACGTGCACTGCAGGTCAACCCGCAAAGCGGACGCGCCCGCCAGGGGATGCGCTGGGCAGTCCAACGCCTGAGGCGGGAGGAAGCCAAACACTCACAGCCGGGCGGCACGACGCAGCCCAGCGCGCCAGTGAAGAAGAGGGACGATCATGGCGGGACGCAGGCCGAGGGCTTCGCTGCGAGCGCTCAGCCGAGCGGTCCGGCGCGGAGCGGACCGCTCCAGATCAGACGTTCAGACGAGCCCGCTGGAACCCTGGGCCAGTCATCTGTCATCCAGGGAACCGCCCCCTGGCCTGCCGTCTCGCACCGGCGTACCGACGTTGCTCGCCTGTCCTCGCGGCCAGGCCAGGGCGACACGCTTGCACCCCGTTCGGGCCGGGAGCCCGCCGGGGCGAGACGGCCTGCGCAAGTGCAGGCGAAAGGCGTCGGCCAGGACAGGATGGCGGCGCGGCGGCACTCCTTCCTGCCCTTGTTGCTTGTACTGGCCTGCGCTACCATTGCCTGGGCAGTCTGGCCGGGGAACGCCTCGCCAGCGCTGGCCTTCATCCGGGAGACAATCTCTCTGCCGCAAGCGACGCCCACGCTGCCCGGCGCGACGGCAGAGGTGCTCAAACCGACCTACACGCCAACCTTTACCCCCACCTTCACGCCCACGCCGACCACCACATCCACACCGACGCCCACCAACACGCCCACGCCAACGCCGACCTTCACACCCACTTCAACGCTGCTGCCGACCGACACGCCGGAGGTGATCCCCACCCTCGAGCCGCCTACGCCTTTCCCCTTGCCCGGCGGAGACGGCGAACGCTGGATTGACGTGGACCTTTCGCAACAGCACGTCTACGCCTACGAGGGCAGCGTGGTAGTGAACAGCTTCATCGTCTCGACCGGTACCTGGCAGCATCCGACCGTCACCGGTCAGTATCACATTTATATAAAATTACTCTACGCCAACATGTCCGGTCCCGGCTATTACCTGCCGAACGTGCCTTACACGATGTATTTCTATAAGGGCTACGCCCTGCATGGCACGTACTGGCACAGCAATTTCGGCACGCCGATGAGCCACGGCTGCGTCAACTTGAGCATTCCCGACGCGGAGTGGTTGTTCAACTTTGCCTCGGTTGGGACATTGGTGAATGTGCACTACTAAACAGACCTCACAGGTCTCTAAGACCTGTGAGGTCTTGGACGTAAAATGTCTAATTTGGGTATTTCAAGACGCGACTTCCTGAAACTGACCGGCGCGGGGCTGCTGGGCGTGCTCCTGCCCCAACTCGACCTCAAACCAGCCTTGGCTCATTTCAACCCGAACCAGCAAGGCCGCGTGACCACCCCCACCCTCAATGTCTACGACACACCAGCCCTCACCGGCCAGGTGGTCAAGGCCTACTGGCGCGACATCGTCTTCCCGATCACCAGCATCGTCATCAGCGAGGATGAGACGGCTTACAACCGCGTCTGGTACAAGATCGGCGAGGACAGCTACGCCTACTCAGGCGCGATCCAACCAGTGCGGACGTTGCTCAATTCGCCAGTCAGCATTCTGCCACAAGAAGGCGCGCTGGCCGAGGTGACTGTCCCCTACACCGACACCCGCTGGGACGCCGGGATGGATAAGGAGTTCGCTTACCGCTTCTATTACGAGACCACGCATTGGGCTGTCGGGTTGGTACAAGATATAGATGGCAATCCCTGGTACAAGGTGTACGACGACAAGTGGAAATTCCATTACTATACCCAGGCAGAGCACCTGCGCATCATCCCGACCGAGGAACTGGCTCCACTCTCGCCAGATTTTCCCAGCCAACTCAAACGCATCGAGGTGCGCCTGAACGAGCAGGTTGTCATCGCCTACGAGGACCAGAATCCCGTCTTCATGGCGCGCATCGCCTCGGGCGGGCGCTTTCGCAACGGCACTTATTCCACGCCGGTAGGCCATCACATGACCTACCACAAGCGTCCCTTCCGGCACATGGCCGCCGGCGACCTGGCTTCCAACGGCTATGACCTGCCCGGCGTACCCTGGGTCTCTTACATTACCGAAACCGGCGTTGCCCTGCACGGCACGTACTGGCACAATGATTTCGGCCACCCGCGCAGCCATGGCTGCATCAACCTGACCTCCCAGGCAGCCAAGTGGCTCTACCGCTGGACCCTGCCGGTCGTCCCGCCGAACGAGCAAATGGTTTACGAAAAGTACGGCACGGGAGTCGACGTTTTTGAATAGAGATGGCGCGATCTCCCGACGCGATTTTCTCAAACTGAGTGCTGCGGGACTGATCGGACTCCTGGGGCCGGGACTCCACTTCGACACTTCGACTGCGCTCAGTGCAAGCTCTGCGCGGGCTGCCGTTACGATGCAGGGGCGTGTCACCTACAACAGCGTCTCGGTCTACGACGCGCCATCGAAAAACGGCAAGAAAGTCAACACCTTCTGGCGCGACTCGGTCCTGGAGATCAGCGAGCAGGTAACGGGTGGAAAATTGAGCGATTACAACCGCGCCTGGTACCGCATCGGCGACCAGGGTTACGTCTACTCTGGCGGCATTCAACCGGTAGAGACCCGCCTCAACGAAGTCGTCACAAACCTCCCCGAAGCGGGTACGGTCGGCGAGATCACTATCCCCTATTCGGAATCCTGGTGGGCCATCAACCGCACCCCCTTCCCCGGCGCGCGCCTGTATTACGCCACCACCCATTGGGTCAAGGATATCGTAGTGGATAAGCGGGACGGCAGCTTGTGGTATCGCGCCTATGATCACCTCTACTCCGCTTATTATTTCATCCGCCCTTACAATGTCCGTATCCTTCCAGCCGAGGAGCTAATCCCCCTCTCGCCGGATGTGCCACCAGAGGATAAGTACATCGAGGTCCGCCTGGACGAGCAAACTTTGGTGGCTTACGAGGGCGAGAGGCTGGTTTTCAGGGCGCGCACCTCCACCGGCAAGGCTGAATTCGACACCCCAACCGGCTGGTTCAGAACTTTCCACAAACGCCCCACCGCCCATATGGTCGGCGGCGAGAGCGACGTGGCCCTCTACGACCTGACCGGTGTACCGTGGGATTGCTATATCACCGAGACTGCGGTTGCTTTACACGGCACCTTCTGGCATAATGATTACGGGACGCCCCACAGCCACGGCTGTATCAACCTTTCCCCTCAGGCGGCCAAGTGGCTCTACCGCTGGACGCTGCCGGTTGTCCCGCCCGACCAACGTTCCGTTTACGATCCCGGTTCAGGTTCCGACGTACAGGTTATAGAACATACCCACCAAAGGAGACCCAATGAACCCCGCTTTTTCATGGTCTAATTATTTGCTCAAGCGCCAGGTTTTTGCCCTGACTGGCAAGCTGCGCTTTTACAATCCAAACGACGAATTGGTGCTCTACGTCGAGCAGAAAATGTTCCGCCTGCGCGAAGACATCCGCGTCTTCGGCGACGAGAGCAAGACGCAAGAACATCTCTTGATCCAGGCGCGCAATATCATTGACTTCTCAGCTGCTTACGACGTGATTGGGGCGGCCAACGGCCAGAAGGTCGGCGCGCTGCGGCGCAAGGGCCTGAAATCAATGTTCCGCGACGAGTGGGAAGTGCTGGACGCCGCTGACCAGCCCATCGGGATGTTGTTCGAGGACAGCGTTGGACAGGCGCTGTTGCGCCGCTTCCTGCTCGGCTCGCTCCTGCCCCAGAACTATGACCTGACCATCGGCGAGCAACGCGTGGCCGACCTGCGCCAGAAGTTCAACCCCTTCGCCTACCAGATGATCCTGGACTTCAGCATGGATACCACCAACAAACTGGATCGTCGCCTGGGCATCGCCGCCAGCATCCTGCTGGCGGTCATCGAAGGAAAGCAGAGAAGTTAAACCATGCCGGGCCAACCTCTTTTCGACGGTTTAGTGGTAGATGAGAATGGCCGCCCGGTCAAGGCGGCCTACGTGGGAGAAGACCCATGCTACGTGGTGGACGATGCCGGATTCCGCCATCACATCCTTTCCGAGAAGGTGGACCGTCAGGTGCTGGAGATGATGCGCCAACAGATCAGCGGCAACGAAGACCTGCTCAGCGAGCAGACCGCCAAGATGCTCGGCACGGACGATATCTTCTCCAAGGCCATGATCGAGAATCAGCTCAAGAACATTGACCAGCAATTCGAGAACGTCTTGAAAACAGGCATCCCCGAAGAGGGACGCGCCTATATGGGTATGGTGGGTTTCCGAGTGGTGATCAACGTCCACGGGGATGTGGTGCGGGTGGACCAGCCAACTGTGGCGGATGACGGGGGTGGAGAGGAGTAATTTCATTTTGGAGGAGGCATACGATGCTCATCGTTATTAGCGACCTTCATCTATCAGATGGCACCTTAGGCAAGCCCATCTCTGCCAGTGCTTTCCGGCTCTTCACCGCCCGGCTGAACGAGCTGGCTTTCAACGCCTCCTGGCGGGCAGACATGCGCTACCGCCCGCTGGACGGGATTGACATCCTGCTGCTGGGCGACATCCTCGACCCGCTGCACTCAACGCTGTGGCTGGATAGAAGCCCAGGCGAGCCGGGTTACGTGCGCCCGTGGACAGACATCCACGCGCCGGAGTACGCCGCCAAAGTCCAGACCATCACCCAGGCCATCCTCAAGTACAACGTCGAGGCGATTGAAACCCTGCGTCTCATCACCGAGGGGCAGTTCGTCCGCCTGCCGCCCGCCACCAGTCGCGGTCGCGCTGCACTGAATGCCAAAGAACAGGTGACGGTTCCCGTCCGCATCCATTACATGATTGGCAACCACGACTGGTACTACCACATCCCCGGTCAGACCTTCGATCGAATCCGTCAGGGGATCATCCAGGAATTAGGCCTGGCAAATCCATACTCGCCTTTTCCTCACGAAGTCAAAGAATCGGAAACGCTCCAGCGATTGTTCGCCAGCTACAAGATTTACGCCCAACACGGCGACCTGTATGACTCTTTCAACTATTGCAAAGAAAGAGGCCGGGATGCCGCCACGTTGGGGGACGCTTTCTCCGTCGAGTTGCTCAACCGTTTCCCGGTCGTAGCACAGCAACGCCTGGGACAAGAGCTGCCCCCCGGTATCATCGAAGGCCTGCGCGAGTTGGTGAACGTCCGCCCAGCCTTGGCCACGCCGTTGTGGATCAGCGGCCAGTTGCGGCAGAACAACGTTAGCCTGGCCGACCAGAAGAAGATCAAGAAAGTCTGGGACGACATGAGCGACGAGTTCCTGGCCCTGCCGTTCGTGCGCGCAACCGATAAGAAGTTCAAACTCGACATCGTGGATGGGTTGGAAGTGATCGTCAAGCTGACCGACCGCTTCTCGTTCAAGAACATTGACGATGTGGTTGTCTGGTTCCGCAAGCAATTCTGGTCTGGAGATATCACCTTCGCCAAACATGCCCTGAAAGAGGAAGCTTTTCTCGACCGCACAGCCCAATTCATCGTTTACGGCCACACGCACCACCACGAGATCGTCCCGTTGGATTCCATCCCATCCATGCCGCGCCCTACCAATCATATGTATCTCAACTCCGGCACCTGGCATACCTTCTACGATCTGGCCGTCTTCAAACCCGAAGAACATAAGTTCGTCCCCTATCAGGTGCTCTCCTACCTTTCGTTCTTCAAAGAAGACGAACGCGAAGGTCGCCGTTTTGAGACCTGGTCGGGAGCGTTCTCGGATTGAGCTATGCCTGAATACATCTACCTCATCCACCCCATCCGCCACGGCTTCTTCGACGCTCCCACGCGAGAAGAGGATGCCGTGATGGAAGAACACTTCCAGTATCTCCAAAAGGCGAGCAAAGAAGGCACTGTTCTGCTGGCCGGGCCTTGCACCGACGAGACTTTCGGACTGGTCGTCTTTCGAGCTGAAAACGAGCAGGCTGCCAGCGCCTTCATGTTCAACGACCCGTCCGTCAAGGCCAACGTCATGATGGCCGAACTGCATCCCTTCCGCGCCACGCTGGTAGAAAAACCGATCACTGATCCATGATGACTGAAGACTGATGACTGTATACTCTCTCTCCGCCCTGCGCGCTGTCGCACTCCGCACCCAAAGCCTGCATTCTGCCAAAATAGCCGAGTCCGACTTGAGCAGAGGGTCGAGTAGCCGGCGCTCCTCCGCCGTACACTTGCACCGCACGCAAGTGCAGGTGTCGAGACCCGCAGTCAAAGTGCCGACGCGCGACGCCCTCTACGAGGTGATCAACCAGTTGGGCTGTGTCCAGATTGACACGATCAATGTCATCCGACGCAGCCATTATCTTGTCCTATGGAGCCGGCTGGGCCGGTACAATCCCTCCGACCTGGATGCCCTGTCATCGCCCTTGGAGCGCCACCTGTTCGAGGGCTGGCAGCACGCCGCCAGTCTCATCCCGCTAACTGAATACCGCTACCAGATGCCGCACCAGCGTTACCTGCGCGGGCATCCCGCCCCGATGTCGGTCAAATGGCTGGCAGAGTCGAGCAGCGCTTCATTACTAGAACAGGTGAGAGAGCGCATCCAGCAGAACGGCGCGGTGCGCGGCGGGGACTTTGAATACAATGGCCCCAAACGCGCCAGTTGGTGGGATTGGAAACCCGCCAAGAACGCCCTCGAGCATCTTTTCGCCTGGGGAGAGTTGATGATCAGTGAGCGCGTCAACTTCCAGCGCGTCTATGATTTGACCGAGCGCGTCCTACCGGAGTGGGTGGATACCCGCGAGCCGACGCCCGAAGAGCGCGACCGGTTCTGGGTGGCACGCGGGGCAAAGGCGCTGGGCGTCTGCACGGCTCGACAGGCTGGCGATTACACCTGGATGAAAGTTTCACGTTCCAAGCCCCATGTAGAGTCTCTGATCAAAGACGGCACCTTGGTCCCGATCCGGGGTCAACTTACCAATGGCAAAACCGCCGACCTGTTCGTTCACCGTGACAATCTCTCGCTGCTCCAGCAAGCCGCCGACGGTTCGCTTCGCGCTCGACGCACCACATTCCTCAGCCCGTTCGACAGTCTCTTCTGGGCTACGCGTCGCGATGAGATGTTCTGGGGCTTTCACCAGGCGCTGGAAGCTTATGTGCCTGCGCTCAAACGCGTCTATGGCTACTTCTGCCTGCCCATCCTGCACAAGGATCGGCTGGTCGGCCGCTTCGATCCCAAGCTCGAACGCCAGAACGGTACGCTGCGCCTGAAGACCCTGTACCTGGAGCCGGGCGTCGAGCCTGACAAAGAACTGGTCGCGGGTGTTGCCGACTCCATGCGCGATTTCCTCGCCTTTCAGGATGCCAAAGACCTAATCATCGAGCGCAGCCAGCCAGTGGAGTTTGGTAAGAAACTGCTGGCTGCAATGTAAGCAATTAGGAGAACGACCACCAATGAACGATCGAATTGAAAACATCACCAAACCTGAACTTCTCGACCAAATCCGCGCCGAGCGGCAGCGGCTGGAAGAAGTAATCGCCGCCCTGACATCTGACCAGATGCTCCAGCCCGGCGCCTCCGGCGAGTGGACCGTCAAAGACGTGCTGGCTCACATCTCGGCCTGGGAGCGGCGCATGTTGAGTTGGCTCGGCAGCCACTTACGCGGCGCATCCCCCGACCTGCCCCTGCCCTGGGACGTCGAGCGCATGAACGCCGAGACCTACGCCCAGGTCAAGGACAAGCCGCTGGCCGAAGTGCTGGAAGAATTTCACCAGTCGTACCGCGATGCTCTTGCCCTGGCCGAAAGCTTGAGCGAGGAACAACTGAAAACCATCTACACCAATACCTGGCCGATGGCTCCGCTCTGGTTTGGTGTGGCCGCCAATACAAACTGGCATTACATAGAACACCGCGAGTCCATCGAGGCCTGGCTGAAGCAGCAAAAGGCAACATGAAGTAGAATATGGCCGTCCGCCAATCGTCAATCTAAAATCATCATTCAGCAATCGCAAGGAGGCGTCATGCAAGTACTTGAATCCGGCATCGGGGAGATGATCCAGCCCTTCGACCTGGATGAATTCCGCGAGTGGAACCGCACCAAGAAATCCCGCAAGCTCGTGGACAAGGTGATGACCGAACAAGAGGCCATCAGTCAGTTCGTCTACAATGGCTGCTACATTGGCACCGAACTGTATGGCACGGTACGCTGCCCGATGTCGCTGGCACGCGAAGTGGTGCGACAGGGCAGGAAAGACCTGCGCGTCTGCGGACAGGGCGTGCTCGAACTCGACTTGTGGCTGGGCGCGGGCATCGTCAAGAAACTAGATATCACCTACATCGGCCTGGAGGTCTATGGCATACCACCCAGTCTGCGCCGCGCCGTAGAGTCCGGCCAGGTGGAGACCTGCGTCGAGTGGTCGAACGCCTCGATTTCCTGGCGTATGAAGGCGGCAGCGATGGGCGTACCCTTCCTGCCGACCCGTTCCATGCTCGGCACCGACATGCTCAAGTACAGCGCTGCAAAAGTCGTCGAGGACCCGTTCACCGGTATCAAAGTAGCCCTTCTGCCCGCCCTGATCCTGGACGTGGCCCTCATCCACGTCCACCGCGCCGACAAATACGGCAACTGCCAGATTGAGGGCATCACTGGTTTTGCCATCGAAATGTCGCGCGCCTGCAAGCGGCTCATCATCAGCGCCGAGGAAATCATCCCGACCGAGGAGATCCGCAAATACCCAGACCGCACTGTCATCCCCTATTTTTTGGTGGACGCGGTCGTCCATGCACCTTACGGCTCGTATCCGGGCGAGATGGCCTACCTGTACGGGCGCGATGAGGAGGGTATCAAAGAATGGGTCGAGATGAGTAAGACCGCTGAAGGGGCAAAAGTCTATCTCGATAAGTACGTCTTTGGCCTCAAGAACCACGACGAGTACCTGAAACTCATCGGCGAAGAACGCCTGCAGCAGTGTGTTGAATTGCGGGAGAAAAGAATTTAACACAATGTGATACCCTGGCCTAGCCCGCCAGGGCAGGCAAAGGGAATCCTTTGCGTCCTTCGTGTTTAGAAAGGTATTTATGACCGAGCAAACCTATTCCAAAACTGAATTGATGATCTGCGTGGCAGCCCGCCTTTTCGAGGATGGGACAACCTGCTTCATCGGCACGGGCATACCGATGCTGGCCGCCATGTTGGCTTCCAAGACCAGCGCGCCGAACCTCGTCCCGGTCTTCGAGTTTGGCGGAACGGGCGCGATCCTGGAGGAACTGCCGCGCGCCGTCGGCGAGGCGCGCACCTTCCACAAGGGTATCTCCGCCCTGGGCATCTGCGACACGATGGAGACTGCTCAGCGCGGCTTCATTGATTATGGTTTTCTGGGCGGTGCGCAGATTGACCCCTACGGTAACCTGAACAGCGTCACCATCGGCGACCACGACCACCCCAAGGCGCGCCTGCCCGGCTCCGGTGGCGGCAACGACGTGGGCAGTCATTGCTGGCAGACCATTGCCATCATGCAGCACGACGCCCGCCGCTTCGTCCCCAAAGTGGATTTCCTCACCACGCCCGGCTTCCTGTCCGGCCCCGGGGCGCGCGAAGCGGCTGGACTGCCGCCCGGCACCGGTCCGATCGCGGTCGTCTCGACCCTGGCGCTGATGGATTACCATCCCGAAACCTGCCGCATGAGGCTCAAGTCCCTGCACCCGGGCGTGACGCTCGAGGAAGTGGTCGCCAATACCGGTTTCGAGCTGGTCATGCCGGAGAAGGTCGGGGGAAACGAACCACCCAGCGCAGAGGAATTGCGACTGCTGCGTGAGGAGATTGACCCGATGAGGTTCTACATCTGAAAAATGTGCCACGCACTTCTCGAGTGCATGGCACATGATTAATGGCGCGTTGCAAATCGAATCCGCATGGCCTTCTTTTCCTGATGAATATTTATCAAAAAGCGGAACGTATAACCAGCAAGTGGTGGTTCTACCTATTAATTTTTCTCGTGCCTGCTATCCTGCCACCCTTTGCCAGCACCGGCATGGGATATTGGCGCGAGTTGAACGGCTTCATCTGGTATGTGTCAGATGCGGTGTACTACAAAAAGGTCTCGTTTCAATCCTCCATGCCGATCATGCATCTGGCCATGCTCTTATTGATTATCGCCCTGGTGGTTCTAGGAAAGAGATTTGGCCGAGCTTTTTCACTATTGGTCGCTTTGAATTATGCCTTTATTGCATTTGCACAAACACTGGTAATAACCGAGAAATATGGGCTTGTGGTCGTCAGTGAATTGTTCGCCTGGTACATGATTGTTTTCTTGCTGTGGCTTTG
>Ga0315279_10010673_pt1 | contig 10772 bp, 10 predicted proteins | sample YL17G06_20_MG_FD_203694 | JGI IMG/M metagenome (GOLD analysis project Ga0315279, IMG submission 203694) | Sediment microbial communities from Yellowstone Lake, YNP, Wyoming, USA - YL17G06_20 | ecosystem: Environmental > Aquatic > Freshwater > Lake > Sediment | place: USA: Wyoming | collected...
TAAGACGAATGCTCTTCTTGGTCGAATTAGAGGCATTCTCTGTGAACGAGAGAACCCGGGGCACATTACAGGGGCTCCTAGCGCTTCTATTCTGGGGTTCCACGATCGCCTTCTCAAGGAGTCTCACGGAAAAGCTCGGAACGCTCACAGCCGCCTCCTACATTTTCTTGTTAGCAGGTGGCCTCTCTTGCACGTACCTGGTCATTTCGCGCCGGCTTCAGGGAATCGTTCGCGCCCCTAAGGCTTACCTCTTCGGATGTGGTGCTCTGTTCATCGTTTACATGGCGAGTCTCTATGTGGCGATCGGATCTGCGGCCAATCGTCTGCAGGTGCTCGAAGTAGGATTGGTCAATTACAAAAGTTCGCCAGAAGCAATTTCAAGAGATGATTCAAGTCGCACGTTAGCACTGGCTCAAGGAAGGTCGCCTACTTCGTTGATACGTACGCCGACCTGTGCGAGCCCGAGACCGGCAAGGCGGTGGTGAGGATTCTCGAATTGAACGGCTGCGCAGTAGTCGTGCCTAAGCAGGTCGGTAGCGGAATGCCCGCCTTCCTTTACGGCGATGTCAAACGCACAAAACGAGCGGCTGAAGTCTCTCGACAACCAAAGACCACACGCCCACCTGAACCATTTTCTGGATTCGAATTCGTGAAGATATTCACATGATATCCCAGAATGAAACAGATTGAGCTGGAGCTACCAGCCCTACGGTTGCGGGTCACCTTGCTCAGGCCAAGGCGGAAGTCCTAAACGGCCTCGTAGTAGCGTCCAGCGGGCTCCACGAATTCACTGACAGTTGGCTTCACAAGTTCGATGAGCCGCCGAGTATTGACCCTAACACTCTTCGTGTGAGAACCAGGGTTAAAGAACACATATTCATGCCTGAGAAGCTTCCTATCAAAATAAGTTACCAAGCCAATCAGATTTCCAAACGGGTGCACGCAGCCCACTGAGCATCCCGCAATCTTTTCAGCTTCATCAACTGGCGCCACCGAAAGCGATTTTGTGTCAACTATCCTAGCTAGCCTGTCATAGTCTATCCTCATGCCTCCGGGGAGAACGGCCAGCAAATACCCACCGTCATTCTTCTTCATTATCATCGACTTGGCTATCAGGTCTTGATCCGTCTTCAGGAACTTGGCCATCTGCCTGCACGTATAGACCGGCTTGTGCTCAAAAAGCTCGTATTTCACTCCGCTCGCATTCAAAGAATCTAAGATCTTGTCCTCTATCTCGGTCATATGTTCTCGCTTCATGGCGAGAAGCTATGAGCATTAAATCTTTCTAGGACACCCGCTGCGTGCACAAATGATAAAGAAAGGGCTTTCGGCTGGTCTGCGAGAGGTTGGGAATCGTTTTGAAAGAGGAGATCTCTTCCTTGCGCATATAGCTATGGCAGCTACTGTGTTCCAGTCGGGCCTCAAGGTGCTCGAGCCTGCACTTCGGGAGAGTAGGAGGGAGCTGAAGCATACGGGTAGGTTAGTCTTGGGAACGGTCCAAGTCGATATTCACGTTATCGGGAAGAATATTGTGCGTGCCCTTTTCTCAGCGGCGGGATTGAAGTTTTCTACCTCGGTAAGGACATGGCTCCCGAGCTGTTGAGAAAGCGAAAAAGGTTCAGGCTGATATCATCGGAATGTCCGCGTTGCTGACCACAACCGCCGCGGTGCAAAAGATTGTCATACACATTCTCAGAAAGGAAGGGCTAAAATGCAAGACCCTGGTGGGTGGAGCAACGGTTTCAGAGCAGTGAGCAAACGAAATAGAGGCGGATGCTGGGGGATCGACGGAGGTGACGCCGTCAAGAAGGCAAGAGTTTTGATCAGTCTATTACCTTGCGAAATTCCAAGGAGATTACCCTCATACTATGCAAACATGCCACAACAAGAAGAATCCTGAAGCTGCTGGATGAAACCCTAAGCCAGGGAAGAATCCCCAGACAGATCCTAAGCGATCATGGCACCCAGTTCTACAGTGAGGATGGAGGAAGCCAATTCACAGCCTACCTCGAGGCGCATGGCATAGAACACATCATGGGTTCCATTGGAAAACCTACCACACAAGGCAAGATAGAACGGTTCTTCCAAACCTTCGAGCTATACTATCCAAGATTCAACGACATGACAGAATTCCTCGAACACTACAACAATGTCAGACCGCATCGAAGCCTAAACTTCTTAACACCAGCAGAAGTCTACTACCCATAGCTTGTGCAAAATGTCTCTGTATCCCGCAGTCGCAGGATTTTCGCCAAAAGAGTTAAGGGAGAATAGGAACATACCGCTGCTTGTGTGATGCTCTTGCCACAAGAAGAAGCCGCTTATGAAGATCTTGTCAACGCAGTTCTAAGCTTTGATTCAGACAAGCTAACCGATGCGACGAAGAAGGCGCTGAGCCTTGGCGAGGATCCTGTCACGATCGTAGAACAGGGACTGACAAAAGCCTTGAGCATCGTAGGGAAGAAGTTTGAGGATGGAGAATTCTTCCTTATGGACCTGGTTGCTGCAGCGGAACCCGTTCAGAAAGTCATGAAAGATATACTCGAGCCGGAGATTCTGCGAAGGAAGGCTCGGAGAAGAACTCTAGGCAAGATTGTGCTGGGAACAGTAGCAGGCGACATTCATGATATCGGAAAGATCATTGTAGGGGCGATGTTATTCGCGGCCGGATTCGAGATCTTCGACCTCGGTAAGGATGTCTCAACCCAACGGTTCGTCGACAAGACAAAGGAAGTGAATGCGAGTATTGTCGGAGCTTCTGCTCTGCTCAGTACATCCCTGCCCATGCAAAGCGCGATCGTGAAGGCGACGGTCGTGGCAGGGTTGAGGGATAGGGTCAAACTAATGTTTGGTGGCGCCCCGGTTACTGAGGAGTGGACGAAAGAGATTGGAGGCGATGGCTACGCTGAAGATGCTGTCCAAGCTGTCAAGGTTGCCAAGGAGCTCCTTGGCATAGAAGCCTAGGTGCGACCGATGGTCCAAAGGGGCATCAGAAGCGGACGCTTGAGGCTGGTTACGAGAAAGCAAGCGCGAGACATTCACCTGTCGTCCCTTGAGGTGCTGGAATCGGTAGGAATGCATTGTCCGTCGCAAAGGATAATGGAGGTCTTTGACGGCGCCGGTGCGGACGTTGACTTCAAGGAGAAGCGCGTAAGAATCCCACAACATCTCGTTGAGGAGTCTCTGAAGAAAGCTCCTAGAGAAATCGTATTCTGCGGAAGAAATCCGAAACACGACATCTTACTGGAGGATAGCAGAGTCTATTTCGGGATGGGCGGAACGCCCGTCCCGTATGTTCGGGATATCGATAGCGGAGAGATGAGACGCCCTACCAAGAAGGATGTGGACGAAGCAACGAGACTAGGAGACGCCCTGCCAAACATGAAGTTCATCATGACCATCGCAGGCGCATTTGACGTACCATATCAGGTCGAGTACATTCACGAATTTGAATCGCTCTTCAACAATACTGAGAAACCGATTCTGTACTCCTGCCCCGGAGCATTCGCGGCGAAGAAAGTGCTAGAAATGGCGGCTGCAATCGTGGGGAGTCCAGATCAGCTCAGGAGAAGGCCGATAGTTGCTCTCTACACTGAAACCGTGTCGCCTTTGGCATTCTCCGATGTCAACGAGAACATGATCGAGTTCGCGAAGGCTGGCGTCCCGGTCGCGAATGGACCTATGCCCATGTGCGGGGCCTCGGGGCCCATGACCTTGGCTGGGACGGCGGTTCAAAGCAACGCGGAGAATCTGGCTGCCCTCACCCTTTGTCAGCTCGTGAGTCCTCACGCACCCAACATCTACACGGGTTGGGTTTGTATCATGGACCCCCGGACAGGCCGTTGCGCTTATGGTGCTCCGGAGTTCGCGATGGGCACAAGTATCTTCAGCGCTGCGATGGGTCAATACTACGGTTTGCCGACATATGGATTCGGTGGATGCTCCGATTCGAAGCTGCCGGACGCCCAGGCAGGAGCGGAAGTTATGATGAATGGAATGGTCGCCGCCCTGTCCGGTGTGAATCTGATCCATGACTGCGGATATCTGGCGGGCGGAAGCATAGGTTCCATGGAGATGGCGGTCATATGCGACGAGATCGCAGGAATGATTTTGAGGATAGTTCGAGGTGTTGAGGTGGATGACGAGACGCTGGCGGTGGATATCATCAAGAGCGTAGGCCCGGGAGGCCACTTCATGTCACAGAAGCACACCCGTGAACACGTAAGGACGGAACTTTCCTTGGCTACGCTCTTTGATAGGACATCTGAGGTGACGTGGGTGAAGTCGGGCAAGAGAGACATCAGGGACGTTGCCCGCTCGAAGTGCAAAGAAATCCTTCGAGAACACCGCCCTGAACCCCTGCCAGAAGACGTGCGACTGAGACTTGGAGAGATCGTGAGAGAGGCTGAAAAGGAGCTAGTCAAGGCAAGCTAGACGCGCTTGTTACCCGGTCATCCTGTTATGAAACCACGGCTCGCTAACTAGGCTCTTGCGCTCTGGCCCTTCTCTTCCGCACGGGAGGGTGATTGCCGCAGTCTCCGCGCTAATATCCCAAGACTCTCTTGAGGTAGGATGCATAGAATCTGAAGTTCTCCAGCGGTATGTCAGGAGGTATCGTGTGGTCTAGTCCCGGGATGTAGCCCCCTTCCTCTATCAGGTACGGCACTTTGCGATCGATCTCGTGCTCTATTGCTTCTTTCCCTTTGGGCAGTACTCGTTTGTCGATATTCCCTATGAAGCGCCATGTCCTGCCGTACTGTTTTCTCAATTCCACTGCATCCATTCCCGCGTTTACTTCAAGCGGCCATGTTCCTCTGATGCCTCCCTCCCACAGCAGGGGCATCAGGGGCCTGAAGTCTCCGTCACTGTCCAAGATGATGAGGTCCATTCCGTTCTTGCCGAGGAAACCTGTTACCTTTTTCATGTTCGGAAGTATGAATTCTCTGAAGAGTTTCGGTGAGATGTTCGGACCCGTTCCAAAAGCGAAATCTTCCCACCAGTAAACGTAGTCGACTCGGGATTGGAGTGCTTCAACCGCTTCCCTTAGCGTCTCGATCAGAAAATCTGCATATGTGTCCATCATGTCGTGGACAAGTTCAGGGTCTGTGTAGAACGCAGGAATGAAGGCGGCTGTGCCCATCACGCCTCTTCCGAACCCATAGAACCCGTTTGCCACAAGCAATGTGGGAATAGTGGATTCTTCGAAAATTCGAGCGTACTCCTCGCTTGTGTAGTCCTTGGGGTAGCGACGAGGGTCGGCTGGGTTCAGGCGTTTCTTGTACTCTGTCCAGTCTTTCATACTCTTAATAGGAAACTCTTGGAAATGGGGCATAGTGTAGTCGCTTTTGCTGTATTCGAATTTGCCCCCAAGTGGGTCTCTACAGAATACTCTGTCATTGGTCTCTCTGATTATTCTTAGTGGGTACCTGGGGAGCGGCCCCAAATCCAATGTTAATGTTGTCTTGCTGATGACTGCTACATTGAGAAATCCGAAATAGTTGCTGACATCGAGTGTGTAGGGCATTGGCATAACTATCCAGAGTGAACCGTTGTATACTATGTCGTAGTTGGTTTGAAATACCTGATCGATCGGTAACCCGTCGCGTATCCAACGTAGAGTGGTAACGTCGACTTGGTCTTCCATCCATATTGGTCGATCGGGTTTCTTGAAACTCATTATTCTTTTGAAGCGTTCTCTGGGGGTCATTTCTTCAACCATCTCAGTTCCCCTTCGCCCACTTGTTACATACTCGAACGCCAATCACGGCATCTCTGACAGCCGCGTCGGCGCCAATCTCTTTGCCAAATTCCTCAGTTATCGGATTTCCTCCAATGATCACCTTCAGTTTGTTTCTTAGCCGCGCATCCTTCAATTCCTCGATCACAACGCGCATCTGATCCGTAGTAGTAGTTAGAAGGGATGACATCGCCAGAATTCCTGCGTTGGTCTTTCTGACTTGGTCTACGAATTGTTCCGGGGCAACATCAATACCCAGATCATATACTGTAAAAGCCGACGACTGCAGAAGGGTCTTAAACAGATTCTTCCCTATGTCGTGTAGATCTCCCTTTACGGTTCCGACAACTACGGTTCCAACAGACGCCACATTTGTCTTACTCAAGTGAGGGGTTAGTTCTTCTAGACCAGCTTTGAAGAATTCGCCAACAGCCATTAGTTCTGATAAGAAGTATTCGCCATTCTCATACTTCTTTCCGACAGCTATTGTTCCCTCTTGCATCGCCTTCAGTATGTCGTTCGCTGGAATATTCGAGTCGATCGCTTTCTTGATCAGCTCTTTCACGCGAGGATAGTCAATTTCAACAAAGGCTGATGTCAACTCATGGAGTAGTGTTGTTCCACTCACAGTGCATGGCACACCCAGAGAGGACTAGTGATTCCAAAAAAAAGGAGGAGGGGTAGAGAAGTTTCCTCGTTCGCTTTCATTCAGGAGGTACTTCTCTGAACTGTAACGCTATGTCGATGCCCTTTCCCTTGTGATAGTAGTAGGTGATGATGTAGATGGGTAGCGCTACGAGTAGCATCGCGACATTGAATGCGAGCGAGATAGAGTTCAAGCCGCCAAGAGATGGAGCTGTGTATGCCGCGTAGACCATGAATGCTGAGAACACGAGCATGACAATTCCAGCGATCGTTATGATCGGTATTCCGAGAATTCTACGCGTCACAGCTGTTGGCATTCTGCCGAATAGTTCCTTCTTCGTGTATGGGAAGATTATCGTTCCTATAGCCACGAGGCAGAGGACAGCGTTCATGACCATAAACGTGTTTATGATCATCACAGCATACGTGGTTGCGGCGACCAATACCATCAGTATCTCTCCAATAATGGCGCATCCGAGTATTGCAAAGGTAGGTGATGCGAAACGTTTGCTGACTTTCGAGAACGCCGTTGGGACAACCCTGTCGAATGACCAGGCGAAAACGTTTCTCGAGGCTAGTAGGAGATTCGGAGGTGATAGATATATTCCGCTGATCAGCCAAGTTAGGGCTACTGTAATAACCAGCGCCCTGTTGTCTGTCATGAACAGGACCAAGTTTTGTGGGTATGGAGGATAGGGCAGCGGGTACTTGCCTGGAGCTCCGCTATAGGTGTAAGCGAGTGCATGCAGGAAGTCGTATCCCACGGTGTTGTAAAGGAGGGCTCCAGCCACACAGTACCATACGCCCATTACCAGGAGTCCTCCCATGACTCCGATCCAAGCCGACTTGTTGATGTCTCTGATCTCGCCAGAGACGTAGGCGGGAAAACCGCCCCAGCTGTAGTTCTGCATTGGAAAGACAAGCCCGTACAGAGAAGCGCCTGCTACCCATCCTGGGATCCATCCGAGACCACGCGCCGAGTCAATCACCCCTTGATAGGTAGTCGTTCCGGCCAAAGCCTTGTTGAATGATTCAATAAAGGCCGAGTTCGATGTACTCAAGCAGACGACCACGAAGACCAAGAAGCCGGCTAACATTACCCAGAAGAGAATCTTGTAGACCCAAGCGTAGATCTTCATTCCTACAGATATCAGCAGCGCCGACAGAATCACAGCGATTGTACCAATGATTATGGCTCCCGTGAAGCTGGACACAGCTGCCGCAGCTTCATTCATGCCGAGACTGACGAACACAGATCCAATGAAGAAGGGACCAAATGTGGCTGAGTTCATTGCAAACCAGTTGAGGAAGACGAACGTTAGGAACCAGTTTATGACGAATCCATACAAGGGATGGACTGTTCGACTGAACCAGATATAGTCTCCCCCAGACCGAGGCATTCCTATGGTCCACAGAGTGTATGCCAGAGCGGCTCCGCATCCGACTACTATCATGCCGAGGAAGTAGGCCAGCACGAGATTCACTTGTTGGAACATGTACGGGCCGAAGGTCCAAGCCCACAAGACTCCTTGCAGGGGACTGCACATGGCCACGTTGACGTTCAACGCATCGAAGGAGCTCAGGTTTCTGACAAGCCCAGAAGCTTTGCGCACGAAGACATCTTGCGTTGCCATAGACTGCACCTTTTTCTGCTTTGACATGGTCCAGTCGATGACTATAAGAGACTTGCGTACTTCTTGCTAGGGCAATTACATCTTCTTCCCGATAAGGATGATCCCGGCGTTCTCCAAATTGGGTTCTTGGTTGCGACATCGACAAAGCCGTAGCTGATTGCGGGCGATCTGGAACTGCAAACGCACATCCGGTTATCTACGTTCCATCCGAAGGAGTATCATGATGAGGCTGGATGCGTGGCAGAGTGCAAGAGACCACAGAGGGCATATCATAGATTAGATGAAAAATCTGAGTCATCTGGATCCCATGAATCACATGGACGAAACATCGCCTGGACCATTGCTCATAGTCCGTGAAAAGAACGATCCCTTCGCGAGGGTGCAACATGCCTACGATCTCTATGAGCAGACCGAAGAGTCCAAGGGAGGCATTCTTCGCAGAAGAGGGGCGAATGCATTCGGATAGTGATCTATTCTTCTGGTTGCCTCAAAGAGGGAGTGGGCGATCAGAGCAATTCTTGACTAGCTCAACATCGTCTTGAAGCACACATACTTGAGAGTCGCGCGACCTGCTTGGGTCGGGTGCTTCCTTGGTTACAGAGGTGTGTCCTCTGTGTGTGCCGCGGAAGAATCGTAGATCCAAGGCGAAAGCTTCACCCTTGGACGAAAACATAGTTTCCTATTCCTTTCTCGTTCAACTCCACGATCACTCCGCGAAGGATTCCTTCTCCGTACTCGCTTCCGGGATTGAGGAGGAGTGTCTTTCCTAGACTTTGGCTTGCTTTTGATTCATGGATGTGACCATGTAGTCCGAGGAGTGGCTGATACTTCTCGATCGCGTTTCGGATGGCTGTGCTGCCAACCGGAACCATTTGGATGCCTCCCCCCATATCCGGGATGGGTTTCATGTTTTCGTCGAGTTTTGGTCCTTTGTCGAGGGATGTGTCGTAGGGTGGACAGTGGAAGTTGAAGATGCAACTCTTCATGTTCTTCACCCGCGAGGCCATCTCGTCTATTGTCTTGGCAAGTTTCTCTTCCGGCTCGTCGCGGGGACAATTCCAAGGTGTGATGTTCGCGTGCCCCATGCTTATCATCTCATGATCTTTGTCCACCTGTAGAACCTTCCCTTCCGGATTGATTATCCTCTCCGATTTTGCGAGAATGGCGTCGATCTCGTATCTGTCATCGTTTCCAGGCTGTACGTAGCAATCGTAACTCTGGTTTCTCAGACGTTCATCGGCAAGGGAAACCCATGCCTCAACTCTCCCACGCATGAGCTTCGTGAACAGTTCATCGACTTTCGACTTGTCCCTGCCGAACTCCTCCATCTCTCTATGGTTGGTGACGTAGGGATAGTTGCCTTGATCCTCGATTCGTTTTCGAAGCTGGTCCATATCCTCCTTTTTCTTGAGATCGTAGGTTGTTCCTGCATACTTGGACGTGTACCTTCCGTCCGGGTGTTCCACTATCGGGACAATCAGCTTTCCAGTTATGTCGCCACCGAGGATGACTACGTTTGCCTTGTAGAACTTCCCTGTATTCAGGAATTTCTTGAAACACAGAGTCGACCCATGGACATCGGTCGCGTAGTAGATCCGCAACCAGGTCACCTTTGAACTTGGTATCGCTCGCTCTACGCGAGCGGGCGTTGATATAAGAGTTCTTTCCTTGGAGCAATCTCAACATTCACAAAGACTTAACTCTCAAGGACTGGCTAGTCCGGCGCCCGAGGAATTGGATTTGCCCGCGAACTCGACTACTTCATTCGATTTTGCCAGAGATGCTACCAACATAGTTGATGAGGCAAAGAATGCTAGCCTCACCCTAAGGGTGATGGGTGCTACCGCTTTCAGGATTCACTGTCCCAGCAATCTGCGGGTGCACGATGCGCTTGGGAGGACTCTCTCTGATCTGGATTTTGTGAGTTACTCGAGTGATGAAGAGAGGATCGAACGTCTATTCACGGGACTATTAGGGTATCAGCCGGTACGTGCGGCTCTGACTCCCGGGCTGTTTGCTGGGAGGTGCATGTTTGTCGACAAATCGGGTGTGAGACCGCATGTTGATGTCTTTCTTGACAGGCTTGAAATGAATCACATCATAGACTTCAAGGGCAGATTGGAGAGAGACTACCCGACGATACCTTTGGCTGAACTCTTGCTCGAGAAAGCCCAGATAGTGAAGATCAACGAGAAGGACATAAAGGACTTGATCGTTCTCTTGCTTGAACATGACGTGGGAGAAGGAGACGAAGAGACGATCAACATGCAACGCATCGTCGGAATAATGGCTGGCGACTGGCCTTTCTACTATACAACTACTATGAACCTGAACAAGATGAAGAGTTTACTTCCAAAGTACGATGTTCTTACAGATGAGCAACGTACCCACGTTGCATCTAAGATCGACAAGCTGCTGCAAGCCATCGAGAACGAGCCAAAGAGCTTCAAGTGGAAATGCCGTGCGATGGTCGGGCCATCAAAGAAATGGTATACAGAGGTTGAGGAAGTCGAGCGTGCAGAACATCTGGGTAGCGCTCACACCTAGATCAGAAGACCCCTTCTGAGCATATCTCGGTTCCCGCGCGGCTTGAACTCGCTGAGGGCAATTGATGGAACGGCGTATTCTCCAGTAGATGCGATTTTGTCTTTTCTCATCCCGGTGACGCCTCGACTTCCATCTGGTGGAGCGTGATGGAATGCCAGATATAGTTGAGTTTCATGGCGAATGTTGTGATTGGCTCTTGGGCGTTGGCG
>Ga0315279_10010675_pt1 | contig 10767 bp, 6 predicted proteins | sample YL17G06_20_MG_FD_203694 | JGI IMG/M metagenome (GOLD analysis project Ga0315279, IMG submission 203694) | Sediment microbial communities from Yellowstone Lake, YNP, Wyoming, USA - YL17G06_20 | ecosystem: Environmental > Aquatic > Freshwater > Lake > Sediment | place: USA: Wyoming | collected...
CGGGGTCACATCGACCCGCATGTGGATCAAGCAGCGTAACCAGGAGTGCGAAGACCTCCTCCTGCGCTGGGCCGAGCCCTTCTCGGCCTGGGCCAACCTGCTGCGACAGCGCCGCAGCGAAGGCGATGCCAGGGCCGCCGCCGATGCCAGCCCCCTGAGCACGGCCTGGAGGCTCCTGCTCCAGAACCAGGCCCACGACTCCATCTGCGGCTGCAGCATCGACGAAGTGCACGACGAGATGGCCGTTCGCTTTCGGCGGTGCCAGGGGCTGGCCGAGGCCGTCAGCCGCGATGCCCTGCGCTACCTAGCCGACCTGGCCGCCCCCCAGGGTGGAGCGCAGGTGGTGGTCTTCAATCCTCTCAATGGCCCCCGCAGCGACTTTTGCACCGCCCGCCTGCCCTCTCAGGATGGCCGCCAGCCGCTGGCTCTCGCGGATGAGGACGCCAAGCGAGTTCCCTTGCAACCCCTTCGCCGCAGCCTGCCCTCGCCTGGCGTCATCCAGGAGCGAGACGAGGTGGGCTTCCTGGCCCACAATGTGCCCGCCTACGGGTACAAGACCTTTGGCATCATCTATGGCAAGCCGACCCGCCCCGGGCGGCCACGGCCAGCTCGGGCCATTGAGAACGACTATCTCCGCGTGGAGGCAAGCACCCTAAACGGCACAATCTCCCTGACTCATAAGGCCTCGGGCGTGACCCTTCACGGCCTCAACCGCTTCGTCGACGGCGGGGACTGCGGCGACGAGTACAACTACTGCCCGCCCACCCACGACGAGCTAGTGGACAGCCCTCGCCGCCCGCCCCGCATCCGCCTGGTGGAGGATGGCCCTGCCCGCTCGACTCTGGAGGTCGCCCTCGACTACAGCCTGCCCCAGGGCCTGACCGCCGACGGCCAGGGGCGCTCACGCCGGCGGCGCACCTGTCGCATCGTCAGCCGAGCCAGCATGTATGCAGACGTGCCCCGCCTGGACTTCGAGACGGAAGTGGATAACCAAACGGAGGACCACCGCCTGCGGGTGCACTTCCCCACTGGCCTGCGCAGCCAGTTCGCCCATGCCGAGCAGCACTTCGGCGTTCTGGACCGACCGCTGGCCATGCCGGAGGACGACAGCACCTGGGCTGAGGCACCGATCGGCTCCCACCCCCAAAAGTCCTTCGTGGATGTGAACGACGGCCAGCGCGGCCTGCTCCTGGCCAACCGCGGCCTGCCGGAGTACGAGGCTATCGACGGCCCCCGGGGCGTCACCATCGCCCTGACCCTGCTGCGCTGCGTTGGCTGGCTGGCTCGGCCCTGGCTACCCAATCGGAGGGGCCAAGCCGGCCCGCCCCTCGCTGTGCCGGGTGCCCAGTGTTTGGGCAGGCACGTCTTCCACTACTCGCCCATCCCCCACAGCGGCGGCTGGGAGGCGGCCTTCGTCCAGGCCCATCGCTTCGCCCACCCCCTGCGGAGCGTGACCAGCACAGCGGGCAAGGGCCAGCTCGCGCCCAGGGCCAGCCTCCTTTCGGTCGCGCCCACTGCCCTCGTCCTCTCGGCTTTCAGGGCGACCGACGACGGGCAGGGCGTCATCGTCCGCTTGTACAACATCGCTTCGCAGCCGACTTCGGGCGAGCTGCGCCTGGAGGAACCCTACGATCACGTCGATGTGGTCAACCTCAACGAGGAGCCTTTGGGCCCGGCCGAAGTGGAGGATAGCCGGGTACGCCTGTCGCTCAAGCCCAACGAGATCGTCACCCTGCGGTTCACGTAGCCTCGCGCCGCATGCGACGCAGACGAGCGTCGTCTACTTCGCGCAAACCGTGGTAGAATCGGGGCATGTGGAAATCCCTCAAAGATTACTTTGTCGCAGTGGTCCGCTGGTGGTGGGTGATAGTGACGGGCGCCATTGCGTCCGTCGTTGGCATCATCCTCAACATCTGGCAAGACCTAGCTCTTCCGGTCTGGCTGTGGGTCTCCTTGGGCTTTGTTGGCGTCGTTGTCGCCCAGTTTCTCGCGTTCCATGAGCAGCGGAGGGGGTTGCCAGATATAGAACTGGGTGAGCCCATCCGCGAGCCAAATGAGAGGCTGACTCGCACGCATATGGTGGCGGGACCATACGAATTGAGTACTGCCCCTAGCCCTGAGCATCGAGTAGCTTATGAGCGGCTGGATACCATTCTGCACCGGATACCTGTCGCAAACAAGGGTGCCTATGCACCGGTTGTCTCTGTGAAGTTCATTAGCGCCGATCCACCGATACTAAGAGGGCTAGCTCCAGCGATCCTGCACCTTGCTGGCAACAACCCGGAGGATCACGTCAGCTTTGCTGACTCATTCCCCTTGCACAAAGACGATCGTCACAATATTGACGTTATCTCGTTCTCCAAGTCTACGCCTCCAAGATACTTTCTACACAAGATTGCTTCAGCCGATGCTGCTGAGGAAGTGCAGCTGGCCGCGGATAGTTACATTTTCAAGATTGGGGCTTATGCCGGGAATGTCTCGAAGCTTCAGAACTATCGCGTGGACAAAGACTCGTCAGGTCAGCTGACAATGACCAGACTGTCAGCCTAACGCTACGAAGGCGCTCACTTCTGGGCAACGTCAGATAGCCGAGACCGCCCGGCGCCACTGCTGCCCTTCGTGCCATCGACCCCTTGCACTTGCCACCGCGCGAAGCCACTATCGGTGGGGGTGCAAACATATGTTCGGGGGCAAGTGGGTCTGGATCTGGAACTGGCGTCGCTGCGACGGGGGCGAGGCAACGCGGGTGGCCGAGCGATTGAAGGCAGCGGGCTGTGCTGGCGCCCTAGTCAAGGCCCACGACGGCCCCTACTGGTTCGACCAGGGCCAGCCCTGGCGCGAGATATGCCGCGCCCTCAAGTCGCTCGGCCTCAGGGTGGCTGGCTGGGCCTATCTCTACGGTCGTGACTGGCAGGACGAGGCTCAGCGAGCCATCGAGACGATCGATTACGGGGAGGCCGATGCCTACGTGCTGGATGTGGAGAGCGAGTTCAAAGGCCGCCCGGACGTAGCCGAGGCGCTCTGCCAGCGCCTTCGCCAGGCCGTAGGCCCGCACTTCCCCCTCTTCTACTCCACCTTCGCCATTGCCCGCTATCATCGGGAGTTCCCCTATGCCCCCTTCGAACGCCACTGCTCGGGGACGCTGCCGCAGGTCTACTGGAACGCCTTCCGCTGGCCGGCGGAGCAGGCGCTGGGCTGGATGTACGAGGACTACGCTTCCCTGGGGATAGCGGCCGACAGGGTCTTCCCCGCGGCGGGAGCCTACGCCGAGGGCTTCGTCGCCTACCCCAGCGCCGAGGAGCTACGGCGCTTCGTCCAGATCGTCGGCGAGCGTGGCAGCAAGGGCGTGAGCTTCTGGTCCTACGAGCACATGGACGACATCAGGTGGCAAGCCCTGAAGGCCAACCCCTGGCCAGTGGAGGGCATGCCCTGGACAGGCTGGAAAGATGAGGTAGAGGAGCTCCGCCAGGAGATAGCCAGGCTTCGCAGCCAGAATCAGGAGCTGAGCCGCCAGAGCATCGACTTCGCCGGGCGCATAGGCCGGGGGATGGAACTAGCCCGCGAGATACTCAAGGTGCTCCAGGCGGGGGCATAGCGAGCGCCCTTCTTAAGCCGCTCATGGTGAGCCTGTCGAACCATGAGCCCCCGCATCCTTCGACAAGCTCAGGATGAGCGGTCAGGGGCCGTCTGACCCCCATCTCTCCCCTAGACTGAAACACCAAGGGCCTGCCTGCCTGCTGGCGGGCGTGCTATAATCGCCGCTGAACCTGTCTATCGGCGGGTAGGGTTTGTCGATGGTTGAACAGAAGGTGGCTAAGTCTTCCAGCCAGGTGGGTCTGCGCTACGCCAGCTTCGAGACGCGGCTGGTGGCCTTCGTGCTCGACCTGATAGTGCTCTTCTCGGTCTTCGCTTTGTTCTTTGCGGTTGCCTTCTTCCAGGTCCTGCTCCGCACTGACTTTGGCGATAAAGACACGCCCGACTCGGCGGTATGGGCAGCGGCGATCCTCCTGGCGACCTACTGCTTCCTCTTCTTACCCCTGTACTTCATCGGCCTCTGGGCCTGGCGAGGCCAAACGGTGGGCCAGATGGCCATGGCCATCAAGGTGATAGGGCGGGACGGTCGCCCTGTGGGGCTAACCAGGGCCGCCGTCCGCGTCGGTGGCCTGAACTTCCTGCCACCCATCTTCCTTGTCAGCGTGGTCAGCCTCCTGGCCGCGGGAACCGGCGAAGATGCACTCGTCACCCTCATATGGGTGCTCGGCATCGTGGGGCTCGTCCTGGTGGCGATTCAGGTCCTCGGCTGCCTGATGATCCCGTTCGACCGGCAGCGGCGGGCACTCCACGATAGGCTGGCCGATACTCTGGTGGTGGAGCCGAGATGACAGGGCCGGGCCTTATATCCGCTGTGCCCCTTCTGCGCGGCGCCTTCCAGTGGCTGTTCGGCACCCTCTTTGCCCTCTCCCTCATCGCCTTCTTCCTGGTGATCAACGCAGTGCAGCTCACCTCCCCCGGCACGGCCCAGCGTATCCTGTCGCGAGCGGTGGCCGACCTGACGGAGATCGATGCCATGTTGCCAACCATCCAGGCTGACCTGGCGGAGGAGGCCCAAGCGAGCCAGGAAGACGCTGTGACCGTCCCCCACTTTCCGATGGCGGTGGAGGTGTCGCGGGAGGAGGCGACCACCATCTCGACGGCGGAACTGCGCTCGCTCCTGCTGAGCGAGGCCGCCGAGGCCATCTACAAGGACGGCATGTCGGTGTGGGCCGAGGCCGACCCCGAGGCCAAGCAGAACATCGATCTCCTGTCGCCGGAGGGGGGAGTGCAGCGCGGCCTGGGGTTGCTCAACGACGATAACCATGGGGCCCTGCGCATCGCTGCCATCATTCTCGGCCTCATGTCCGCCGCTCTGGGGGGATTGGTCTTCGTTTCGACCAAGGGGATGGGCCGCGTGGTGGCCCTGGGGGCCAGCCTCCTGGGAGCAGCGGTGCCGTCACTGACGGCGGCAGTGGCCGTTCGCTTCGCCTTTTTCACCGCCAGCGAGGACCAGAGCGACTACCTGATAGCCCGCCTGCTCGAACTGGGCAACGATGCGTCCTGGCTGGCCCTGCGCAACTACACTATCCTCACCCTTCTGGGGCTGTGGCTGGTGGTGCTGGGCTTCGGGCTGGTGCTGCTGGAGATACGCCAGCGGGCCATCTCGGCTGCTCGAGTCGTTGACAACAATTCGCCGGAAGCCTAGAATCATCTCGCGAGCGGGTGTAACTCAGTTGGTAGAGTGCCTGCTTCCCAAGCAGGTTGTCGCGGGTTCGAGTCCCGTCACCCGCCCCAGGACCCTTGTTGCGCCTTAGAACGCCGCCCACGGCCGCCAGTTGCGTCTCGGCATAAGCTGGGCGGGAAACTCGAGGGCCATGGCCAGTCCCGTATGCCCCGCAGTGAAACGAAAAGTCATACTGCCGGCGCATACCGTTGCGTATGGCCCAGTGGCACAATTTCTCCGTTCCCAACAAAGTGGAAAGAAAATTGCGCGCCCAATCTGCGGCGTGCTTGACAAAAGCAATAGGGACCGTAACATATTGGGTGGGATTTATCGCCGGCCATCCCCCCCCAGACGAGACAAAGGGGGTGTGGGATGGACGGCATTTTTGTACCGGGGCTTGCCGCGGGGGTCGCCGTCGCAGCCACGGCTGTGATTGCTATGCTTCTTTACCCGAGGTTGGACGTGACCCTTGATCCGCTGCGAGTGAGGTTCGAGATGCATGCGTGGCGGCCCTCGGTTCGGCGACGGCGTGGCAACAAGAAGCCGCGCCGCTAGGCAGACCGCAAGCGAAGCCTGATGCCTGCATGGTGTCGGGGCCATGGCATGTTGCCCTACAGCGACGCCGCCGTCATCGTAACAGCGCACTTACACACGTGACGGCCGTCACAGCGCGTCTCTACCGGCTTCCGCGTCAGCTCGGAGCGGTGTAACATGCTTGAGGGACATGTATGGACGGGGGCCCACGAGCGAGTGCTGTCGTGTCCGAATCGGTAGCTGACATAGCCGATACCGCAAACCTTCGCCGGGCGATCCGATTCGTTCTCCATGACAAGGAGGATGAAGTCGTGGTCGACCCGTTAAATGACATCCCCTTCCTAGAGAACCTCGACGTACATATTCCCGATCTTTCCGCCAAGCTACGCAATGGCACGTACGAGCCGCGGCGTGTGACCGTCGTAGAAACAGCGAGGGGTGCCTTCACGACAAGGCCATTGTCTGTCATGGAGTTCGACGATTGGCTTGTGGCCCAGGCGATCCTCAGCGTGGTCGGCGAGAAGCTCGATAGCAAGATTCCTGCCGCGAGCTTCGCTTTCCGTCTTAATCCGGATCGAGACAGGTCAAGCCGCGACAAGTTCTTTAAGGCCTGGTACCGCGAATGGCCCCGATTCGTCAGGCGCATCAGGAGCGCTGTCTCAGCAACATACCCGTGCCTAGTCGTAACGGACATTGCAGGCTATTTTGAGCAGATAGACCTGCCTCTCCTGAGCGACATGATTCTAGCAGCGGGCATACCACCGGAGACTGTGAACCTCATCTTCTCGCAGCTCGAGAAATGGAGGTGGCGCGAAGGGTTCGCTATCAGCCGAAATAGGGGCTTGCTCCAAGGGAACGATCTAGCGTCCGCCTACGCTAACTTCTATCTCTCTGACATCGATGAATCGCTAGAGCAGTCGGGCGTGAAGCATCAGCGGTTCATGGACGACTTCGCCATTCACGTCAAGACACCGACTGAGGGCAAGCGCACATTGCGGGAGTTGGCGATAGCGCTGAGACGGAAAGGCCTTACCCTCAACAAGGCTAAGACTCGAATCCTGGAAGGTGACAAGACAGAAGAGCATTTCAGCTGGCACGTGACCGACGACCTTGAGGCCAATCTGAAGGCCCTGAAGTCAGCAGGTGACGTGGCCCACGTACGCCAGGAACGCCACCGGCTCAAGAGGGTGGTTTTTGGACTGCGTGTTCCTAACCCTCACGTCGTTAAGCGGTTGATGACCGCGTATACTTGGGCACGCGACCCACGCTTCAGGAGCGACGCGCTCCGGCTGCTTGTCGACAGGCCGGATCTTACCCCAAACCTCTGTCGGTACTTCCGTGCGCTAGATACCGATGCGAATGTGAAGGACCTAGCGGGCTTCCTCTCGGATCCCTCGCGAAATATCTACGTCTCGCAAGAACACGCAATCATAGAGACGCTGCTTCTGATGTCCGTTCGGGCAAGCGAGGCGCGTAGCAGATTGAGGGAACTGGCAAAAGCGAGGCTAGGTAATTTCAGCGTCGACGCCTATTCCCGGGCCCTATATGTCCTCTTGATGTACAAGTGCGGTGCCACCGGCGATATCGAGCCGCTGGTCGATAGGTACCTTAGAAACGTAGAGAAAGACCCACTACCGCGCAAGCACCTCGCCCTGGCAGTTACCCGCTTGAATGATCCGCAGCGCTTCGACGCGGTCGTGGACAGGTTGGTGCGCGAGGCCGACACGTCTCTTTCAGACATCGGCCTGTTCATCGATGAGGTTCGTCGTGCCCCAGCGGCAAAGGTTCGCAGTGTCATTAGGCGGACTTCGCTCAGCCAGGACTATTATGCTCAGACTCCCAAGCAGGTCGTCAGTCGTCTCAGACTTCGCGATCTAATCATTTTGAACATTTGTCGCCAATCCACTGACCCATCCATACGGCAGGTGCTGAGGAGACGTTTCAGAGCTTGGCAGTCGCGAGTTGTCTGTCCGACCGCCAAGCAACTGCTGGCAGAGGCGGAAACCCGAACGTAGTGCGCACACCGCCTTGCAGCGGCAGTGGCGGCGACCGTCATGATTCACCTCCTCGCGGGACAAGGGGCGTGGCCTGCGGACTGTCGTCTTGCCTACCCCCGTTGCCCCGGCCAGCCCTCCGCCCCATCGCCCACCATACGGAAGATTCAGTGTATCATATGCGGTGTGGCGCGCGGACGCGCAGCGTGAGAGAATCCAGCCTGATTAGATGGACAGAGACAGCCGCCCATCCTTTCGCCGCATCAAACGGCCGCGAGGGCGTCGCCCGGCCGAGGCCGAGGGCGCCGACCTGCCCCCTGAAGTCGAGATACCTCCAGAGCCGGGCGAGCTCCACACGCGAGTCGTCATCCCCCGCCAGGAGCGAGCCGCCGCCGAGCCATCCTCCGAGTCGGACATAGAGCTGCGCGAGGTGCGCTACGGGGCGACCGCTCGCGGGCCGTACCTGCGGGTTGTCCCCCGCCGGCGGCGGTTCGTGCAGGTCGCTCCCGGCTACCTGGAAGCCACCCGCCTGGCCAGCCGGCCGAGAGACACCCTGGGGCGCTACGTCGCGAACGTCAAACGGGTAGCCCTCGGCAGCCCGTTCGCCACCTCCCAGGCGATCCACGAACGCCTCACCAAGGTCAAGGCGCTGCCCATCTTCTCGTCCGACGCACTGTCCTCCTCCGCCTACGGGCCGGAGGAGATCCTGATCATGCTGGTGCTCGCAGGTTCGGTCGCGCTGTCCAGGGCACTGCCGATCGCGGCGGTGATCGTCCTGATGCTGGCCATCCTGACGCTTTCCTACCGCCAGACGATCAAGGCCTATCCCAGCGGCGGCGGGGCCTACATCGTGGCACACGAAAACCTGGGGCAGGGCCCGGGGCTAACGGCGGCGTCGGCTCTAATGGTGGACTACGTCCTCACCGTTGCGGTCAGCGTCGCGGCCGGCGTGGCGGCCATCACCTCGGCGGTGCCCGACCTGTACGATGTCAGGGTCGTAATAGGAGTGGCCGTGGTGGCGGTTTTCGCCTGGGGCAACCTAAGAGGGATTCGCGAGGCGGGCACGATATTCGCCGCGCCGACGTATTTCTTCATCCTCGCCATGGGATCGATGATCGTGGTGGGCCTGATCAAGGTGGTGACGGGAAACGCGCCGGGGTCGCTCCTGCACGGAGCGCCGCCGCGGGAGACGGTGGCGGCCACCCAGGGGCTCACGCTGTTCTTGGTGCTGCGGGCATTCTCATCGGGGAGCGCGGCGCTGACGGGGGTGGAGGCGATCTCTAACGGCGTGCCGGCGTTCAAGCCGCCGGAGAGCCAGAACGCGCGGACGACGTTGGTGATGATGGCCTGCATCCTGGGCTTCCTGGTGCTGGGTGTGACCTACCTCAGCAGTCGCTACGGGCTGGTGCCGGCGGAAAAGGAGACCATCGTATCGATGCTGGGGAGGGAGGTCCTGGGCAAGAACGTGCTGTACTACGCGTACCAGGCGGCGACGGCGATGGTGCTGTTCATGGGCGCCAATACCAGCTTCGCCGATTTCCCGCGGGTGTCAGCGATCCTGGCCAAGGACAAGTATATGCCGCGGCAGTTCGCGTTCAAGGGAGACCGCCTGGCCTTCTCCTACGGCATCTTCCTCCTGGCGACCGCCGCGGCCCTCCTGCTGGTCGCCTTCGGGGGAGTGGTGACCAGGCTGATCCCTCTGTATGCCGTGGGCGTCTTCCTTTCGTTCACGCTGTCGCAGTCGGGTATGGTGAAACACTGGTGGCGGTTGCGAGAGACGGGCTGGCGCACGAGCATGGTGATTAACGGCGTGGGAGCGAGTATGACGGCGGTGGTGGTGGTGATCATCGGCTTCACGAAGTTCACCCACGGGGCCTGGATCTCCATCCTGCTGATGCTGACGCTGATCCTCGCGTTCGCGCTCGTGCGCCGGCACTATGCGTGGTTTGAAGAGACGGTGCGGGTTGAGAAAGGCGAGCTCCGGCCCAGAATGCCGGAGCGTGTCTCGACTCTGCGCCGGGCCGCGCGCCAGCGCGTGGTGATGCCGGTGGGCGACATCGACAAGATTGCCTTAGCAGCGGTAGATTTTGCCCGCGAGCTCTCGGGCAAGGTGACAGCAGTCCACCTTGCGGACGACAGGGAGGAAGCGGACGAATATCGCGCCCTCTGGGAAGAGATGATACCCGATATCCCCCTACTGATTGTCGAGTCCCCTTATCGAGCGTTCGCGGCGCCCATGCTGGCCTACGTGGAGTCCCTGGAAAGGGCTGAGCCGGACGTGCGTATAACGGTGGTGCTACCCCACTTCGTCCCGCGTCATTGGTGGGAGCGGCTCCTGCACGACCAGAACGCCCTCGGCCTTAAGCCCCACCTGAGGAAGCGGCCCAGGGTGGGGGTTGTCGACTTCCCGTACCGGCTGGAGGAAGGGGAGACGGTCTAGCCTGGGGCCCGATCCCCGCAAGGCTACCCTCGGCCGCTACGGCGCTACCGCCGGTGAGCCCGACCGCGCACGTAGAACCGCCGCATCCCCCACTCGATGAAGCCGGGCGAGATGCCCTTGAGCGCAGCGGCCAATCGATTGAAGCGGGTGACGTACACCTCTGCCCGTTCGTCCCGCGCAGCTTTGACAATGGCCTCTGCCACGCGTGCCGCCGGTATGCGGCGCATGACCATTGAGGAGGAGGAGGCGGGCATCTCCATCTCCTTAAGGGCGTTCTCCCGGAACGGCGTCTCGATTGGCCCGGGGTACACGGTGATGACCGTGATCCCGTAGTCGAGAAGCTCCAGCCGCAGGGCGTCGGAGATGGCGGTGAGGGCGAACTTGGTAGCGGCGTAGGCCCCTTCATTGGGCGCCGCTATCTTCCCCGCCAGCGAAGAGACGTTGATGATCTGGCCCCGCCGCTGCTGCTTCATGTATGGTACGGCCGCCCGAATACAGTTGAGAGCGCCGAAGACGTTCACCTCGAACAGGTAGCGGATGTT
>Ga0315279_10010676_pt1 | contig 10766 bp, 11 predicted proteins | sample YL17G06_20_MG_FD_203694 | JGI IMG/M metagenome (GOLD analysis project Ga0315279, IMG submission 203694) | Sediment microbial communities from Yellowstone Lake, YNP, Wyoming, USA - YL17G06_20 | ecosystem: Environmental > Aquatic > Freshwater > Lake > Sediment | place: USA: Wyoming | collected...
AACCCAGGCCCAGCTCCACCGCGGCGCACGCCTCGTCGAGATCCTTAAGCAACTGCAATACCAGCCGATCCCAGTCGCGAAACAGGTGCTTATCATCTTTGCCGCGACGCAAGGCTACTGTGATCCCGTTTCCGTGCATGCGCTTGGCCGCTACGAGAAGGAACTGTTCGAATACTTCGACGCGCGGAAGAAGGACCTCCTTGACGAACTCGTGCGCACAGGCGAGTTGAGCGAGACGTTCACGCCCAAGATTGAGGAGGCCGTAAAGACGTTCTCGGAGTCTGTCTGGAAGGAAGGCAAACACGCGTAATGGCGAACCTTCAGGTCATACGGCGCAGGATCTCGAGCGTCAAGAGCACGCAGAAGATCACGCGCGCGATGAAGATGGTGGCCGCGGCAAAACTCCGCCGCGCGCAGGAAGCCATCATGCACGCGCGGCCCTACGCATATCACATGCGCGACCTGACAAACCGGCTCGCGGGCCGCGCCGACCCTGAAAGCCACCCGTTGCTCAGCCCCGGAATCGGCGAGAAGATCGGCATCGTGGTCGTCACGTCGGATCGCGGCCTCTGCGGAAGCTTCAACACGAACATCGTAAACGAGACGATGCGGCTCCTTCGCGAGCGCTTTCAGGGCCGCCAGGTCGAACTCACGGTGATCGGACGCAAAGGTTTGGATGCATTGCGCCGCCGCCCCTGCACGATCCGCACGAACCACGTCGGCGTCTATGACAGGTTCTCAATCAACGCCGCCTCCCGCATCATCGACGATGTTGTGGCTGAGTTCACAAAGGGCGAGATGGGCGAGATTTACTGCCTCTACAACGAGTTCAAGTCGGCCATTGCGCAGCGGGTCGCCCTCGAAAAGGTGCTCCCTTACGAAGCGCCTGAACAGCAGGCGGCCGAAACCGAAATCAACTATATCTATGAACCGAACGAGAGGAAGATCCTATTCGCCCTGTTGGTGCAGAACATCCATGTGCAGATGTACCGGATCTTGCTCGAATCCATGGCAAGCGAGCAGGGCGCGCGAATGACTGCAATGGATTCGGCCACGAACAATGCGGGGGACGTCATCGAGAGGCTCTCGCTTAAGTATAACCGTGCGCGGCAGGACGCAATCACGCGCGAAGTCATCGAAGTCGTCAGCGGCGCCCAGGCGCTCTAGCTGGAGGGAGAGAATGAGCAAAGGTGTTATTTCCCAGATCATCGGGCCGGTGGTAGACGTGCGGTTCGAGCCGGGCCAACTGCCCCCCGTGTATAACGCGCTCGAAGTCGTTCGAGACGGCGGCAAGCGGCTTGTCCTCGAGGTCGCCCAGCACATCGGCGAGAACACCGTCCGAACAGTGGGCATGGACACCACCGACGGCCTCACCCGCGGCATGGAAGCTACGGATACGGGCCAATACATTACCGTGCCCGTCGGACCTGAAGTCCTCGGCCGCATCATAAACGTGATCGGCGAACCCGTCGACGAACTGGGACCGGTCAAGGCCCGCGAACGCTGGCCCATCCACCGCGCCGCGCCGAAGTTCGAAGACCTCGAAACACACGCCGAGGTTTTCGAGACCGGGATCAAGGTCATCGACCTGCTGGCGCCGTATTGCCGTGGAGGCAAAACCGGCCTGTTCGGCGGCGCGGGCGTCGGCAAGACCGTGTTGATCATGGAACTCATCCATAACGTCGCCACCAAGCATGGCGGCTATTCCGTCTTCTCCGGCGTCGGCGAGCGCACGCGCGAGGGCAACGACCTCTGGCTCGAGATGAAGGAATCGGGCGTCATCGACAAGGCCGCGCTCATCTACGGGCAGATGACCGAGCCGCCCGGCGCCCGCGCGCGCGTTGGACTCAGCGGACTGACCGTCGCCGAATACTTCCGTGACCAGGAAGGCCAAGATGTTCTCCTGTTCATTGACAACATTTTCCGTTTCACCCAGGCCGGCTCCGAGGTGTCGGCGCTGCTGGGCCGCATGCCCAGCGCCGTGGGTTATCAGCCAACGCTGGCCACCGAAATGGGTGAACTCCAGGAGCGAATCACCACCACCAAGAAAGGTTCCATCACTTCCGTTCAGGCCATCTACGTTCCCGCGGACGATCTCACCGACCCGGCTCCGGCCACCACTTTCGCCCACCTCGACGCCACCACCGTGTTGTCGCGGCAGATCGTCGAACTCGGCATTTACCCCGCCGTCGACCCGCTCGATTCGACAAGCCGCATCCTCGATCCGCGCATCGTCGGCGACGAGCACTATCGCGTCGCGCGCGGCGTGCAGGAGATCCTCCAGCGCTACAAGGACCTCCAGGATATCATCGCCATCCTCGGCATGGACGAACTCTCCGAAGAGGACAAGGTCACTGTCGCGCGCGCACGCAAGATCCAGCGGTTCCTATCGCAGCCGAACTTCGTTGCGGAACAGTTCACCGGCCAAGCCGGCAAGTACGTGCCGCTCGAAGACACCGTTCACAGCTTCACGCAGATTCTCGCCGGCGACTGCGACCACTTGCCGGAAGGCGCGTTCCTGTACTGCGGCCCCGTCGAGGACGTGTTCGTAAAGGCCAAGGCCATGGGAGTGTCTTAACCGTGGCGGATCAGGACCGGAAAACCCTCGTGTTGGAGATATGCACGCTTGACCGGGCGCCCGCCAGGCTCGACGTCACCGAAGTCACGGCGCCGGGCGTGATGGGCATCTTCGTGGTTCTTCCCGGTCACGCGCCGCTCCTCTCCATTCTCGAGATCGGCCCCCTGACGGCTCTCCGGCCCGATGGCGGAAAAGTTTTATTCGCCGTCAACGGCGGCTTCGCCCAAGTCCTCGACGATCATGTACTAGTCCTTGCCAAGACTGCCGAGAGCGAAAGTGATATCGACGTCGAACGCGCGGAACGGGCGAGAAACCGCGCCGAGGAACGCATAAAGAAACCCAGCGAGTCCATCGACATCGCTCGAGCGGAAATCGCCCTCAAGCGCGCCCTCACCCGCCTCAGCGTAGCCGGAAAGAGCTTGTCATAGACCTCCGCAACGAGAAGGCAAGTCTTCTTTTTAGGCAAGTCCCCCTTTGAAGGGGGATTTAGGGGGATGTACAATCCTCATATGGCCGGGCGTGCTGGTTAGTACATCCCCCTGAATCCCCCTTCAAAGGGGGACTTCATCAGAAGCGCGTCTCCTTCTGATCTGAAAGGGAAATCCACTGCTCGTCTCCCTTCTCATGTGAGGGTGGAGGCAGTAGGAACTAGCCACTAGACGCCAACAGAAAAGAGCCAGGATGAGAGTTGCTTTCGTAGACCTCTTCTTCTCATGGCCGCCGCACGGCGGTGCTGACGTAGATCTCTACAACGTTGCCCTATGCCTGCACAAGATGGGCTACGAGATCCACGTGTTCATCGCCGCCAGCGAGGATTCCTGGGAGCGCGGCACCGTCGATCCGGCAACGCTGCCGTTTCCCGCAACGCGCCTGGACTTCACCCCAAGACAGATCAACCGCTATGAGATGCCTCGCAGATTCCGCGCGGCCGTGGACGCATGGAAGCCGGACGTCGTTTTCGTGTGCGATGGTTTCTTCCTCAAGCCTTACGTCAGCGAGGCCCTGAACCACTACCCGATCGTGTTGCGCTACTTCGCGTACGAACTTGTGTGCCCGCGTGATTCCCGGTTGTTCCTGAACGGCGCGACGTGCCCCATGAACTACCTCCGCACGCCCGAGACGTGCCGGCCCTGCTCGCTCGAAGGCATGGCCGACGAGATCAAGCGATGGCGCTTCTTGTCTTGGACGCAGGAGTATATCGCGGCGCGCGCCTTCATGCCCGGGTACTATCCCCTCCTGATCCAGTCTCTCAAACATTCCAGGGTGATCGTCGTCTCGAATCCGCTCCACGTGCGACAACTCGAGGGAATCCACCCAGACGTGCGCATCATTCCCGGCGGCGTCAATATCGAAGACTTCTCGTATTCTTCCCCGGCGCCCAAGGGAATTGGAGAGAAGAAAATCATCTTCATGCCGGGCCGCGTCGAGGATCCGGCCAAGGGCATGGCGACACTCCGCGAAGCCGGCGGACGTCTGGCCCGCGAGAGAGGCGACTTCGAGATCCATGTTACGCACACGGATTTCACCATCAACAGCGATTGGCTCAAAGCGATAGGCTGGCGCAAACACGCCGAGATCATGGATCTCTACAAGAGATCGGACATCTGCGTCGTCCCCTCGATTTGGCAAGAGCCGTTTGGCCTTGTCGCCGTCGAGGCCATGGCTTCCGGGCGGCCCGTCTGCGCAACCCGCGTCGGAGGGCTTCAGGACATCGTCGTGCACGGAGAGACAGGGTTTCTGTTTGACGCCGGCGACGGCCAGTCACTCGCCGCGCACCTAGCGAGACTTCTTGATGACGCCGATCTTCGACAACGAATGGGTGAAGCGGGCCATAAGCGCGCCGCGGAAGAATACGATTGGAAACGCATCGCCGAACGCTACTATCCGCCCATCATCGTAGAGCTCGCCCGAGACGTATCTGCTCAAAACCGGCCATCGATCCAAGATCCAAAATGACCCAAAAACCCACAAAAGTATGTGCCTTCTATAGCAAAGGCAGAACGTACCTCGACGTCCTCCAGTGCGTCAGGCAACGTTATCCGGAAGCCCACGTGTCCGCGGTCATCCCCGCCCGATACCCGATATCCAGGGAAGAGACCGCGTTGGTGGATGAGGTCGTCGAGACCGAACGCACACGCTATTCCCTCCGCGAAATCCGTCCGCTAATCAGGCTAGTGCGCCAGATCCGCGCCGCTCACTTCGATGCCTTCGTCGTCATGTTCGACAGCCCCCGCCTCCGCATCCTCTCCGCGTTATCGGGCGCAAGACAGCGCCTCTTCTGCCGCATGGACGGCGAATTCGCACCGCTCCACAGTTCCGTTCCAGGCGTCATGGCCGACGTCCTAGTCCGCTCAATCCGAGGACGCGCCGCATACGCGTACATCTGGCTGATCGTACGCCTGCTTCACGTCTCCACGACGGACGCAACGCGAAACCGAACGTCTCCGGACGGAAAGTGTAGAGAGGCGGATCATGAAGGTTAGGTACTTTTCCGCCACAGCCCTCAGCCGTCGCAGTGGCTCTTCCAAGCGTGTCATGCCTGTTGCGGGACGGCTACATCAAACCCTAGGTAGCGTTCCAGGGCTTCTCGTACGGGTTCCAGCACCTGACCGGGCGTTACGCTCACATGGTGCCGATAGCCGTTGTACCCCACGTGCAGCAACAAGTCCTGAAGCCGGTCGATGTGAGCCACTCCCGCGCATCCGAAGAAATCGTCCGGTATGGGGTCGGATGTGAAAGCGCCCCGGCCCAGGTAGAATTTCAGCTTGCCGGCGTCAGTGACCATGCTGCCCAACGTGAAATCGCCAGGGGCGATTCGGCCCGTGTTGCAGCCGAAGGCCGAGCCTTCTCCGACGGCCGTCGCGAGGATCGCGTGGTCGGTAATAGTCCCTTTCCCCCCGACCATCATGCTTGGCGGCACCGGCCCGCAATGGAACAGGATGCATTTGTTTTCGTCATCCGCGTAGTTGTTGTTCCAATCGAGGCAGCTCGGGGGCCCGTCCGACGCAAGCCCGAGCGCGCGCATTGTCACCGCGTTGCTGATGTCGACTTCGCACGCGGCCGCGACCCCGCGGTCGTTCAACTCGCCCAGCAGGACGCAAGGGGAAATTCCGAGTTGCTCCTGCAACTCGATCCAGCAGCGCAATGCGATGGCGTCAAGGCGGTATTCGTCAATAAGCTCGTCCAAAACGACGCCCAGCTTCGCGATCTGCTCGAACGCGCCCTCGGGCGCGCGATCCCATACCGCGCACCGATGCAGCGCTTCACCCTTCGCTTTGTACGCGGCGCCCGCGCTGCGGACCTGCTTCATGCGAGCGAACACGCTCGACAAGTCAAAAGTCTCCATCGTGATGTTTTGCCGCTGAAGCGCCAGTTCGTCCGCGCGAACAGTTTTGAATGCGGTTGTACGCGCACCCACCGCGCCCACCGTCATCCCGTTGATTCCCCGAACCACCCGGCAGACGCGATCAAAGAAATCGACGTTCGCGCGGAAGGTTTCGCCCTTTGGGTGAACCGTGTGCGGTTTCAAGGCCGTGAACTTGAGCCCGTACTGGCAAAACACGTCCATGATCGAGAACTTCCCGCAAAAGGAGTCGCGTCGCAGCGCGGGCGACATCTTGTCGAGGTCGTCGGGGTAGGCTTGGATGAGGATCGGGACTCCGGCTTCTTTCAACGCGGCGACCGCGCCCGTTTCATCGCCGAAATTCGGCAACGAGAGAATCATGCCGCCGAATTTCCCCCGGTTCTCTCTGAGGAAATTCGCGTACACCTCGCCCTCGCGAGGCGTTTCCACCGCGCCATGCCGCGTCGCGTCCGCGGGCAGCATGAGCGTGTCGTGACCCCATTGTTTCAAGACGCCCGGCAGTTCCTTGCGGGCGGCATCCATCAACGAAGCAGGAAAGAACCCACGGTTTCCAAAAAAAAGCGCAAACGTAGTTTTCTTAGCGGACACAACCCTATCCTCCCAATTTCACATACCGTTGCCAACAATTCCACCCAATACTACGCAAGCCTCGGGCCGTTTTCAACGTCGGCATACAGACCAAATTCCGCACGTAAGGTTTTCATGTGTCAGTCGCGTGCGTAGTATTCGCGCCAACGTAGAAGTGGCATCCCTGCCGCTTCCAATCAAGCGACGCATGCCCAAATCGCGCCTCGGGAAAGCGGCAGGGATGCCGCTTCTACGTTCATCGGAAACCGGCTGTGGGTGCACATCACCCTATTGTTGCGTGCGGATTTTGGACAGAGGTTGGCGAGTGCGCATCATTGAGTGAAGGAGATGGACACGTCGCGTTGGCTGTGCTATCATGTCTTTGAATCGCGGTGCGCTCGTAGCTCAGCGGATAGAGCACTGGCCTCCGGAGCCAGGTGTCGCGCGTTCAAATCGCGCCGAGCGCGCCATTTATAAGTTTGCCTGAATCCGCCAGTTATGCGGATACCCGCCACGGGGCGGTGCGGCTGTAACCCATAGCCAAAACGTGTAGTACTACACGAAATGGGAGGTCGCACCGATGAAAACACCGAAACTCAGACTCCACAAAGCCACGGGCCAAACCTATGTCGAACTCAATGGGCGACGACTGTACCTGGGCAAGCACGGCAACGCCGAAACAACGCGCCGCTACCATCAAACCATTTCCGAGTGGATCTCAAGCGGACGGCGATTGCCGGTGTCCCCGGAACAAGTGACCGTTGTCGAGGTCTGCAATGCGTTCTGGAAATACGCGAAGGGACCTGCTTGCGCTGACATCCAATCAAGGAGCTTCTGGTTGCACCTACTTGGGCAACTTCGAGGAGCAAGCAATCGGGTTACGTCAAGGCGTCAAGATCGAACTGACCCAAACCGACGGAGACAGTTTTACAAAACACCAAGTTCTGATTAAGGCTGTCTGGCGCGGCGATTTTGTTGCATTACAGCCCCGCCATCTCTGCTACATCTCCGGTACCTCCTAATCAGTATCTCCTTGGTCACGCCTGTTATGCGTGGTCGGTTGCATAGGTAGTCATGGGCGGCTTCGGACCTTGCAGGTTCGGGACCGCCCGTGCCTCAAGTTCCCACATGGACAAGGCCCTCCTCCCGCCTGTCCGTATCCCCAGGCCCGGCAGCCCCCCGCAGCCGGGCCGCCGCACTCCCACACGTTTGAAATGCCGAATCAAACGGGCGTAGTGTCAGCATGCCGGTTGCTACGGAACGGAGGGCACAGTCATGCACACAGCAGACCTAATAACAGGGAACAGGATGGTTGCGTGCTGCGATATCCTTGGTTTCAAGAAGCTGGTCAAGAGCAAACCAGCTCTTGAGTTGGTGCATGGCGAGCTTGCTCGTTTCCATGAACTGCTGATATTTTGCCTAACGCAAAAGTGGGAGGATCGCAAAGATCTGGCTCAACTCCGGAGATTGCTGAGGGGACAGAAGAGAGTTGGGATCGCTTGGTTTTCGGACACCTACCTCATATATGGCATTGACGACGATGAAGATTCTTGCTATAACGTTATCGTAACGGTTGCATGGCTTCTGGGCGTTACAATCCAAACCTCAACGCCAGTAAGGGCTGGAGTGGCGTATGGGGAGTTTTCCCGCTGTCCCAAGAATGAGTTGTACGTTGGAAAGGCCTTGGTTGAAGCCTATGAATGGGAGCAATGTCAGGAATGGGTAGGTGGAGCACTTTCACCGACCGCGGCCAAAAAATCACCTCGAGACAAGCAGGGACAGAAAGAGTGGGGCCTAAAGCTATACGACAAAGTGCCACTCAAGACTAAAACCGCCGCTTCGTCGTCGTATCCGACGAAGGAGTGCGAGGGGTGCGAGAAACTTCCCAAGACTCAGTTCGCCGTTTCCCCGTGGTTCAAGACCCTTGCGCTCGACTGGACATGGATTGATCATGATAGGGAAACATGCGATCGACAAATAGAGCTTGCTAAATTGTGCGCGCGAGACGCGGCCAATGACGGTAACCGGGAGAGGGCACAGTCAATCGTCAGGAAGTGGGAGAACACAAGTCGCTTCCATGTCGAAACCTGCGATAGCTGTTTCCCTGGGAACAAGCAGAGAGAGCACCATACTACTCGTTGATTGTGTGGCTCTTGGCGCGTCCCGCACCCGCGATCACGTTACCGTGGAGTCTACACGAAATCGGGCGAAAATGGGGGCAATTTGGGGCAAGACGCGAAAGAGTTGCAGTGGTGCAACGCTCCGCGTATCATCACATCCGTTAAGGGGTTATGGCCGCGACGGAGACACTACTACATTACTAGTGTATCGCCTCCGGAGCTAGGTGTCGCGCGTTCAAATCGCGCCGAGCGCGCCATTTTCCATGTCCATTCCAAGCTGGTATTTCGGGGGTTTTTCATCGGTTTCCGGGGGATTTCTGTCAGCAGTGCGGCACATGTACTCCACATGCCCGGCCATGGTTTTATGCGTGGGGACGACCTGCGCCTTGGACAAGTTTCCGGTGTCTAAGCGCGTGTTCCCTTGACCTCTTCTCCTTCGACCTTGATGGCTGCGCTCGTGGCTGCTCCGCGTTTGCGCCGGAGCAGCGCGTCGAGGCTCCAGTCGCCGCCGCCTTGTGCCGCCATGTACAGGAAAATGAAACAGAACAGTACGGCTGGCATGCCTTGGTTCTGAACCGGCCACATACCATTCGGCGCGTGAAACTGCCAGTACGCCACCGCCATTTCGCCGGACAGGATGAATGCGACCGGCCGGGTTAGGAGACCGACCATGATCGCGAGACCGCCAAAGAACTCGAGCATCCCGCCAATACCCATCTGGGACATCAAGGGCGGAGTGGAGCCCGGTTGGCCGGGTATTCCACCAGGCCATCCGAACAGTATCGCGCTCCCGGCCTGGAAGAACAGAAAACCCGCCACGACGCGAAGCAAGAAGTAGGTGACCTGTACGGCCCGATTCATATTCATCGATTGCCTTTCGAGTGGGGCGTCAAGAGGCCGGCGAGCCGGTCCAGGCTCTGGCCCCAGCCTTGAACACGAGTTCGGGCAGAGCGTCGAAGACACGCGTGATGACGACCACTCGTTCTTTTGGCTCCGTGGCGGGGTCATTTTTTGCGTTCATCTTGCTTTCCTTCATTCTCAGTTCGTCTAGCTAATAATCCGATCAACCGAAGCTCTGTCCCTAGAAACGACGATAGTGCTCCACCCATTCCGCGTGATCCGCACATTCTGCTCCATGCGGGCAGGGGGCTCACGTCTTAACCTCAACGATTTCCTCGTAGACGGAGGGTGGAACGGGTTCATCGTGCCTGCGTTTCGAGGTGGCACTGCCGAGATCCTCTCTGGCTCTTCATGGGAAGAATTGCTCGTCTCGATCTTGAATGTATTCTCGCGGAATATGGTATCATCCGTTGGCGTAGTCTTATGCCAGAAGGGAGGATGGAGAATGGCAGTTCGCGGCGTACAAGGACCCGGTAATGTGCCTGTTCCCATTAACCACGTTAACCACGCGCGTGGGAAGACCAAGGCTCCCGCCGTCAAACGGTTAGCGGTCGCTCAACAGGCGCAGAAACCGAATGCAAACCAGATCAAGATCGGTAAGACGGTGCCGGGGATACATCAAGGTGTCGGCACACAGCTCGACATCAAGGCGTAACGTGCTGATTGACCCAGCAAACACCCCTTGTCTCTTGACGGAACAGGGGCATTGACCGGACTCACGACCTTGGCTGGAGGCTGAGGTTCTGTCCCGCCAGAGACTCCTGTTTATTGGCAGGTGAAGGCCTACGAAGGCGCAGTTTGGGGAATCCGTCGGGAACTGCAAAGATCTGCTACGCTTTTCCTCCTCTCCGAACGACTTCTTAGACTGGGCGAGTGCACCAGAGGTACTTGCGAGGTGCCTTTCTGCGCAAGCAGTGTGCTCAACCTGTATCTGGGTGTGGGCAGCCGCCCAGAGGTGGAAACAGGCGTACTCTATTCCTCTTGGTTCTCACTCTATCTAGTTAGTTTCTGTCCGACATGGCGTAAGCCACTGTAAATAAAGGCGTTATAGTGCGATTTTCCTTGACAAAATGGTATCCGTCCGGTGAAGGCCGTATTCCGGATTTCGGTGGTTTGAGAGACAATGACGCCATCGGATATGAAAGGTTAGACGATGGGGGATACTGGGCCGAGGCGCTGGAAACGGAGTAGGGCGTGGAAGCGCGAGTGGGGACGCGAGCATCTGAAAGCCCAAGCC
>Ga0315279_10010677_pt1 | contig 10764 bp, 12 predicted proteins | sample YL17G06_20_MG_FD_203694 | JGI IMG/M metagenome (GOLD analysis project Ga0315279, IMG submission 203694) | Sediment microbial communities from Yellowstone Lake, YNP, Wyoming, USA - YL17G06_20 | ecosystem: Environmental > Aquatic > Freshwater > Lake > Sediment | place: USA: Wyoming | collected...
CGTTGCGCCCTTGTGATGTGCCTTTGCTTGATGTGCATCAAAGCGCCGACGGTGATCGCCTATATCTCAACGGGCTTTGAGAGCATCTCCCCCAGTAGTTTGACTGCCCCCTGTACGTCACCATAGTCCACCATCTCAGAGGGAGTGTGGATGTAGCGACAGGGGATAGAGAGACATCCTGCCGGTATGCCCCCACGCGAGCGTTGCATCGCGGCCGTGTCCGTTCCGCCAAACTCGAGCACTTCCAACTGGTACTTGATCCCCAGGCCCTGCGCCGTCTTGATCATCCAGTTCTTGACGCCGGGATGGACCAGTACGTCCGAGTCCATCACCTTGATGGCCGGGCCGCCGCTCAGCTCCACAGCCATAGGATGCGCTTCGGGTGTGTCTCCCGTCTTTGTCACATCAATGGCCACGCCCACCTCAGGCTCGACCCCAAAGGCCGAGACCAACGCGCCCCTAAGGCCCACCTCTTCTTGCGTGGTGAAGACAAAGTAAATATCGTTCGGCGTCGCTCCCAAGTCAAGCAGAGCCTGCGCAGCCACAGCGCAGCCGATGCGGTCGTCCATCGCTTTAGCCACTAAGCGTTGGCCCATATCCACGAAGGGGCGGTCGAAACTGGCCACATCCCCCACACCCACTGGCAACTGATTTCCTGGGATAGCGCCGACGTCAAGAAAGAGCTCTTCTAGAGACGGTCGCTCTGATGAGGGTTGAAGCCACTTCTCCCAGCCGATCACCCCAATGGCCCCACTAGCAAAGCGCACTCGGCTGCCTATTGTGGCTAGCGGGAGAACACCGCCAACGGTGCCAAAGCGTAAGAAGCCTTTCTTGTCCACATAGGTGACGATCAGACCGATCTCATCCATATGCGCGGCGATCATGATGCGCTTGCCCCCGCCAGTGCCCTTCTTGAGGGCAATGAGGTTGCCCAAGCTGTCGGTGCGCAGCTCATCCACGCTTTCGCGGACGATGTCCGCAATCAGATCGCGCACCGGCACCTCATAGCCCGAAGGCCCATAGGCCTCAACCAGCTTCTTGATGAGTTCCTTCACGACTCCAGCCCCCCTTCCAAAGTATGCAGCGTCTCACGCATAAGTCGTACCGTATAATCCAGGTCTATCAGGCTCAACAAGCTAACTGGCGCATGAATATAACGCACCGGAACTGACACTGCTGCCGAAGGCACACCCTCACGAGTGAGATGAATGGCCCCAGCATCAGTCCCACCAACCGTTCCTTGCTTGAACTGGTAGGGGATGCCAAGCCTCTTGGCTGTGTCAACCAGCAGCTTGACCAGACGCCGATCGGCGACAAAACTGCGATCCATAAAGGTGATCACCGGCCCCTTGCCTACTTCAGTGACAGGGCTTAGATCCTTTTTCTTGGGCAGATCGTCGCAAACGGTGCCCTCGAGGACGAAAGCAACCTCCGGGTTAGTTGCATAAGCGGCAACTCTGGCCCCGCGAAGCCCAGCCTCCTCCTGAGCAGTGAAGGCCGCATAGAGGTCAAAGGCATAATCCCCCTTGAGCAGCTCGACAAGGACCGCACAGCCCACGCGGTCGTCAAGAGCCTTGCCCTTGACCGTACGCAGCCCACTCTCATCCAGCACCTCAAAGGCGGTGCGAAATGTGGCGTAATCGCCGAGCTTGACCAGCTTCTCAGCGCCTCCTTTGCTCGTCGCCCCAATGTCAATGGCTGCTTTGCTCGTGTCCACTGCTCGTTCGCGCTCGGCTCTGGGAATCAGATGGATAGGGCGGTAGCCGATCACTCCGGGCACCGATTCCTGCCCAATCAGCACTTGCTTCGAGGGCAGGATGCGGTCGTCAATGCCTCCTACCTTTCCAAAGCGCAGTGTCCCATCGCCATTAATCCCTGTGATCACAAAGCCAACTTCATCCATGTGAGCCGCAACCATGACCTTGCGCGGGCTTCGCTCCCCTTGAGCCTGGCGGCGCGCTTTTTGCAGACAGATGAGGTTCCCCAGCGCATCAATGCGGTACTCATCAACTTGGCCCTTGACGGCATTGAGAATGATATCTCGTATAGCCGCCTCGTTTCCCGAGACGCCACGAGCCTCGGATAACTCCTTAAGCAACACGTCGCTTTCTCCTTCCCCTAAAGCCCCAACTTGGCGGCGAAATCCTCGGTCAAGGTGGCGATAAACAGAGACATGAGCCGTGCGGTGCGCTGGACATCCTTGACGCAAACGGTCTCCACCGAGGTATGCATGTAACGTAAAGGGATACTGAGCAACGCTGTGGGAATCCCTTCCCGGGCTACCTGGATCGCCCAGGCATCAGTGCCCGAGGCCCCGGGCAGGATCTCTACCTGGTGTGGAAGCTCATTGTCCTTGGCGAGAGCAACCAACCGCTCATGCATCAAAGGGTGAATGCTGGGGCCTTTGGCAATCGCCGGGCCACTATCCATGGCGATTGATTCCGTCTCGCCGACGCCTTGTTGCATGCCAAAGCCCACATCCACAGCGATGGCGATATTAGGAGCAACGCCATAAGCGCTGGTGATGGCCCCGCGAAGCCCCACCTCCTCTTGTGTGGTGGCCACAGCGTAGACATCCCACTCATGTCGTGTGGCGCTTAGAGCCTCCAAGGTAAGGGCTAACGAGGCGACGCCAGTGCGGTCATCAAAAGCCTTGCCTGAGACATAGCCTTCGGCCAACTCCAGGAAATCCCGCCGCATGGTGATCAGGTCGCCCACTTGCACGAGGTCTTTCACCTGCTCGGCGGTCAGGCCCACATCAATGAAAAGCTTATCGAGAGGCACTGGCTTTTCATACTCTTCAGGGCCAAGGACGTGAGGTGGCCGGCTGCCAATTATGCCAGGTAGCGGCCGCGTTCCATGCACGACCACCTCCTGTCCCAAGATGGTGCGGATATCCACGCCGCCGACGCGGGCAAAGCGAATGAACCCCTGCTCAAAACCTGTGACCATCAGCCCAATCTCGTCCATGTGTGCAGCCAACATGATGGAACGCTCGCGCGCTCCCTCAGCACGGGTTCCCTTTTTGAGCGCAATCAGATTACCTAGAGCGTCAGTATGCAAGGCATCCCCATAAGGCTCAAACGCTTTGCGCGCCACAACCCGTACCGGTTCCTCATAGCCGGAGACGCCACTAGCTTGCGACAAGTCGCGCAAGAGCTGTATAACCTCCATGCTCCTCCCCCCCAGGCAAGTATGATGGCAAGAACTCTAAACCCCAGGCTCGGATGATGCAGGCAAGTTCCAGCGTCGGCGCTCCGTCTCTCACTGAGTGGAGTTCATGGGAGGCGAAGCGGATGTAGCCGTCGGCGTGTGCACCATAGCAGGTGTTATGCTCGCCATAGCGCCCTCGACCGGACGCGGGGTAATCGTAGGGTACAGGGTCGGTGAGGGTTGCCCGGAAGTCATGGCCGGCTCGGTTGCAACAGACAGGGGCAAACTCGTCAGAGTTGGTGTGGGTTTCAGATAATGCGCCCGCAGATAGAGGCTCACGCCCCCCAGAGCGTATAGTAGGGCCATAATCACCCCGAAAGCTGCCCAGGCCAGCACCTTGGCCCTCTCTCGATCGGGCAGTTCCACGAACCGTCGCCACCAGCCGGACATCCCCTCCTGCCCACCCTTTACCGACCATACAAAACCCGAGGGAATGCTCCCCGGCATCTCCTCGGGTATTCATGTAGCAGATCACTCTGGCTACAGTGTGTCAATCGCCGTCCTAAGGGCCGCCCGCACCGCAAACAGATAATTCAGGCTAGATAAGGAGGCCAACCTTTCGGCACTGAGCGCATCCTGATCCCAGGAATGGGTTTGCCCCGGTCGCTTGCCCCCTCTGTCGAGGCGATCAGACAGAATACGTATTTGGGCCTCAATAAGATGGAGATGGCGCTGCAAGTAAATCCTTCTGGCACGCGGGGACATACGTTCCACATCGCCTCCGCGTAACAAGGCGATGACCAGATATGCGCCGCAATTGAAGCCCTCAACTGACCTTGCCATCAATATGCCCCATGCTGCCAATGTCGCGCATAATAACATTCTCTGCCAGAACTGTCAACTCAAGCTGGACAAACGTCCCTGAGAAATATGCGTTGATTTCGCAGGGAACATGGCGATAAACAGCATAGTTGCCCAGCAACTCAAAAACACCCTAACTGGCAAGGTCCAACTTTCAGCCCCATCGCCTCAACGATGTTGGCGATACCCAAGCGAGGGTATTTGAACCTTTCCGCTATCAGCCAGGCGTCTTGGCATGCGATGCGCCCGTTCACCTCCTTGGCTCTGATCGCCTGCTCGATGTCCTCTGGTATGCAAGCAGCCTTGAGTACGATCTTGCTTTTGCCCTCGGCCTTGGGTCCATAGCCAAAAAGGCCGAGTTGGCAGCGGTTGAAACGCACGTCAGTTTCATCCGTCACCAGGCGGCCAAGTTTCTGAGGGGAGACCCTGGCCCGCGCCGCAATCGCGTGGGCGTCGGCACAGGCCAACTCACCCGCCACCGTTTCGTGTCTAACAGCGTCGAGTATCTCCTGCATTATACCCCCTGCACGATAGATCCTTCTGCTCACCCGGCATTCTATCCGCAACTCCCAAAGAAAGCAAACCATTTGACACGCTGCACCCCTGTCGCGTAGAATGCCAGAGTGCCATAAGGCGGTTCATTATGTCACTCATGCGGGAGAAAAGCGCGTGAAACGAATCGCAGTATTGACTAGTGGTGGCGACGCTCCCGGGATGAACGCGGCCATCAGGGCTGTAGTGCGTACAGGGCTAGATGCCGGCCTGGATGTGTTGGGCGTGCGCAACGGCTACGCGGGGCTTATCAGTGGAGAGGTCGCCTATCTTTCCCGGCGCGACGTAGGCGGCGTGATGCAACTGGGAGGCACCTTTCTGGGCAGCGCGCGTTGCGAAGAGTTCCTGACTCTGGAGGGCCGCCAGACTGCCCTGAACGACTTGGCGAGCCAGGGTGTCGAGGCGCTTGTAGTGATCGGAGGAAACGGCTCTCAGACTGGCTCACACGCTCTGTGGAAGATGGGCTTCCCCGTGGTGGGAGTGGCCTCTACCATTGACAACGACCTCGTTGGTTCTGATGTGACCATCGGCGTGGATACGGCGATCAACGTCGCCTTGGAGGCAATTGACCGTCTGAAGGTAACCGCAGCCTCTCATCGGCGAGCTTTTGTGGTCGAAGTGATGGGGCGCAAGTGTGGCTACGTGGCCTTGATGGCCGCCATCGCTGGGGGCGCGGAGGTGGTAGTCATACCCGAGCGAGAGATTCCCCCCGCAGAGGTGGCCCAAGAGTTGCGCGCCGCCTACGACCGCGGCAAAACCCATGCTCTTGTGGTGGTGGCTGAGGGCGCGCAGAACAATGCTCAGAAACTGATCGAGCACTTTGAAGAGAATCAGGAGGCCACTGGCTTCACTCTGCGGGCCACCATCCTGGGGCATGTGCAGCGCGGCGCGAATCCCACTGCCGCAGACCGGTTGCTTGCAACGCGGCTGGGCGAGGGAGCGGTGCAAGCGTTGCTCCGGGGTGAACAGGGAGTGCTCGCGGGGATACGCGGAGATCATGTAGTGACCACTCCCCTCGACGAGACCGTGGGCCGACAGAAAGAGCTTGATCTGGGCCTGCTTGAGTTGGCCCGTATCATGGCTCAGTAAAGAGTTTCTGATAGTGCCTTCATAAGGAGAGATCTATGAAGATCAAACATGCGCTCATGGTTGGTCTGTTGGGCCGCCAGAGTGATCGCTTTCACACCTATACTGAGGCCAGAAGCCTGGCCGAGCGCCTGGAGATGCTCCGACAGATCCCCGGATACCAGGGGATCGAGGTGGTCTATCCCGCCGAGTTCCGCGACCCGGAGGAGGGACGAAGACTGGTGTTGGCTTCAGGGTGGCCGGTGTCGGCCGTGAACTTGAACGTCAAAGGAGATGCCAAGTGGCGCAAGGGCTCCTTCACCTCCCCAGACCCAGCTATCCGCGCAGATGCAGTGCGCGACCTCAAGCTCTGTATGGACCTCGCCGCTGATCTGGGCGCCAACTTGGTGACCTGTTGCCCCCTCATTGACGGCCATAATTACTCCTTTCAGGCCGATTATGTGCAGCAATGGCACTGGCTGGTGGACGGGATTTGCGAGGCCGCTCGCCACCGCCCGGATGTGCGCATAAGCCTGGAGTATAAGCGGAATGAGGCACGTAACTTCTGCACTCTTGGCGATGCAGGGCGTGCGCTTCACCTCTGTCATCAGGTGGGTTTGGACAACGTGGGCATCACTTTCGATCTTGGCCATGCCCTCATCGCCCATGAAGCTCCCGCGGCCACGGCTGCCCTCGTCGCCGATGCGGGCAAGCTGTTCCACATGCACTTCAACGATAACGGCCGCGATTGGGATTGGGACATGATCCCTGGCGCGGTGCATGTGTGGGATTTACTCGAGACTCTTTATTATCTACAGCGCTTCAACTGGCAGGGCTGGTTCAGTTACGACGTCCTAACGCGCAGCGGAGACGATGTGCTGGGCGTGCAAGTAGCCACGATGAGGGTCATGGCGGCCGCCGAGAAGCTTCTGACCAAGATCGGCCCTGAGCGCATCGCCGAGTTCATCGCCCAGGGCGCTCCTCACGAGAGCGTCCCCGCTCTGTGGGAGGCCCTCGTGTGATGGAGGATGCATGATCACCCGACGCGAGCAGCAACGAGCGATCCAAGAGGCCGGGGAACTGCTTCGGGCCGCAGGAGTTGTCGTGCGTGAAGAGGAGATCGCCCACATCGAGGCTGCCGATTTCGGTTTGGGGGAACTGGCGCAAACCGGCCTGCAGATTCTGCCTCTGGTCAGCACATCACAGATCGCCGTCAAGCTTCTGGTATTGCGTCCCTGGCAGGTCTGTCCCCAGCATCGCCATCCGCCAGCCAACGATTACGCCGGCAAAGAAGAGACTTTCCGCACCCAGTGGGGAGAAGTCTACCTGTGCGTGCCTGGCGAGCCAGCCGTAGCGCCCAAGGCTTGCCCGCCGGCCCGTCGCCGGCAGCATTACACCGTCTGGCGCGAGATTGTCCTGCACCCTGGTGAGCAGTATACTTCACCGCCCAATGAGTGGCACTGGTTCCAAGGCGGGCCTCAGGGAGCCGTGCTCTGGAGCTTTACCTCGCGTCCTACAGATCTGCAAGATATCTTCGCCGATCCTGGCGTCCGTCGCAAGACCGTTGTGTGCGATGGATGACGCGCGAAGGGGGCGATGGGGGCGTGGGAAGCCCTTCGCAATTCCCTGCTAAGACAAGACATGTCTGCCAAAGAGTCTCTGCTGCAAGTGCAAATTTACACGGACGGCGGATGCGACCCCAATCCTGGCCCAGGAGGATGGGGGGCTGTGCTCGTCTACGGGGTGCATACCAAGGAAATCAGTGGAGCCGAGCCTGACACGACCAACAATCGCATGGAGCTTACCGCTGCCATCGCGGCCTTACGCCTCTTGCAGCGCCCCTGCGATGTGACCCTATATACCGATTCCCAATACCTCCACAGGGGGATTACAGAGTGGCTGCCCACCTGGCACTCGAGGGACTGGCACAAGGCGGATGGCAAACCGATTGAGAATCTGGACCTTTGGCAGGAGTTACTGCGCCAGGTAAAGCGCCATCGCCTCGCCTGGCAATGGGTGAAGGGACATCATGGCGACCCATTGAATGAGCGAGCCGACCAACTGGCCACAAAAGCGCGGCAAGCACTATCTTCCGGCATCAGCACAGACGAAGTTGAGGTAGAGGAACTAGGGCCGTGGCAAGAGGCCACAAGCCTGCCCCAGGTGAGCATTTACACCCGGGGTAGCGCCTTGGGGGTGCCAGGCCCCGGTGGGTATGCCGCAATCCTGGTTTACTCCCCAAGACGGACGCGATTTGTGTCTGGGCATCTACCTTCAGCGACCAACAATGTCATGGAGCTCGTCGCCGCTGTGGCGGGCCTACAGGCTCTCAAACGACGCTCCAAAGTCACGATCTACAGCACCTCCAAATACGTGCTCGAGGGGGCCACACGCTGGTTGGCCACCTGGGAGCGGCAAGGCTGGCGCACCAAGGATGGCCGGCCCGTGAAGAACAAGGAGATTTGGCTGGAATTGGGTCAGGCCATCGGGGATCACGATGTAACCTGGAAGTCGCTTGCGCGCAACAGGCGTGATCTGTATAGTCAACGAGCCGCTGAGGTCGCCCGGGCCGAGGCGGTGGGGCTTAAGGATAGAGAGGCAAATGGCTAACCTCATCACCGTCGCACGCTTCCCATTGCTTATCTTCGTCGTCCTCGTGCTTTACAGTGGCAATCCAGCGATTCAGCTCCTGGCTGTTCCTCTGATGGGACTGCTCATCGCTTTGGACACCGTTGATGGAGTCATAGCACGCCGCCGTCAGGAAGTCTCGGCCATCGGGAGCGTCCTGGACATCATGGCCGACCGTGCAGTGGAACTGGTGCTATGGATCTGCTATGCTGACCTGCGTCTGGTTCCTGTGGCCATTCCTATCATCTATGTGATACGCGGGACAGTGGTGGATTCCCTACGCGGCTTTCGCGTGGGCGCTGGACAGGCACCCTTCTCGGCGATGCGTACCAAGGTGGGCAGATGGCTCGTAAAAAGCCCCTTCATGCGCACGCCATACGGTGCAAGCAAGCTAATCTCGTTTACCGGTTTGGCTCTCACCCAGGCACTGGGCACGTATGCCGCACAAGGGGTGGTCGCGCAAGATACAGCGCGCCTTAGCCTGTTCATCTTTGGCATCACCAGTTGGATTTCCGTCGCCTTTTGCCTGGCGCGCGGGATGCCAGTGGTCATCGAGGCGCTGCCACGGCCAGGCGGAAGCAGAGGCTCATCGTAGCCACCGACAAGGTAAAACAATGAAGGCACAAAGAATCCTTGGCAGCCCACCATTCATCATGCTCGGCGTAGCCATCGCCCGGCTGACCCCGAAACGCTTTGGCTATTGGCTCGCCCGCCGCATGGCGCGTGACATGTCCCGGCGGCGCAACCACCTGTTCAGCACTTTGAGAGCCAATCTCAAGCATGTCGTTGGGCCTCAGGCGAGTGAGCAGCATCTCGACAGATTGGCCGAGAACGCCATCTACCACGCCGGTTGCACCTATTTCGACATGTTTCGCGCAAGGCGCCAAGATCTTGAGCGGGGGCGGGGCACGGTGCGCATTGACCCGGATGCATGGGCACTGACAAGGTCGGTCCTTTCGGACAAGCAGGGGGCTGTATTGGTGGGGCCTCACATGAGCAACTTTGACTTGGCCGTCCAATGGATGACGGCGCAAGGCATACAGATACAGGCGCTCAGCTTGGCCATGCCAGACCTGGGTACGCGAGTAGTCAATTGGCTGCGCACGCACCGCGGCATGACCATGACCCCCATTGACGTACGCTCGTTGCGCCTTGCCCTAGAGCGACTGAGGCGGGGCGGTGTGGTGATGACGGGAGTGGATCGGCCCGTCTCGAGGGATGACGATCCAACTCCATTCTTTGATGCGCCAGCCAAGATGCCCACCGGGCATGTGCGCCTTGCCCTGCAGACTGGAACGCGCATCGTGGTAGCTTGTTGCGTGCAGGAACCTGACGGATATTATGCTCTACGGCTCGCTCCCCCTCTGGATATGGAGACCACAGGCGACCGTGCCCAGGATGTGCGCCATAACGTCCGCCGTGTCTTGGCCATCATCGAAGAGATGATCCGCCAGGCCCCCGATCAGTGGCTGATGTTCGTCCCTGTCTGGCCTGAGGAGGATTCAGACTGATTCTCAGGCCAGAGCGTCCCTTGCGGCCCGTAGATGCCTCAGCGCGTCCTCAAAGGTAGTGGCGGCCTCGGCCATTTGTACGGCTCTCTCGGTAGCGGCGCATTGCGCCTCTAGGGCCGTCAGCTCTTCCGAGGGACCTGTCTGCCGGAGTTCATCTGCCCGACGCTTTGCCCGCCCCAGCACGACAGTCACAGCTCTGAGCTCCTCATTCAAGCGGCGCAGGGCGCCATCCACCTGATGCTCCACCCGGGCAAAGAGCTGCTCTGCCTGTTGGGCAGCATTCACCGCCTGCTGGAGTTGATCGCTCGCCGATACCAAGTCAGTCGCCGCGCGGCTTTTGCGCTCCCATTCGCCTGCCTTCTCCCAGACCCTCTCCGCCTCCTCGGATTCCCAAGCAAGCTGGGGCCAGTGGCTTTCGCGCTGCATGGCGTTCAGTGATTCCCGCAAACGCCGCACCGCTTGCGAGCGTCGGGAGCACTCTCGCTCAAGTGAGCCCAGCAGGCGCCTCCCCTCAACGATCTGTTGCCGCGCAATCTCGATGCGCTGCTCCAGCGCCGTGGCCCGCCGACCAACGATGTCGCGCAAGAAAAGCGGATTGTCTTTCTGTCGTTGGGCATCCGCGTGCCAATCATCCAGGTCCTTGGCCAGGCGGTCAATCTTCTCCTCAGAGCTAGGTGGTTCCTGAGGGTTGAGCTTGTTCAGGCGCACCCATTGCCGTTCAAGGCGCTGAGTGGCCTCTTTGAGAGCCTGGCTGTATTCCTGGACGCTTTGCTCGTGCTCCGTCTTAAGCTCATCCAGTTGCTGCCAAACCGAAGGAAGCCATTGTGCGCTGCTCTCGTCATAGTCGGTCTGTGACGGGTCGTTGAGGGTGGCCATTTGTTTCTGAAAGGCTTCAGAGAAAGCGGCAGAGCGCTGCTGCAACTCGGGTAGCATCTTGTCTCTGAGCTGCTCCATCTCGGGGACGCTCTCCCGCTTCAGCTTTTCCACAGCGCTC
>Ga0315279_10010678_pt1 | contig 10762 bp, 8 predicted proteins | sample YL17G06_20_MG_FD_203694 | JGI IMG/M metagenome (GOLD analysis project Ga0315279, IMG submission 203694) | Sediment microbial communities from Yellowstone Lake, YNP, Wyoming, USA - YL17G06_20 | ecosystem: Environmental > Aquatic > Freshwater > Lake > Sediment | place: USA: Wyoming | collected...
GCTCATTGCAACTCACGTTCTTGAGGGCGACAATGGACTTGCCCGGATGGACTTCCTTCACCCGGTCCACGAGCAGAAAGGGGAACCGGTGAGGGAGGAACTTCTGGATCTGTTCGATATTGATCAATGGCAGGTCACTTGGCCGGGGCGGCCTTGGAGGCGTCGTAGCGCCGGATGACATCATCCGTGAGGTCGATAATGGGGTTGAAGTAGACGGCCCCGCTCTTGGCCAGGTCGAAGATGACGTCCATGCCCTTCTCCTTGCCGAGCCCTTCGATGATGGGGATAAGCTCGCCTTGGACCTTGTTGAAGAGCCGGTACTGGAGCTCCTGGATCTCGCGGACAGCGTCCTCGGAGAACCTCTTCTGATCGGTTTTCTTTTTCTCCACGTCGGAGTTGATCTGCATGGCCGCTTCATCGGTCAGAGTCATCCGCTGTGTGTTCAGCTTGGTCTCGAGCTGCTTGATCTCGTTGTCCAGCCTGGCCAGGTCGCTCTGACTCTTCTTGTCCTTTTCCTGGAGCTGGGTGATGACCCGCTTCCCTTCGGCGGACTTTTCCAGGACCACCTGGGAGTTGATGACGCCGATCTTCCCCGTCTGCTGGGCGAAACCCACGGAGAGGAAGGAAAAGACGAACAGGGTCAGGGTCATTGATTGAATCATACGTCTCGACATCTGAAATCCTCCTAAGATTTATGATCTCCCGCGAAACACCCTAAAAAGTGGTGCCGACCGCGAATCGGAACGCGAAATTCGATTCGTCCGCGTAGATCTTTCTATTATTATACGCGAAAATGAGACGGAACGGAACCCTCAGGGCCGGCACGAAGATCCGGGCCTCGAGACCCGCGGACGTATACATGCCCTTCAGGCTGAACTTTTCCTTGGACGTGATGGCGTTGCCCATGTCGTAGAAAAGGATCACATTGAGGGGCCCGCCGACAGGAATGATGTATTCTGCGTTGACGACAAGCGACTTGTCGCCACCAATGACCGTGTTGTTCGCGCTCCGAGGGCCGATGGTATAGATCTCATAGCCCCGGACCGAGCGCTCGCCCCCCAGGTAGAACTTCTCCCAGAACGGGACCTGGGAGCCCTTGATCGCCTTGACAACCTGGTATTCCAGGTGGAGGCCGATCACGTGGTTGGCGATGAACGGCTGGAAGCGGGAGAACTCGAGTCTCGGCCGATAAAGGCTGATCTCACCTCCCAGGAAGGAGCCTGCGAACTTGAACGAGAGGGAATACATTGTCCCCTGGGTCGGGGTCAGCGGGCTGTCGACCGTGGACCTGTAGAGGAGCGGCTCGATCGAGCTTATGTTGTATTTCCCCAGGCCGTACATGGACATGTAGATGGGGTTGTTGTATGGGTTAGTCGGGTCGGTCGAGCCCTGGGAGGAGGGGAGGGAAACATCGACGTTCTGATAGCTGTACGTGAGGTTGGCCCGTAAGTATTCGATGAGCCTGGCGCCCAGCGTCAGATCGATCCCCCTGCTCTTCTGATTGTATAGATAGGGATAATTGATCCTGCGGTCGTACACGTTGAACCCCAGGGTGATCGGCTGGTCGAAGAGGTAGGGCTCGGTGAAACCGAAGCTGTAGTTCTTGACCCTCTTCCCCTGCTGGACCATGAATTCCAGGTTCTCCCCCGCGCCCAGGAAATTGACAGTCGAGTAGCTCAAGGCGACGAACGTGCCTTCATAGCCGCTGTAGCCCGCGGTGAACTGGATGTTATTTCTCTGCAGCTCTTTGACGTTGACTTGGACGTCGATCTGGGTGGGGTCCTCGGAATTTGGCTTGATGTCGGGTTCTTTCTCCAGGTCGACCAGGCCCAGCTGCTTGATGCGGAGGATGCTGTCCTTAAAATAGGCCAGACTGAACCGGTCCCCCTCCCGGAGGAGCATCTCCCGACGGATGACCTTGTCCTTGGTGTAGATGTTGCCCCTGAACTCGAGCCTATGGAGGAAAGCGACCTCGCCTTCGTAGATGTTGAAGGTGACGTTGATGATCTTGTTCTTGGGATCCATGTTCTCGACAGGAGCGACCTGGGCGTAGAGATAGCCGCCGTCGCGGTAGGTCTCCCCCATCTTCTCGATGGCCTTTTCCCTGACCTGGGTGCTGTAGACCTGGCCCTTTTCGAGTTTGACCAGGCTCCTCAGGTACTTTCCGTTGACCGCCTTGTTGCCCTCGACCTTGATCTCACCCACACGGTAGAGGTAGCCGGCGTTGACGGGGATGACGATCTTCATCATCTTCTGCTTCCGGAAAAAAATCGTCCGCTTCTGGATCTCCTCGATCCTGGGCTCACCGACCGTGGCCTCCATATAGCCGTTCTCCTGGAACTTCTTCTTGATGAGCGCCATGTCGTCGGGGACCTTGCCTTGTTTGAAGGCATCCTTGCCGCCGACCCAGGAGAGAAGGTTGTGCGTCTTGTTGTCCTTCATGGCCTCGCGAAGGAAGCTCTCGGGCAGTTTGGCCTTCCCTTCGAAAACGACCTGGCCGACGCGGACCTTGGGGCCCTCATCGATCTTGAACAGGAGATCGACCTCGTTCTTGCCCTTCTTGGCGACCTCGGTGTCGATCTTGGCGGCTTGGAGGCCCTTCTCCGCAAGGAGGTCACCAATCGTCCTCTTGATCTTCTGGACCTTGGCGGGGCTGTAATAGGAGTAAGGCAGGATGTACTCGTCCTTCTCCTTGAGCTTGTTGACGATATCGTCTTCCTTGACCTTCTTCCCGGTCTTATAGGCCACACTCTTGATGACCGGGTTCTCTTCGACGATGATCTTGATGATCCTTCCCTTGGCCCCTTCCGCCTGCTCGATTCGGACGTCCGCGAAGAATCCAGTCGACCAGAGGACCCGAAAATCCCTCCTGAGGAGATCTTCGTTAAAATAGTCCCCTTCCCTTGCCGAGAGGTAATATTGGATGGTCTCCTTGGTCACCCTGTCGTTCCCCAAGATCTCGATCTTTTCTACCATTTCCTGGGCGGAGAGGACCAGGGGGAAAAAGGCCAACAGGAGAGCCGGTATCATCTTCTTCATGATCACATCCTTATACCACATTCCATCGGTTCAGTCTATTTCCGAAGAGGTCCGCATCCCATCTCCCTCCGGTCGAGGCCCCATGCCATCTCCGCCCTCCAACAAGTTTCTCCAGGCATCGTCCTTGCTCCAATGCCCTTCATCACACGTAAAGAAACGCTTCCTCTGGAAAGAGGCAGGATGGACAGGCTAAGAAAAGCCATAAAACCGGACTTGGCTTTAGAGGCCGCCCGGAATGCTTCACGTAGGTTCTAACGCCCGGAGGGGGGTAAAAGTTTCAACACGCCGGCTTCCATAACATAGAGCTTATGGCAATATGCGGCGATCTTTTCGTTATGGGTCACGATGACCGAGGAAAGGCCTTTCTTTTTGTGAAGGTCCAGGATGAGCCTGAGAACCATCTCTCCTGTTTTCCAATCCAGGTTTCCCGTCGGCTCGTCAGCCAGGAGAACTTTTGGTTCGTTCACGAGGGCCCGGGCGACCGCCACTCTCTGCTGTTCCCCTCCGGACATCTGCCCCGGCCTGAAATTCGCCTTGTCCCCAAGGCCGACCTCGTCCAGGAGCTTCAGGGCCCTGGAAAAGGCCTCCTTGCGGCCCGTTCCCCGTATGAGGAGGGGCATACTGATGTTTTCCAGGGCGGTGAATTCGGGCAAGAGGTGGTAGAACTGGAAAACGAAGCCGATCTTGTTGTTCCGCAACCCGGAGATCTCCAGGTCCGAGCAGGCTCTGAGGTCTTCGCCGTCCAGCCTGATCGTGCCTTCGCTCGGCCTATCCAGGGCTCCTAAGAGGTTGAGGAGCGTCGTTTTGCCGACGCCGGACATGCCCATGATGGCCGCCAAGTCCCCTCGCCGGAGTTCAAAATTGATCCCTTGGAAGACGCAGAGCTCCCCTTTCGGCAAGGGGTAGACCTTGCCCAGGTTCTCTGCGCTCAGGGCGATGTCATTCATATTTCAACGCGACGACCGGGTCCGTCTTGGCGGCCCGGTGGGATGGGAAAAGCGTCGAAAGGAAACTGATGGCCAGGCTGACTGTGATGATGAGGATGAGGTCGAGCCCCCCGAGCCGGAAGGGGACGTAGGAGATCTGGTAGATGTCCACCGGGATCCTGATCAGCCGGAAGGTATTGGCCATCCAGCACCAGGCGAGACCCAGAATGACGCCCAGGGTTGTCCCGACGACCCCGATCAGGGCCCCCTGGAGGAAGAAAATCCTCTGGATCTGGCGGGCCGTCGCCCCCATGGCCATGAGGATGCCGATGTCGCGAGTCTTCTCCATGACCATCAGGATGAGGGTGGCGATGATGTTCAGGGCGGCCACGAAGACGATCAGCGTGATGGTCAGAAACATGATGTTCTTCTCGAGCTTGAGGGCCGAGAAAAGCGATCTGTTGAGCTCCATCCAGGTGGTCACGTAGGCTAGGGGCGGCAGGCCTTCCTTGATCCGCTCTCCGACGCTCTCGGCCTCGAAGATGTTCGAGATCTTGACCTGGAGGTAGGTCACCTTCCCCTCGAACCCGAGGAACCTCTGGGCGGTCTCGAGAGGAACGAGGGCCGTCGACGAATCGAACTCGTAGAGCCCCGTGTTGAAGATCCCGCTGACCTTGAATCGCTTGGTCTTGGGGAAGAGACCCATGGGCGACAGCCGGGAAGCGGTGGTCAGGACCGTGACCGAATCGCCCTGCCCGGCGCCGATGGTAAAAGCGATCTCGCGCCCGAGAAGGAGCCCATCCTGAGGTCCCGCCTGAGGCGCCGAGCCGGATTCCAGTTTCCTGAGCCAGGCGGAGTTCTTCATCTCGAGTCCGAAATCGATCCCCTTGAGCAATGCCCCCGAGCTCCGCGAGGGGCCGTTGATCAGCACCTGACTGTAGACCACGGGGGTCACGGATAGCACACCTTTGAGTCCCCGGATCCTTTCCATGAGCCCCGGGTAATCCTTCAACCCATCGCCGGAAAGGTCCGAAACCATGATGTGGGAAGTCGCCCCGAGGATCTTGTCCTGGACGTCCCCCTGGAAGCCCGTGATGAGGGCGATGGCGATGACGAGAGCCATGACGCCAATCGTGATGCCCAAGATGGAGATGAGGGTGATGACGGAGATGAACGCCTGCTTCCTCTTAGCGGTCAGGTATCTCTTGGCGACGAAAAGCTCGAATCTCATGGTCTCTGCGGGCGACCAACGCTCAGCCGTTTCATCTCGGTTTCAGCAGCGGGAACAGGATGACGTCCCGGATCGACCTTTTGTTGGCGAAGATCATGGCCAGGCGATCGATCCCGATGCCCTCCCCCCCGGTGGGGGGAAGTCCGTATTCGAGGGCTTCGACATAGTCCAAGTCGATCCAGTGGGACTCTTCGTTCCCCTTTTTCTTCTCCTCCGCCTGTTGTTCGAAGATCCTCTTCTGCTCAGCCGGGTCGGTGAGCTCCGAAAACGCGTTGGCGATCTCCATCCCGGCGATGAAGAGCTCGAAGCGGGCGGCCTCCCCGGGGTTGTCCTTGGCCGCCTTGGCCAGCGGCGAGACCTCGCGGGGCGGGTTCAGGATGAACGTCGGCTGAACGATGTTCTCCCTGACGTATTTATCGAAGATGATATCCAGGGCCTTGCCGTAAGTCGACGGCTTCTTCTCGGGGGCCAAGGTCGCGGCCAGCTCGAGGAGGCTCTTTTCATCCTCGAAACGGCTGGGGGCCAGGCCGCTGAAGGAGACCAGGGCGTCCTTGAACTTCAGCCTCTTCCAAGGTCGTTTGAAGGAGATCGTGTGCTCGCCGAAAGGGAGTTCGTCCCTGCCCAGGACCGTCAAGCTCAGCGTGTTCAGAAGGTCCTCCGTGAGATCCATCATGTCATTGTAATCGCTGTAAGCTTGATAGAACTCGATCATGGTAAATTCCGGGTTGTGCTCGGAATCGATGCCCTCATTACGGAAGTTCCGGTTGATCTCATAAACCTTGTCCAAACCGCCCACGGTCAGCCTTTTCAAGTACAGCTCGGGGGCGATCCTGAGGTAAAGGTCGATGCCCAGGGCGTTGTGGAACGTCTTGAAGGGCTTGGCCAGAGCCCCGCCCGGGATGGCGTGCATCATGGGCGTCTCCACCTCGACATAGCCGCGCTCGTCGAAGTACTTCCTCATGTTCGTCACCAGGGCACTCCTCAGGCGGAAGGTCTGGACCACCTCGGGGTTCATGATGAGGTCGAGGTACCGCTTGCGATAGCGGATCTCGATGTCTTGAAGGCCGTGCCACTTCTCGGGGAGCGGATGGAGGGACTTGGCTAAAAAGGTGAAGGAGGCGCAGAGGACGGTGAGCTCGCCCGTCCGGGTCTTGAAGAGGGTCCCCCGGACGGAGATCACGTCGCCGATATCGAGGAGCGAAAACAGCTCATAATTCCCAGCCCCGGCCATGTCCTCCCGGATATAGACCTGGAGTCTCGAGCGGCCGTCGGAGATGTGAAAGAACGTGGCCCGGCCCATCTTCCGGATGGTGAGGATCCTTCCCGGGACCGTCACGGCCTGCTTTTTCTCTTCGAGCTCTTCCTTGGAAAGGGTGGAGAACTCCGCGACGATGCCGGCTACGGAATGGGTCCTCTCGACCTTGTGCGGAAAGAGGTCCACGCCCCTCTCGGCGAGCTTAAGGAGCTTGTCCCTTCGAGCCAGCTCCTGATCGCCGATCTTGGTTTCGGTCTCCGGCCGGCTTTTCCCCTGTTTTGGCGATTTGTCGTTATTTTCCATCGGTGCCTTCTTTGGAGGGATCTTTCCCGGCCTGAAGCGTCTTCCGGACGGCATCCAGGATGCCGTTGATGAACACCGAAGCCTCATCGCCGCTGTATTTCTTGGCGATCTCGATGGCCTCGTTGATTACGATGGCAGGGACGAGGGCCTTCTCGAACAGGAGCTCGTAGACGGCAATCCTCAGGATATTCCTGTCGACGACGGCCATTCTGGGGATGCGCCAGTTCACGGAGGCCGATTGGATGGCCGCGTCCACCTCCGTGGCGTGAGCCCGGATCCCCTCGATGAGCCAGTTGCCGTATACCCTGACATCGTCGGTGACCTTCTGGTATTTCCAGTACCGGCGGATGACGGGTTCAGGATCGGTCGTATTGAACTCCAGCTGGAACAAGACCTGGAGGGCGCACTCCCGAGCCTTCCTTCGTTTTCCCATGGAGAAAGTCCCGGCCGCGCTTCAGCGCAGCCCCGAATCCTTGAGGAGGTTCAGCGTTTCAACCAGGGAGAACGCCGTGTCGTAGCCCTTGTTCCCGGCCTTGGCGCCGGCCCGCTCGATCCCCTGCTCGATGGTGTCCACGGTCAGGATGCCGAAGGCCACGGGCAGCCCTTCGTCGAGGGCGATCTGGGCCAGCCCCTTAGTGACTTCGGCGGCCAGGAAATCGAAGTGGGGCGTATCCCCGCGGATGAGGGCGCCCAGGCAGAGGATGCCGTCCACCTTCCCCGCCTTGGCGACTTTCTTGACGACAAGAGGGACCTCGAAGGACCCCGGAACCTTGAAGACGGAGATGTCCGCGTCGGCGGCCCCGAGCTTGTGGAGGGCGTCCAGCGCCCCCTCGAGCAGCCGCTCCGAGATGAACTGGTTGAACCGGCTCACCACGATCCCGATCTTCAAACCCTTGGCCTGAAGCGTTCCTTGATAGGTTTTCATGGTTCTTCCTCCGGGAGTTCTCTTTACAGCTTATTATCTTATCCAATTTCGCCCTGAATGTCCACCCGCCGCGCCGGGCCAGGAAGAGATCCATCTCGGCGTGCTCGAAGAAAGGGGCCCGCGATGGCACCAAGAATTCGTCATGGGCAGATTCCTCCGTAGGGGTGATTTCGACGGCTTGTCGGGGCCCATCTTTTGTGTTAATAGTGTTTCGAGGAGTCGACCATGAGAACGAAGACAGGTTTCAAAGAGCTTTCTCCGGCCGAACTGCGCTGGACCTGCACGGACGAGCTCGTTCCGTTCAAGACGACCGACGATTGCCCGTACTGCGACGAGATCATCGGCCAGGAACGGGCGCTCAAGGCCATCCAGACGGGGCTGGACATCAAGAGCCTCGGCTATAATATCTTCATCACGGGCATGGTGGGGACGGGCCGGACGACGACGATCAAACAGCTCCTGGAAAGACTGGAAAAAGGAGAGCGAACGCCCAACGACATCCTCTACGTCAACAACTTCAAGCATCCCGACGAGCCGGTTCTCGTCGAGCTCCCGGCCGGCCAGGGCAGACTTTTCGCGGAGGCCATGGGAAGGCTCATCGCGATGCTCAAGGTCAACGTCCCGGGGCTCCTGAAAAGCAAAACCTACGCGGAGCAGCGTGACCAGATCGTCGAGAAGCAGCAGAAAAAACAGAAGGAAACGCTCCAGGCCTTCGAGGAGGAAGTGTCCAAGCAGGGGTTCTCCATGATCCAGGTCCAGATGGGGCTCTACACCCGGCCGGACCTCATCCCGGTCATCGAAGGAGCCCCCACCCCCTTCCCCAAGCTGGATGCGCTGGTCAAGGAGAAGAAGCTCCCCAAGGCCCAAGTGGAAGAGCTCAAGACCCGTTACGAGAGGCTGACCAACAAGCTCGAAGCGGTTTTCGAATCCCTGAAGGAGATGGACGAAGAGACCCGGAACCTGCTCAAGAACTGGGACGCGGAGTCCATCACGCCCATCATCAAGGGGGGCGTTTCGGAGGTCCGGACCCGGTTCTCCAACCCGAAGGTCGGTGACTACCTCGGCCAGGTCGAGGAGAACCTCATCAAGAACATCGACCTCTTCAAGGGCAAGAAAAAGGACGACAAGGAAGCGGAGAACCCGGAAGCCTTCCTCGAATACGGCGTGAACCTCCTCGTGGACAACTCCGACCTAAAGGGCGCCCCGGTCGTCATGGAAACCAACCCCAACTACATGAACCTTTTCGGCTCGATCGAGTTTTCCTATTCCCGGCCCTTCGGGGCCGGTCAGACCGATTTCATGAAGATCAAGGCGGGGTCGTTCCTCAAGGCCAACGGCGGGTTCCTGGTCATCAACGCCCTCGACGCCGTCGTCGAGCCCGGCGTTTGGGCGACCCTGAAACGGACCCTGCGGAACCAGGTCTTCGAGATCCAGAACTATGCCGCCATGTTCCTCTTCTCCACCTCGCACCTCAAGCCCGAACCGGTTCCCTGCAATGTGAAGGTCGTCATGATCGGCGACGCTTACATCTACAACATCCTCTATTCCGCGGACGAGGACTTCAAGAAGGTCTTCAAGATCAAGGCAGAGTTCGATTCGGAGATGACCAAGACCGGGAATACCGTCAGCGAGTACGCCCGGTTCATCAAAAAGATCTGCAACGACGACCGGCTCCTCCCGTTCGACAGGGACGGAATCGCCGCGGTCGTCGAATACGGGACGCGCATCGCCGGCCGCCAGAAGAAGATCTCGACCCGGTTCCACATCATCGCCGACGTCGTCCGGGAGTCGAGTTATTGGGCCGGGAAGGACGGCCGGGAAGCCGTCGGCCGGGAGGCCGTCGAGAAGGCCGTCATCGAGCGCTTCGAACGGGTCAGCCTGATCGAGAACAAGATCCAGGAGATGATCCAGGAAGGGACCATCATGATCGACACGGACGGCCGGGTCGTCGGCCAGGTCAATGGCCTGGCCGTTTACGACATGGGCCAGTTCATGTTCGGGAAGCCCAGCCGGATCACGGCCCGGACGGCAATGGGGCGGGCCGGCGTCATCAACATCGAACGGGAAGCTGACATGAGCGGGAGCACGCACAACAAGGGGGTTCTCATCCTGGGTGGCTACCTCCGCGGGAAATACGCCCAGGACAAGCCGTTCGCCCTGTCCGCTTCCGTGGCCTTCGAGCAGTCCTACTCGGGAGTGGACGGCGACAGCGCTTCCTCCACGGAGGTTTACGCCATCCTCTCCAGCCTGTCCCAGGTGCCCCTGAGGCAGGACGTCGCCGTGACCGGTTCGCTCAACCAGAAGGGCGAGATCCAGCCCATCGGCGGGGTCAACGAGAAGATCGAAGGTTTCTTCGACGTCTGCAAGGCCAAGGGCCTGACCGGAACTCAGAGCGTCATCATCCCCCACCAAAACGCCCATGACCTCATGCTCCGCCGCGACGTGGTCGAGGCCGTGGCCCAGGGAAAGTTCCACGTCTACCCGGTCGCCACGATCGACGAGGGGATCGAGGTCCTGACCGGGGTCGAGGCCGGCCGGAGGAAGGAGGACGGGGCGTTCGAGGAAGGAACGCTGAACGACCTTGTGAACAAGGAACTCCAACGCCTGGCCCAAGGTTGGAGGAAATTCCAGGCGGCGGCCGAAAAGGAAACCTGACCCTAGGCCAGACCGGCGCGCTTCCGGAGCTTCCGGACCTCGGCGGCTTCCAGCATCCGCCAATGCCCGGGCTTGAGACCTTCGAGGGTCAACCCGGCGAAATGGGTCCGCCTCAGGGCCGACACCCGATAGCCCACGGCTTCGAACATTTTTTTGACCTCGCGCTTCCGGCCTTCGTGGATCTCGAGCCTGACCAGTGCGTGTTTGGGCGACCTCGTGACCACCGAGGCTTTGGCCGAAGCCGTCCTCCGACCTTCGAGAAAGATCCCCTTCCGGAGCTTGTCCAGGACCGTATCATCGGGGACGCCGTCCACTTTAACCAAATAGACCTTCTGGACCTCGAACCTCGGATGGGCCAGCCGGAAGGCCAATTCGCCGTCGTTGGTGAGGAGGAGGGCCCCGCTGCTGTCGGCATCCAGGCGTCCCAC
>Ga0315279_10010680_pt1 | contig 10762 bp, 9 predicted proteins | sample YL17G06_20_MG_FD_203694 | JGI IMG/M metagenome (GOLD analysis project Ga0315279, IMG submission 203694) | Sediment microbial communities from Yellowstone Lake, YNP, Wyoming, USA - YL17G06_20 | ecosystem: Environmental > Aquatic > Freshwater > Lake > Sediment | place: USA: Wyoming | collected...
GGCCACGAGGCCAATAGTATCTTGCCATCTGGAGCGGACCATGGCAAGCCGCTTTTTACATTCGTGGGTTGTGAGCGACCGCTCATGAGGGTTTCCGGTGAAATCGGATTACTCTTTTTTTGTATTCTGAAGTCCCTGGGGAGTCAGGTTTTAGCCTGCTCCCCTTTTTTTGTTTACCACCTGGAATTGGCAAAGCCATCTGCGGGCGTCCCCGGAACAGCAAGACGGTCGGCCATGCATTCATCTGCGTAGCACCGCTAGTCTGCAACCTCCCTGCCTTCCTTGACAATAGTTTCCATTCCCCTACTGACTCGTTCGGCATAGGCATTTCTCTCTTCCTCATTTAGCTCCGCGATAAGTCGACGCGCTACTGCCTCGGGCGTCGCCTCGACATCGGGCTCAAAATCTTTAAGGTGATCGATTTTAACCTCCACGCAGCACCCGCCTGATACGGCGTGAATACTGAGTTCATTTCGATAGATCCCCCGTGGCATAATCGGTGACAAGTCTAGTGTAAGATAGGGCTCAAGATTGGTCGGATCCCGTTCCATAAATATGTCGACGTCGTTACAGATTCGCCACGAATTCAGCAGAGCGGTCAACTTCTCTTTGGCTGCCTGAACATCAAGACTGGTCCCTTCCTTGAAGAAACCGATGACGTGGAAACCCTTACCCCCGGTCCAGTAAATCTTCGTCTCCACCACCTGAGGAACCCGTGCAAAAAACTCATATATTCTCTGTGTCACCACCTTGAGTCTGTCCACTGGGAACCCGTTTCGTGGGTCCAGGTCTAGGAAGAAGCGATCGATGATGTGCCTCGGTGGCCTCTGCTGGCCGGTTTCGGTCTCTTCCGCAATGGGATCAGAAACTATCTCACTAATCTCTCCGTAAAAATCGACTGCTCCGCGCTTTACCCAGCTAAGGAGCTCTTGCTCATTATGGATCTTTATCGGTTGATGAGTGTCGGGATCATTTCTGCGAAGCACAGTATGGACTCCATCCCTGGTGACCACCCTCAAGGCTGTGTTACGGGCTTGCCCAGCGTAATGTGCTTTAGTTCGCTCAAGCTGTGCTTTGATAACCTGGGGAAGGAGGTAGTAGCGAAGGATAAACTGTCGGTCGCCCGCAAGCTTACTCGCCAGCGGCGCCTTCCCATATTCACCCAGTGCCTCTCTCAATCTCCTAACGAGGCCTCTTGTGGGAAGCATCCCTTTTAGCTGATCCTCGGTCAGTAGCTGCAGTCGCTCGATTACTGATAGACCCTCACCGATATCTAACTCATTAAGACCGCGGAGGAGATTGACTATCCAGCTTCGGGTTAACCCTTCCACCCGTAAATGTGCGATGGGTACCGTCTCAGAGGGAAGTCCATATAGGAGCATCTCAGCCAGATCCCCAAGATCATCAGGAATCCGAACAATGTCGTCTGCTTTCTTAAAGTTGACATTGGTTTGAATCTCGGCACCAGGTCCACCGAGAGTCTTTCTGGCAATATCACGACAGGCTCTCGTGAGTCGGCTGAGTTGTCTCGATACTTCATATAGTGAGCCGCAACGTAAGCTATATTTGCTCTCGATCTCAATAGTGGGCATCCCTTTTATCCAGTCCTTCATGGCTTGGCACGTGATGGCGTTGCCCTTGCTATCGTGCGGAGACAGAGGAGCCCTCCCGCGTACGACCTCGCCCGAAAGCAAGATTCCACTAACAGGCGAAAGTCCCGTTTTCAATAGACTTACCAGCGCGCCGTCGGGAGTGCATAATAAGAGACGGAAGAAGTCAACCACGTCGATTTCTCTTCTCAGGCCACTCGCTGCTCCGCCCTTGATCCACTTGTAAAGTTCGTCACAGGTCGTGATTGAAATGCCGTACGAACAGCAGATCTTACCGAAAGCGGTTAACTCAAACCCCCTTTTTTCTCCGGCCTCTACCCAACTCAGATACCTTGGCACTGTTTCATCAAATTTGACCTCATCAGCCGCAGGGCGTAACAATGCTTCCACGATTTCATCGCTTTCCAACATACGCTGTAGCCTAACGAGCAATTGTCGGTCTAACCGGTACCCTCTGACACGATATAACCAGGCGGATCCTGCTGCGTCGCGGGTATTTTCCAGTTCGTACTCCACCAGGTTGGCTATCCAGCTATTCAGCCTGTCTCTTATCCGCCTCAATCTGGGGATGGAATCGAGGCTGTCGTCTTGTTCAAGCAGCTCTCCGAGTTCCCTGAGTCCCCTGGCCAGGTGACGTTTATCAACCCTCCCGATTACGGCCATCATCCAACTAATATCGTCGTGGATATCTTCGTCACGAAACGCTACGGCCAACTCGGGAAGCGTAGTGTTTTGGAAGCTTTCGTCGAGTGAATTTCTCAACGCGCTCTTCAGTTCCCTAATCAGCTCGCAGCCTCCATGCTTTCTGTCTATGCCAAGGTCGTTTAAGCTCTGCAAGCCGTAGAGCAATCTGGGCATATCTCTGCGGCCTATGCGTACATCCTGTTCCTCTGCCACTGCACTGAAGCGCAGAAGTCTACCCACCAATTCCCTCAGCTTGACAAAGGATTTGCCAGCCTGCGAGTTTGCGAGGGAAATCAGACAGTTGGTTGCTCGGTTTAGAAGCAGGCATTTCAAGTCCTCGTTCGCCGCGCTCGGCGTATGTGAAAAGAACTCTTTAATATCTTGAAGATTAAACGGGTAAGCAGTGTACTTCTGCTGTGCGGACTTCGCGCTTACAAAAGCGGCGTTAGAGAGGCGGGCACCGGCGGAGAGAATATGACCCGTGAGGTCTGTGTCTGCGTCGGCCAGGTGGGTGGAGAGCGCTGCCCTCTTGTTGAGTATTAGCCTTTTAATCCGACTGGCTTCACGGGCTGTCTGGGCCAGGTAGACAGCTACAGGCTGAGCCGACCTTTCCCCACCAAACCTGCCTATTCTGCCCATCCAGTTCGTAAACTCATCGCGCAGTTGCCCATAATAGGGACGAGTTTGCTCCGCGTAGGTAATGGGATCTCCCCAATCCAGGAAAACAATGGTCTCAGCGGGCAGATTAATGCCCCTGGCCAGAGTGCTGGTGCAGAACACAACAGATATCTCTCTGTTTCTGAAGGCATCCTCCACCTCTCTCCTCTCTTCGGCAGTAAGGTCAGCGTGGTGAAAGCCAATGCCCCTCTTCAAGAATTCGGTCAACGTCTCCTTGTTTCTCGTCGCCTCTAATCCCTTTAGTCTGTCCTCAATCGACAAGCCGGCGTGGGTCTGATCCGCCATCACTTTCCTAACCTCTGCGTCCCTATCTATTAGTTGACGCAGGCGACTTGCGTAGTCGAACGTCAAAGCCTTGGTGGGAACGGCAAACATGATCCCATTCCTATAACGAAGCAGCAACTCCTTAAGCGTCTTGTCTTTATCCGCGGGATAACCAAGGTCCATCTTTTCCGGCAGATAGACTCCCAGAGTATTACAGCTCCATGATTCGAACTCGCCCCTGAACCCAGTCCAGACCCCTGCACGGATATCAATAGGCCTATTTTCGGTCTCCAGTAGAAAGCCGTCCAGGAGTCTGAGTAAGCACTCGTTACCTTCTAGAGGAGTGGTCAGGGCAAGAACCACTGGTTTGTGGGGGGATAGAAGCAGCCCGGTAATAGCCATCTCCAACTGAGGCCCTCTTGATTTATCCGAGATGATCCCTAACTCATCGACTACAACCTCGCCCACGTTCTTGAAGAATTCGGGATTATGTTGTTCAAAGAACTTGAGCTTTTCATTGACCATAATCGCCACATCGAATTTCCCTCTCAGTATATCCCCATCGTCAGTTCGCACGTCACCGTCAGAATAGCGGACGCTGACGCCGAATCGGTTGTAGACATGCCTGAAGTAGCGCAGTTTCTCCAGGCCGATGGCCTTCATGGGGACAAGTAAGATCGTTTTACCTCTTCGCTGCGAATGCTCCACGCTTGATTCAACGCTGCGCCTCTCATCGAAGCATCGTACGAGCATCCTCAATTCAGCCAGGAGAGTCTTACCCGAGCCGGTTGGACCGGAGATTATCCCGCTGGTAATAAGCAGCTTCTTCTGGTCACAGAGTCCCATCTGGATGCCTTTGCGCTGAAGCTCGAGAAGAGAGGAATCTCCGCCATGCTCAAACACCAGCGCCTCCAGGACCTCCCGTGGTATTCCGTATCGTTCCAGAGAATATATGTCCAATGCCTCGGTACTCGATTTTTCGTTTACATGGTTAAGGTTGTTCTTGTTATATGACTCGCCTTCTGCAACACAAGTTACCACCATGTCTGCATCTGGCCTGGGAAGCCTCACCATAAATGTGCCGCTGTTGGGTGATACTCGCTGTCTGTCAATCATCATTATCTATGCCTCTTCACAGCCACACCATTCGGCCAAGAGCGATACGAGTCTTGTATGCTATACGAGAGTACGGTTACATCGGACCCTTAGTCGGCACGTATGGCACTTGTTGGGGTTATCGGTGGAGCCGAACTCATCAGTGCCTGAGATTAGCGAGTGGATATGGTCAATAAGAGCGACTATGCTCTCCTCAGCCGGCTTGGTAAATGGCTCCATCCAGTAAATATTTTTGGTTCCCCTCTGACGCAAAGCGGCTATGACCTCCCTGCTGTCCAAGACGGCGACCATCTCCTTAAATGCCAGGCAGTATCCATGCACCTGGTGTATATTCGAAAGGAACGTTTTTGCACCAGGCTTGTCATCTATTACCATGAACCCGTCCGGGGTGAGTAAAACCTCGTCTATTAATCCGTAGGTGCCGTGCTTGGTGTCAAACACTCTAAACTCCCTGCTAATCACTTCTACAGTCTTTGATTCAACCATCATTTCTTCCAAGGTTGCCGGCACAGCTTCCTTCCTGAAGTCGTTGTATAGCCGCTCATGCTCCTGTTTGCCTTCAACCATGGCCTGAGTCGGTTTGACTTTGATCCCCTTTATATTTTCCAGAAAGATTTGATACTCACAGAACTCCTGTTTGTGCAACCAGCTAATGGGGAAAAGGCGAGTATTACCAAGATATCTTATTTCAACTATCCTGCCATAAGGTGACAATTCGCCAGCTTGCATTGCTCCGGCCCCCCTCGATTCACGGCTTTACAGCTTCCTGATCACACCGACGACCTTACCTTGGATTTCAACGTTGTCCGGGCGCTGATATATTGGCTCCATAAGGTGGTTCGCCGACCTGAGACAAACCCTTTCCTGCTCAACATAGAACTTCTTCAAAGTCACTTCCTGTTCGTCCTTAAGCCAGACAGCAACCATTTCGCCATTCTCAGCGCTATTTGCTTGCTGCATAAGGACAATGTCCCCGTCACCGATAAGAGCGTCAATCATAGAGGTTCCCTTTACCCTGAGGGCAAAAATACCTTCCCTGCCCTGGGTTACGTCCTCCGTTAGCTGTAATGTTTCTTCAGGACTGGAATCCCATGTATCACTGGAGGGCAGCGGCATAGGTTGCCCTGCGGCTATTGTTCCCAATATGGGCACCCTAACGCTAGCCGTCTCCTCTCTTTGAACAAGTCGTATGCTCCTCACCACCTGCGGGTCACGCTCAATGTAGCCTGCCTGTTCCAACCTATCCAGGTGGTACTGGACTACCGAAGGAACGCTGATATTACAGCCCTTCATAATCTCCCTCACCGTAGGCGCATAACCCCTCTCTTTGAGAAACTTGCAAATAAAGGTTATGATCCGTAATCGTGTCCCGGCAACGTTTTCCATGCAGGCCCGCTCCTGATACAGGTGTACTAGAACAAATGTACCAACTTACGGCCCATCTGTCAAGGGGCGCATGGTTTTTTCTGTCAATTGATGTTATACGGTTTTGTCGCTATCTAGTTGTTGCGGGAAAACTTCACTCTATAAAGGAGCTCCGTCTTCGGCACGAGCATAGCCCACACCCAATAAACTACCTCCAGCCGTACTGGAAGACAATATCCCGTCTGGCATAGCGTCTGAATACGAAGGAGATAGCTACAAACTAGAATGTGTTGGCTCGCTATCCCTCTTGCCACTCTCTTCCCAATGTAGCTTGGAATGCGACCCGAGTATTGCCTCCAGCACGGGGCTTAACGTGAAGTTCAAAGACAAGCATTTGGCAGGGGGCTATTTGGCGATCAACAAGACCACTATCGAACAAATGCCATTAGTTAAGGTTCCTCTTTCACAGCAGCAGCCCATCATTAAGCTTGTCGACCAAATACTTTTAGCAAAGCAGAATAATCCTATGGATGATACTTCAATGCAAGAAACGGAGATAGACAAGCTTGTATACCAGCTGTACGAACTCACCGCAAAAGAGATTCGTGCAGTTGAAGAAAACATCAGGAGGTAGAAATGGCAAGAAAGCCTCGTAGCATAATAGAGCGACAACTCCCTCCAGTTGGCACATCGCTGGTCGGCGAACAGCGAAAGATCACCCCGTCCAAGTAGTCAACTGAGCCTTAAGCACCTGGTCAAATCGTTTTGCAGCGGCTTCTTGCAGTCCTGACGCCCCTTTTTTATTTTCTAACAGTCCGCACCGGCTGTCTAAGCTCGATAAACATCCCCTCTCGACATCACCCGATAAATGATGACCACCTTTGCTCCATCATCGACCTGGTAAAGGATTCGGTAGTCCCCCACACGAACCCTGTAGCCGTCTCTGGCGGTTAGCTTTTTAGCACCGGGCGGCCGGGGATTCTCAGCCAGACGAGCAATTGCCCTGTTAACCCTCTCCTGGGTTTGCGCCGGGAGCCTGCGAATCTGCCGATGGGCAGTGTGGCTAACTTCCAGTCGATACACCGCTCTTCAGCTCTTTCGACTTCGCCAGATGCTCCTCAAAGGGCATTGTCGGCTCCTGGTCTAGTTCAGTCTGTAGCAGCTCGGCAGCATCAGAAAGGTCTTCCAGGCGCTCTATCATATCATTATACTGGTTTAGCCCAACGAGAACCGCTTTCACCTTGCTCCCGGATACTATAAGGTATGGCTCCCCACCGCTGGAGACCTCATCCACAAGCTGGGTGAGTTTTGGCCTGGCCTCGGCCATTCCAATTGATTTTATCCTGCTCATGCTGACCTCCTTAATGTCTATCTTAATACAGGTATTAATCATTGTCAAGGACAGTCTTCCCCCCTTCAAGATTTCACCTCGACCTTGCCGCGGAGATGGGTTTCTTTTTCTGGTCACACGTTCCCCGTATGCATCTATGCTATCAATGCTATCTATTCTACCTATACGCTCAATTGTCATTTATTCATCCATGCACGCAGGATGTTTTTATCTCATCCAATATCCCTGATGAGGAATGACCGGGGGCAAGGTTAAAAAAGGAAAATGGAGATTGCTAGGGTTACCCATCCCCTTCGCCCCGTAGCCAGTTTAGCCAGGGTAGTGCAAAGCTGGCGGTGCAAAGGTGAGTGCAAGAACTGTGCAATATCACTCCTCTAAACTAATGCTGAACCTTAACGACAGTGGGGTATTGACAAGAACCACACAAGTAATATATACTCTATCTAAATTCTGATTATGTGAGGATATGCAATGCTATCAACTAGACGAAAGCCGTTTCCGATAGGCAAGTCAAAGGGGGTTACACTACCTGCGGCAATGAAAATCTCGGACGAGGTTTCAATGGCTGCCAGTGACCGGCTTATTATCATGGATACCACCGGTGAAGTCCCTGAAGACAAGTTGCTCCAGTTCTACATGCAGTATGTTGAACCTGCTTTCCAAAACTGGTGGCAGGCACAGAAGCGAACCTCTGCACAGCCGGGCGGCTTTCGAGTCATGCAAGCCGGGGCACCGGCTCCAGCGAGGACAGTGAAACCTCAGGAACCAACTGTAGTAAAACCGGAACCACAAATTTGCCCGGTGGTGTGCCTGTGTGGTGGGCAAATATCATGGAACATGGAGCTGGGGCTCGAGGGGGTCTGCCCATACTGCGGGCGATTCCTTCGTCTGACGCCGGAATAGGAGGTGTAACGATGAACAGCGATTTACCGACTTATAATAGTGAGAGGGAAACGGGGCTAGCCTGGCTACGGGATGTGCTTACCGCCATGCTGGAAGTATCCCCCGTGTCTTACCAGCAGAAAAAGAAGACTACTCGATTCTTGGGCAGGATGCCCGATTGGCTCATGACGAAATGGGCTGAAGCTCTCAATATCGACTTTGTTGGTGGTTGCAGTATGTATCCCGATATGGCCGAGCAAGCCAAAAGTGATACCGGCAGAAATGTGGCACAGCAATACCTTGAAGCTCATGACGCCGTGCCCGCCGGACATTGCCTTGACCAACTGGCCAGGAGCGTAATCAAACATGCCCAGGGAGGCAGGTTGCCGGTAGACAGCAGGATGGTAGAAAGACAGGTCTGTGCCCTAGCCTGGTCGAGTTGTACCGAGGAAGGCGCCAGCTTTGCCGAAAAAGCCCGGGAAATACTGAGCGACCCGGAAAAGCCCAACCATACTCTCGTTGATTACCAGCTTGCCCTGGAACGTGGTGACAAGGAAAAGCTTGAACAATTGGATACTATCCTCACCGGCGGTCGATACGGTGAATGGGTTGCCTGTCGCCTGGAAGAAGGAAAGCGATATCTCGGTCTTGACTACCCCATCTTTCGCATCCACTTCGTCGAACGCACTCCGCAGTGGGACGCCCTCTGGGAGAATATTATTAAAGGAGGTAATAATGACTGATGAATGACAAAATCGCGGCCGTATGGGCCAGGGTGAGTACCGAAGGCAGGCAGGAGCCCTCGCTTGACAGCCAGGTCGCCGACGTCAAGGCGTGGCTGGAAAGCCAGGGCTGGACGGTGCCATCCTCGCGGATTATCACCACTCACTGGACATCCAAGAATATCCTGGCCTGTCCCGACATGCAGACACTGCTCAAGTGGGTCCGGAATCGTGAGGTTGGAGCCGTGGGACTTCTCCATCTCGACCGCTTCGCCTGTCGTATAGGGCAGATGGCGCAGATAATGGACATCTTCCGTGAAGCCGAAGCCGAGATTCTCGCCAAAAGCTCTCCTTTGCAGGCAGGCACTCTTGGTGAAGCTATGGCCCTGTTGATTACCGTTGCCAAGTCCTTCCAGGTGGAGCGAGCCGACGAAGGCTCCAAGGACGGACTGCACAAACGGGCTACCATGAGAGGACTGCCGACCAGTTGCCAGAACCCTTACGGCTACCGGTTTGACGAGTCCCGTACCAGACTTATTCCCACCGTGGACTGGGAGAACCGCCAGTTGATGGTGAGAATGTTCCTTAAGGGAGAGACTATCCACGGCATCCGGAGGGAGCTTCACGAACGCGCCCTCCCCAGCCCTAAAGGACTGGAGTGGTGGCCGGACCCAACCATCTGGCTTATTCTGGTGGATACGGTAAACTTCGGTGAGTACCGGGCGCTCCGGCGCGAGAACATCGAGCCAAAGGTACGCCGCGGCAAGAGTAACGGCATGCCCACCTACGGCAATACATCTTCAAGGAAACTGGAAGGCATACCGCTCACGAACATCGTCGTGGAAAATCCCATCATCACCAAAGAAGAACGCGAGTGGATACTCGCCCGCATGGCCCAGAATAAGTCAAATGCTAAACGTAACGGCAAGCACAACTTCCTGCTCAAAGGCATGATTCAGTACGAAGTTGATGGTCGCCGTTACCACGGACGTCATATCAGGGACAACATCTGGGCCTACGAATACCCGGATAACGGATATAATGGGAAAAACCATCCCCGGCCATACATCAACGGGCGACGGATCGAAACAGCGGTTGAGGATACTGTCAGGCGGCTCCTTAACGATGACGCCGTGCTGGGCAGCGAGCTTGATCGGTGTGAAGAAGCTATCAAGAAGAGCCGGGAAAACCTTGAGAAAGAGCTTCGCAGCCTGGAACGGCGGGAGAACGTCAACACCAACACTGAGACTCAACTCCTACTGGACAAGGACCGTTTCAGCGGTGATATCTCGGACGAAGCTTTCAAACGAGCTCTGGAGAGGCTACAGGCTGAGAGAAACCACATCACCGAGCGGAAGGAAGAAGTTATTCGGGAGATACAGAAACTCAATGAATCATCCGTGTCTATGATGGGACTCAAGCAGCTCCGCTCTAACCTGGGAGAGAGAATCGATTCCAAAGAGTTTGTTGACCGCCGCTATGTCCTTGAAGCCCTTGGGACTCGCGTAACCGTCACCACAGACGCCAAACTCCTGGTAGACTTTGCTGTCCCTAAAGAAGTCGCCAAGGAAGCGATTGCATTTAGCGTTCCCCTGAACGCTTGCCCACGATATTAAGTTGTTCCAAAACAACCCCCTTTTGGCTATCTGGCTAGTGGGCAATTCTGCCAGCTTCACCTAGTAGTCAGCTTCCGTTAAGCTGCGATACGCTAGCCTAAACGTGCTGCCACTATATAAGTCTCCGAAAGTGCCTTAAAACCTGTCAGTCAAAAGAGCCTTTTTTGCTCTTGCCGTCTATATCGGCTCAGGTAAAGTAATTCGGCATTGGTAAGAGCTAACCCCGCCTTGAGCTTATAGGCTATCGCTACCAGCCGTTTAGGATAGCCTATTTCCCAGGTGCTATCGCTGACCCAGGCGTCAAGGTCAATCGCCTTATCATCGGCTATCAGCTCCCCCAGTTCGGTCAGATTGCCTTCACTATCAAGTATGGGCTTGTTTAGGCATGATAGACATATGAGGCTAGGGCAAGAGTGAGCGATGATTGCAGTATCCTTCCACAGGGGACAGGGCAAAGGGGCAGCCGTGGGGTAA
>Ga0315279_10010681_pt1 | contig 10761 bp, 5 predicted proteins | sample YL17G06_20_MG_FD_203694 | JGI IMG/M metagenome (GOLD analysis project Ga0315279, IMG submission 203694) | Sediment microbial communities from Yellowstone Lake, YNP, Wyoming, USA - YL17G06_20 | ecosystem: Environmental > Aquatic > Freshwater > Lake > Sediment | place: USA: Wyoming | collected...
CGGCCTTGAAGGAGTAGGTGTCGGCGTGCAGCTCCCGCTGGTTCACCACGCACTTCTTGTGCTGGTGGACGTACTCGATGGGATCCTCGATGGTGACGATATGCTCCGCCTTCTCCCGGTTGATCTTGTCGACCATGGTGGCTAACGTGGTGGACTTGCCCGAGCCCGTCGGGCCCGTCACCAGGATGAGGCCCTTGGGCCGCTCGCAGAGGTCGCCCACCACTTTGGGCAGCCCCAGCTCTTCGAAGGTGAGGATCTTGTACGGGATCGTCCGGATGGCGACGCCGACCGCCCCCCGCTGGACGAAGACGTTGGCCCGAAAGCGGCTGAGCCCCTTGACACCGAAGGAGAGATCCAGCTCCTTCTGCTCCTCGAACTTCTGCTTCTGCACGTCGGTGAGGATGCTGTAGGCCATGCTCTTGGTCTCGGCCGGGGCCAGGGGCTGCGACCCCACGGGGGTCAGGTGGCCGTGCAGGCGAATCATGGGGGGGATGCCGGTGGTGATGTGGAGGTCCGACGCCCCCTTGTCGATCATCTCTTTCAGCAGTTCGTGCAGGTTTGGCATGCCAGCAATCTCCCGGAACGGCGCCCTGGGCTAGTTGCCCGTGGTCACCCGCATGATCTCCTCGAGGCTGGTCATGCCCTCGCGGATCTTCTGCAGCCCCGCCTCCCGCAGCGTCCTCATGCCGTTCTTCCGCCCCAGCTCCCGCAGCTCGATGACCGAGGCCCCCTGGAGGATGGCCTCTTTGATGTTCTCCTTGATGAGCATGACCTCGTACAGCGCCACGCGGCCCTTGTAGCCGGTCTCGCTGCAGGTCATACAGCCCTTGCCTTTGAGCGGGGTGATTTTTGCGGCGTCCTCGGGGCTGAACCCGATGTTGAGCAGGGCCTGGGGGGGCACCGGCGCAGGCTCCTTGCAGCTCTGGCAGACGCGGCGGGCCAGGCGCTGGGCCAGGATCACGTTGGTGGAGGCGGCCACCAGGAACGGCTCCACCCCCATGTTGAGGAGGCGGCTGATGGTGCCGGGGGCGTCATTGGTGTGGAGCGTGGAGAGCACCAGGTGGCCGGTGAGGGCGGCCTTGATGGCGATCTCGGCCGTTTCGTAGTCGCGGATCTCCCCCACCATGATGATGTCGGGGTCCTGCCGCAGGAACGATCGCAGCGCGACGGCGAAGTTCAGCCCGATCTCCGCCTTCATCTGCACCTGGTTGATACCCGGCAGGTTGTACTCCACCGGATCCTCCGCGGTCATGATGTTGGTCTCGGTGGTGTTCAGGCGGTTCAGGGCCGAGTAGAGCGTGGTCGTCTTTCCCGACCCCGTCGGCCCCGTGACCAGCACCATCCCGTAGGGCATGAGGATCCCGCTCTCGAAGTCCCTCAGGGCCGTGGGCTCAAAGCCCAGCTTGGTCATGTCGAGCTGGAGGTTGCCCTTGTCCAGGAGGCGCAGGACCACTTTCTCGCCGAACAGGGTGGGAAGGGTGGAGACCCGGTAATCCATCTCCCGGCCGCCCATCTTGATCTTGATCCGACCGTCCTGGGGCAGCCGCCGCTCGGCGATGTCCAGTTGGGACATGATCTTGATCCGGGAGGTGATGGCGGCCTTGAGGCGGGTCGGCGGTTGCATGACCTCGTACAGGACGCCGTCGATGCGGTAGCGGACCCGGAAGGACTTCTCGTACGGCTCGATGTGGATGTCCGAGGCCCCCTTCTTGATGGCATCGGTGAGGATCAGGTTCACCAGCTTGACAACCGGGGCATCCTCGGCCGCCTGCCCCAGCTCGGCGACGTTGACGTTGTCGTCCCCCTCCCTGAGGGCCTCGACGTCCTTGTCGTCGAAGTTCTTCATGATGTCCTCGACCATGCCGGCCGAGTCGTAGTGCTTGTTGATGGCGTTCTTGATGGAGGTCTCCGCCGCCACCACCGGCTCCACCTTGAAGCCGGTCATGAACTTGATGTCGTCGATGGCGAAGATGTTGCTGGGATCCGCCATGGCGACGGTCAGGACGTTGCCGGTACGATTGATGGGGATGATCTGGTGCTTCTGGGCGATCTCCGAGGGGATGAGCTTGATGACGATGGGGTCGATCTCGAAGTGGGACAGGTTGATGGAGGGGACGCCGTACTGCCGGCTGAGGAACGAGGTGATGTCGTCTTCGCTGATGAACCCCAGCTTGACGAGGTTCGTCCCGATTCGGCCCCCGCCAGTCTCTTGCTGCGACAGGGCCTTCTGGAGTTGTTCCTTCGTGATCAGAGTCGCCTTGACCAGCATGTCGCCAAGGCGCACTCCTCCAACAGCCATTAGTCCCCTCGGTGGAGCGTCGCGCTCACATCGCCAGCGCGGCCTATCATGTTAGCGGTCCTCCCAGCCTTGTCAAGGAAAAACTCCCCGCCCCAGATCGCCAGAGCATCCCGCATCTCCTGAACCGGCGCGGGGTTACCCATCCACCGCTCGAGAGCCAGGGCCCCCTGCTGAACCAGCCCGAGAAGTCCGTTGCCCGCCGGACACCCCCCGGCCCCGCGCCGCCCAAAGCAGGGGAGTCTCCGACGGGTGGTACATCAGATCGCACGCCATGATCGGAGCGGAGAGGCTGGCGTACCCGAACAGGGGCGGGTCATTCGGATCGAGCCCCACCGAGGTGGTGTTGACCAGTAGCCGGATCTCGGCCACCTCGGCAATCTTCCAACTATCATGCAAGGGCTGGGCCGTCACCTGGCAGCCTCACCCCTTCTCCGCCGCCCCATGCGGACGCCCCGCTCACGCGATCCCGTCGGCAATGGCGTGAATCAGGGTCTGGCGAATCTCCTCCATCCGGGGTCCCTCGGGCACCTTCGTCCCATCGGTCCCGGTGACGTAGAAGACATCCATGGCCTGATCCACCTCCGTGGCGATCTTGGCCAGGGCCACGTCCAGGTCCATCTCCGAGAGGGTGCTGGTGATCACGTAGAGCAGGCCCAGGCGATCCTGCGCCCGGACATCGATCACCGTGTACCGATCCGAGACCACATTGTCGAACTCGACCCGGGTGTGGATCTCCCCGCTGCGGGCGACCGGCTTGGCCAAAAGGTCCCGCCGGCGGGCCTTGATCAACTCGCGCACATCCACCTGGTCGAGGATGACCCCCTTCAGGTCGCGCGTGAAGCGGTGCCACACCGTCTCGTCATCCGGGGCGGCGCCGCGTCCATCGCTGACCTGGAAGGTGCGGATGAACACCCCGTCCGCCCGGCTGAAGAGCTGCGCCGAGAGGATGTTGATCCCGTTGGCCGTCAGAGTCCCGACAACCTTGGCGAAGCGGCCGGGCGCGCCCGGGGCGCAGACCGCCACCTCGGAGTATCCCGCCATGGGGTATGCGTTCCAGCGGACCGCCACCGGTTCGCCCCGCCGGACCTGCTCGATGAGCTGGAGGTGCTGCGCGACCTTGGCGCTGCTGGTGGTGAGGACGTACCGGACGGGCATGAGATCCAGGTGCTGGCGCACGACCTCGACGCCGAACTCCGGCCCCAGTTCCGCCACGAGGGCGGCGCGCAGGCTGGCCGCCTTGCGCTGCTCCTCCTCCCCCTCGGGGACGCCGCGCGTGAGGATCGTGTGGGTTTTGATGAACAGCTCCCACAGGAGCGTCCCCTTCCAGTCGGTCCAGATCTGGGGGCCCACGGCGTTGATGTCCAGGTAGGAGAGGAGGTACAGCATCTTCAAAAGGTCCTCGTCGCCCACCAGGCGCGCAAACTCGATGATCAGGCGCTCGTCGTCCAAATCCCGCCGTTCGGCGATGTGCGCCATGTTGAGGTGCTGGGCCACAAGGAATTTCACGTCGGCGACATCGCCCGGGGCCAGCCCCATCCGGGTGAGCGCCTGCTCGGCGAGGGCGACGCCGCGCTCCACGTGGCCGTGCCCTTCACCCTTGCCGACGTCGTGGAACAGGATCGCCAGCTTCAGGATCTCCGGCTTCCTCAGCTCGCCGGCGATGCGCCGGAACTCCTGGAGACGAGGATCGGTGGTGTCGGCGAGCGCCTCCAGGTAGTCCAGGAGGACGAAGGTGTGCTCGTCCACCGTGTACCGGTGGTAGTAGTCGAACTGCACCAGGCAGGCCACGCGGGCAAACTCGGGGATGTAGGCGGAGAGCATGCCCAGCTGATGCATCTGGCGCAACGTGTCGGCCACACCCCGGGGCGCCTTGAAGAGCGCCAAGAAGAACCCCAGGGCGCGGTTCGAGCGCCGGAACTCGTCGTCGATCAACGCCAGGTTGCTCCGGATGGCCCCCTTGGCCTCGGGGCTCAGATCGTACCCCATCTCCTGGCGGTACCAGAAGATCTTGAGCAGCCGGATCGGATCCTCCCGGAAGCAGCCGCTTTGCGCCGGGAGGATGTGGATCTGCCGGTTCAGCTCGGTGAACTCGTCACCGATGTCCCGGGCCCGCAACTTTTTCATTACGGCCTCCACGTGGGAGCCGGGGCGGGCGGCGCAGCGCTCGGCGAGGCGGCCGGAAAGCTGGTGCAAGGTTCCCGCCCGGGTATAGTACTGCTGCATGAATCGTTCGACGCCAAAGGTTGCCTCATCCCGGAAGCCCAGGTTGGCCGCCACCGAGACCTGCACGGGGAGGCTCAGGACGTCGCTCTTGCCGCCATGCAGATAGTGGAGCTCGCTTCGCACGCGCAGGAGGAAATCCAACGCCTGCAGACACTGCGCCAGCTCCACGGGGGAGAGCAGGGCCAGGGCCTGCAAGGCATTGAGATCCTCCAGGTGATGCCGGGCGCGCGCCACCCAGAGGGCCGTGTGGAAGTCCCGCAGCCCACCCGGGCCCTCCTTGACGTTGGGCTCTTGCAGGTAGACGGAGCCCCCATACTTCTCGTGTCGGCGCGCCTGCTCCTGGAGTTTGATCTGGATGTACTGCTGGGCTCGCCGTCCCTGGAGGGCCCGCCACATCCGCTCCTGAAACTCGGCGAAGACGCCGGGGCTCCCGGCCAGAAAGCGCGCCTCCAGCATGGAGGTCCGGGCCGTGAGGTCCTCATCCATCATCCGCAGGGTGTCGCTCAGGGAGCGGCAACTGTGACCGACGCTGAAGCCCAGGTCCCACAGGAAGTACAGGACGTGATTCAAGATCGAGGTGACGTAATCGTCCGCGCGCCGGGGGTACAAGAACATCACGTCCACATCGGAGCCGGGGTTGAGCTCGCGCCGACCATAGCCGCCCAGCGCCACCACGGCGCATCCCTCGCTTGCCTCTCTCTGCGCCGGCGCCACGACCTCGTCCGCCAGGCGGAAGAGCTGGCAGACCACCGCATCCACGAGGTCCGCGTGGAGGGCCACGACCTCGAGGCCGCCGGTCCCACTCCGATGGGCTGCCTCGATGCGGGCCCGTTCCCCAGTGACGAAGTCCTTCACGGCCGGGAGCAAGGCAGCCCGCAGCGTCTCGCCTGCAGCGGCGGACGCTCCTGGGGCCTGGGCCTCCAACAGGGCCTGGAGGCGGAGCGCCACGTCCGTCTCGGGCCCATAGGAGATCCCCTTGGCGGTCCCCTGACCCGAGGCAGGCGTCCCCCACCGGAAAAGACGTGTCAATGTGCGGAGGGGATCTGCCATTCAACCTCCAGTGGATTCGAGGGCACTATACCGGGTGACCTCTATGGGGTCAAGGAGAGCCGAGAGCGGAGAGCCGAGATGGGAGGCAGGGAGCAGCAGGCAGCGGGCAGGGACACGCGGGGAGGGGTCGAGCGCCGAGAAGAGCCGAGAGCCGGGAGGCGAGAACCGTCGAGCGGTCGATTGGTCGAACTGTCAAGTGGTCGGAGACTCAGTGGTCGTGGGCACAAATACGATGACGTGTTCTACAGTATGGTGCTGTCCCACAAATGCGCCGCATAAGTCCCGGTCCCCCGGGCCGACCCGAGACGCCGCGCCCGCGGGCGAGCTCGTCCCCGGCACGGAGGCCGCCGTTCTGTGACGGCCGACCCGGGGTAAGGGCGAGCCGGCATCGACGAGGCGCCAGGCGTCCGAGGGGCGGTCTGGGGGACCGGGATACGTCACCCTAATTGCGGCGAGCAGCGCTCAGGCAGTCGTCCCGTCGTCCTTTCGTACAGTCGTACCGGTAGTACCGTAGGCTGTCGCTATCGGGTATCCCCGCAGACGCTGCAGCGCGGGTCCCGCCTCGCCTTCACCTCGAAGAACCGCATCTCCAGGTAATCGCAGCACAACAGCCTTCCCTTGAGCAGACTGCCCACTCCGGCGAGGTACTTGATCGCCTCCATGGCCTGAATGGTCCCCGTGATCCCCGGGGTCGCGCCCAGGACGGGGAACACCTCTCTCGGGGGCGCTTCCTTGAAGATGCAGGCGAGGCATGCGGTCTCGGGGGAATGGATGAACGTGACCCGGCCTTCAAAACCCCAGATGCTCCCGTGAATCAGCGGGATTCCCTTTCGGACCGCAGACGCATTCAACACGAACCGCGTGGGGTAGTTGTCCATGCAGTCCAGGATCAGGTCCGAGTCGCCCACGAGGCGGTCTACGTTCGTGTCATCGATCTTCTCGGTGATGGCCTCGATATGCACGTGCGGGTTCAACCGCGACAGGGTGCGCTTGGCGGACTCCGCCTTGTTCACCCCGATGCGGGAGTCGTCGTGCAGGAACTGCCGGTTGAGGTTGGAGAGCTCCGGCGAGTCGAAATCACAGATCCGGATGAGGCCGATTCCCGCGACGGCCAGGTTGAATGACACCGGGCTGCCCAGCCCTCCCGCCCCCGCGATGAAGACCTTGGAGGCCTTGAGCTTTCTCTGAGTCTCCTCCCCCCAGTTGGGGATGATCATCTGCCGAGCGTACCGCTGCTTTTCCTGGTCTGAGAGCTCGACGGCGCGTTTCGATTGCATGGACATGGCCCCCCTCTGAGTTGTAGGTGACGTCAGCGTCTCCCCGCACTGACAGCCGTCTGCCAGGCCGCCCTCGTGGCTGCGAGGGCCGCGGCCCCTGGCTTCTCCTCGGGTTCGTGGACCTCACCGGGAAGGTAGGGCGTGGCGTCGAGTGTCCGCACGCTTCCCCCGGAAGGGTCCGCCCGCAGCGGCCTTGTATCCCATGTGGCATCCATTGTCAATGCGCTCCGGGGGGCGCTATTCACTGGTCGGCACTTTTCGGGGTGGGAGACCCTGATGGGCTGGAGGGAATTCTCATTGAGTCGGTGATCCAAATCCCGGGGGCGGTTTGGTTTGCAGGCAAACGCCAGCCTCGCGTTTCGGTTCGCAGTCAAGGCATCATTCTCGCCAGTATGAGGGTTGATGCCGGGGGAGCGGACCCATAACGCATAACATGGATAACCGTCTCCGACGGCTCGAGGCTGGATAATTGCTTTACACTCAATAGGTTAGGATGATGAATGCCGCACCGCCTGCGACCCCAGATTGAGTTATTGCGGACCACAGGGCCTGATAAATGGCCTTACTGGGGTAAGGACCCGAAGTAGGCTTTTCGCCCCTCGGCCGGGCAGGGTGTTTTGCACAAAGGGGGCTATCCACTTCGCTCTCGTAACCCCTATAGCTTGTGGTCCATACCCAGGCAAAAATATGACACAGTCACGGCATGTCATACTACGACTCAACCTTGACTCAGACAGAAACGCAGGCCATGATCTCCGCGGGCTCGGTGGCGCGGTATGACCCGCAGGGGCGTACGAAAGGCGGTCGAACTTGTGGCTCACCTCTGCCGCCTCCGACATCCAGAGCCGAGCCGCGAGAGATAGATCACGATGCTACAGTTGTATCTCGACGACGCCGGGTCTCAGGACGATCCGAAGAACGATATTTTTGTCGTAGGGGGCTATATCGCCCCCGAGGAAGTGTGGACGTCATTCATTGCAGCGTGGCAGGGAGTGCTTGAGGGCAGGGGCGCTCCGCCCTACCACGCGGCCGACTGCGAGCCCGGGAAGAACGGTTTCGGTCACGGCTTGTTTGATAGGTGGTCATCGGCTCGCCTCTTAGAATTGAAGAAACAGCTCGCACCGCTAACCCACATGCTGCTCAAACATGGGGGGGCTGGCGTGGGTCGTGGCGTTCTGGTTTCTGAATTCGAGGTTTCGCTGGCCCATGATCCGCTCTTCCGTGGTATGGTCCCCCACGTCGCGAAGTATTGCCCGCTGTTCTTTTGCCTCAATGCCGTGTTGGATTGGGTGGCCTGCGCGTGGCCAGGTCGTCCCTCGCAAGGAAAAATCTCTGTTATCTTCGAGGACGGCACTCGCTACGCCGGTGCGGCGGCGGATCTCTTCAGTTGGCTGCGGCGGACCCAATCGTGGGCTGACGGGGCCTTCAATAGTTCTTTCTCTCGGGCTGGTAAGGATTTGGTGCCGCTCCAAGCTGCTGACATGTTGGCGTTTGAACTGTACAAACTGAAAGATCGCCAACGGGCTGATCCGCCACGTCAAGAACGGAAACTCTTCAGCGTACTCAGACAGTGTGAAGGGCTCTCCGTGAAATTCGCACAGGCGGAAGATTATCCGCTCATCCGGAATGAACTCGGGCAATGGGTCAAAGATCGCCTCGAAAGAGGCGAGGAAGCGATATGATCGACAGTGAGAACTTCGATCAGTTGGTCAGGGGGGAAGCTGAACCTGATGTCTCCACTGAGCAGAGGCTATGGAAGTTGACGTTTTCCGCTCTGCCTAATGTGCCAAATGGAGCTTGAGGCTCAGGTAGACGCTAACCCTTGCCAAGCCCGGTCTCTGCAATTGCCGCATACGCGGAGCGTTCCGCGTATATGAGAGCCAACTCTTGTTGTGTCTGGCCCCGCAACCACTCGATATCTGGCGCGTTTTGCAAAAATTCAAGAAGTCTCTCCCGAGGTGTGTGACGGTAAGTCTCATGAAAGAAATCGAAGAGTTCCAAGGGAGTGTCGGCTCGCCGTGATACTGGTTGTATGACACCAAAAAACGTTTCGGGATGGCGCTTGTAGGCGGCCAACTCGGCTTCCGAGAGTGGGTTGGTTGAGATAATGGATCGGCCGCTCTCAAGCGAATACACCCCTACAGCGAGGCTCCTGGCAGTGTCAACTATGGCGGAGACGAGCTTTCCGGGAACCTCATGGCCTTCGCCGTCTGGCACAAGGTAGTTCTCGCCGATGAGCAGGCGAGGTGGAGTGTCCCCAAAGGCGAACTCCGGGGCCTCGCCATGAAACGTAGAGGGGACGTCGGCGTGCTCCCTCATGGACGCAAAAAGCTGATGCATATCCGTATGGGCCTTCCGCGCTTCATACGCAGCACGAAGCGAGGGGAAGAGGTGGTCTCCCTTGAAGTCGGGAATCTGAAAGCCTTCCGCAAGTAACGACGGGCGAGAATCCGTTCCCTCCAGGTCGTGTTCAAAGGGACGGTTCGTCACGAACAGATATGCAGGAGGGAGTGGCTGCCCGTTCACCTCCCGGCCCTCGAACCGCCGTATGTCTGTAAGGGCTTTCCGAAGAAAGGCTGGCGCATCCGATCCCGCCGCGGTATCCGGTACGTTGATGTCGATGAAGATGACACGGGGATAGTTCGCCGCCTTTCGGAGTGCCTTGTGCAGTCGACGGCCAAGGCGGAAATTGCCTGCCGATTCGCCGGTGTGATCGCCAGGATTGCGTTGTTTTGCCTCGACTGAATACTTGCGCCCGGATTCCGAATGGGTCGCCGTGAACTCGCAATGCGTGGTACTGCCGTCGTCCTCATTCTCAAACTCTATCTGGAATCCAGCGCGGATCAGAGCCGCTGCAACGTACACCTCGTACCGCGCCCCCCGAAAGCCATCGGGATTCTTCAGGCGATTAACGAGCTTGTCCCGGACTTCTGCATTGTGCGCCAGAGAATAGAGGTCATACCCGAGATGCAGCCACGCGGCGGCGGCCCCGGTCATCGGTGCCGAGTGAATCTTCTCGTGCTCCCTGGCGAATTGTTGCTGAAGACGACACATATGGTAATACCAAACACATACGGGATGTCGTTCATCCAGGGGCTTTCTTAACTCCTTGTTCCCCCACTCCTTTCCCAGGACGATCTTGATATATTCATTTAGAAAATCATGGAAGGTGCGCCACTTATCGGAATAGTACAACCTGTTCGCAACAGCGATGAAGCGGGTCCCATTCAATTCTGCCGTGATGATTGGCTTGCCGAGACCCTGCTGGTTCCTTCGCTGTAATTCTAGAGCTTCCTGCCTCGCCAGCATTTCACGTGCTTTTTCCATTACGTCTGGCGGAATGGGGTTCGGACGGGTCTCGGATGCTCCGAGACATCGCTTGGACTTCCGACCGCAGCCACACGGGCACGGGTCGTTTCGCCCAACCTTGCGCCTGCTCATCGCCTTCTTCTTTTTCATTGGTTTCGCGCGTATGCCTTTGGATGCGGTAAGCAGCAGACCGTCAGTTAGATGACATCCGGAGTACGGGGCCTGCCTCTGCATGTCACGCCAGGTGGCCGCAACTCCACCAGTCCCAGCAGCAGCCGCTCTACCACTGCGGCTTCGTATTTCTCATGCCCCTGCGGCAAAGGGTCTGCCGGACAGACCGTACCCACGAAATCAGCAAAACAAGGCATAATTCGAGGATTTTTCTGGAGGAGACTGCGAGCCCAGAAGAGGATGTTGAGATAGCACAACCTGGCAGTTAGACCGTTCATGCTCCAGCGCCGATCGACTCGTAAGGCGGGACCCGGCCGTCTTCGCGTTGTCAAGGCGGATCCCTCCTCTCGATGCGAGTGCACCTCGTGGCCTGTCGCTCTCGTCCAGCTGCGGGAGGCCGCTCCCTCCGGTGCTCCGGGGTTCCAGCGTAGT
>Ga0315279_10010683_pt1 | contig 10756 bp, 7 predicted proteins | sample YL17G06_20_MG_FD_203694 | JGI IMG/M metagenome (GOLD analysis project Ga0315279, IMG submission 203694) | Sediment microbial communities from Yellowstone Lake, YNP, Wyoming, USA - YL17G06_20 | ecosystem: Environmental > Aquatic > Freshwater > Lake > Sediment | place: USA: Wyoming | collected...
GATAGCTTCCGGGGCAGTTTCCGGGGGCATGATTCCCAAGGTAAACGCCTGCCTGAGGGCTTTAAATACCGGCTCTATTACTCGTATAATAGACGGGAGAAAACCGCACGCCCTTCTTGAGGAATTTGAGAAACAGGAAGGCGGCACTACGATATATAAGGGGTGAATATGGTAAACTGGCCGGAGCTCGAAAGTAAATACTACATGCACACTATCGTGCGCGTCCCGGTAACCCTGGTGAGGGGAGAAGGCGCGCGGGTCTGGGACGATAAGGGTAAGGAATACCTGGACTTCGTCTGCGGGCTGGCGGTCAATTGCCTGGGGCACTGTCATCCGGTGGTTGCCGATGCCGTCGCCGAGCAGGCGCGTACTCTAATACAGACTTCAAACTGGTACTATACTATTCCCCAGATTCGCCTGGCTGAGCTTCTGGTGAAAAACAGCTGCCTGGACAAGGTCTTTGTCTGTAACAGCGGCCTGGAAGCTAATGAGGGCGCCGTTAAGCTTGCGCGGCGCTACGGCCATCTCAAACTGAAAGGTGCTTACGAGGTCATTACGACCATGGGCTCGTTCCACGGGCGCTCTCTGGCCATGACGGCGGCCAGCGGGCAACCTAAAATGCATGAGCCGTATGTCCCCTTGCCGGTTGGTTTTGTTAACGTAGCGAATAACGATATCGAAGCTATAAAGTCAGCCACCACGGAAAAGACCTGCGCCGTGATGCTGGAGCCGGTACAGGGGGAGGCGGGTGTCATCCTTTCCGATGATGATTACCTCAAAAAAGTGAGGGAATGGTGCGACCGCAGGGGTATTTTACTCATTCTGGATGAAGTTCAGACGGGGATTGGCCGACTCGGTACATTGTTCGGCTACGAGTTATATGGCATCGAACCCGATATTATGACACTGGCGAAAGGACTGGGCAGCGGTATACCTATCGGGGCGGTGCTGGCCAAGGAACATGCTTCTGTTTTTGTGCCCGGAGACCATAACTCTACCTTCGGCGGTAATCCGGTGACCAGCGCTGCCGCCTGTGCCACGCTGAAATACATCATTGATAATGATTTACCCGCTAAAGTCCAGAAGGTAGGTCAATATCTCATGGAAGGGCTGAAGGAGTTAAAGAAAAAATACTCCTTCATTACCGAGGTGCGGGGTCGTGGACTACTGGTTGCTATAGAGTTCAACAGAGATATGGGTCAGGAAATTCTCATGGCCTGCCTTCAGAAAGGGTTGCTGGTCAATAAGGTCAAATCCAGTGCTATCCGTCTGGTGCCGCCGCTGATTATCGGCAATCAAGAAGTCGACCGGGCTTTAAGCATACTGGATGGAGTATTTTCTGGAATTGTTAAGTGATTATTGATAGAATGAAATCCAAGAGACGGTGATGTTGAAGAAATTCGGCAGGCAGGGGATTGCGATAGTAATGGTATCTGTTGCCCTGCTTGCCATTGTATGTTTAACTCTATTTAGTTCAGAGGTCGGGATGGCTAAAGATATCGGGATAGAGGAATCGAGCCAGTCTGTGATTGATTACTCTTCTGTGCCTCAGTCGGTAATCGATGACGCTGTTCAAATGGCCAGCGAACTGGTGGGTAAAAGCCAGGAAGCTCTTCAAAACCTCGTCGACCAGCTGGTGGCGGCCTATGTGGAAGCCAGAGACAGGGATGTCCTCATTTTGTTTAATTCAGGGGGCTGGGGGTGGAATTTAACCAAGGACTCGCCCGGCTGGGAGAGTATTCTCGAAGGCATCAAGTCGCAGCTCGAGAAGCTGGGGTATAATCCGCTGGTATTGACCTACCGTCGGACCAGCAGCGGGATACAAGGCATTATCAGAGAGTTCTTCGAAGCGGCCAATCATTATCCGCACAAGGCCAGGGACCAGGCAGAATGGGTGGAATTTCTGACCCATCATATTCCCAACCTGAAAATTATTGTCGCCGGAGAAAGCACCGGCACCGTTATCTCCGATAGGACTATGGGCTTCTTGAAGGACGAACCACGGGTTTACAGCATCCAGACCGGAACACCATTCTGGCATAAACCCAACATACTGGATAGGACATTGCTCATGAACAGCAATGGCCGGGGTATCGATACTTTCAGCCGTGGAAACGTAACGGCTATGGTCTGGGCTACCTTCAAGGGCTGGTTCGGTTTAACGTCACCGGACGAAAATCCCGGGGATATTTTGAGCTGGTTAAAAGCCCCGGGGCATGACTACTCCTGGCAGTACCCCGGTGTCTGTTCCGAGGTTGTTAAATTCCTGGATAGTAATTTCGGAGAGAAAGATTGATTTTCTGCTAACGGAGGTAGTTGTGACGGATAAAGTTGTACTGGCTTACAGCGGCGGACTGGATACCTCGGTAGCTGTTAAATGGCTGCATGAGAAATATAATCTGGATGTTATCGCCGTCACTATTGATGTCGGCAATGAAAAAGATTTCTCGGCGGTTCGCCAGAAAGCCCTCAAGGTTGGCGCTATCAAGGCATCGGTGATTGACGGTAAAGAGCTTTTTGTAAAATATTTTGTTTTCCCGGCGTTGCAGGCGAATGCCCTCTATGAGGGACAGTACCCACTGGCTACAGCGCTGTCACGACCGCTTATGGTCAAGCTGCTGGTGGATACGGCGGCGGCGGAGGGGGCGGCGGCGATAGCTCACGGCTGTACGGGCAAAGGCAACGACCAGGTAAGATTCGAGGTCGGCATCAATGCCTTAGCGCCGGACATGAAAATTATCGCCCCAGCCCGCGAGTGGGGTATGACGCGCGAGGAAACCATTAAATATGCGCAGAAGTATGGCATACCGATTCCCGTCACCAAGAAGAGTCCGTACTCGGTCGATGAGAACCTGTGGGGCAAGAGCATTGAGTGCGGCGCCCTGGAGGACCCCTGGACCGAACCCCCGGCCGATGTCTATACCTGGACTAAATCTCCGGATGAAGCTCCCGACAAGCCGCAGTACGTGGAAATCGGGTTTGAGAAGGGAGTTCCGGTTTCTCTCGATGGCAAAGAAATGGACGGGATTGCCCTGATTCAAAAGATGAATGAAATCGCCGGACGGCACGGCGTGGGCAGGATTGACCACATCGAGAACCGGGTGGTCGGCATCAAGTCGCGGGAAATTTACGAGGCGCCGGCGGCGGTTGTCCTGATACAGGCCCACCAGGCGCTGGAAGCTATGACCATGTCCAAGGACCAGCTGCGCTTTAAGCAGAAGGTAGCCGTGGAGTGCGCCGACCTCATTTATAACGGACTCTGGTTCAGCCAGCTTAATCGTGACCTGTCGGCTTATATAATCAGCTCGCAGCGCTACGTGACCGGCACCGTAAGAGTAAAACTTTTCAAAGGACACGCCGCGGTAGTCGGGCGGAAGTCGCCGTGGTCACTTTATAATCTCAGCCTGGCCACCTATGACAAGGGCGACAGGTTCAACCAGAAGGCCGCGGAAGGCTTTATTCATCTCTGGGGATTGCCTGTTAAGACCCAGGCTCAAATACAGCTGTTGGGGGATAAGGAAGGGCCGCTCAGCATCGTGGGGCCTGATGAGACTGAGGGAAAATAGCATGACTTATATTCGTGGTCGCTTTAGCAAGCCGGCGGATAAGCTGGCAGCGCAGTATACTGCCTCCCTTCCCTTTGACCGTCGCCTCTATAAGCAGGACATTGCCGGCAGCGTTGCCCATGCGAAAATGCTCGCCAGACAGGGCATCATCTCGGATGAGGATGCTAAAACCATCATCAGCGGGCTGAAGGCTATCCGGGGTGAGATAGAGCGGGGCAGATTCAAGTTTAAGCCGGAACTGGAAGATATCCACATGGCTGTTGAGGCGCGACTTATCGAGAAAATCGGAGATGTGGGGCGTAAGCTCCATACCGCCCGCTCCCGCAACGACCAGGTAGCGCTGGACATGCGGCTCTTCACGAAGGAAGCAATCTCTAATACCATTAGCGGAATACGTGATTTTCAACGAGCCTTGCTCGACCTTGCCGAAGCTAATAAAGAGGTCATTATACCCGGTTATACGCATTTACAGGTAGCCCAGCCGGTATTGCTGGCTCATCACATCCTGGCCTACTTCGAGATGTTGGAGCGTGATGTCGCCCGTTTTATCGATTGTCTCAAGCGCGTTGATGTCCTGCCCCTGGGCAGCGGCGCTTTAGCCGGTGTCGCCTATGATATCGATAGAGAGTTCCTGGCGAAGAAGCTGGGCTTCAGCCAGGTAAGTCAGAACAGCCTTGACGCCGTTTCCGACCGTGATTTTGTGCTGGAGTACGAGGCCGCCGCCAGCATCTGCATGATGCACCTTTCCCGCCTGGCTGAGGAAATCGTGCTGTGGTCTTCAGCGGAGTTCGGCTTTATCGAGCTTGACGATGCCTATGCCACCAGCAGCAGTATCATGCCCCAGAAGAAGAATCCGGACGTGGCCGAGCTGGCCCGGGGAAAAACGGGGCGGGTCTACGGCAGCCTGATAGCCCTGCTGACCACGATGAAAGGCCTGCCTCTCGCCTATAACCGCGATATGCAGGAGGATAAACCGGGCTTCTTCGATACGGTGGATACGCTGCTATCAACACTGGAAGTCTTTACGGGCATGGTGGGAACGTTGCAGGTCAGGGTGGGAAACGCCGCAAAAGCGCTGGAACGGGGTTATATCCTGGCTACTGACCTGGCTGACTATCTCGTTAAGAAGGGGGAGACCTTCCGCACGGCCCACGAGATTGTCGGCAAATTGGTGAGCTACGCTTCTAAGAAGGGAAAGACTTTTGCCCGGTTAACTCTTGGTGAATATAAGAAATTCTCGCCGCTATTCGGTGCGGATGTGCGTTCCATTACTATCGAGTCTTCACTGGCTGCCAGGGATGTCATCGGCGGCACGGCACCCAAACAGGTAAAGAAGGCGTTGACCAGGGCACGCAGGATGGTTGATAAGGGGTGAAGCAGACGACTAGTCGGTTTTTTTGTTTTTAACCAGCCAGTGGTCGGGGAGGAGTTGCCGCAGCGGTACTATTCGGTCTTCTCCAATGATGACATGACAATCAAAATTTCTGGCATCAACCTGTACTATCATTTCGCGACATCGGCCACACGGTGCTAGAATCCCGTGGGAAGATATGGCAACGACATCAGTGATATGGGTCTCGTGGTGTTTAAGCATTTCGGCGATAGCCGCGGCCTCCGCACAGAATCCAAGACCGCAGGCCAGGTCGATACAGACTCCGGTGTAAATATTTCCCCCGGCTGTCCTGAGCGCTGCTCCCACGGAACCGGCTGAGAAGTCTTTCGATAGTGTAAATTCACCGTACACGGCTCTCGCGGCCGCAATCAATTGTGAAGTGGTTTTATTCATGCTCGTTGAGATGTGAATATCTGGACTAATAAATAACTCGAACAAAAGCTGGAGGGTATTAAACCTTGGTCGCCTTATTTTGCGTTCGCAGGCACCTGGTGCACAGGTTGAGGTGTTTTGCCTGGCCATCAATATAAACAGTCGCCGGATGAATATTAGGCGTCCAGCGGCGGTTGGTGTGACGCTTGGAGTGGCTGACATTATGACCGAATTGCGGTGTTTTCCCGCATAAATCGCACTTCAATTCCCTTTATCTCCCTAAATTTTCCAGATAGGCTATTGCAAATTCCGCTAATACATAGTAACATAGACACACGAGATTAGCAAGAAGCGCATCCTTGGGGGATATGAATCTGACCAGTAATCTGACAAGGGTGGTGAATAATGGCAAAAATTAGCAGTGTAGCCGGGCAAGACCTGAGGGACATGTTTTCCGCCGCTACCTCCTGGCTGGAAAAGAGTGCCGCGGATATTGATGCCCTGAACGTTTTCCCGGTGCCTGATGGTGATACCGGGACCAATATGATGCTTACCATGCGCTCTACCATGGAGGAAGCCTACCGCGCCCCCGACCACAGCGCCTCGGGTGTAGCCCACGCCATGGCTAAGGGCGCCCTGATGGGTGCTCGCGGCAATAGCGGCGTCATTCTTTCGCAGATATGGCGTGGCCTGGCGCAGGGGCTCGAGGGCAAGGAGTCTTTTACCGCCGCCGAACTAGCTGATGCCTTACAAAAATCGGCGGTTATTGCTTATAAGGGGGTGAGCAATCCGGTCGAGGGGACTATGCTCACGGTCATGAAGGACGCCGCTAATGAGGCTAAAAATCAGGTCGAGCAGGGTGAGGAAGATATACTTAAAGTTCTGGAAGCAACCGTAAACGCCGCCGGTGACTCGGTGGCCAATACCCCTAGGCTTCTCAAGGTATTGAAAGATGCCGGCGTCGTTGACGCTGGCGGGCAGGGCCTTTATACCCTTCTGGAAGGAACGCTACGTTATTTGAAGGGTGAGACGGAGCTAATGCGGTTGCGTAAACCCCAGATAATTGTCAGCGAACTGCCTTTAACAGTACCGTTGCCGCAGACCGTAGGTGTCGAAGAAGTACCTTATGGCTATTGCACCGAGTTTCTCTTGAAGGGGGAGGAACTGGAGCCCGAAGACATCAGGAAGAGACTGGAAAGCAAAGGTGAGTCCCTTATTGTCGTCGGTGATGAATCGGCGATACGTATTCATATTCATACCCTCAGCCCTGGTACCGTTATCCAGTTCGCCACTAAGCTGGGTACCCTGCATCAGGTCAGCATCCGGAACATGGACGAGCAGCACCAGGACTTTTTGGAGATGCAGAAAGAAAGAATGCCGACTACCGATACGGCCGTTATCGCGGTGGCTTCCGGGGAGGGGCTGATTGAAGTCTTCGGCAGCCTTGGAGCGGCCGCCGTTATCCCCGGAGGTCAGACGATGAATCCGAGCACCAAGGATATCCTCCAGGCGGTGGAATCCACATTTACAGATAATGTCATCATTCTTCCCAATAATAAAAACATTATACTCACCGCCAATCAGGTGCAATCTTTGACTCAGAAGAAAATCAAGATAGTACCGACTAAGACGATTCCGCAGGGTGTGGTAGCGCTTTTAGCATTCGACTATGAGGCGGACTTCAAAGCTAACGCCGAGATTATGGAAAAAGCCCTGTCCTCGGTAAGGACTATTGAGATTACGCGCTCCATTCGTGCCACCAAGTTAAACGGTCTGAAAATCAGGCGAAAGCAGCCCATCGGCCTTCTCGATGACGACCTTGTCGCGGTAGGCGAAACTGACCTCGATGTCATTAATAAGATTTTGGCCAAGTTGGACCTGGATAAGTCCGAGGTAATTACCATTTACTACGGGGCTGATACCGAAGCTAACGAGGCTGAGGAAATCAGCGCCAGTATTACGGAGCAGTATCCGCAGTTACAGGTTGAAGTAATTAAGGGCAGCCAACCGCATTATAACTATATTATATCTGTAGAGTAGAAAGGTAGTACGGAAATGACAGTGAAAATTGTTACGGACACTCTATCCGATATCACCAGTGATTTGGCTGCGGAACTGGGTATTACCGTGGTGCCGTTATACGTACGCTTCGGCGAAGAAATTTTTCGTGACCGGGTGGAAATTACCAGCGAGGAATTTTACAGCCGGCTGGTGAATGTCACCAAGCTGCCATCGACGACACAGCCTACGCCAAATGATTTTGCCCAGGTCTATAAAGAGCTTGCCAGGGAAACTGATGAAATTCTGGTTATTGTTGTATCCAGTAAGCTCAGCGGTACATATCAGTCGGCAACACAGGCCAAGGAATATGTAAAAGGGAAATGCCAGATAGAAATAGTCGACTCGTTCACGGTGGCGATGGCGGAAGGATTAATTGTTATTTCTGCCGCAAAAGCGGTTAAAGAAGGAGCGAATCTAGTTCAGGTAGCGGATATGGCACGCCGGGCCGCCTCTCGGTCGCATCTTATCGCCTATTTCGATACCCTCAAGTATCTGGCTAAAGGCGGACGCATCGGCAAAGCGCAGGGACTTTTAGGCCCGTTGTTATCGATAAAGCCGATACTCACCGTGAGAGACGGCGAGATGGCCCCTCTGACCAGGGTGCGTTCTTTAAGTGCCGGACTCGACTATTTTTATAATCTTGTCAAAGGCTTTTCTAATATCGAAGGGCTGGCTGTGGAGCATGCGACCACTCCTGACGTTGCTGATAAACTGGTAGAACGCCTCGGCTCTCTTTTTCCTAAAGAGCGTATTTATCGGTCGGTAATCAGCCCTGTGATCGGGACATATGCCGGGCCCAATGCGCTTGCGTTAACGATTCTGGAAGCTGAAAAGAAATAATGCCAGTCAGGATTATCACCGATAGTGTCGCCGATATCCCCTCTCAGGTAGTTCGTGAGCTGGGGATTACTGTAATTCCGGTGCTGGTTCGTTTCGGAGAAGAGACTTACCGCGATGGCATCGATATGACTACCGACCAGTTTTACGAAAGACTGGTGCATAGCCGGGTCATGCCGGTAACATCGGTGCCTTCGCTGGACATGTTCGCCCGGACCTACGCCAGGCTCGCCGAAGAGACCGACGAAGTTCTGGCCATCATGCTCAGCGCCAAGCTCAGCGGTATCTATAATGCGGCTTTACAGAGCGTCAGCCTTCTGGAAAGCAAATGCCGTATCGAGGTAGTAGATTCAAAGCTGGCGGTTATGGCGCAGGGATTTGTCGTCATAGAAGCCGCCCGGGCTGCCCAGGCCGGAGCCAGTCTGGATGAAATTCTGGAAATAGTCAAGCGAAATCTTCCCCGTGCCGACATGCGTGCGGCTCTCGATACGATGGAATATCTCCAGCGAGGTGGGCGTATCGGTAAGGCGCAGGCTTTCATGGGGTCGGTATTGAAAATCAATCCTATCATCACACTGAAGGATGGGCTGGTTGAGCCGATAAGCAGGGTACACTCCCGCGCCAAGGCGATTGACGCGCTCTATAACTTCGCGGCGAGCTATTCTCACATTGACGGACTGGCTGTTGAAGATGCTGCCTGCCCTGAGGATGGCGACCTGCTGGTAGAGCGACTGAGCGCCATTTTCCCCAGAGAGCGCATTTTACGGTCGCGGACGACCCCGGTTATCGGTACGCACACCGGCCCCGGCCTTTTACTGGTGGCCGTGCTGGGTGATAAGTAGGTCAAACTAAAATCCCTCTCTTATCTCCCTTTATTAAAGGGAGACGTTCGATTGTCCCCCTTTGAAAAAGGGGGATTAAAGGGGGATTTCGTTTTCCTGTGCTTTTTCCCAGGATTACGGCTATAATGTTGCGGGAATACATTATAGATGAACACCGAGTCTTTGCGTAAAGTCCTCGACCTTGAACAACGGCGTGATTATGCAGATTCCTCCGTATTCGGCGGCCTGGATAAATTCCTGCATAACTGGTCTACTCAGGCTGTGGCATCAGTTGTAAACCAGGCTCTTTTGCGGCGCTTTCAACGGCTTTTCGACTGCTCCTATACCTCCATGTCACGGGAGCAGCGCCAGCAGTGGATAAGCGATGTCCTGAGCTTTCTGGACGACATGGAAAATAAGGATAGCGCCAAAGCATCACGCGCTGTAGGCCAGGTGCAACCTTCCGTGAAGAAAAAGCCCCCCGTAAAAGTAAAGAAGCCGGCGGTATCGGCGGGCGGACAGTCTCTCGATTCGCCGGTAACGGTCGTTAAGGGTATCAGCACCGCCCTTTCCGCCAGGTTCGGAAAGCTGGGCGTGAAGACGGTGCGTGACCTGCTCTATTTTTTCCCGCACCGCCATCTCGACTACAGTAAACTGAAGTTCATATCCCAGCTTACCGAGGGCGAGGAGCAGACCATCGTGGCCAACGTCTGGCAGGCTCAGGAGACCAGGCCGGGAGGCAGGCGCAGCACCGAGGCTATCGTGGGCGACGAGACGGGCAATATCCGTGTGCTCTGGTTCAACCAGCCTTATCTGGCTAAAAAGCTGACCACCAATAACAGGATAATGCTCAGTGGCCGTGTCAGCCTTTTCAAGGGGCGCCATATGTTTCTGTCACCGGAGTGGGAGATAGTGGAAGGCCAGGACCTGGTCCATACCGCGCGGCTGGTGCCGGTTTATCCGCTGACCCAGGGGTTGCGGCCCCGTCAGGTAAGAAAGCTGATGAAAGAGTTCATCGACCGATGGGTGGGGCAGGTGACCGACTTTCTGCCGGGGGAGTTAAAGAAAAGGCTCGGCCTTCTGGAACTGCCTGTGGCTATCAGCCAGGCGCATTACCCGGAAAACGAAGATACGAAAGACAAAGCAAGAGTCCGGCTTGCCTTCGATGAGCTTTTCCTGCTACAGCTCGGGGTGATGAGCAAGAAGCGCCAGTGGCAGGAGAGCCGGCCGGGCACCCCGTTCGATGTTAAGAAAACGGTGCTGAAGCAATTCCTGGACTCGCTGCCTTTTACACTAACGTCAGCCCAGGATAAGGTGCTCGGGGAGATATTAAATGATTTAGGCCAGGCCCGCCCGATGTGCCGGTTATTGCAGGGTGAGGTAGGCAGCGGTAAAACGGTGGTGGCCGCAGCGGCCCTGCTGGTAGCGGCGGCCAATGGCTACCAGGGTGCGTTCATGGCGCCTACCGAAATTCTCGCCGAGCAGCATTTCGCTACCATTTGCCAGCTTCTATCGAAGCTGGGGCATGAGGAGGGGGAAGGTTATTTTCGGAGCTACTCCGGTTTTCTGGAGCGTCCCCTGAGAGTAGCGCTGCTTATGGGTGATATCAAGCGGGCAGGCAAGCGGAAAATTCAGAAACAGATACAGGCAGGGGAAATTGACATAGTCATCGGTACTCATGCCATCGTTCAAAAGGGGGTAGATTT